>Ga0315339_1001107_pt1 | contig 26009 bp, 24 predicted proteins | sample ASW17metaG_FD_204514 | JGI IMG/M metagenome (GOLD analysis project Ga0315339, IMG submission 204514) | Ammonia-oxidizing marine archaeal communities from Pacific Ocean, United States - ASW #17 | ecosystem: Environmental > Aquatic > Marine > Oceanic | place: USA: California | collected 2016-12-05 | reverse complement strand
CCGGGTGGTAGCGGCGCGCTGAGTGTCGCCGGTCATGTCATCGTCCGAGCTCAGCCGCAAGCCAGGGTATGGCTGAGTGATCCTTCCTGGCCGAATCATCTGCCGCTTTTGCGGCTCGCGGGTCTGCAGCTAGAGCAGTACCCCTACTACGACTATGAGAACCATCGCATCGATTTCGATGCGATGCTCGCAAAGTTCAATGATCTGGGTCCAGGCGATCTGGTGCTGTTGCACGGCTGTTGCCACAATCCGTGTGGCGCCGATCTATCCCGAGATCAATGGGGTGTGTTAGCGGAGTTGTTCGAGGCGCGCGGCATCGTGCCGTTTCTCGACCTCGCCTATCAGGGGTTCGCGGAAGGCTTGGAGGAGGATGCCTACGGGGTGCGCCTGATGTCTGAGCGACTGGACGAGGTTGTGGTCGTGAGCTCTTGCTCGAAGAATCTCGGCCTCTATCGGGAGAGGGTCGGTATGGCCAGCCTAGTCTCCAAGGCACCGGAACAGGCAAAGGCTGCGCAGTCCAATCTGGGTAACGTTGCTCGCGGAATCTATTCCATGCCCCCCGACCACGGCGCCGCGATCGCCGCTCGCGTTCTGGGTGACAGAGAGCTGCGCGCCCAGTGGCTCGAGGAGCTCGGCGAGATGCGGGGGCGGCTAAATAGTTTGCGATTCTTGCTTGTAGAAAAGCTGCAAGAGCGGAGTGTGCCTCGTGACTTTTCATATATAGCCAACGAGCGTGGAATGTTCTCATTCTTGGGGATTTCACTGGAACAGGTGATTCGACTTCGAGAGGAGTTTCACGTCTACATGGTGGAGACCAGCCGGATCAATCTTGCCGGTATCAATCGGTCCAACGTCGATTATGTGGCGGATGCGATTGCCGCTGTTCTATAGACCCAGGTTTCTCCAGGATTATTGATGATGGTGAAGGAGAGGATTGTTTGGGGGCTGGTCTGGAGCGAGGGTTGTAGTTCTCACTGCGGCTTGAGTGAAGACCCAACCCAGGCGAGGCTGGTCAAGCCAGCTCCGGAGTAGGTCGTAAGCGGCGTATAAGTGATGACTCAGACCAGCGTTGAGAATTGCCTTGGCATCGGTGCTGATTGAAATGCCCGTACTCGGCGAAGTGGCTGCCTGGCGAAAGATGCGGCCTCATTTCTCCTCCACGATCTAGCCGTGGGTCTCCCTGCTCCATACGATCGGTTACTGATTCCCATCTACGTGCCATCGGCGCTGATGGCTGTTGCCAATCAGGCCATGGTGCTGCTACTGCCACTCTACGCGCTGGAGCTCAGTGGGAGCGTTGCGTTCGCAGCGCTGGTCGTTGGATTGCGCGGTTTCGGTGTGTTGTTGTTTGATGTTCCTGCGGGGCTACTGGTACGCCGGTTTGGGGACAAATGGGTGCTGTTCGGTGGTCTAGCAACGATTGCCGTCTCGATGCTGGCTTTGTCCGCTGCGACCTCTCAATGGGTCCTCGCGCTGCTCGTCGTGCCGCTGGGAGCTGCCCACGCTGCCTGGTTTCTTGGCTGGCTTTCATATATCACCGACACCTGCGCACCCAATGAGCGAGGCCGGGCAACATCGGCGGTGGCTGGTATCCAACGCTTCGGCTCGTTCGCGGGCCCGCTGGCGGGCGGCGTCATTGCGCAGGCCGTAGGCTATCCCACGGCGTTCCTCGTCGGCAGCGTGATCGCTGCGTTAGCCGCAGCGCTCTCGTTTTTGTTTACCGATAACGTTCATCCGGCGAAACCTGTGGAGACAAGCCATCTCAAGACGATCGGAAGGATTTTCGTTGCCAATAGGAGGACCTTCTCGACGGCCGGTTCCGTGGCGCTAATCTTTCAGCTTATGCGCGCCGTTCGCCAGCTGCTCATCCCACTGTTCGGTGTGATAGTGGGGCTCGACGCGGCCACTATCGGGCTGATCTATTCGCTGTCCGCCGCCGTCGACATGTCACTGTTCTACCCGGTCGGTATCGCTATGGATCGGTGGGGGAGGAAGTGGACGGGCATGCCGAGTGTTGTGTTTTTCGTGCTCGGCCTGATCCTGTTGCCCTTTGCTCAGGGTTTTTACACTTTGCTCGGAGCTGGGTTGATCCTCGGTTTTGCGAACGGGTTAAGTGTGGGACTGGTGCAGATCATCGGCATGGACCTTTCACCGCCGGACGCACGGGGGGAGTTCCTCGGTGTCTGGCGCCTTATCAGTGATGCGGGTTGGGCGGGTGGGCCCCTCCTGGCGGGTATCTTAGTCGATGTGGTGAGTCTCTCTGCGGCTAGTTTCGCCGTGGCGGGCCTCGGTGTCGTAGGTGGCCTGATGTTTTTCTTCCTGGTGCCGGAGACACTGCATATTGCTCGAGATCAAACACCTCCGTGAATCGAATCTCCTGAGCTGCGATGCCTCAGTAATGCAATGAGGAAGTCAATATTGGCAGGGTACGGCCTTTTTCGTGCGACTTTAGTGCCTTGCGCGCGTCTTCTTCTGTTTCGTAGGGCCCAGTCCAGTCGTAGTGCTGATCGTGCCAATACCATCCGGGCGGCCAAGGCTGCTCAGCAAACTTTGTGGTGTACCAAAGTGAGGCCCAGTATCTCGGGTTTCGTTGTTGGGACATAACGGTCTCTCAGGGCGCCAAGTATACCCTTTACCCGAAACGCCTAGACGACAAAGCGACGCGAAGGCATAACGTCGGCCACCATCCAGGGCATCATCGAGATTTAAGGATTAGAAGATCCCGTAGTCGATGATGTCTTCAAAGTAGCCGTTGACGGTCAGGGTGACCTCGACTGGGTATTCGTTGTAGTTCAGCCAGTACCAACCGTGCTCGCCCTCGAACGGAGCAACCAAAGAACCGTCGTTGCCCGAGCCCTCCTGATGTTCCTCGTAACGCACCCAGAAGTCTGTGCCGAGCTCGGGGCTATGGCCGTGGAAATCCGAATAGATGTCGCCCCGGTCGACCTCCCAGGAATACAGGATCATCTTGCCTTCACCGAGTACGGTCTTGATCTCCGTCTCCTGTTCGGGTCCGATGGAGATTGTTAGTGTGCGTGTCTGGGACGGGGTCGTTTCGTCCTGATGGATGGCAGGATTCGGTAGCGGAACTGGTTCGCCAAAGTCCGGTATCTCGACTTCGATTAGCTCCTCGTTCCCGCCGATGATGTCGGTAATCTCAATCGTCCGAGTAGGTTCCGCGTTCATGGCGTTAAGGCCGAGCAACCCTCCCACACCAAGGGGGTCGACGCCGTATTCCGCCGGCAGGACGATCGTCACTAGCAGCAACACGCCTGCGGTCGCTGCAACTGCGACGCTGGCAATTAGCCGTTTGTTCGATTCGGGTCGTGGAGACTCATTCATGTTGTGCGTCCGTTGATTTCCAAGAAGTATAGTGTGACACGCGTCCGCTCATGGGCCAACCGGTAGCTTCTAAGGACAACCCTTATGCGATCAGTCTCTTGGTCGCGTCCGTTCTATAACCGGAGGGTGTAGCCCCTGACTTGCTAGCCAGTCTTTCAGCGCGGGGCCGGTGCCCCGCGACCAGGGTCGGAGCTTCTCTATCGCGACCTCCTTGTGGGTCACAAGCTCCTCCTCGCAGAGCCGGATCGGGCCGTCCTCGCCAAGGAGGTGAAAGGCGAGAATGATTTGGTTGATTTGGGTGAACGGGTAGGCGCCGAGATATTCTGCGATGTGCGCATCAATTCCGATTTCCTCCTTAACCTCGCGTACGATGGCCTCTTCCGGGCTCTCCCCGGCCTCCAGGAAACCTGTGACCAGCCCGTACCAGTCCTGGGGCCATCCGTGGCTCTGCACTAGCACTACTTGGCCGGCGCGCTCAACGATGCCAGCCACCACGGGTGTTGGGTTGCCCCAGTAGATGAAATCACAAGACTCACTGGGACACGCCTTGCGATCCAGGCCTCCCAGTGTGCGGGTTGCGAGCTCCGTCCGGCACTTCGGACAATATCTATACGCGGTGAGGCTCAAACGTCCTTGACAACCTTTCCAGCCGAGCTACTCGTAACGCAGGGCTTCGATCGGATCCAGTTTCGCTGCCCGGCGGGCGGGAAGAATTCCGAACAACAGTCCGACGCCGATACTGAAAGTGAAGGAGAGCACGACGGATTCCGGGGAGATGCGCATGGCCCACCCAGCGGTGCGTGACAGCAGTTCCGCCATGCCGATGCCGGCGCCGACTCCGAGTAGCCCACCCAGGAGGCACATCAACATCGATTCGATCAGGAACTGCATTAGGATATTGAGCCGTGTCGCACCCAGCGCCATCCGGACTCCGATTTCTCGTGTCCGCTCGGTGACCGAAACAAGCATGATATTCATGATACCGATGCCGCCCACCAGGAGGCTAACCCCGGCAATGCTGGCCAAAAGGATTGTGAACGTCTGCTGTGCCTCCTCGCGGGTCTCGAGGAACTGCCTGCGGTCGTAAATGGCGAAGTCGTTGGGTTGTCCGGGGAGGATTTTGTGCTCGGACCGCAGTACCCGCTCTATATCGACCATCGCGTTTTCCATCGGAATGCCAGAGCGCACGCGGACGCTGATGTCCTCCAGATTCTGGGATCCGAGGACTCTGAGCTCCGCGGTACGCAGCGGCAGCAGAATCCTCTGATCGGGACTCCCACGCCCGCTGCCGACCTCCTCCAGAATGCCGATGACGGTGAAGGGTATTCCGCGGATTGAGACTCCCTGGGCGAGCAATTCTGTTGGGTCGATCTCCAGCTGCCCTGGAATTCCACTACCCAGTACGGCGACGCGCTGGCGGTTGTCGTCTTCTTCTGCAGTAAACATCCTTCCGGTCGCTACCCGGTAGTTGAATATGTCGGGGTACTCTTGGGTCGTCCCGAGGACCCGCACGTTGATATTCTTGTTACCGTATTTGACTTGGTTACGGCCTTCGAGCGTAGGGACCACAGTGTCGAGATATTGGGACCTCTCTTGGAGCGCTGTGACGTCCTCGACTTCCAGTGTCAGTTGAGCACGAGCCACGCCTCTCAAGAAAAAGGGTCTGTCGGCGGTGATATTGAGAAGGTTGGCACCGAGGGCATCCAGTTGCTCTTCTATGCGTTGCTGGGCTCCGGAACCGGCCGCCAGCATCGTAATCACAGCCGCCACGCCAATAATGATGCCCAGCATCGTAAGACAGGCCCTAAAAAAATTGGCCCGTATTGACTGCAGCGCTACGCGTAGAATTTCGCCGAGTAGCATTCCTGCCTCCTAGCCCTCGGGTCACCATTCTAACGCACGGCGGAAGGGGAGGTCAGATGTGCTACAGGCTCCGAATCAAAAGTCTTCTGTAGCTGTTCGAGGGCATTGCACGTTCAGACCTTGGAAACACTGATCACCTGGGGTTCCATATAGCCTTTCAGTCCGAGGATAGAGTATTGGCGTCCGAGACCTGATTGCTTCGCACCACCGAACGGCACGTAGGCAGAAGTGGCACGATGCTGATTGACCCAGGCAGTACCTACCTCCATTCGTTTCGCTAGGGCCTTGCCGCGCTCGAGATCCGACGTCCAAACAGAGCCGCTCAACCCGTAGCAGGTGTCGTTTGCTCGTTGCAAGGCATCCTCGGTATCCGCATATTTCAGGATAGGAACAATCGGCCCGAACTGCTCTTCTGCGACGAGGCGACTGTTGTCGTCGATGTCGGCGACTAGCGTCGGCGGAATAAAGTAGCCCGGTTCATCGGGAATTTTGCCCCCAGTTAGGAAGCTAGCGCCACTCGTTTCGGTGTCCTTGAGGATATCGGCTACCTTGTCGAACTGCATCTTGTTCTGGAGAGGGCCAAGTTTCGTATCCGGCTCCAGCCCATTGCCAACTTTGGCGTTGCATGCTTCTTCCACGAGGGCGTCGCACAGTTCATCGTAGACGCTTTCGTGCGCATAGATTCGCTTTATGGCCATGCAGACCTGCCCGCTGTTGACGAAGCATGCAAAGAATATCTGCTTGGCGATTGCTTTCGGGTTTGCGTCGTCAAGAACAATGGCCGGGTCGTTACCGCCTAGCTCCAAGGTTACTCGCTTGAGCGTGCCCGCTGAGCTCGACATAACCTTCTTGCCGGTAGCGACCGAACCCGTGAAGGAGATCTTGTCGATGCCCGCGTGCTCTGTCAGCCGCTGGCCAAGCTCGTTCCCTGCTGCCAGGACATTGACGACACCTGGTGGAAAGATTTTCCGCGCGAGCTCACCCATCTTCAGCGTGGTCAACGGTGTGTACGGTGACGGTTTCAATATCACCGTGTTGCCCGTGTACAGAGCCGATGTCAGCGAACCTAAAGCAAGGGCCGCTGGAGCGTTCCAGGGCGTGATGATGCCGACGACGCCGAGTGGACGATAGTGCAGCTCGATGCACCGCTTGTCGTCTTCGAGAAGCAGCTCTACGGGAATCTCGATGCCGGCCATGCCATCTGCTTGCGCCGTTCCACGATCAAACTCGGCGACCGATTGACTGAGCGGCTTACCTTGTTCGCGTGTCAGCAGTTCGCCCAATTCGTCCTGGTGCTCTCGTAGGACAACAGAGTATTGTCTAATGTGTCCGGCCCGTTCTGCGAAAGACATCCGGCTCCAATTGCCAAAGGCTCTCCGGGCTGCGGTCACCGCTCGCTCGAGATGCTCACTCCTGGCGGCTGGGCAGGTCGCAAAGATCTTTTCAGTGGCAGGGTTGATGACCTCCAGCGACTGCTCGCTCCCTACCAGCTCACCGTCGATCAGCAGTGCGAAATCGTTTCTAAGCTCGAGGTGGCGCGCTTTTTCAGCCATAAGACAGAGTCCTTTGTTTGCGGATTCATACTACCTGGATACACGCAGAATTTTCACCCTCGAGACGCTAACATGCTCCTATGCCAACAATACCCATGTGCCGACCTGCGGTTTCCGACACTCGTAAACCGGATTTCACACCACCACCGGGGGCATGTGACGCTCACTGCCATATCTTTGGTCCGGGAGATAAATATCCGTATGCTCCAGGGCGCAGCTACACCCCGCCCGATGCACCACTGGAGCGATTCAGGGCGCTGCAGGCGACACTGGGTCTTGAGCGTGCGGTCCTCGTCAATGCGAGCTGCCACGGGGTCGACAACACGGTGATCCTCGACGCCATCGCTCAGAGTGGTGGGCAGTACCGGGGAGTCGCGAACGTTGATGACTCGTTCACCGACGAGGAGTTTCGACGGCTAGACGACGGTGGTATTCGTGGTGTGCGTTTCAATTTCGTAAAACACCTCGGCGGCACGCCTGATATGAAAGTCTTTCGTTCCGTGGTGGAGAAGATAAGGCCGCTGGGTTGGCACGTGGTCCTACACTTCGACGCGGCGGACCTATTGGAATTTGAGAGCCTCTTCGACATCCTTCCCGTGCCCTTTGTCATCGACCACATGGGTCGGGTGCCTACAGGGGATGGTTTAGATCAGCCACCTTTCCGTCTATTGCTGAATACGGCGCAACGCGAGAACTGCTGGGTGAAAATCTGCGGGGCAGAAAGAATATCGGCCGAGGGACCTCCGTTCAGAGATGCGGTGCCGTTCGCGCAGGCACTGCTAGAAGTCACGGAGGATCGTATTCTCTGGGGAACAGATTGGCCGCATCCAAATATCAAGCGACACATGCCGGACGACGGTGATCTCGTCGACCTGATACCCCTATTTATGCCGCAAGAGAACCTTCAGAAGAAAGTCTTGGTAGATAATCCTGATCGTCTATACCGCTTCGGTTCTTCTTAGCGTAAAGGAAAGGGGAAATGAAGGATTTTGATGAAGGTCTCAGGAAACTCTCAGCTGTATTCGCGGTTGTCGGGGGTTCGATTCTGGTTTCCCTGATCGTTCTGATCGTCACAAGCATCCTCGGTCGTGCCCTTTTCTCCATGCCTGTACCCGGGGACTTCGAGATAGTTGCAGTCGGAACGGCGATGGCCGTTTTCTTATTCCTCCCTTACTGTTATTTGAATCGTGGCAACGTCGCCGTCGATATTTTTATATCTCGGATGCCGCGAAGGGTCCAATATGTGATGGATCTATTCGCTGCGTTGCTGTTTGGCCTTATTGCAGGGCTTTTCGCATGGCGCATGATCTATGGGCTCGCCGATACCTTCGGTAATCGAGATATCTCGATGATTCTGGGTTTTCCGATATGGATTGCGTATCCGGTCGGAATCGCGTCCTTCACGCTTCTCTCGGTGAGTTGTTTCCATACAGCGGTGGACACGTTCAGAAGGTTTGGTGATGAGTAGCCTGCAGCTCGCTACTATCGGTTTGCTGGCGCTCATTAGCCTGCTAGTGATACGCATTCCGGTTGGAATCGCCATGCTCACAGTTGGCATTTTTGGTTACGTAGCGCTCTCGGGCTTAGATCCGGTGCTCGCCTATATGAAGACTGCCGCTTTCTGGCAGTTTGCTTCCTATGATTTTTGCGTTATCCCCATGTTTTTGCTGATGGGCGAGTTCGCTTCCAGGTCCGGTCTTAGCCGCTCTCTGTTCGGCGCGGCCAACGTGTTTCTGGGGCACAGGCGCGGTGGTGTAGCCATGGCAGCGGTCGGAGGATGTGGGGCCTTCGGCGCGATATGTGGATCCTCTTTGGCAACCGCGGGCACCATGGCTCGCGTCGCAATCCCTGAGCTCGAGCGCTATCGCTACTCCGGTAGCTTGGCGACTGGCGCACTGGCAGCCGGCGGTACGCTCGGAATTCTGATTCCTCCCTCGGTCGCACTCATTATTTATGCGATCGCGGTGCAGGCGAACATCGTTCAGATGTTTCAAGCCGCGCTCATTCCCGGGATCCTGGGTCTCGTTGGATATCTCGCAACGATTTCTATCTGGGTGCGCCTGTCACCGGCATCCGGGCCTGTAGGCGCGCGCGCTAGTAACAGGGAACGGCTCCATGCGTTGATCGAGACCTGGCCTACGTTGCTGCTGTTCGTGGTCGTTATCGGTGGTATCTATTTCGGAATTTTTGACCCCACGGAGGGCGCTGCAGTCGGCGCGTTCGGTGCTGGCGTACTGGCGTTCTGGAAGGGCCATCTCGATGCTGCAGGGCTGGCCGCGTGCATGAAGGATGCCGCGAAAACCACGGGAATGATATTTCTCATTCTGTTAGGAGCCGGATTCCTGAATATTTTCATGGCGCTGACCGGCGTAGCGGATCAGCTGTCTGGGATGGCTGAAAACAGCGGCTTGAATCCGTATTTGATCTTGATCTTGCTGCTGCTCGTTTATCTTCTGTTGGGATGTCTAATGGACAGCCTGGCGATGATCTTTCTGACAATACCTATTTTCTGGCCGATCATGGCAGGGTTGGATTTCGGGATGCCCGAGGCGGATCTTAAAATGTGGTTCGGAATTGTCACCTTGATTGTCGTCGAGGCAGGGCTGATCACACCGCCCGTTGGGCTCAATGTGCTCATCATTAATCACCATGCCCCGAGCGTCCCTATGCGGGATACATTCAGGGGTGTTATGCCGTTTCTGTTCTCGGGAATTGTGCGCGTGGCTCTCTTGATCTTGGTTCCCTCCATCACGCTGTTCTTGCCGCACCTGTTACTGTAGGGCCACCACTTAGCTCAGCAGTCGTCCTTCGAACGAGACGCTCTTGATGAGCGCGAAGATCCGTTGTCCCTCCTCGAGCTCAAGCTCCTCGACCGCCTCGCGAGTCACTCTGGAACGAAGATGTTGTCCTCCGACGTCCAGCAGGATTTCGGCGAACACGGTCTCGTCGACATCGATTCGCAGTATCGTGGTGGACAATACGTTGCGGATGCTGAGGTGCTGCGGGCGTTGAGTGGACAATGCCACTTCTTTGGCTTGTACGCGAAGACGCACGAGTGTCTCCGGTGGCGCATCGATAGCCGGTATCCGCAAGCTTTCACCTTCAACATTCAGAGATGTCATGCCGCTTTTTGTCATGCCCACCTTCGCTTGTAGAACTGCGCCTGCCTCTAAGCGTCCGGTCAGAGACCACAGTTCAACTCGCTCGAGCACCTCCGCCGTCCCACCCATTGCGGCGATTCGCCCGTCGGCGAGAAGAACCATAGTGCTTGCAAGCCGTGCGACTTCCTCGACGTTGTGGGTCACGTAGAGTACGGGGATGCGAAAGTCCGCTGCCAGCCGTTCGATGTAGGGGATGATCTCCGCTTTGCGCCGCAAGTCCAGAGCGGAAAGTGGCTCATCCAACAGCAGCACCTGAGGGCTGTTCAGTAGAGCTCGCCCCATCGCTACACGCTGTCGTTCTCCGCCGGAGAGGGAGTCTGGGTTGCGTGGTAGCAGTGACTGGAGCTCTAGGGACTCGATCACTTCCCCCATCTTGACCAGATGTGCGGGCTTCGATTGCTCACGGGCACGCTTGCGAGAGAAGATAAGGTTTTTTTCCACCGAGAGGTGCGAGAAGAGGCGACCGTCCTGAAACACGTACCCGATTCTACGTTCGTAAGGCGGGATAAATATGCCACGCTCGTTGTCCTGCCAGACCTCATCGCCCAGTGCTAGATGGCCGATGGAGCTATCTTCGAGCCCGGCGATTATACGCAACAGCGTTGTTTTTCCTGCGCCGCTGGGTCCGAATAGCGCCGTAATTCCGTTAAGCTTAATCGAGTCCGAGATCTGCAATGAAAAACCCTGGAACGACAAACTCAGATTGGTTGTGAGGGCCGTCACGATTCAGACCCTATTGAGCGGGAGGCGGCGATTGAAGGCATAGACACTGAACAATACAGTGAACGAGAAGATGAGCAGGCCCGCCGAGAGTATGTGAGCCTGCCCATAAGAAAGCGTTTCCACGTGTTCGTAGATCGCTATCGACACGACTCGGGTAGCGCCTGGAATATTTCCGCCCACCATGAGGACCACACCGAACTCCCCGAGAGTATGGGCGAAACCCAAAACGATCGCGGTGATGTAGCCTCTGACGGCCATGGGTGAGGCGACACTGAAGAATGAGTCCAACGGCTTGGCTCCCAGTGTCGCGGCGGCTTCCAACGGCCCGCGACCTACGCTCTCAAATGCGTTTTGTAGCGGTTGCACAGTGAACGGAAAGGAGTAGATCACCGAGGCGATAACGAGGCCTGAGAAAGAGAAGGTCAGAGCCGTATCGGTGAGTTGCACCCAGAAACGGCCAATGGCCCCTGCGGGTCCGAGGAGTATCAATAGATAGAACCCCAGAACGGTTGGCGGCAGGATCAACGGGAGCGCAACGAGTGCTTCAATGCAAGGTTTGAACCGAGACTGGGTAAAGGCGAGCCACCAGGCGAGCGGCGTTCCTATGATCAGCAATACCACTACCGTCACCGTCGCAAGTTGCAGGCTCAGCCAGACCGGTCCGAATTCAAGTGATGCCATTTTTGGATCAAGCCAGGCACCGGCCGCATTGTCAACGCAGTGACGGTAACGTCTCGCTCCGCCATGGTATTCTGCGGGTACGGCGGAATGGGACCGATAGAGTGACAAGAAGAATTGTCTTGGCGATTACGGGTGCGGCCGGATCCATCTATGGTGTGCGGTTGCTCGAAGAGTTAGGAAAGGATGACTCGGTGGAAACCCATCTCGTTGTATCACGGGCGGGCTTCCTAAATGTGGCAACAGAGCTGGATATGCGTCGGACCGAACTCGAGGCGATGGCGAATGTTGTGCACTCGGATCGAGACATTGGTGCAAAGATCGCCAGCGGGTCATTTAGGACGGATGGCATGATTGTCGCACCATGCTCGATGAAGACTTTAGCGGCTATCGCAACTGGCTTGGCTGATAATCTCGTTTCACGGGCCGCTGATGTAGTCTTAAAGGAGCGGCGTCGTTTAGTTTTGATGGTCAGAGAGACGCCTCTGAATCTGGTGCACCTCAGGAATATGACTACGGTGACAGAAATGGGAGGCGTTATATTTCCACCCGTTCCGTCTTTCTACGCAAAGCTCGAGAATCTAGATGCTATGGTCAACCAGACCGTCGGTCGGGTATTGGATCTGTTCGACATCGACTCTGAGCTCGTGAAACGATGGCAGGGTGTCACCGGCAATGGGGTAGATCAATAGCGTTTTTGCGTCGACGTCAGGATCGACAGGAGGAAGGCACTGCCGTCTAATGTGGTCCAGAATCACTGGCTATGTTTAGCTGATCTGAGTCGAGCGGCCGATAATGTTCAAGAACTCGGCGCGAGTTCGCGGGTCGGAACGGAAGTCGCCAAGCAATTGACTGGTCATCATCGCCACTCCCGACTTGTGGATTCCACGGGTCGTCATGCAGTGATGCATACCCTCCACCACTACACCCACTCCCTTTGGCTTTAGGACATCGTTAATGCAATTCGCGATCTGAGCCGTCATCGTTTCCTGCACCTGTAGCCGCTTAGCAAACGTTTCCACCACCCTGGCGAGTTTGCTGATCCCGACGACCTTTCGATCTGGCAGGTAGCCAACTTGAACCTTTCCGAGTATCGGAGCTATATGGTGCTCGCAGTGCGATTCAAAAGTGATATCTCTCAATACGACCATCTCGTCGTAGCCGTCGACTTCGTAGAAGGTTCGTCGCAGGAATTCGACCGGATCTTCTTTATAGCCAACGAACCACTCCTCGTAGGCTTTCGCGACGCGAGATGGCGTCGCTGTGAGCCCCTCGCGATCAGGGTCATCTCCAATCCATTTCAGGAGTGTTCGAACGGCATTCTCGGTTTCTTCTCTCGTCGGACGGGACACGCGGGCTCCTCAAACATTGCGCTGCGCGGCGTATGAGCGGGGCCTGGCAGTCTAAGGTGGGCAAACGGCTCACGCAAGGCGTCGCGGGCTTATTGCGGATGCTTTGCGGGTCCGATGTCCCCGTTGTATGGTGAGCCCGTGACATCCGATATGAGTGCCCGAGGGCTAATCCAGACATTCGAGACGTGGCGCCGGAGTGGGGAGCGGATGGTCCTTGCAACGGTCTATGAGACCGCTGGTTCGACCTATACGAAAGCGGGGCACAGAATTCTCATCTCTGCCAACGCGGACTACCAAGGTTTAGTCAGTGGTGGATGCCTTGAGGGCGATCTGGCGGAGCGCGCACGTGCTGTCTCGCAGGCAAACGAGCCATCGCCGATAACCTACGACATGCGTGACGAAGCGGATGACCTGTGGGGTCTTGGTGTCGGTTGCAACGGGCTCATTCGTGTATTCCTGCAGCCGCTCCTGGCGGAGAAAGGGTACGAGCCCTTTCCTGAGATCGCCGAACGTCTCATGGCGTCCACCCCGATTATCGTCGCCACCGTGATTGAAAGTGACAACGGTAAGATTCCGGCGGGCACGACTCTGCTCTGGGATGGCGAGGATGCTGACTCGCAGGCCTTGCAAGATCTCGTGCCGGGATGTCGCAGGGCGCGTGAAACCGGTCGCGCAAATTTCGAGAGCGATACGGATGGTATCTCCGTGCTCTACGCACCCTTGCAGCCGCTGCGGCGCCTATTGGTGCTGGGTGGGGGCCTCGACGCTCTACCTGTCGTCAACATGGCGGCCGAGTTAGGTTGGCGCGTCACGATTGCGGACCATCGTCCCGCTTATCTCGAAAAAGGGGTATTCTCTGCGGCCGAGCGAGCTTTGCTCATCGACCCCGCGAGAATGAGCCGCGAGCTTGATCCGAGCGCCTTTGATGCCATCATCGTGATGAGCCACCATTTATTGACTGATCAGACTTATCTCGCACAGCTCGCCGACACCGCGGTGAGTTATATCGGTGTGCTTGGCCCGCGTGCTCGCAGAGACCGTTTACTTGGGGCACTTGGGTCTGCGGGTGATGCGTTGCGCGATCGGTTACGAGGCCCCGTGGGCATTGACATCGGTGCTGATGCACCCGAATCGATTGCACTTTCATTGCTTGCAGAAATTCACGCGACGCTCGCCGGCAGATCAGGAGAGGGCTTGACGAACAAGTCCTAATTCACGTTTGGAAGGTGACACTTAATTTAACCGCATGAAAGGGATTTCTTTTGACTCAATTCTATAAGTCTGTCTGTGCAGTTTTTCTGATACTGGTTGTTCCGGTTACTTATGCTCAAGATGAAGAGGGTTTTTCCGGTCGTGCTGGGTTGGGATTTCTCTCGACCGGGGGAAATTCCGAGACTCAAAGCCTCAACGGTCACTTTGATATGTGGTTGAATTTCGATACCTGGCGCCATGCTCTAAACGCACAAGCAATAAGATCTACAAGTTCTGGTTCCACAACTGTTGATTCTCTTGGGATCTCATGGCAAAGCAATTACTCCATAAATGAGACGGACTATGTCTATGGCGTCGTCGATATCGATGAGGATAAGTTCAGTACTTATGATCGGCAGGTCCGTCAAGCCATCGGTTATGGCCGACGGTATCTTGATAGCGAAACGCATGTCTTGAATATTGAACTCGGGGCTGGCTCTAGACAGGCTGATCTTAGGAATCAAACAAGTCGGAACGAAGGAATATTACGTTGGAGCGGCGATTACCGATGGGTAATGAGTGACAGGTCTGAGTTTAATCAGATTCTTACAGTAGAAGGTGGCCCAGAGAATATTTTTCTAGAATCTTCGTCTGCCTTCAGTACATATGTCCGTGAAAACCTTGCGCTAGTCACTTCCTTTTCAATTAAGAGCAATACAGATGTGCTTCCAGGCTCTAAAAAAACAGACACATTTACCGCAATCTCTCTGGAGTACACTTTCTAAAGCGAGGAGTATGGGGTCTCCCAATGACTGCACACCCGTCATTGTTCCCTGCCATAGGCGATAAAAACGCGCCTCTTGCCCATCGCATGCGCCCCCAAAAGTTAGGCGCTTTTCTGGGCCAGGAACAATTGCTCGGAGAGGGCAAACCACTTCGGGAAGCTATAGAACGAGGCGTAGTGGGGAGCATGGTGTTTTGGGGGCCTCCGGGCTCAGGCAAAACAACCTTGGCTCAATTGATCGCTCACTACACTGACCGGACATTCGTGTCTTTTAGCGCTGTTACCGAAGGCGTTCCTCGTGTACGAGAGATCATAAAAGAGGCTCAACAGTGCCTAGCCAGTGAAGGTCGCAGCACGATCCTTTTTTGCGATGAGATTCATCGGTTTAATAAAGCTCAGCAGGATGCCTTTTTACCCTGGGTTGAAGAAGGCGTCATTACACTTATTGGCGCTACAACTGAAAATCCATCTTTCGAACTAAATGCTGCATTGCTGTCACGACTTCGAGTTTTCGTCTTGGAGCCGCTAGAGTCGGAGCAGATTACATTTATCATTCAGGGCGCGATCAGATATCTAACAGATGACTTACCCAGAGGTAATCGCCCAATCGCGGTGACAGAAAAAGCGGTTGCGCTTCTAGCGCGCTACGCAGATGGTGATGCTCGTCGTGCACTCAATTCGATTGAGGCAGTATGGAAGCATGCGATTACACTCGACTCTCCACCAGAAAGCTTGTCAGCCGACTTCATCGAGTCGGTACTAGAGAGAAGGCTCGCAAGGTATGACAAATCAGGTGAAGAGCACTACAACTTAATCTCAGCATTGCATAAAGCCGTGCGAGGTAGTGATGTTGAAGGCGCGCTTTACTGGCTAGCACGTATGATTGAGGGTGGTGAGGATCGAATGTATCTCGCCCGTCGCCTAGTCCGAATAGCATCGGAGGATATCGGTCTAGCTGATCCTCGGGCACTTCAAGTAACACTACAAGCAAAAGACGTCTATCATTTCCTCGGTACCCCAGAGGGCGAATTAGCATTGGCCGAGGCCGTGATCTATCTCGCTACAGCTCCAAAATCAAATCGTGTTTACGAGGCTTGGAATCGAGCTCAAAAGGCGGCACGAGAATACCCGGCTGAACTAGTTCCAAAGCACATTAGAAATGCGCCTACTACTCTAATGAAAGATCTAGGTTACGGTGCAGATTATCGTTATGACCACGCCGAAGGTGGTCATGCCGTTGGACAGGAATACCTTCCAGACCCTCTAAGAGGTGCAAATTGGTATGAGCCAACGAATAGCGGCTTTGAGAAGACAATAGCCGAACGATTGGCGTGGTGGTCTGACAAAAAGAAGAGTGCGAGGTTAGCTTAGCCACGGCATGTTTAGACATCATTATAAAATGAGAAGCTCAATTGCCGCGCTGTTGTTATCGAGCCTGTTGAGCTTAAGTGCAGCTACGGCTCAAGATGGAGGGGGTTCTGCTGCGACGGCCCCTGGATACTATGCGCTGACCTTGCCGGATGCCGGGCGTCGCTACACGTTGGTCATTCCCGCTGGGTACACGGGTCAGGAAGCCGTACCGCTGGTTGTATCGCTTCATTACGGAGGGGGGGTCACCCCGTTTTATGGCCGCGGATTGCTCGAGGCACTGATTGAGCCCGCTCTTCGTGAACTGGGTGCCATCCTAGTAGCCCCTGACAGTGCAGCTGGCGATTGGGCCAATTCACTCGCCCAGCAGCACGTGTTGGAGCTTATGGACCTTGTTGAGGCACGGTACAACATCGATTCTGAGAGGACGCTGCTAACTGGCTACAGCATGGGTGGGAGGGGCACCTGGTATCTAGCGGCTCGTCACCCGGATCGATTCAAGGCGGCGCTACCGATTGCTGGGCTGCCCCAGCCCGATTCGGCGACCGTAGATTGGACTATTCCACTGTACGTTATTCACAGCGCGGCTGATCAGGTGCTCCCGCTGGAACCCAACCTCGCGATCGTAGAGCAACTAAGGGCCGAGGGCGTAGACATTGAGTTCACCGTGGTGAGTGACATCGGTCACTATGAGATTCCGCGGTATCGGCCGTATGTGGAGGGCGCAATACCATGGATTCGTGGGGTGTGGGAGAGTGAGCGCGACAAGTGACTCGTTAATCGTCAAGCTCCGCCAACGTAGACTTGAAGACGCTTATTTTTGCCCTTAACTTATTGATTCTTATATGGGAGTGGTTCTCGGGACGCGTAAAGGGATGGAGGGAGGTAGAATCTGCCATCAATAACTAATGGATCCTCCATCCTTGAGAAAAACAATCTTCTTTTTCGCACGCCAGTTAGCCCCTCGCACATCCGTGGCCGTGCTGTTGTGCACTCTGGCGGGCGGGCCGCTCGGCGCGCAGGATGTGCCATCCACAAGCGAATTTGCAGATGACCCTGAGGCAATCCGCATAGGGATGGGTGTTTATCGTCTGCGATGTGCGGATTGTCACGGTACGGATGCTCGAGGTGTTCGCGCACCGGGTCTTACCCAGCTTTGGGCTTCTGGGCGAACTGATGAGGGGATTTTCAGGACGATAACTCAGGGCGTTCCTGGCACGATTATGCAGCCTATTGACCGAATCCGGACGCGCGATTCAGAAATTTGGCAGGTGATCGCCTATCTGCGCTCGATATCTACCCCAACAAGCACTCACCCGATGGGTAATGCTGGGCGTGGCGAGCAGATTTTTCAAGCGTCTTGCTCCGTCTGTCACCAGGTCAACTCGGCTGGTGGCCGACTAGGACCAGACTTATCTCGTATAGGAGCTGCTAGGTCCGTAGAGGCACTTGTTAGTCGAATACGCGGTGAGCGTGAAATGCGGATTATGGCAACCCGAGCAACGGTCGGGGGCGCTATGGTTATAGACAAAAATTTTGCGGAAACCTCCTTAACGGCAGCGTCAGGAGAAAGCATGCAAGGCGTCAAGAATAACGAAGACTTATTCTCCATCCAGGTCATTGACATGGCTGGACGGATTCAGGGATTCGATAAGGAGGCGTTGCAGTTGCTGGAGGTTTCAACCGAATCTCTAATGCCCGCGTTTGGACCAGAGGCACTTAGTGACGCTGCCCTTGAGGATCTGCTTAGCTATCTTGTAACGCTGCGCGGGCATGACGCTGCGGTGCAATGAGGAGACACTGATGCGCTTATTGAAACGTCCTATTTATTTTTCGTTCTTATTGGCAGTTATAGCGGCACCATCCATTGCACAGCATTCACCTGATGGTCGACTAGTAACGCCGGATGAGATTCGAGAGGGACTTACTCCTGACGGTTCACGTTGGGTAACTTTTGGGGGCGATTACAACAATCAGAGACACAGTCCGCTCACACAGATTTCTCCGGAAAATGTTCACCAACTGGTGCCTCAGTGGACATTTCAGACAAATGTTCTTGAGAAGTTTGAAACAACGACGTTATTTCGGGATAACGTTCTATATGTTACAGGCCCTCTGAACACCGCTTGGGCATTGGATGCACGAAGCGGTAGACCCTTTTGGGAATATCGGAGGGAGTTACCGGAATTTTTAACGGCCTGTTGCGGATTAGTTAACCGTGGTTTTGCGATGATGGGCGACAAGCTCTACATGGTTACCTTGGATGCACATTTACTGGCTTTCGATAGCGCCACCGGTCGAATTGTCTGGGATGCCACTATGGCGGACTACACCCAAGGTTATGCGGCAACGATTGCTCCGCTGGCCGTTAATGACAAAATCGTTGTCGGTGTGGCAGGTGGAGAGTATGGCATCCGAGGATATATCGACGCGTATGATGCGGAGACGGGACAACTTGCATGGCGTTTCTACACAATTCCTGGTCCTGGTGAGCCGGGTAATGAGACGTGGGCCGGTGAGTCTTGGAGAACGGGTGGCGCGAGTGTTTGGGTGACGGGTGCGTATGATCCAGAACTCAACTTACTTTATTACGGCATAGGAAATCCGGGACCGGATTATCATAGCGAGAGCCGACTAGGCGACAATCTTTATAGCGACTCAGTCGTCGCGCTTGATGCTGATACAGGAGAATTGCGCTGGCACTATCAGTTTACTCCGCATGACCTTCATGATTGGGATGCTACAGAGGTACCAATCCTTGCTGATATAGAGATTGATGCAGAGTTGCGTCAGGTTCTAATGTTTGCCAACCGTAATGGGTTTTATTACACGCTAGATAGAGCAACCGGAGAATTGCTTGTAGCAGAACCGTTTGTTAGAACAACGTGGGCGACAGAGATAGGGTTAGATGGCCGTCCAGTTCTTCTGCCAGGTCACGTACCAAGTGAAGATGGCGAAATTACTTGTCCGGATCTTAGAGGGGGCACTAATTTTTGGCCGCCCAGCTTTGATCCGCAGACGGGGATGTTTTTCGTGAATGCTCGTGAAGGGTGCATGACTTATTTTTCTTGGGTGCAAGAGTATATTCCCGGGCAGCGTTTCACGGGTGGGTCCGGTCAGTACATCACAGATGATCCTGACATGCCTCACTATGGGGCGCTTCGCGCTTTAGATCCAACTAACGGCGAGCGTCTTTGGGAGTTTCTCTATCCAACGCCCTCAGGCGCTGGTCTTCTCACGACCGCAAGCGGGATTATTTTTAGTGGTGACAATGACGGTAATTTGTTGGCACTGAATTCTAATACCGGTGAACTGTTATGGAATTATCAGATGGGCGCGACGATGTGGGGCACTTCTCCTATAACGTACATGCTAGACGGCCGCCAATATGTGCTCGTACCTGCCGGTACTACTCTGACGGCGTGGGCCTTGTGGGAAGATTAGACTTGCAAGCTGGAAGGAAGCAGTAACGGAGAAGCCCCGTGTTGAGAACAATAGCTGTCGCCGTTATCTCAGTGTCCGTATTAGGTAGCACGTTTGTGCTCGCTCATCACGGTGGAAGCATGTATCCCAACCGCGAAGACGAGTCGATACTAGAAGATGCGGTCGTCGGGGAGTTCTTATTCGTTAATCCGCATGCTCGATTGTTGTTCAGTTGGACGGATGCTGACGGCACTGCCTCTGAATGGGAAGGAGAGCTCAGCGGCTCGACCGAACTGGTAAGATCAGGTGTCTATGCCAGTCTGCTTGGAGCTGGTGACCGTATTACGGTTAAGGGATATCCGCACAGCTCTATTCCACGAAACTTGCGTCTGAGTTCAGTCGTTTTACCAGATGGTCGTGAGGTGCCACTGCCTTGAAATCTGAGTCTGATATCTTCAGAAGGCTTAGTCAGTGGGCATGCATGGTCATCGCCGCAACGGTGGTAACGAACGTCAATGCACAAGAGGGGGCTCTATCAGGGGGATGGGTAATGGATGTCCGCGGGGCCTGGGATGAGCTGGCGGCGGCCGATTCTGTACAGGAGGTGCTCGCTGAATTCGACCGTTCTGTCGATGATCCAAGCATGCGGTGCGTCGCACCAGGTCTCATTCGAACGGCCGAAAGCAGGGCTCAGATAGAGATCATTGAGCAAGACCATCAGATTCTGATTCTTTATGAAGCTTTTGGTGTGATTCGTCGAGTACACCTGAATGGCCCTCAAGCACCAGAATGGATGCCTCCCTCTCCCGTTGGGTACTCGGTTGGCGCTTGGCAAGGCGACGAGCTTGTGGTCGAAACGACGCACTTGACCCCACACCTATTAAATGACGACGGTTTCCCGTTTGACGGTCACCCAGATGCTCGGATTATCGAACGGTATAGACCTTCTGGAGATCGCTTGGAGCTCGAGTTTCGCGTGGAAGATCCGGTCAATCTTCGTGGGCCAGCCACACGGACTCATACTTTTGATAGGGTGCCCGATTCGATGCTCCTTCATTACCATTGCGATCCGCTTGAAGCGACTGGCTGGCGTTTACCAGCTACCGGAGACTCGCTTAGGGATCTCCTCGAATGGCTCGAGCTGCGCCCCCCGATACCTGAATAAAAACGGAATAGCTGGTTTTGCGATCAATATCCGTCGGCCTTTGGTCAGACGGTGCCCGGCACACCTCTCATAATGGGAAGCGTCTGGTGGCTGTGCAGACTGCAGCCAGGTCTAGTGCAAGGAGCGGAATCGGGTAAGATGAGTTTTCGGCGCTCGAATACCTGGGGGGAGCCATGAAGACACCGCCGATCATCCAGATGCTGTTGGCCGTATCGTTTTCCGCGCCGGTCCTGGCACATCATGGCTCACACACTAACCAGCTGCTGTATTTCGCGGATGAATTGTTAGAGTTCGAAGGCGAACTCATAGAGATGTTTTGGCACAACCCCCACACACGTGCGCGATTGCGCGTCGTAGACGACGACGGAGATGAGGCGATCTGGGAATTGGAGTTGGCGCCGGGCCCTCGCCAGTTCGAGGCGATGGGCCTTCTGTCCGAAACTTTTCTTGGCAACGTTAGGGTCGCCGGGTACGTCTCAAGGCGAGATCCGAATGGTTTGGGTGTCCAAAACTTCCTGTTCTCGGATGGGCGGGAATACGTGCAGGTACGAGGTGAAGAGCCCCTCTGGTCTAACCAGCGTTTAGAAGGGCGGCTCGCGGGAGCTGATCCAACCAAGATCCAGGATGCCGAGGTGGCTGCCGATGGCATCTTTCGTATGTGGGACGGAGGGAGAATCGGAGGCAGACCAGCCTCTATCGAGCCGGATTTGCGCGCGCAAACTCTGACTGAGTGGGGCCGCGAGTTAGTAGAGGTCTACGACCCACTGGCCGACAACGGGCAGCTATACTGTCGGCAGGGAATGCCGGACACGATGTTCGCCCCCTGGCCGATGGAGATCATCGATGATGGTGGCCAGATCCGCATTGAGGCGACTCAGTACAACCTCCGCAGGATCGTCCATATGAACGGTGGGTCTAGCGAGAGAGGATCCGAGACTTCATCCGTTGGGTATTCCGTGGGACGATGGGAAGGTGATACGCTCGTCGTGACGACAACCCATGTGGACTGGCCTTACTACTCGAACATCGGAATGCCGCAGTCGGATAGGGTTCGTTATGTCGAGAGATTCTCGGTATCGAATGAAGAGCGAACACTGAACTACTCGATAACCGTCGATGATCCGGTCATCTTCACTCAACCATTTACCATGGACAGGACCCGACAGGCAGCACCGGGTGTGGAAATCGTGCCATTCAACTGCATTTCGGAGTGGCAGAATGTCGCCCGCTGATGATCGCTGCCGGTCGTTTGACCGAGGGAGAATCAGTCCGAGCAGAAGAGAAGATGAAACGTGACGAACTCAAGAACACGGTTTGACGACACCTGTGAGATCGTGGGTGTAAAGAACGAGATCGCCGTTACCGGAGAGATTCTCCAGTTTCGCGAACACGACATCATTATTGCGACGATCCATCGTTCGGCCAAGGTCACGTTACATTGGCAGGAAAATGTTGATCAGTATGTAGGGTCGATGGGTGGAGTCGAGTTCAAGTCAGAGGGCCCGAAGTCACATACTTATCGAACTACTAGATGATTTCGCACCCTGCTGGTTCTGATTGCCCGGCTACCAGCGAAACAGTCGCGTCGCCATGCCTTGTGGGAAAACTTCTTGACCCCGGGGCAGTTCGATAAAGCCATCGGTACCGGCTAGTGACACGAAGTCGCCGGAGGTATTGGTTGGGTTGGGCTCTGCTACGGCCATACCGGTGTCATCCGAGCTAAGTTTCACAGGAAGGAAATAGGCTAGGTCGGCGGGAAACACGACTTCTGTGGCGAGCCGCACTGTCTCGGGGAACCCTGTGTCGAGTCCCATGGCCTGCCTTAGGGCCGGCAAGACATAGCGCGTGAGGCAGACAAGCGTTGAGACAGGATTGCCTGGTAGCGCAAAGATGGGTTTCGATGCTTTGCTGACACCGAACCACATCGGTCGCCCCGGCCGCTGTTCGATGCGATGGAAGACCAATTCGACGCCGAGTGTGTCGAGTACCTGAGGGACAAAATCGTATTGGCCCATGGATACACCGCCACTCAGAATCAACGTATCGTTTGCGTCGTGCAGCCTCGCGATGGTCTGGAACATCGTTTCCGGATCGTCTTTTAGATTTACTCGGGTCACCCGAGCCTGGGCGTGGCGCAGCAGGCTCGCTTCGATTGCGCGATCGTTAGAGGATCGGATCTGATAGGGTTGGATCGGCTCTCCTACCTCAACGAGCTCATCGCCCGTGGAAAGGACCGCGATTTTCGGTGACTTCGTCACCTGGATGTGCGGAAGGCCCGCGCTTGCCAAGATGGCCATCTCTGTCGGGCCGATGGCCAGACCAGACGAGAGTAGCCGGGTGCCGGCGATCCGATCCGATCCTCGAGGATGGACGAACTGCCTATCCGAGACCTTGGCCGAATCCTCGATCAGCGCGATTGACTGATCCCGTGTAAGGCGTTCTACAGGTATCACGGTGTCGGCTCCGTCGGGCAGCATGGCACCGGTCATGATCTCGACGCACTCACCGGGCTGAATCAGCAGAGGTGGTGCGCCGGCCCCTTGTGTTCCGATGACACGATAGCGTCGCAATCCTTGATCCCAATCCGAGTACTTGATTGCAACGCCGTCCATCGTCACACGATCGAATGGCGGTTGGTCGCGTTCGGCCTCGACGTTTTCTCGCAGTACGGCGCCGGCGGTTTCGCCGAGCAGACGCTCCTCGGACGGCAGAGGCTGCATGCACCCGAGGATAAGGGCCTCGGCTTCGGCAACGTCTGTCATCTAGCGCAACCTCTGTGAACCAAAATACGTCGTGAACATCCCAATGACCAACAGTGTTTTTGTTTCTAACTTATTGATTTAAATAATTGGATTCAATCCACGGTCCCGCTGGGTGTGTTAACCCACGGTGCTATACTAAACGAATCAAGGAGACACTAGATGGACTGCATCGTTCTGTTCGGTCTGTCTTGCTGTTTAACCTCGAGCCCGCTCCGGGGTCAGATTGCTGATAATCGTGCCACTTGTCATCGGTCATGCTCGCTGTTGTACCAGTACAGGGATCGGTCCAATGCACAGAACGGTAGCAATCGACCCACCTACTGAAGTTTCATCTATCGATTGGAGGAGATCTGTTGGTCCGACCCGAACCCGGTGGCTGCGCCTTGCAGCCAGGAACGCCCGCGATCCCCTGAGCTGACATGCGGCCGGCAGATCCTTCGTCCCCAAGACTGACCGCCGGCCCGGTGGGCTTTCACTTGAGAGCGCTCGCGGTGCCAATGGCACTGGGTTTCGTGGCATTAAATTCCTACAGCATCGCCGATACCTTTTTCGTCGCTCAGCTCGGAACACTTCCGTTAGCTGCGATGAGTTTCACTTTTCCGGTCGCGTTCGCGATGATCTCCATCGGCCTGGGTGTGGGTATCGGTACGTCGAGCGTCGTCGCCCGTCTTCTTGGGACCGGTGATCGGGCGACAGTGCGGCGTATCACCACGCATGCCCTGATGCTCGGTGCGGTTGCCGGGCTTCTTCTCCTAGTTATCGGTCTCGCGACGATAGAGCCCGTGTTTCGCGTCCTGGGGGCCGACGAGCGAACGCTTCCGCTCATCGCCGAGTACATGCAGATTTACTATCTGGGGAGCGTGTTCTTCATCCTGCCCATGGTAGGTAATCATGCGATTCGCGCGACAGGGGATGCGATGGTGCCAGCCGTGATTCTCTCCCTATCCGCGCTGATCAATATTGTCCTTGATCCGCTGCTGATCTTTGGCTTGTTCGGTTTTCCGCGCATGGAGCTAAGAGGTGCGGCCATCGCGACGGTTATCGCCAACGCGGTCACGGTTCTGGCTTCGATCACCGTGCTCTATCGACGTGAGCGGCTGATTATGCCCCGCTTCCTGAGTACTGCCGGGCTGTGGGATTCCTGGCAACGACTCTTTCATGTGTGTGTTCCAGCGACGGCGGCAAACTTGCTCATACCCATCACGATGGCGGCCATCACCGTACTGGTTGCGGGTTTCGGGCCGGAAGCGGTAGCCGGTTTTGGCGTAGCTTCTAGGGTGGAGTCCGTCGTGCTCATCGTCATCTTCGCGTTGCAGGCATCAGTGGGCCCATTCGTCGGCCAGAACTATGGTGCAGGGCACTTGGATAGGGTTAGACGCGCCGTTCGTTCCTCGGTCAATTGCCTGATGATCTACGGACTTGCGATGGCCGCGGTGCTTTTCATCATCTCTCGCCCAACGGTTGCGTTTTTCGACACGAACCCGGTTGTTGTGGATGTTGCGTCGGCTTACCTCAGGATTGTGCCGTTCACTTACGGTACGTTCGGGGTGATGATGATTGCTGTTGGGTGCTTCAATTCTTTGGGCCGCCCGCTGCCCGCCGCGGTTTTGACATTTGTTAAATTTTTCATTGTCTATCTACCCCTCGCGTGGGGGCTTTCAAGGTTGATGGGTCTCAATGGAATCTTCTGGGCAAACGCGGTATCTCATCTTGCATTCGGCATGGCCTCCTTCTTTTGGCTGAAGAGATTCCTGAGGAAACTGGCAAGCGGCCCGCTGCCAAGCGAGGCAAAGACTTCAGGGTTAGAAGAGACGGTTCCGATCGGGTCTATTCAATGACAACTTGCGCGGATTCGAATTCGACCTGATAGGCATTGCTGTTGGTGAATGGGCCGAGGCCGGAAGCCAGCCGTAAAGCGTCGCCCGGGGCGAGAGTTCGATCCACTAGTCGAACCGCCTGACGTGTCGAGCCGGAGCTGTCGACATATCGGATGATCAGTCTCAAGTCCCTAACGGCGAGAAGCGTCGGATTCGCCACCTCGACTAACAATTGGCCCTGTGCGTCGAGCAGCGTTCTGAGCTGCAGGTAGCTGCCCGGGTTCCTCGGAAGATCAAGACGAACGATGGCGCCCTGGGCCGCTTGCCCTGTGGGACTATTGGCAGTTGCTGCGATACGGTAATGCTCGAGAGCCGTGTGTAAATCACCCTCAGTCTCGGCCAGCGTACCGAGCCCGTAGTGCGCCTCCGCGGTCGGGAACAGTTCAATGCTGGTCTGCAAGTGTGATCCCGCTGCATCTCGTTGATCGAGCGCTCCGTGCGCGCGACCCTTTTGCAGGTGGAAGTAGAAGTACTCGGCATATCGGCCAATCGCCTGCTCGTAATGTTCGATCGCTTCCGGAAAACGTTCCCGTGCCAAGTCGATATCGCCTGCCAATGCATGAAACTGGGCCTCGCCTGGCACGAGGCTTATTGCTTCGACCGCCAGTCCGTCGGCCTCATCTAGACGAGTTTCAGCCAACGCAGCCCGGCCGCGATCGTATAGGTTATACGCAGGCTGAGCTTCACGAATACGGCGTATGGCCGCTTGATATCGATCGAGACCGATTTCACCACTGGCGGGCAGAGAGGCTGCGGTCTCACGGTTT
>Ga0315339_1001106_pt1 | contig 26038 bp, 29 predicted proteins | sample ASW17metaG_FD_204514 | JGI IMG/M metagenome (GOLD analysis project Ga0315339, IMG submission 204514) | Ammonia-oxidizing marine archaeal communities from Pacific Ocean, United States - ASW #17 | ecosystem: Environmental > Aquatic > Marine > Oceanic | place: USA: California | collected 2016-12-05 | reverse complement strand
TTTCTAGCCCTGTTTCTCTAGGATCCTCTATTTGATAAGTAAAAATTAATCTTTCATTATTTATAAAATCTAGTAGGAATCGTTTTCATGAAATCTAAAACAAAAGTAGTTATCTTAGGTGGAGGAGTGGTAGGGGTTAGTGCTCTTTATCATTTAGCAAAAAAAGGCTGGTCCGACGTTGTTCTTGTTGAAAGAAAAGAATTAACTTCAGGATCTACTTGGCATGCTGCTGGATTACTACCTTTGTTTAATATGAGTTATTCTGTAGGGCAATTACACAAATATGCCGTTAAACTTTACAAGTCACTAGAAGAAGAAACAGGAAAAAATGTTGGCTTTAGTGTTGTATCAAATATTCGTTTAGCAAGTACAAAAGATAGAATGGATGAATACCATCAATATGCGGGTGTTGCTCAAACCATTGGAGTTGATGTAAAATTTTTAAAACCAGAACAAGTAAAAGAAATTTGGCCTTTATGTAATATTGAAGGATTAATTGGAGCAATACAACATCCTGAAGATGGGTACATTCAACCAGCAGACCTAACACAAGCGCTTGCAACGGGAGCAAGGAATAGAGGTGCGGAAATTTATAGAAACACAACAGTAGTTGGAATGAAACAAACTAAAGAAGGTTGGATTGTTGAAACAGATAAAGGTTCAATAGAGTGTGAACATGTAATTTCATGTTCAGGAAACTTTGCAAGACAAACAGGTAAAATGGTTGGTTTAGAAATTCCAGCAATTCCAGTTCAGCATCAATTTATTGTAACTGAACCACATCCAGAAATTCAAAAAAGAAAAAAAGATGGCTTACCAGAAATGGGAGTTCTTAGAGATAGTGATAATGCTTGGTATATGAGAGAAGAAGCAGGAGGTTTATTGTTAGGACCTTATGAAAAAGGTGCACCATGCTGTTATGTTGATGGCCCATCAAAAGATTCAGAATATGAATTATTTCCAGAAGATTTAGATAGACTTGAACCACACATTGAAGGAGCTATTTTTCGTGTTCCTGCTTTTGGAGAAGTAGGAGTTAAAAAAGTTTATAATGGTGCAATTTGTTATACGCCTGATGGAAATCCAATTGTTGGACCCGCGTGGGGATTAAAAAACTTTTGGATTAATGAAGGACATAGTTTTGGTATTACAGCAGCGGGTGGAGCTGGATGGCAACTTGCTGAATGGATTATTGATGGTGAGCCAACTATTGATATGCTTGGTGTAGAACCTAGGAGATATGGGGACTATGCATCAAAATCTTATTTAATAGATAAAAATGAAGAAGCTTATAGCAATGTATTTACTATTCACTATCCAGATGAAGAAAGAGAATCTGGAAGACCATTAAGACAAGCTCCTTGTTATGATCGAATGAAAAATTTAGGTGCTGTCTTTGGTGCAAAATTTGGATGGGAAAGACCAAACTTTTTTGCAACTGATGGAATGAAACAAGAAGATGATTGGTCATTTAGAAGATCAAAATGGTTTGAAGCAATTCAAAAAGAATGCAAAAATGTTAAAGAAAATGTTGGTTTATTAGACATGACCGCTTTTGCTAAATGTAGAATTAAAGGTCCAAAAGCTGAAGAATTTTTAGATTATTTAGTTGCCAATAAACTTCCAAAAAAAATAGGAAGAATTAATTTATGTCATGCACTAAATACAAAAGGTGGAGTTCATTCAGAATTTACCATCATGAAAGAAGCAGAAAACAGTTTTTATTTGGTTTCAGCTGGAGCTTTTCAAAGATTAGATCATGATTGGATACAAAAATGGATGCCAAAAGATGGATCTGTACAATTTGAAAATTTAACAAATTCTATGGGAGTTCTTGTGGTTTCTGGACCGAAAGCTAGAGATTTAATGTCTAAGGTTTCAAGAGATGATTTTTCAAAAGAAAACTTTAAATGGCTAAGTTCAAAAAAAATAGATGTTGGCCATGCACCATGTACAGCTATGAGAGTAAACTTTGTTGGAGAATTAGGATGGGAGCTACATCATCCAATTGAATATCAAAACCATATCTTTGACAAGTTAATTGAATCTGGAAAGGATTTTGGTCTAAAACCTTATGGCATAAGAGCAATGAATAGTTTGAGAGTTGAGAAATCTTACAAGTTAGTTGGAACTGAATTGTCAATTGAATACTCACCTTATGAGTCTGGATTAGATAGATTTGTACATCCAAATAAAGGAAATTTTATAGGCTTAGAAGCTTTAAATAAATGGAGAGAAAAAGGATTTGATAATAAACTGGTAACAATGGAAATTCATGACGTTACTGATTCTGATGTACTTGGAAATAATCCAATTTATGAAAATGGAAAAGTTGTTGGAAGAGCAACAGGTGGAGATTTTGGATTTAGATTAAATAAATCAATAGCTTTAGGAATGGTCAAGCCAGAACTTGCGACAACAGGCCAAAAATTGAAAATTGATATTCTTGGTAAAATGTATGATTGTACAATTTTAGAAGAAAGTCCTTATGATCCAGAAAATAATTTATTGAGAGCATAATGAAAATATTAGTCGCTGTTAAAAGAGTAATTGATTACAACGTTCAAATTAGAGTTAAAGAAGATGGTAGTGGTATTGTTACTGAAAATGTTAAAATGTCGAGCAACCCTCCAGACGATAATGCAATAGAAGAGGCAGTAAAAATTAAAGAATCTGGAAAAGCTACTGAAGTTGTAATAGTAACAGTTGGTGAAGAGAAAGCTCAAGAGACAGTAAGAAAGGCATTAGCAGTAGGAGCTGATAGAGGGATTCATGTTAAGGCTGATGGAGTAATTGAGCCTTTGGCAGTTGCTAAAATTTTAAAAAAAATAGTTGATAAAGAAAAACCAGATTTAATATTTATGGGAAAACAAGCCATAGATGACGATTGTAATCAAACAGGTCAAATGCTAAGTGCTTTATTAAATTGGCCTCAAGCAACTTTTGCTTCAAAAATAGAAATTAAAGATAAAAAGTTAGAAGTGATAAGAGAAATTGATGAAGGTTTAGAAACTATAGAGGTTCATATTCCAGTAATAGTTACATGTGACTTAAGGTTAAATGAACCAAGGTATGCATCTCTACCAAATATAATGAAAGCTAAAAAAAAACCCATGGAAACATTGAATGCTTCAGATTTAGATGTTGATATTACACCAAGAGTTCAACAAATTAAAATAGAAGAACCACCCAAAAGAAAAGCTGGAGTTAAAGTGGCAAATGTAGCTGAATTAGTTCAAAAGCTCAAAAATGAAGCAAAGGTAATATAATGTCAGTTTTATTAATAGCAGAACATAATAATAAAGAATTAAGACCATTTACATTTAATGCTATTACGGCTGCATCACAAATAGACACTGATCTTCACGTTATATTAATAGGAGATAATTGTGAAGATGTAGCTAAATCTTTATCAAAAATTTCGCTAGTTAAAAAAGTATTGCATGTAGAAGCTAAATATTATGCAAATTTTCTTGCTGAAAATTTTGCACCGTTAGTTGTTAAAGTTTCTGAAAACTATTCCCATATAGTTTGTTCAGCTAATACATTTGGAAAAAATTTAATGCCAAGAATATCAGCTCTATTAGACATATCTCAAGTTAGTGATATTATTAAAGTCATCTCACCAGATACATTTTTAAGACCTATTTATGCAGGCAATGCATTAGTAACAGTTAAAAGTACCGACAAAAAAAAATGCATAACTATAAGACCAACTTCTTTCGATCCTTGTGAATTATCAGGTGGATCTTCACCAATTGAAAAAATAGAAGCAACAAATGAATTTTCATCATCTAAATTTATTAAAAGAGAAGAAGTTAAATCAGATAGGCCAGAACTTGGAACGGCAAGAGTTGTAATTTCTGGTGGTAGAGGAATGCAAAGTGGAGATAACTTTAAATTAATAAATGCTATAGCTGACAAATTAAATGCTGCTATTGGAGCATCAAGAGCAGCAGTTGATGCAGGATATATAAGCAACGAACATCAAGTTGGTCAAACAGGAAAAGTTGTTGTACCTGATTTGTACATTGCAGTTGGAATTTCTGGAGCGATTCAGCATTTAGCTGGAATGAAAGAAAGTAAAATAATTGTCGCAATAAATAAAGATGGTGAAGCACCAATTTTTAGTGTTGCAGATTATGGTTTAGAGGCTGATTTATTTGAAGCTCTTCCACAATTCCTTGAAGAATTGAACAAATTAAACACTATACAAAAATAACAAATACTATACAAAAATAACATATGTCCAGAGAAGCTATGGAATATGATGTTGTAATTATTGGAGGAGGTCCCTCTGGACTATCTACTGCAATTAAACTTAAACAATTAAATGCAAATTTGAGTGTTTGTGTGCTTGAAAAAGCTTCTGAAATAGGAGCTCATATTTTAAGTGGTAATGTTTTTGAAACAAGAGCTCTAGATGAACTTTTACCAAACTGGAAAGAATTAAATTCACCAATTAAAACAAAAGTTTCTAAAGAAAAATTTTTATTTTTAGGAAAATCTAAATCTTTAAGTTGGCCTACTTGGTTACTACCTTCTGTTCAGAAAAATCACAATAATTATATTATCAGTTTAGCAAATTTATGCAGATGGTTAGCAGAACAGGCTGAAACTCTAGGTGTAGAAATATTTCCAGGATTTCCAGCTAACGAAATTTTGTACAATGAAGATGGCTCCGTCAAAGGTGTTGCAACTCAAGATATGGGAATTGATAAAGAGGGAAAAAAAAAAGATAGTTTTGAACCTGGAATTGAACTTTTAGGTAAAGTTACAGTTTTTGCTGAAGGATGTAGAGGACACCTTGGAAAACAGTTAATTAAAAAATTTAACCTTGATGAAGGTAAAGATCCCCAACAATATGGAATAGGATTTAAAGAAATATGGGAAATTAATGAGCAAAACCATGAAGAAGGAATGGTTATGCATACTGTGGGCTGGCCACTAGATAATAATACTTATGGTGGAAGTTTTGTGTATCATGCAGAAAACAAACAGGTTTTTTTAGGGTATGTAATTGGTTTAGATTATAAAAACCCACATCTTTCACCATTTGATGAATTTCAAAGATTTAAAACTCATCCATCAATAAAAAAAATAATTGAAGGAGGTAAAAGAGTTTCTTATGGAGCAAGAGCCTTAATTGAAGGTGGTTTACAAAGTTTACCAAAAATGTTTATGCCAGGCGCTTTATTGGTTGGTTGTGACGCAGGAACTTTAAACATGCCAAAAATTAAAGGCTCTCATACAGCTATGAAAAGTGGAATGATTGCTGCTGAAACAATTAACTTTCATTTTAAAGATAATGAAGATTTATCGATTTATGAAAAATTATTTAAAAAAAGTTGGGTTTTTAAAGAACTTTTTAAAGCAAGAAATGTAAAACCGAGTTTTAGTTGGGGTTTAATTCTTGGAATTATATTTACAGGAATTGACCAAATTTTATTTAGAGGAAAGTTACCTTTAACACTCAAGCACAAACATGCTGATCATGAAACATTAAAGCATGTAAATGAAATGTCCAAAATAGATTATCCTAAACCTGATGGAATAATTACTTTTGACAAAACTAGCTCTATATATTTAACTGGTACTAACCATGAAGATAACCAACCTGTTCACTTAAAACTTAAGGACCCAAATTTACCAATTAGCTATAATTTAGAAAAATTTGATGAACCTGCACAAAGATATTGCCCAGCTGGAGTTTATGAGATCCAAATAGAAAATAATATAAATAAATTTGTGATAAATTCTCAAAACTGCATTCATTGCAAAACCTGTGATATAAAAGAACCATCTCAAAACATTACCTGGGTCACACCTGAGGGTGGTGGTGGTCCAAAATATGGTAATATGTGATTAACTTAAATCGATTGCGTGTTTTTTTAATTGTTCTATAGAGATATATTTTAAAGTATTTTCGTGAGTTTTTTTTACATACACAGAGCATGCCTTTCCAGCCTCTAAAGACCTTGCATATGAACTTGCACAAACACACCAGTTATCGCCATCTTTTAATCCAGAAAAACCAAATTCAGGATGAGGTGTAATTAAATCATTACCATCTTTTTTACACCATTGTAAAAATTCATTGGTTACCTTTGCACAAACAGTGTGTACGCCATGATCATTTTTATCTGTATTACAACATCCATCTCTAAACCAACCAGTAACTGGGTCATTAGAACATTCTTCTAAATCTTCACCCAGAACATTTTTTTGTTTTTCTTTCATTAAACTTTTGTCGGATTAGGTTGACCCTTATAAACTTTTTCTGGATCAAAAATTTTTTCCTTTTCTTTAAAATCCATTTTTATATTTCTACCATTGTCTATTGGACCTAAAGGGACAGATCTGTAAAAACAAGATCTGTAACCCACATGACAACTTGAACCATCACCAATATTCACTGTTAGCCAAATTGAATCTTGATCATCGTCTATTCTAATTTCAATTACTTTTTGAGTAAAACCACTTGTTTTTCCTTTATGCCAAATTTGTTTTCTAGATCTACTAAAGTAGTGAGCTTCCTTAGTTTCAATAGTTTTTTTTAAAGCTTCAGTATTCATATAACCATGCATCAATATATCTTTGGTTTTTGAACACATAGTAATCACTGGAATTAAACCATCATTGTCAAATTTTGGTGAAAGCAAACTACCTTCTTCTATTTCAGCGACATTTTCTCTTTTTTTAAACATAATTATAGAAAATTTAACATATTAAAGCATATATTACATATTTTAAAAATAATGATTTATCTATATAAGGCTGTTTATGAAATTAGTTAAAGATACTGACAAAACACTTAAGAGTGTAGAAAAAGTTTCTGAAAAAGAAGTCGAAGAAGCTTTTGTTAAAATTATTAAATGGATTGGTGAAGATCCTTCGAGAGAAGGTCTTTTGTCTACTCCAAAAAGGTTAGTTAAAGCATTTAGAGAGTATTTTAAGGGATACAGCGAAGATCCAGATAAAATTTTAGAAAAAACATTTGGAGATGTACTTGGGTATGATGACATGGTTATTCAAAAAAATATTTCATTGCAAAGCCACTGTGAGCATCACATGGCACCAATTATTGGGGTGGCTCACATATCATATATTCCCAAAGAAAGAGTAGTTGGCTTAAGTAAACTAGCCAGAGTTGTAGAAGTTTTTTCTAAAAGACTTCAAACACAAGAAAGATTAACAATGCAAATTGCAAACACACTAATGACATCACTTGATGCAAAAGGAGTAGCAGTTACAATTGATGCTGCACATCAATGCATGACCATGCGTGGAATTAAAAAAGAAAATGCAACCACAGTTACAAATTATTTCTTAGGAAAATTTAAAGAAGATCTAAGCATTCAAAATAGATACTTAAGATTTATAAGTAAATAATTAAGTGTCAAATAATTTTAAAGCTTTGATAATAAATCAAACAGAAGTAGATTTTACTAGGGAAATTAAATCTTTTGATAAATCTTTTTTAAAACACGGCAATGTTCTTGTCAAAGTAGATTATTCAGATTTAAATTATAAAGATGCACTGATTTTAAATAATGGAGCAAAGTTAGTTAAAGAATTTCCTCATATACCAGGTATAGATTTTTCAGGAACAGTTATAGAGAGTGATAGCCCTAAATTCAAAAAAAATGATGAGGTAATCCTTACAGGATGGAGAGTTGGTGAGATTTATTTTGGCGGATTCTCACAGTTAGCAAAAGTGAATGGAGATTTTTTAGTTAAAAAACCAAAAAATATTACCTCTAAACAGGCAATGATTTTAGGAACAGCAGGGTTAACAGCTTTAGCATGTTCATTTGCAATTAAAGCCAGAGAAGAACTTTTGTTAGGTGAAAAGATAAAAGATGTTTTAGTTACAGGGGCCTCAGGAGGTGTTGGAAGTATTGCTTTAATGATTCTAGCTAAACTTGGATATGATGTAACTGCAGCTACAGGTAAAATTGCTAACGAAGAATATTTAAAGTCACTAGGTGCTAAAAACATAATAAATAAAGAAGATTTAGACAAAGATCCTAAATTATTAGATAAAGGATTATGGGATGGCGTAGTAGATACTGTGGGTGGAAAAATTCTTGCAAATGCAATTGCTCAAACTAGAGACAATGGAATTGTTGCTGCTTGTGGAAATGCCTCTGATTATAAATTAAATACAACAGTTATGCCCTTCATTATTAGAGGTGTTAAACTTTGGGGAATTAATTCCGTCACAACTTCAATTAAAAGAAGAGAGTTCTTTTGGAATGAAGCTAAAAATCTTATTGATTTTGAAAAATTAGAACAATCAATTAAGATAATTAGTTTAGAAGGTTTGATAGATATATATCCAAAAATGCTTAAAGGTGAAACATCAGGAAGATATATAATTGATTTAAATAAATAATGGATTGGGATAAATTAAAAATTTTTCACGCTGTTGCAGAAGCTGGTAGTTTCACTAATGCCACAATAAACTTAAACTTAAGTCAATCAGCAATCAGTAGACAAATTCAATCTTTAGAACAAGAGCTAAAAGTTCAACTTTTTGAACGTCATGCAAGAGGTTTAACTCTCACTGAAAATGGTGAATATCTTTTTAAAACCGCACATGATGTAATTAGCAAACTTAAAGAGGTTGAAACTTCATTAGGAGATCAAAAAAATAAACCAACAGGAAAATTAACAATTACAACGGTTAGAAGTTTTGGTACACACTGGCTAACACCTAGAATTCAAGAATTTATGACCTTAAATCCTGAAATTGAAGTAGAACTTGTTTTTGATGATAAAGAACTAGATTTAAGTACAAGGCAAGCTGATATCGGTATTTTTATGAGAAGACCTAAGCAGTTAAATTATATTCAAAAGAAATTAGTAGATATTAAGTATTATATATATGGGTCTAATAAATATTTGGAAAAATATGGTATGCCCAAAACGATTTCAGATCTAAATAAACATAGATTTATCTCTTTTGGAAAAGGAGCACCTTCTCCAGTATATAATCCTGATTGGGCACTTAAATTAGGTATTAAAGACGGCAAAAAAAGGAAATCTGTAATGAAAGTCAATAGTGTAATGGGTTTATTATTAGCTGTTGAAAGTGGAGTGGGTTTAGCCGCATTACCAGAGTATTTAGTTTCAAACTCTAATAACGTAATTAAAGTTCTACCAAATTCAGAAGGCCCTATAACAGAGGCCCATTTTGTATATCCCCAGTCTTTAAAAAATACAGCACGTGTCCAAGCATTTAGAAACTTTCTTTTCAGTAAAATTGGTGACTGGAAGTAGATTATTTTTTGATCAAAGTTACTTAAAATCATTATAAACTGCGACATTCTGTGCGATTGATAATCATTATCAATGATAATAGTTAGCATTCTTATTAACTAATTAATTAAAAAAGAAAGATATATAATGAAAAAATTAACATTAGTTGCGTTTTTAATGTCTTTATTTGCCAGTGCAGTCTTTGCAGACAGTCACTTAAATGAAGTGAATGTATTTAGCGCAAGACACTATGATTCAGATATTCAACTTTATGAAAAATTTACAGCAAAAACTGGAATTAAAGTAAATGTTGTTTCTGGAAAAGATAAAGCTCTTCAAAAAAGAATCACTGAAGAAGGAACTGAGTCAAAAGCTGACCTTTATATTACAGCTGATGCTGGAAGATTAGGTGCTTTTGCTGCAAAAGGAATGTTTCAAAACTCTCTATCTAAAGCAATAAAAGCTGCTGTACCTGCAAATTTTAGAACTTCTAAATGGACAGGAATAGCTAAGAGAGCAAGGATAATTTACTATTCTCCTGAAAGAGTAAATGCAAACGATCTAAATGGAATGAGATATGAAGATCTTGCAAATGCTAAATGGAAAGGCAGAATTGTTATAAGAAAATCTAACAACGTATATAATCAATCCCTTGTTGCTTCATTAGTAAAAAATAATGGTAAAAAAGCAACGGCAGAATGGGCAAAAGGTGTAGTTGCTAACATGGCTAGAGATTCAAAAGGAAATGATAGAGCCCAAATTTTAGCTGTAGCAGCAGGTGAAGCAGATTTAGCAGTAGCTAATACTTATTATTTAGCTTTAATGTTATCTGGAAAAAAAGGTCCAGAACAGCAAGCAGCAGCTAAAAAAGTTTTACCATTCTTTCCTAATCAAGGAGATAGAGGAACTCATATGAACATTAGTGGTGGAGGTGTATTAAAAAATGCTCCTAATCCAGCTAATGCAATCAAACTACTTGAGTTTTTATTAACTAAAGAAGCGCAGGAACATATAGTTAATAATACATTTGAATATCCAATTATTTCTGGTGTAGAGCCACATGATTTGGTTAAACAAATGGGTCTTGGATTTAAGCAAGATTTAAAAACCAAAGTAGCTAATTATGGAAGCAAGCAAGCTGAAGCATTAGAACTAATGTTAGCTGCTAAGTGGAAGTAAATAAGTGAAAAAAAATTTATTTGAAATTGATTATAATAAATCTTCTGAAGCATGCTTTCCGTGTGCTTCAGAGTGTAAAAAAATTGATAGAAAAATAAATAACAGAGAATTATCTAATCTTAAGGATGAAGATGTTACACATATTTTTTCTCGTTTAAGAGTGAAGAATAATTTTCTTTTTAATGATCGTGCTCATAATCTTTCTTCCTTAGGTATTTTACCCTGCCTAAGTCATTATGAGCACTAAAAAAATTTATGAGTGTAATACAATTAAATAGACATTTAAAAAATAATAGGGATAAAATGATTGAAGGAAAAAAATGTTCAAGTGTGATTTTAAAAACAAGACAAATTGGTAAGTGGGTTGATGTTAAAACAGATGAAATTTTTAAAGGTAAAAAAATTATATTATTTTCATTACCTGGAGCATTTACACCAGTATGTTCAGAAAAACAGTTACCAGGATTTGAAAAAAATTATGATAAATTGCTAACTCTTGGTATCAATGAAATATACTGTATTAGTGTTAATGATGGATACGTTATGAATGCATGGGCAGACCAACAAAAATTAAGAAAAGTCAAAGTATTACCAGATGGAAATGGTGATTTTACTCGTGCTATGGGTATGCTAATTGAAAAAAAGCACGTGGGATTTGGTCAAAGAAGTTGGAGATATAGCGCAATAATTAATGATGGAGTAGTTGAAAAATGGTGGCAAGAAAATGGAATAAATAATGATGGCAGTGATCCCGATCCATACGAAGAAACAACTCCAGAAAATTGTATTGAATATCTGTCTCAGACGCAGCTAAATAAATAGAATTTTTAATTTATAGACAAATTTTAAGAATTAGCTTTAATAATCTGTCTCTAAAATTAGAATAAAAAAAATGGGAATAAAAAATATTAATATTTGGTACATAGCTTCTTTTTTAATTTCTTTAATTGTAGCTATTCCTATCTTTACAGTCTTTGGAAGTTTTTTTGAAGCTACAGGTAACTATTCTTTAATTCTTAAGAATACATTTCTCTACGATTATATTTTTAATTCAATATATCTTTTAATTGGTGTTTTGTTCTTAACATTTATAATTGGTGTAGGCTGTGCATACCTTGTGTCTTTTTATTATTTTCCTTGTGTAAATTTTTTTAAGTGGGCATTAATTTTATCTTTTGCTGTTCCAGCTTATATCTATGCATATTCCTTAACTGCTTTTTTTGAAAATTTTGGAACTGCTTTTTCAATTTTAAAAAATTTATTTGGTGAAGGTAATTATAATCGAAGTTTGCCAAAATTTGATGGTATGTTAGGAGCTATAATTTCAATTTCTTTTTCATTGTTTGGGTATGTTTATGTCTTAACTAGAGCATCATTTCATTATCAGTCACAAAATTTGATAGAACTTGGAAAGAACCTTGGTTTTTCAAAAAAAAAATCCTTTTTAAAAATAATACTTCCATCTGCGAGACCTGCAATAGTAGCAGGACTTTCACTTGTTGCCATGGAAACATTGTCAGATTTTGGTTCTGTATCCTTTTTTGGAATTTCAACACTAACGACAGGAATATACAATGCTTGGATTTCTTTTGATGATTTAACCTTAGCCAATAGATTATCTTTTTATTTATTAATTTTTATACTTGGATTATTTGTTTTAGAAAATTTATCAAGAAAGAAAGCACAATATCATACTCCATCAAAAGGAGGATTTAAATCAAAATCATTAATAAAATTAAATGGCTACAAATCTATTTTAGCATTTTCTTTTTGCATGATTGTATTTTTTGTAAGTTTCTTATTTCCAGTATTACAAATGCTTTATTGGACAATTATTTTTCCAAAACATTTGAATGATTTAAATATAATTGAATTATTTTTAAATACAATTTTGTTAGTTTTTTTATCTAGTATATTATTAATTTCTTTAGCTTTTCTTTCTAATTATGGCAATAGAGTATCTAAAAGTAAATTTCTTGAAATATTAAACACTTTTTCAATATCGGGTTATGCAATACCTGGAATTATTTTAGCAGTTGCGTTCATCAGTTTTGTTTCTTGGTTTGATAATACTATTATTGCCTTTTTCGGATTTAATCCCATTAAAACGTTTTTTATTGGATCTATATTAGGTTTAGTTTTAGTTTATTTTGTAAGATTTTATTCATTAGCGAGTAATGGAATTAAATCTGGCTATATGAAAATTAACTATTCGATTGATGAAAGCTCTTATTTGTTGGGATATTCTAAATTTAAAACTTTTACTAATATTCACATGCCTTATTTAAAAAACTCAGTTTTTTTAATTGCTGTACTAATAGCGATTGAAATCATTAAAGAATTACCAATCACCTTAATAATGAGACCTTTTAATTTTGAAACATTTGCAACTACCGCTTATATATATGCCTCTCAAGATTTATTAGAAGCAGCAGCCGCACCTTCATTATTTCTTATTCTTATTGCAAGTTTCTTTATTTTAATTACCTCAAGGTATATTCTCAAAGATTAATATCTATGTTTAAAAACTTTTTAGAAATTGATAATGTTACTTTTGCAGCAAGTTCAAAAAATAAAGTTAATAATGTTTCATTAACTATTGAAAATGAAGGTGATATTATTTGTTTATTGGGACCATCTGGAATTGGTAAAACGACAATTTTAAGAACTATAGCTGGACTTGAAAAAATTAAATCTGGAAAAATTTTATTAAAAGAGAAAATTATTTCTTCAAAGGATACACATATAGAGCCAGAAGATAGAAATATATCTTTAGCTTTTCAAGATAATTCACTTTTTCCTCATTATAATGTTGTCCAAAATATTAAGTTTGGTGCAGAGAGGAATAAAAAGAAAAAAAAAGACTTAACCATAAATGAAGTAATTAAATTTCTCCATTTAGAGCACGTTAAAAATAAATTTCCTCATCAAATAAGTTCTGGAGAAGCACAAAGAGCATCATTAGCAAGAGCGTTATTATCTAAACCAGATTTATTATTATTAGATGAGCCCCTATCAAATGTAGACCAAAGCTTTAAAGAGGAAATTCAAGTTAAATTAAAACAAATTTTAACTGACTTAAAAATTACAACAATTGTTGTGACTCATGATTCTTATGAAGCTTTTTATCTTGGTAGTAAATGTGGAATAATTTTAGATGGACAATTAAGACAATATGATGATCCATATAATGTTTATCATTTCCCAAACTCCGTTGAGGTCGTAAATTTTTTAAACAGAGGTATTTTAATCCCCGCAAAAGTAACTGGTGAAAACAGTTTAGAGAATGAAGATTTAGGAACAATTAAAGGAAACTTTATAAAACATTACCCAAAAGGCTCTGAAGTTCAGCTTTTACTTCAACCAGAAGATTTAGAGCATGATGATAAAAGTAATTTAAAATTAGAAGTAGTTGATAGAAAATTTAGGGGAACTAATTTCATATATACACTTAAAACACTAAGCAATTTATTAATTCCAGTTTTTGTTCATTCACACCATATTCATCAACATGAAGTTGATGAAAAGTTTGGAATTAAAAGACCCATTAATATTGATCATATAGTTTGTTTCTAATAAAAACCTTGAATTTATAAATGAATAATAAGCTTAAAATTTTAATTAAGGGAATATTAGATGTAAGTCCATTAATGATACCTGTAGTTCCATTTGGAATTATATTTGGAGTTATTGGAATGGATTTAGGCATTGGGCCATATATGACATTTGGAATGTCAATTATAGTTTTTGGTGGAGCTTCACAAATAGTTTTACTTCAATTATTTTCAGGTGGAGCTTCATCGTTAGTAATTTTAAGTTCTGTTGGTGCTGTAAATTCTAGACATTTATTATATGGGGCAGTTTTATCGGAACATTTATCTGGTTTAAAACTTATTTGGAAAATTATCTTATCTTATATAATGGTAGATCAAGCATTTGCAGTTTCAAATAATTATTTTAAAAAAAATAAAAAAAATAAAAATAAACATTATCATTTACTTGCTACTGGTTTTACATGTTGGATTATTTGGCAAATTTCAACTTTGATTGGTATATTTTTAGGATCGATTATACCAGAAGAGCTAGGATTAACTTTTGCAATTCCAATAACTTTTCTAGCATTATTAATTAACGATTTTAAAAAACTTAACAATGTCATTGTAATGCTGGTGTCAGGTACAATTGCTACTCTTGGATATCATCTAATACCCTTTAAAGCTTACATAATAGTTGCTGCACTATCAGCTTTATTAGTTGCTTTATTCATAACAAACATAAATTCAAAGAAAATATAATGCAATGGAGTTTAATTATATACTGTGGGATGATTACTTTTTTAACAAGATTTTCTATGATTGCATTACTTAAAAAAGATACTTTTAATAAAAAAACAAAAATGATTTTATCATTTGTACCTTCTGCTATTTTTCCAGCAATAATTTTTCCTTTAGTTTTTTTGGATAACAGTGGAGATTTAAATTTAGAAAATAATCCTAAAATATTAGCTGCAATGTTTGCTGTAATGATTGGGTATTTGAGTAAAAATATTTATGCTACAATTTTTTCGGGTTTAATTTCTTATTGGATATTAATATTCTTAATTGGTTATTGAAATTTCTCAAATAATATATAGTATTAGAGCAAGGGGTGTCTTAACAGACTGAGATTATACCCTAACAACCTGTCCGGTAATTCAGAAAGGGAGAATAATGGATAAGATACACTTTATAAGTCAATCGACATCTTTAACACTAGTCGTAACTATAAGTTTAATTTTTACATTAGTTGGATTAATTTACTCAAAAAAGCATCAAGGTCTTAATAACTATTTAACAGCAAATAGAAGTGTTGGGGGTTTTTCACTTTCTACAAGTTTAGTTGCGTCATCACTCGGTGCTTGGATATTGTTTGGTCCAGCTTCAGCAGCTACATGGGGCGGAATAGGTGCTGTAATTGGTTATGCCCTTGGAACAGCTTTTCCAATGATTTTTTTAATCTTTCTAGGTAAAAAAATTAGAATAGAATTTTCTAAAGGTTCAACTTTAATCGAATTTATGAGAAAAAGATTTAGAAAAAGTTTATTCAAATTAATTTTATTGATGACAATTTTTTATATGTTCATTTTTTTGTGTGCTGAAGTTACAGCAGTGGCAATATTAATTAATTATATTTCAGGAACTCAATTGTGGATTACAGCTTTAATTATACTAATTGCGACTTTAACGTACACGCTCTATGGTGGATTAAGAGCTTCTATTTTTACAGATACTATTCAAATGGTAGTAATTTTAATTTTATTTTTAATTTCAATTTTTTATTTAACTTCATTTACAGGTGATCAGTTTTCATTTTCTTTTATAAAAGAAAAAAACCCACATCTACTAAGTAGTGATTACATTCCAAATTATACAGCAGGTTTAACTTTTTTTATTGCTGTTGCTGCAACAAATCTTTTTCATCAAGGAAATTGGCAAAGAGTTTATGCTGCAAAAAATAATGAAGTGCTTAAGAAAAGTTTAATCTTTGCATTTATTGTAATTATTCCAATTGTTTTATTTATGGGTTTTAGTGGATTAGTTGCTGTATCTATTGATTCTAAGGTTATTCCTGACTTAGGTTTTTTTTCTTTATTATTAAAAGACCAAACTAAATTTTTATCATTAATTATAATAACTTTAGGGTTATCGTTAACTATAAGTACTCTTGACACTTTAGTTAATGCAATTTCTAGTTTAATTATTGTTGATGGCAAAGCAACTTTTAACTTTGGTAGAAATAAAGACTATTTAAAGATTTCTAAATACTTTATTGTGGGTCTTTCAATTATAGCTTTTATTATAGCTTCAAAAGGATTTAGTGTTTTATATTTATTTTTGCTTGCAGATTTGTTTTGTTGTTCATTTGTTCTTACTGTTTTTTATAGTTTCTATAATAAAAGATTAAATGAAAAAACTTCTTACATATCAATAACTGTGGGTTTAATTGGTGGTTTTCTTTTATTTCCAGCTCCAGATTTTTCCAAGAGTTTATTGGTTGGCACTATGTTGCCATTCGAATTTTTCCCCTCATTTGTTTCACAATCACTGTTATTCTTGTCTTTTTTGATTGCCACATTCATTCCTTTAGTCATTTTGAAGTTGAGATAAATTAAAAAAAATATAAAATAATTTTCATATATTATGTTAAATACTATTATTCCTTTTGTAGTTCTTATTTTAGTTGTTGTATTTATTCATGAATACGGACATTATTATTTTGCTAAAAAATATCATGTTGGTGTTACGGATTTTTCTATCGGATTTGGTAAAGAAATATTTGGCTGGAATGACAAATCAGGCACAAGATGGAAAATATGTTGGATACCTCTTGGAGGCTATGTAAAGTTTTTTGGTGATAGAAATGTTTTTAGTCAAGCAGATCAAGAAAAAATAATCAACAAATATAATAAAGAAGATCAAGAAAAACTATTTGTACTTAAACCATTATATCAAAGAGCTTTAATTGTGGCAGCTGGTCCTTTAGCTAACTTTTTATTAGCTATCGTTATTTTTTTTTCAATTTATACTTTTGTTGGTAAAGATTTTACCCCAGCAGTAATTATTGAGGTTCAAAAAAATAGTCCAGCTATGAAAGCAGGTTTTAAGAATGATGATATTATTGTTTCAATAGATGATAATAAAGTAAATAGCATCATGGAAGTTTCAAAGTTTATTACAATGTCTACAAGTGAGTTTATTGATTTTGTGGTATTAAGATCAAATCAAGAATTAATATTAAAAGTTAAACCCAATACTGTTGTGAGCAAAGACAACCTAGGTAATAAAATTAATAAAAGAATGATTGGTATTAAGCTTGGTGCTTTTAATGATAAGATTAATCATGTAAGATTAAATCCAGCTAAATCCATATATTACTCTATTAAAGAAGTTTATTATGTTAGCGTTTCTTCATTAAAATATTTAGGCAGTATATTAACTGGTTCTGGTGACACTTCTCAGTTAGGGGGCCCAATTCGTATAGCTAAAATTACGGGCCAAGTTGCTGAATTTGGAGTTTTGCCTTTTCTTAGCATGATGGCTTATATTTCTATTAGTTTAGGGTTAATAAATTTGTTTCCAATTCCTTTGTTAGATGGTGGGCATTTAATGTTTTATGGATTTGAAAAAATTTTAGGACATCCTTTAAGTCAAAAAGTTCAAGAAGGATTTTTTCGAATCGGAATGTTTTTATTACTGTCATTAATGTTTTTTACAACTTTTAATGATCTAAAAGACTTAGGTTTATTCTAGTTTTTTTATATCTTAAAAACTAAAAAAACCCTTTAAAATCAATATTAATTTAATAAATATCAATATATTGTATATGTTATTTTTAACTATACTAAAAAAAAGCTTGATTTATATGGGTTTATGTAAATTATGATGAAAAAACCTTTAAAACCGGAGCTAAAAAATGAATAAAAAACAGTTAATTGCTAAATTATCAGGTTCTTTAAATCAAAGTAAAGCTGATGCTGAGCGTATTTTTGACATCATTACAAACACTATTCTAGATGCTTTAAAAGCAGATGATAATGTGAAAATAGCAGGTTTTGGTACTTATAAAGTAGCCAAAAGAAAAGCTAGAATTGGAAGAAATCCAAGAACAGGAGAACAAATCCAAATTGGCGCTTCTCAAAAAGTTAAATTTTTACCTGCAAAAGCACTTAAAGAAGTATTTAATAAATAATAACATTAATTATATTAAAGGCCCTTTAGAAATATTGGGCCTTTTTATTGTTAAATAATTCTTATTTTAATTCGTATAAATCCCAAGAAGTTTTTTGTGCAACTCGATCGTAAAGTTTTTTAGCTCTAAGATTGTCGTCATGAGTTATCCATCTTATTAAGTCCCATCTTTTAATCTTAGATATTTTTTTTAATTCATTTATCAACTCTTCTGCAATTCTTTTTCCCCTATATTTTGGGTCAACAAATAAATCATCTAAAAAACCAATATAATTACCTTTTAGAGGTCTTGGAATTCTTCTATAGTGAGCTAAAGCAACAATATTTTTATCAGTTTCATAAACTAATCCATTAATTTCGTGATTTTTATCATGTAACCAACTCCATACTGTCCCAATTATTTTACTGTTAATTTCAACTTTATAAAAGTCAGCATAACCTTTATAGAGTTCTTGCCATTGTTCTTTGTCATTTAATTGAATTTTTCTGACCACGTTACTCACTATCTCTCCATAATTTTTCCCAATTTACATTTGGGGAAATACCATAAATTGAATTTATGTTAGCACAATGAATTGCTAGAGAGGGTATTGGAGAAAAACAAGATTCTAGTTCATATATTTTATGCAATGCTAATTCTGCAGGATTGTCTTTTCCTGAAGCAAATTGCATTAAATTCTCCCAATATATTTCTAAATTCGGTTTACTAATTAAAAAAGTTCCTAGACTTTGTTCTGTTGTTCTCCAATGTCTTTTATTTCCTAAAAATAAATAAGTAGGACTACAATTTGCGTATAAGTAGGGATAATCTGAAGGGCACAACAAAATTTCTTTATTTAGTTGAGTAGCAATCCTTTCGTAAGTTCCTACCATTTCTAAAATACAAATTTTATCATGTATATAATCATCTTCAACAAAATAAATAAGATCTTCCGAATTTTCTTTTGCTAATAAAAAACATTTCTTTAAACTTTCAAAATTTGAATCTAAATTATTTTCTACAATATTATTTTTTTGGAGTCGTATTATTTCATAATTTATGTTAAATTTAATTAATAATTTATTCATTTTTAAAATAAATTCTTCATCAGAATCATCATCTATAATTGAAAGTTTTAAATTAATTTGATTAAAGTTTTTTTTAAAATATTCTATTGATTTTAATATAGAGTTTAAAGATCTTATTGCATATTCATCTTTTTCTGATTCAAAAACTCTTTCTTTATTTTGTTTCCATAATTTAATTTTAGAGCAAGACCTGAAAAAAATATTTAACGATTTTACTTGTCGTTTTATTTTAATTTCTCCTAGAGGTATAGAAATTGACTTTTTTCCAGAAATACTAATATTTTCAAAAGCATTTTTATCTAGCGTTGGAATTTCAAAATTATTTTGATCTATAATTTCATATCCTAAAACTCTACACATCTTTATAAAAAGTTTTTTAAAGAAAGTATTTTTTCTTTTTGTCTGGATTTTTTTCATTTATTTTGATAAAATTTATAATATTTTATATTAATATGGTAATCAAATCATCCGAAACTCTTGTTCAAGAAGCTCTAAAAGAAATTTCAACCATTTCTCCAGAAGAAGGCTTAAAATTATCTAATGAAAATAAATGTAATTTAATTGATATTAGAGATGTTAGAGAGCTTGAAAACGAAGGTAGAGTCGATGGTTCCCAACATATTCCAAGAGGTATGATTGAGTTTTGGCTAGATCCTGAAAGTCTTTATTTCAAAAATGCTAAATTGGACATGAATAAAGAAATGGTGCTATTTTGCGCCGGAGGTCTTAGATCAGCCTTAGCAGCCAAGACACTTAAAGATATGGGATTTGAAAAAGTATCGCATATCCATGGTGGATTTACATCAATGAAATCTAGTGGCTTTAAAATTGTTTAATTACTTGAAATAATTTTTTTATAAATAAAAAAATACAATTTTAATATATACAAAACCTATATATGAAAAAAAAAATAGTAATTGTTGGGGCACTTGGTTACTTAGGAACTGAACTTTGTAAATTATATTCTGGTGAAAGTTGGTCAAACAAAATAATTGCAATTGATAGTAGATTTATTTCTGAAAGAGTTACACAATTAAAAGATTGGAATATAGAATTTTTTCAAGGAGAAATTCTTAATATAGATTTTTTAAAAAAACATTTGATGGATGCGGATATAGTGCATCATTTGGCTGGGGTTACTGATGTCGCTTATGTTAGTAAAGATTCTAGCCTGGAGAGGGATAACAAAATAAGAACTACCGCTATAGATGGAACTAATAATATTTTAAAAAGCATAAATAATAAATGTAAAATTATTTTCCCGTCCACTCATGTGATTTTTGAAGGCTTAAAAGAGACAAAAAATAATATAACTGAAAAGGAATCTCCTAAACCAATTTTAATGTATTCTAAAAGTAAAGTTGAAAACGAAAAAGATATTATAAATTCAAATAAAAATTATGTGATTTTGAGACTAGGCTCTGTTTATGGCTACTCACTAGACACAATGAGAATAAATATAATGCCTAATTTATTTTCTAAAATAGCTTCTCAGAAGGGAATTATAAAATTATTTTCAGGAGGCAAACAAATAAAAAGTCTAGTTCCACTTATTGACGTAGTTAGATGTATAAAATTTATGGAAGAAAGTAATGAAATTAAAAAAGAAACATTTAACTTGGTAAAAGATACTGTTACAGTTAAGCAAGTAGCTGAAATTTGTAAAAAATATAGTCCAAAAACTTCAATTATAACAACAGAAGATGAAACACCTAATCTTGGGTATACTCTATCAAATAAAAAATTATTAAATACAGGATTTAAATTTCTTTATAATCTAGAAGAGTCAATTTCATCTATGATAAATCATTGGTCGTCAACTGAAGACAAAAATAATCTTGAACATATATTTAAGGGACAAAAAGAATTTATTGATAGTAGAGGTAAGATTAGTAATTATGAATTGCCTGAACCTATAAATTTAATTGGTTATATTGAGTCTAAAAAGGGAACAATTAGAGCTAACCATTACCATCCTGTTCAAGAACAAAAATGCTTATTAGTTAAAGGACAATTCATAAGTATTTATCAAGATTTATTAAATGATAAATCTCCAAAAGTTACACATGTAGTTAACGAAGGTGATTTAATTGTAACAAAACCTAATGTAGCTCATGCTATGGTTTTTACTAAAGATTCAATATTTTTAAATTTAGTTAGAGGTGAAAGAGAACATGAAAATTATGGAATAACTCATACACTTCCAATTGAATTAATTAATAAAAAAGAAAAAAATTTACTTATGTCAATTTATAGATTTGAATGTAGATGTTGTGGAAGTAAGAAATTAAAAAGAGTTATTTCTTTAGGCCATCAACCACTCGCAAATAATTTAAATAGCAAAATTAATAAAAAACAAGATTTATATCCATTAGAAATGAATGTTTGTGAAAACTGTTTTAATTGTCAATTATCAGTCGCAATAGATAGTAAAAAAATGTTTTCTAACTATTTATACCAATCTTCAACTACAAGCTCTTTTAAAAAACATTTTAAAGAAGCGGTAAATAATTACGTAAATAAGTTTAAATTAAAAAGTAAAAAATCATACATCATTGATATTGGTAGTAATGATGGGGTAGCTTTACAGCCTTTTAAAGATAGAGGATTTAAAAATATTTTAGGAATAGAACCAGCAAAAAATTTAAGTAAATTAGCAAATAAAAAAGGAATTAAAACCTATAACGGATTTTTAGAAAAAAAAATTTTAAAAAAAATTAAAAAAAATGCAGACTTGATATTAGCATCAAATGTGTTTGCACACGCTGATGATTTAAAATCTATGGCTGAATGTATGATTGGACTAGTAAAAAAAGAAGGATCTATAATTATAGAAGTACAATATCTAATGAACACTCTTAAAGATTTAACTTTTGATAATATTTATCATGAACATACAAATTATTGGTCTTTAACAAGTATTAAAAAATTTTTTGAAAATTTAAATTGTAAAATTTTTGATGTAGAACGCATAAAAACTCATGGAGGTTCTTTGAGGATTTATGTTTCTAAAAATAAAAAAGTTAAGGTTCATAAATCTGTTACAAGTTTATTAAAAAAAGAAAAAAAGTTTAAAATAGAAAATATTTCTACTTATATAGAGTTTGGTAAAAAAGTTGAATCATTAAAAAAAAAAGTTAATCAAAATATTTTAAAATTAAAAAAAAAATATCCTGAATTAATTGGATATGGGTCTCCAGCAAAAGCCACAACAGCATTGAACTATTTTAATATATCAAAGGAAATTAAATATATTATAGAAGACAATAAGTTAAAACATGGAAAGTTTTTGCCTGGTGTCAATATTCCGATTAAAAGTAAAAAAAATGTACCAAAAAATTTAAAATGTGTATTAGTTTTGGCCTGGAATTTTTTTGATGAAATAAAAAAAAATAATTCGTTGTTATCAAAAAATTTTATTAATATTAAAGATTTAGAAAGTAAAGAATTTTAAAGATTTAGTCATATAAATTAATTTTTTTTGAATAAAAAATTCTTACTAACCAATAAAGCATAATACCTAATGGACCTACCAGGTAAGTTATGATCAATGGAAAAAAAACTAAGATTTTAGGTGTACCGAATTTTTGACTATCACTAACAATCCATCCACCACAAAATAAATTAATTGCTAAAAAATGAATCCAAAATAGAATTAAAAATAATTTATCTGAAAAAAGATTTAATAAATTATTTAAGCTTGAGTACAAGCGAAAAATTTCAAAGAAATTATAATGATTTTGAAAAGCTAAATAGGCAACGAAGCAGTAAACAGAACTTAAAATTAGAATAGGAAAAATTGATAATATAAATAATCTACATATTTTTGATTGAGGAAAAAAAATTAGCATAAACCAAAAAGGTAAAATTGATAAGTTCAACCATAAATAAATTATTTCTATACTAAAGTATTTATAAATTTGTTCGATCATAAGAAAATATATTATATTATAAGATATAATGATTCATATTAAAAATCGAAAAAAAACGCTTGAAGCAACAGTCGAGGAAATGAAAAATTTTTCATTTATTTATATTGAAAAGTATGCGCCTTCAAAGCAACAGTTAAAAACCTATTTACTTAAAAAATATATGAAATTATCAGTTTCAACAGTTAAAAAACAAAATCTTAAAGATTTAATAGATATTATTTTGTCAGACCTAGAAAAAAATAAATTTTTAAGTGATAAATTTTATTCAGAGTCTAAGGCAAAAAGTTTAATTCAGCGTGGTACTTCTATTAATAAAATAAGAAATTATTTAATTTCAAAAGGTATTAATGACACACATATAAAAGAAACAATAAGTAAAATTAAGGAAAAAAATGAAGACCAGGATTTTTTTTCAGCAATAAAACTTTGTAAAAAAAAACGAATTGGTCCATCAAGAACTGATGATAATAGATCATTATTTTATAAAAAAGATATTTCGCTTTTAGCAAGAAATGGATTTGATTTTGAAACTTCAAAAAAAGTTATGGATATAGAAAAAGTTAATTACTTAAAAATAATTAATTTTCTTTAATTTTTTTTTTATTTTTTAACAAAGAAGTAATTTTATTTTTTATATAATTTCTTACAAAAACAAAAATTAACAATCCAAAAATAGATATTGAAATTATAATTATTAATACTATTCTTAATTGTTCATTCATATTAATATATGTTTACCTTTTAATATTAGACTTGGATTTTTAAAATTTTTTTTCCCATATACAATTTCTTCATTATTAAAATCAGTAACCTTACCACCGGCATGCTCTAGTATTGCGTGACCTGCGGCTATGTCCCACTCACAAGCTCTTGGTTCTGCTACATATAAATCAAATTCTCCCGCTGCAATTACACAAAATTTTAATGAACTTTTCATTTTCTGAAATTTTTTAACATTAAATTTATTATGAATTCTTAATATTTCTGGTTTTAGTTTTTCTGAATAAGATACAGCTTTTATGAATTCTTTATTTTTTTTTTTATCAATTAATTTTATTTCTTTATCATTGGCTATTTCAAAACTATTTGTTGGACCATATGAATAAAATAATCTTTTTTTATCAGGAGCGTTAATAATTCCTAATGCAGGTTTTTTATTTAATATTAGTGCAGCATTAATAGTAAATTCTTCTTTATTATTTATATAGTCATAAGTTCCATCAATAGGATCAATAAGCCAAAAATTTTTTAAATTTTTTTTTTTTTTGTTATCTAAGGTTTCTTCAGAAATTATTGGAATTTCTGGAGTTAATGTAGAAATTTTTTTGGTTAAAATATTGTTAACTTCTATATCCCCATTGGTTACTGGAGTGTTATCAGGTTTAGTTTCTTTTTTTAGTCCTTTTTTTCTTAATTCTATTGCCACATCTCCTGCTTCTCTAAATGTATCTAATAAAGCTTTAGAAATTTCTTTTTTTTTATCTAAATTCATTTAATTAAGTTTTTCTAATTTAATGTTATTAGAATTAATTACTTTTTTACCTACATTTTCAAAATTTACTGTTATTTTAGAGCCTATTATAGATTGAACTTGTCCAATTCCCCATTCTTTATTTAATGGATTAACAACTTTGTCTCCTGGTTCAAAATCTAATATCATTTGATTTACTTATATTAAATATATGAATAAATATCATTAAATATGAAAAAATTTAATTCTATTGGAATTGATAAAGACCCCAAAGACACCTTAGTGGTTGTTGCTATGTCAGGTGGAGTTGATTCCTCTACTGTTGCAGGTATTATGAAAAATGAAGGTTATAATGTTATTGGAATAACATTGAAATTATATGATGATATAAAAAAAACTTCTCAATCTAGACAATGCTGTGCTGGGCAAGATATTTTGGATGCAAAGAGAGTTGCTGATAAATTAGGTATTAATCACAAAATCCTTTATTACCAAAACAAATTTAAAGAAAGTGTGATTGATAATTTTATAGATAGCTATCTTAATGGAAAAACACCAATTCCATGTATTCAATGTAACAAAACTGTAAAATTTAAAGATCTTTTTAAAGAAGCTAAAAATCTTAATGCTGATGCTTTGGTAACTGGTCATTACGTTAAAAGTATTACAGATGGTAATTCAACAGAAATGTATAGAGGGGTAGATTTAAACAGGGACCAAAGTTATTTCATGTTTAATACCACTAAAGATCAATTAAAATTTTTAAGGTTTCCATTAGGAAATTTAGAAAAATCAAAAACTAGAGAAATTGCTAGAGATCTAGAACTTAATGTTGCAGATAAACCTGATAGTCAAGACATATGTTTTGTGCCAAATGGTGATTATGCATCTATCATTGAAAAGTTTAGGCCAAATTCATCTTTTAAAGGAAATATTAAAGATATTGAAGGAAATGTAATTGGAGTACATGAAGGAATTATTAATTATACAATAGGACAAAGAAAGGGAATTAAAATTTCTAGTAAAAACCCTTTGTATGTCATTAAAATAGATGCAGATAAAAATGAAATTATTGTAGGTCAAAAAAAAAATTTAATTAAAAAAAAAATAAATTTAAAAGATATAAATATTATAACTAATGATAATAAAGATTTTGAAAAAGAATTATTTGTAAAAGTTAGGTCAACAGGAAAACTTTTAAAAGCAAAAGTTGATATAAAAAAAAATTTTGCAACTGTAGATTTACTTGAAGATGAGTATGGTATTTCACCGGGACAAGCTTGTGTGTTTTATTCAAAAAATAATGAAGGTGAAAAAGTTTTAGGAGGAGGTTGGATTATATAATCTTATCCCCACTATCAACAGATAAAAGACTATTAAAAATTATCAACTAAAAA
>Ga0315339_1001105_pt1 | contig 26058 bp, 16 predicted proteins | sample ASW17metaG_FD_204514 | JGI IMG/M metagenome (GOLD analysis project Ga0315339, IMG submission 204514) | Ammonia-oxidizing marine archaeal communities from Pacific Ocean, United States - ASW #17 | ecosystem: Environmental > Aquatic > Marine > Oceanic | place: USA: California | collected 2016-12-05 | reverse complement strand
CCGTGGCTGCCCCAGGTCCTGCAGGTAAGCCCTGACCGATAGCGGGAGCTGCTTTCAGAGCTTTGGGGTCAAATACTGGGACTAACAAAGAATCAATCGATTCGGCGGGTATTTTCAACAACGCTGTCTCTTGATTCATGAGTCTTTCTTTCTGCATTTCCACTGCAATTCGAACAGCGGCTAATCCTGTGCGCTTGCCATTTCTGGTTTGCAGGATAAAAAGCCGGCCATCCTCGATGGTGAATTCGAAGTCCTGCATGTCTTTGAAGTGTTTTTCGAGCTTGTTACGAACTTTTTCCAGATCACGAAAGCTTTTGGGCATTTCAGAGGCTAAAACGCTGATAGCTTTAGGAGTGCGGACGCCAGCTACTACATCTTCGCCTTGCGCATTGATGAGGTATTCGCCGTAGAAAGCTTTTTCACCATTCGCTGGATCTCTAGTGAAGGCAACACCTGTGCCGCTATTATCCCCGGAGTTGCCGAAGACCATCGCTTGCACATTGACGGCCGTACCCCATTCAGCGGGTATTCCATATTCCTGTCTATAGAGAATCGCTCTATCGTTCTTCCAAGATCCGAAAACGGCGTTGATAGCTCCCCATAGTTGTACCATGACATCTTGAGGAAAATCCTGACGAGTCCGCTTTCGGATTAGAATCTTATATTGATTTACTAGCTCTTTAAGGTCCGGAGTACTCAGTTCATTATCAGCTTTTACCTTTAATTTGCGTTTCAATTTATCCAGTATTTCATGGAAGGGGTCTTCTTCTTCTTCGGTTCGTGCGTGCACACCCATTACGACGTCGCCGTACATCTGAATAAAGCGCCTATAACAATCCCAGGCAAAGCGAGAATTAGCTGATACTTCGCTAAGGCCTTCCACAGTTTCATCATTGAGACCGAGATTGAGTATAGTATCCATCATGCCGGGCATTGAGTCTCTGGCCCCGCTCCGCACTGACACTAATAGTGGATTGCTACGCGATCCAAATTTTTTGCGCAACTGATCTTCAATTTGCTTTATTGCTGCACGCACGCTCTTCTGGAGTGCAACTGGGTATTTCTTCTCATGGTCGTAGTAGTAGCCACAAACACGTGTGCTGATGGTGAAACCGGGAGGTACAGGCAATCCAATTGATGCCATTTCTGCCAAATTAGCACCTTTTCCACCAAGCAGCTCGCGCATAGAGGCATCGCCATCGGTTTTTCGGCCGAAAGCAAATACATATTTTTTCGAGGCGACAGTTTTCTTGGGTTTAGAAGCTTTCTTTGCGAGGGAAGTGCTCATATGTGAAAAGTCGATCCTTAAACTAGTACTAGCTTGCGCCACAGTGAATGACTTGCTGCATGATTAGGTAGAGAGTCCATTTTAGTCGGAATTAAGAGACGCTCACAGGGAATCTACTCTAATAATGCATGCTCCGATAAGCACCCTACTATACCCAAGATTTGACCCAATTGCGGGACGGGAGAATAAATCACCTACTTCCCAAAATCCAGTGGTTAATAGGGTGCTTTTCACTTAACTTCTGAGCGTCCATGCTTATTTGTAGTCAAATGTAGTTCGATTGATAGTCAAACTTAATTCTAAGCTATTCAATCTTGGATTAATTTCAACAAAGGTCGAAATTAATTAAGTCCAGTTCTGAGCTTGAGCAGCTATCAGAATTCTTGCTTAGTTTCTCTGTTTCTTGTATTGCTGTGCTCTTTTTTTATGACGTAACTCTAACCAATATTTGTGTGCATTTAGAACTATTTGCCATCGAGTTGTATAGTTTAATTGAATCTCGCTATGAGTATTTAGCTAATAATTTTTTTAGATGATGTATGACAATGAAGCGAAATACATCTACCTTCATTTATCAAAATAACCCATCTTCGTTATTCGTTTTCAGCAGTAACGGTTATTGAAGGGATTCCTTCCGAGTCAGTTAGGGCAACTACCTGAATCGGTCGGCAACATACCTGGCAGTCCTCAATATAATCCTGCTCTGGGATAGAGCAGTCGATCAAAAGCTGAATTGGCTCTCCACAATAAGGACAGAGTGTTTCAACAAATTCTTGGATAAACACTTCAGCCTACCTCTGTAAGCAACGGCTTATTGGCAAAAAAAGCGGCGAGGTTATCTAGAACTAGATTGCCCATTGCGCGCCTGGTTTCCACTGTTGAGCTACCAATGTGTGGAAATAGAACGACATTGTTCATTGATATCAATGCCTCGGGAATGTTTGGTTCATTCTCGTATACATCAAGCCCTGCCGCTGCAATAGTGTTATTCCTTAACGCCTCTACTAACGCGGTTTCATCTACACTGGAGCCCCTGCCAATATTGATAAAGACCCCAGTCGAACCTAGAGCTTGAAGAATATCTTTATTAATAGTCTTCTTAGTCTTCTCGCCGCCTGGCAGTGCGCAGATCAACACATCTGACTCTTTGGCCAGCGCTGTCAATGTAGGATAGTAAGTGTAAGGAAGGTTTTTCTCTCGCCTATTGTGATAAGCGATCTTCATGTTAAACGGAATTGCCCTTTGAGCAATCTCTTCCCCGATGCGACCGAGGCCGACAATTCCGAGAGTCATGCCGCCAATGCTTCTACAAAAAGGGAAAGATGAATTTGACCAATTGCCACTGCGGGCAAATCTATCTGCATTGACGATATTGCGGGTCGTTGCTAACACTAAGGACATGGCAACATCGGCTACGGAGTCATTTAATACCTCAGGAGTATTCGTTACTCGGATATTTTTTGTTTTAGTTCTCTTAAAATCGATTATGTCTATACCAACACCGAAGCTAGACATAAGTTCTATAGACTCCAACTCATAGATTTGTTCATCTACAAACCATGCAGCAACAGCAGCTGCGCGACATTTTCCTTGGAGCTCGGTAAGTAACGAGTTTTTTTCGCTGGGTGAGAGCCGCCATAAATGATGGGTGTGATAGAGTGCATCCAGCTTCCGCACAGTTTCAGAGTGGAAATCACAAGCAACTATTAGGTGTTCTTTGTTTGGCATCTCGTTTTTTGGCCCTGTGAGCTAAGTATCAGATTAGTGTAGTATTTCCATTCAATACTTAGCAAGACTTGCAGGGCTGATCGTGCAGGCAAATGCTTGCGCAAAAGTCCGTTATTACGTAGATTGCCTTCAATTGCAATTCTCATGGAATCATAAATTAGAGTAGGCGAGCCACTTTTTGACCACTATGAATTCGAATACAAACCTTTACCAAGCGATCCCTTCTGTTGATAAGATTCTACAAAGCGAGTTATTGCAAGAAATAATTCAGCGAGTAGGTCGCCAGGGTGTAAAAAAAGAAATAGGAATCCAACTAGAATCACTTCGTAAGTTAGTAGTTGAAGATCCTGATAGATTGGAGGATTTAATTAGTGGAGAAAACCTCCTCGGTTTTCTTTGCAAAGAAGTCGAATATGTAGTCTCCAGTAAATTTAGTAGTACTTTAGTTCCTGTGTTTAATCTCACAGGTACAGTGATTCATACTAATCTAGGACGTGCAAAACTTCCTCAGGAAGCAATCGATGCTATGCAGCTTGTGTCTGCTCATGCAACAAATCTAGAATTCGACCTTGAGACCGGCATGCGTGGAGACCGCGATACCCACTTAGAAGAGAGTCTTTGCGAGATAACCGGTGCTGAGGCGGCTACAGTCGTCAATAATAATGCAGCAGCAGTATTGCTGGTTCTCAATACTCTGGCTGCGGGCAAAGAAGTAATCATTTCTAGAGGTGAGTTGGTTGAGATAGGTGGAGCTTTTCGTATCCCTGAAGTAATGGAGAGCGCCAACTGTACTTTAAAAGAAATTGGCACCACGAATCGTACACATTTGAAAGATTATGAATCAGCAATAAATACTGCTACCGCTTTATTAATGAAGGTCCATACCAGTAACTACGAGATTCGTGGGTTCACTAATTCAGTCACTGAGGCAGAGCTGAGTGATTTAGCAAAGAGTAGAGACCTGCCTTTTATTTCGGATTTGGGTAGCGGTACCTTAATCGACTTGAAGCAATTTAATCTTCCCAATGAGCCCACAGTGAAGCAGGTGCTGGAGGCGGGCGCTGATTTAGTAACCTTCAGTGGGGACAAATTGCTGGGCGGACCTCAGGCTGGAATCATTGTTGGTTCTAAAGAGTTAATTCAAGCAGTAAAAAGTAACCCCTTAAAGCGAGCGCTGCGAGTAGACAAAGTCACTCTTGCTGCGTTAGTGGCGGTTATCAACCTTTATAAGGACCCGCAGCGAATATCATCAAGGCTGCCACTTTTGGCTGACCTTACTAGGCCAGAGAGCGAAATTAAGGCTTTGGCAGATAAGTTATTGCCATCTTTAACAGAGCTGTTAAAGAATAAAGCAGAGATTCGATTGAATGAGTGTAAGAGTCAGATTGGTAGTGGGGCTCTGCCTCTAGACCTTATTGGAAGTACGGCAATCGTTCTCACTCCAATTGCTGAAAAAGGAGATTCCGATGCGTCGTTAGTGCGTCTTGCGGCAGCGTTTAGGAGGCTTCCAAAACCGGTTATCGGTAGAATTCACGATGGCAGCTTGTTGTTTGATGTGCGCTGTCTGCGAGTGCCTACAGAATTTATAAATCAGTTATCTCAGTTAGATTTTTGAGCTAAAATTTCTCTAGTTCTAATTACCTAACTGAGAATAAATAGTAAGACTTGCTACTTTTTACTCACGCCTAAGCGGAAGCATATTAGCGATAGTACTGATGCTACGAGCATTAAGCTTAGCAAAGGATAAACTGTTCCGTTGTAGATGATCGCGACCAATTGAGCTGCCGCTGCTGAAAATGCCATCTGAAGAAACCCCGTTAATCCAGATGCGCTTCCGGCTATTTTTGGGAATTCATTGATTGCTGCTGCTTGCGCATTAGGAAGGGCAATTCCGTTGCCAACTACTGCCAATGCTATAGGAGCAAAAAGCGCCAATGGTTGGCAGAATTCTAAAAGTTGCAAGATGATGGCTAGTGATATTCCGAGTATGCCGATGCAGGCTCCAATGCTTATCATCTTATTCATCGGAATAGATTTGCTAAAATATCGAGCAATATTTGTCCCCATCATGAAACCAAGTGTCACCATCACAAAGTAATAACCATATTCAGTGGGTGAGCGATGTAAAACCGAAACCATAATTTCTGGCACAGCGGCAATAAAAGCAAAAAATGTAACCGATATAAAAGTGACACAAAAGGCATAGCCGCAAAATTCTTTGGAACGAAATAATTCCAAAAATGTACCTATCATCGAGCCTATTCCTTCGAAGGCAACGGGTTCTTCTAGTGTTTCTGGAAGTTTGTTGGCTAGAACGACTGATATTATCAAGGATAGTACCGCTACCACGATAAACACAGATTGCCAGCCGAATCTTGCCATTAGCTCGCCACCCAGCGCCGGCGATAACATGGGAACTACAACCATTACCATAACAAGAGTTGCTATGACTCTAGCCGCTTCTTGTGCGCCATAAACATCTCGAACAATGGCTCTTGCAAGTACTAAGCCGACAGCGCCCCCAAATGCCTGAATAAAACGGCTGATGATTAGAAAAACAATGGAGTCTGCCAAATAACAAAGAATTGAGCCGACAATTGTAATAAACAACCCTAACATCATTACTGGCTTACGACCGTATTTGTCAGAAAGTGGGCCATAGAACAAAGTCCCTACCGCGATCGCTAACATAGAAAGACTCAATGTTAGCTGAGCAACATCGTTGCTGACTGAAAATGAATCTTTAATAATAGGTAGTGCAGGTAACAATATTTGCATGCTCGCAGGGCCCAGAGCAGACACAGCGGCAAGCAATACGATCATGGATTTAGTTAAGGATGAAATTTTAGGCAAAACTGCTCTACGTGCTCTTAAAGCCCTTGTATAAGCTTTTCAATAGTTTTGATGGGACTCTTGCCGACTGCTTTTGAGACTATACTGAATCAATACTAAGTCAAAAGGCAGAATTTGCAGTCCGTAATAGTGCTGATGTATTGGAAATTAATTCGAATTAACCGCTCAGCGTGCTTTAAAAGTATTTCGATCAGCTTGCATACTGCCATCGGTTTGTGATCGCAAGATAACGCTTGAGCCGAGGAGCACCGACCGCTGAGCTTTGCTGATATCAAAGCCGAGACCAAAAGTATTGGAGTGAAACAGTCGAGTTAATTGCCGAGCTTTCGATTTACTGTCTTGGTTATTAACAGCGGCGGCATTGTAGCATGAAATAATATTTCCGTTTCTTGATTTCAGGCAGATTGAAAAGTCTGGGGTAGAAGAAATCTCCAGTACTAGGCCATTTTCATCTGCGGTAAATCTCGGAGAGCGAGAAATATAGTTTTTTAAGAGATTGGAGAAATCACTGCCATCAGAAATAATTAAAACAGGAAGGTCTTCGGCTAGCCGCCGTATAATGCTAGGGTCTTGTTTGAGAGTAGTTTCGTAATAGATTAGCGCTTCTTCGTAGTTGCCCTGTGCTCTCGCTGCTGAAGCCATGCGAGCTGCTATTCGAGCCCTAAGTAAACCCTCTTCCTGAGGTAGCAGCCGGAGAGCACTTTCTCCGTGGCTTAGCACCTCTAAGTTTTTTCCTTCTAATGCAGCTATTTCCGCCTTATAAGAATTGTAGTAACCAGTGTTTAATTGGAATGCGCCATTCTCATATGCTTGTTCTAGGATATTGGACATCACACCAGTTCCAATCAGAGAGATTATTTCTGGTTCTATCCACTCTGGAATATGGACATCTAACGGAGAATATGGTCTTAGACGGTTTTGTAGCACCTCGAAATCGGCGAATAATGCTGCAGCCCTCCGTGCTGCGCGCCAGCTATCTAGTTGCAGGGAAGTGAGGTTTAACCTGGTGAAGATGCTATCAAGAAAGTTGTTTGAAGCGTTATTTTCCAATTGAATCTGAAATTCAGTTTGGTTAGCCATCATATTAAGAAGCGCAGCAAAAGAATCTTTCTGCGCAGCATCTGCGCTATAAGACCCATTGCGGTCAGGTTGATTTAATGCCGTTGTGGTTAATTTAATTGAATCTTCAGCATATCCGGCAATTAGTAAAAAGCTCGCACTCACCAGAAAATGCTCGGCTCTATTCATTACACTTACTATGGGGTCTTGAGATTCCCGCCAAATAAGCATTCTGTCCAAAGAATCTCGAGCCTCATCAAAGCGGGACTGGTTTAGGGTGAGATACAGTTTATAAATCCAGGGGTCAGCTACACTTTGAGGATTTAGGAATTGAGTGGCTCGATCAAGGTATTTTTCAGCTTGGTCAATTTGCAGAAGGCTCAATGATACTTCAGAGGCATTACTGAGATAGACCGTATCATAATCATTCGCGGGATTTTCTATGTCTTCATCTTCAGAAATTGATCGATTGCAGGCGGTCATCGATTCAAGTGGTTGCAGGCTGGCCAATTCTACTGCGCATAGGGTATTCCATGCCCGAGAACGCTCCCTTTGGTTATCACTGGATTGGAGCACCGAGGTGGCACTTGCTCTAGCGGCGTCATATTGCTTCAATTTGATCAGTGGCCAACCACGGAAGGATTCAACTTCTTGTCCGTAAATGGTATTGAGCTTATCTAAATATTCCAAAGAGCTGATCTGATTTCCCATTAGTTGATGTACATAAGAGAGTTGGCTCAATGTTAAGTAATGCCATTCCATCTGGCCGGATTGGAGGGCGTCTCCTACAAATTGATAGTTAGTCAGCTCCTCTGCACGATTCAGATGAAATAGAGCTCTTGGCATATTGCCTTCAACAGAGAATAAAACTTCGGCTAATGAAAACTGAGCAGCTGGAGAATTAGGTTCAGCGCGAAGCCATTGTTCACTTAATTCTCTCGCCTTGACGGTTTGATTAAGATTAAGAGCTTCACAAACCGCTAGCGCACGTAGCTCACTTATGCCACTTAGTCCAAAACAAAGGGGTAATCGAACCTGTGGAATTTCAATATTTTCGAGAGAAAGAGGTTCATCTTGTGAATATGTAACGGTGGTCGTGAGGGATAGATAAACCATAAGCAGCATAAAAATTAGCGGCTGATTTTGTTTCAACATTTTGAGGCCTGATCTGATTATCGGTATCAATATCTTGTCTCTCGAAATCTTCATGCTGCGGAGAATGCCGAATCTATATAAGTGCACAAAGTAGTCTAAGAGAGAGTTTCTAGTGCCAACACTTCCATGGGTTCACGCATATTGTCTTTCAAAACCTTAGTAAGCTCCGAGACCCCGGGGGCAAGCTCTATTCTATGACCAAGCACTCTCGGCAATAACAATTCAATATCTTCAGCACTCACATAATTTCGGCCTCGCAGGGCAGCGGACACCTGCAGAGCAGGAAGTAATAGGACCATGCTGCGGGTGGAGTTTCCTTGGAGTACCCGGTCATCCTCTCTTAGGTTACGAGATATATCCACTAGGGCTGTTTTTATTGTTGATCTAATTACTACGGAATTATCTATTATTTTTCTCGCTTCAAGTACTTCACTTCTGGATACAGTTGGGCGATGAGTTACTTGGTCTTTGCGTACTTTATAAGTGTCCAGCACATCTAACTCAGATTCTCGATCTATATGATCCATGGTGATCTTAAATAGGAACCTATCCAACTGAGGAGTCGGCAATGGATATGTGCCAACAAGATCTAAAGGATTTTGTGTCGCTATAACGAAAAACAAGTGATCCAAACTATATGTGACATTATCTACGGTTACTTGTTTTTCGCCCATTGCTTCCAGCATGGCAGATTGGACTTTTGGAGAAGTTCTATTTATTTCGTCGGCGAGAACTACATGCGCAAAAAGTGGTCCGTGGCGGAAGTGAAATTCATTGCTATTGCTATCAAAAACTGGAACTCCAGTTACATCGGAAGGAAGTAGGTCGGGAGTAAACTGAATTCGTCGGAATGGTACGATGCCATCCGGCCTTTCTTTTTCGCGCTCGATATCGTCGACTATTGCTTCTCCCAGCGCTTTAGCGAGGGTAGTCTTTCCAGATCCGGGAAAATCTTCTAACAAAACATGGCCATCTGAGACCAGAGCTATAATAGCCAGTTCGATAACCTCGTCTCGACCCAATACTTGTTGCTGCACTGCTCCCATTAAGGTTCTTAAAATTCCAACAGCTTTAGGCAGGTTACTTTCTGATTGTTTTCTGTTCTGGATATCAGCATTTATCTCAGCAGAATTAGCGGATTCGGTTTCTGACAATTGCACATTGCTATCAGGCGTCATTAAATAGGTGCTCCGAAAAGATACGGGTTAGAAGTTAGTTGTTACTTAGTTAGCAGCCAAGAAAAAGGGTTTATCAATGCCAATACTTTTCTTCCAGAGGAGACATTTTGTTTTATTTCTTTATCTATTGCTGCTCTTAGGGTAGGCCATTGTTGATCACTTAATCTGACATTGTTCTTGAGGCCTATATTTTTTTGTCCTAGAGCTGAGGCTAAGTGATTGTCTGTGGCTTTTATAATCGTTGGAATATCGCCAGCGATTCTTTGAGCGAATTCTTCCCGACTTTCTCCGTAGTGCCGATGAAGACCTATGGCGCTAAGTCGATCCAAAATCGCACGGTAGCTAAGTCGGTATTGTGCCGCTTCATTTCCGTGTCTCGGTATCCACAGCCGATAAAGCTTAATCGAGTATGCGGCTAGAAGTAATAATACAGTTAGTGCATAAATTGTGTTTAGTATGATTGTTATGTTGATAGAAGAGCTTCGCTGAGAATCGAGAAAATCTTCAAACGATGTATCATTTCTCAGCATGTCTCCAAGCAGTTGTTGTAGATCATTTTGCGGATCGGTAGTCATATCAACTAAAGTTTGTTGTGGTGCAGGGTCGACGATTACCCAGCCAACGTCTCGAAAATAAATTTCTGGCCATGCATGACCATGTATCGCTTGAACTAAAAGCGAAGAGCCTCCAGCTCGATTGCTCGCAGGGACCGAATAGCCGATTCCTACTCGTGCAGGAATGCCCAGGCTGCGGAACAAGTAAGTAGCGGAAAAGGCAAAGTGCATACAGTAACCAGTGAGATCGCCGAATAGAAATGAGGCAGCGGGATCTGATTCGTAGGCATGGGCATTTTTCAGGCTGTAAATACCATTTTCATCTAAATAGCTTTTAATTGACCAAGCTTTGGCAAAGGCATCATTTTCATATTGAGGGAGTAAACTTTCGGTGAGGCTTGCAGCTAATTGCTGATAGCGGGGGTCATCTGGAATTGTTAGATATTCTTGCAGGACTTCCTCAGACCAATTAGCTCTGCCAACTTCTCGACCTAACAAGTAATTAAAATCAAATTCAGGTGCTAATGAATACGCATCATAGGTGCGTTTGAAGCGCAGATTGTTAGGATTAGGCGTATCTTCGTAGGCAATTGGGCTATCTAGTCCAAACGGAGTACGGTGTGACACTAACATGCCGATGGTTGTTCTGACTGCAGTTCTTTTGTCTTCAGACCCTGGGAGTTGTTCAGTATTGGTTCGACCTTGAGTATATTGCTCAATCAAATCCTGATCCATATCGTCACGAGAAGCGAAACCCAATATATTGCCATTAAACTGGGAATAAGCAGATTCGCGAAAATAGTAGGAGCCGGTGCTTGATTCATAGTCATCACGGAACACCACTACTGCTACCGGAGCTTCTTTGTCATTCGCTTTATTTTCCCCATCTCGAAAAGGGTTTTCTCTTTGAGAATTACTTCCAGATTGCTCTTGGCCAGTTAGGCCTAGATCATTGGTTAGTTGAGGTGTGGGGAGTCCGAATAGTCGTACGTATATTAGTAGGGAGAAACATAGAGTGCCTAATATAGAAAAATGATACAGCAGGCGTTTATGACTGGTTTCAATTATTAACAAAGCTGCTAGAGAAAGAACTCCAACAGATCCAAATGCCATCAATATTGTGGAAGGGTCGATGCCGCGAGTCAGGGCGTAATCGCCAATGAAGAATGGTCGGTGAATCATGCCATTTCGGTGAGCTGAAAGAGTTATCACAAATGCAGTGGCAACAAATAAGATTTCTACCACAGCCCCATAATTTGTTCGTTTTGCGAGAGTGCGCAATAAAATTGTTATTGCAGTACTAATACAGAACCATTGAACGAACTCACTAACGTTATAAGCAAATAGTGGTGATGCCAAATTTGACAGCAGGGCGCTTTTTACTAGAGATGATGAAATTATATATCCGGCTACGCCGATCAATAAGCAGCCTCCCGCAATAGAACTTGTTCTAAGCGATATCAGTGGCGGGCGCTTGATTCTGCTATCAATTAAATAGCAGGCAGCGATACAACCTAGAACTGCCGCAACTGACCCCGATAGAACGGTTAACGATAAACTCAACAACCAATAGCTGCTGGCCACAATAATGCCCCGTAAGCTCATTGGTAAAAATTGCATAAAATGGTTCTTGGTTTCCATGTCTATGATCTACACCTTTCTTAACTGATGATCGAAGCTAAGTCCGGTTTTCCGGTCTACTATTACTGTTGATTCTACTAGCTGTTTTAGCTCGGTCAATAACTTCAGCATTTCTGAGCGTGAGTTTAGAGAGGATGACTCAGCTGCGATGTCGTCGGTGTTCCGTAATAATAGCTTCTGCCAAATGCTGGTAATCTTGGGGTCTGCAAAGCCATCGGTAGCTATAACTACGGAGAATTGCCCATTATAGTGCGCTAATGTCTTTTTCAGCGCAGGCAGCCAAGCAGCTCGCTCTGCAGCCACGAAAATTATGCAATGAGTGCCTGCCTGCCCTGCAGCTTGCTCAAGAAACTGGTCCAATCCGTAGCCATGGGTTTTGTCTATCCCCCGCGAAGCAGCAACTGCTTGTAGCGCCCTAACTATGTTATCCGTGGGTTCAGGTGAACCGTCGGCAGCAAATAGCCAGTTTTCCCCAAGTGCGCCAGATTCTAGCGCGACACGCGCTACAGCTGCGGCAGCCTCGTCATTTTTGCTACTCAAGAGATAGGCCACAATGCGTTTGCTATGGTATACGCTTTTTTCCGCCAGACGGACATTTAGTTGGCGATTACGAGCATAGGCTTTCCACATAATATTACGGACAGAATCTCCTGGCACATAGGGTCGGATTTCCATCCTGTCACCCTCAGGATCGCCAGAGAGGTTGGGTATTCCATCTTCAGCTGTTAAAGAACGTAGTAATGGCAATTGTTTAACAGTATTTTTTTGAGGAAGAGCCAAGCATCCTACTTTTTGTTTTTGTCTCCAGGAGTAGCGAGAAAACCCCAGCACATCGGCCACGGTGAACTGGCGGATCACTAAATTTGTTTTGCAGCGTTTTTGTGGGGTTATTTCTTCAACTAATTCGTTATTATCTGAAACTCGGATTCCAGTTTCTATGAAGTCCGGGAAAGAAATTTTCCAAGAAAGCTTCACCAATGGAAAGTAATTTATTGCTGGAAGCGAGAATCCTGTTTCATTTGGAAATCCTGCTTCTACTTCTATGTTTGCTAATGATGAAACCTGGCCCTCTAACAGTTTCTGAACTTTCCGCTGAACGATTATGCCGCTAATAATTGAACAAAATAAACTAAAGATGAATATGGCCAGAGCGCATATAGCGATAGCGAATACCACTAAATCCATCGAACCATAGCCATATACACTTAAAGTTAGAGTCGCGAGAGTGAGGGTGATTAACCCCTGCAAGGTAACCGGAAACAAACCAACTAACAGTCGGAAGAGTGCGAGAAAATTTATTCGATTCTTGAATATGTTAAATAATAGGGAGTTCAGTTTAGTCACAGTTCTTTGTACATATAATTATGAGCTTAATTTGCAATAGGTTTTTATAGCTATTCGGTTTTTTAGGTAGTTGAATTAGCATTATTTGGCGGAGCTTTAGACTTATTGCTACCTAATTCTCATTGATAGACTAGGCAATCAAATTTACCTTTGCATGCTAAGAATTATTACCCTTAAGCCTAACATAGTTGTGTAGTGCGTAGATTAATTCGTCGTTAGGTACGCGCACATAGGGGTTGGTAGGCCTTTAAAAGTTTAAATCCAGATTTAGGTGAAATTTACCCTACTTCCAGAATATCTTTAAGGAAATTTGCGACAAATCACTCTTTATGGGAGGAATGATGGATAGCGGCGATATCTTCTTTGTTTGGAATATTTGAGCTGGAGGGCTCAATTTGAGATTGAAGACTGGCATTGGGGATCGCAACATCTATTGCTGAGATTCTTCCCACCGTGTTAATAGCGGTGTTTGCCTAATTTTCGACTTGATATACTTTTTCTGCTGCAATTGGCAGAACGAAAAGCATGTGGCAGGAAGAAATCGCTGGAACGAAGGCTTCTTTAGGGCCGATATTTTCTTCAACAGACCGCAGTAGAGGCACTGTATGGCCTGAGGCAGAGTCTAATACTTTGGCCTCTCCAGTTAATGCTCTAGTGTGCGCTATGAAATACTCGGTGACGAAAAAATTATCTCTGTTTTCTTCTCTAATTAGAATGGGGAAAAATACACATGGCGCTTTCTATATTTAACAGAGTATGCCTTCGCTATTTGTTAGTTCGGTTTTCAATTAATTGATCGACGACCGCTGGGTCAGCGAGAGTAGTTGTATCGCCGAGATTGTCTAATTCATTGGCGGCAATTTTTCGAAGAATTCGCCGCATGATCTTTCCTGACCTAGTTTTTGGTAATCCAGGTGCAAATTGAATAATCTCTGGCTTGGCAAAAGCCCCAATTTCAGTTGCTACGAACTTTACTAATTCAGCACGTAATTCTTCCGACGTTTCGAATCCAGTCATGAGAGTTACATAGGCATAAATTCCCTGACCTTTAATGCTATGGGGGTAGCCGACTACGGCTGCTTCCGCGACGCTATTGTGTAATACCAGTGAGCTTTCTATTTCAGCAGTACCTAATCTATGCCCAGAAACGTTAATAACATCATCTACTCGTCCCGTTACCCAGTAGTATCCATCTGTGTCTCTGCGCGCGCTATCTCCAGTAAAATAATAGCCTGGATAGGTAGAGAAATAAGTATCAATGCAGCGTTGATGGTCACCATAGACGCTGCGTATCTGACTAGGCCAACTTTGACAGAGAACTAGGTTCCCAGTGGCAGCTCCTTCTATTTCGTTCCCTTCAGCGTCCAGCAGTGCAGGTTTTACGCCAAAGAAAGGAGTACTGGCAGAGCCTGGTTTGAGATCGGTAACACCAGGCAGTGGCGTAATCATGATTGCGCCGGTTTCTGTTTGCCACCAGGTATCGACGATAGGAGAGCGACCTTCCCCTACCACATGGTAGTACCACTCCCATGCTTCAGGATTGATCGGTTCACCTACAGAACCCAGAAGTCGAAGCGATGACCGAGAGGTCGATGTAACCGGTTCATTACCCGCGGCCATCAATGCTCTGATTGCAGTTGGTGCAGTATAAAATATGTTGACCTGATGTTTATCGATAACCTGCCAAAAACGCGAAGAATCGGGGTAGGTTGGCACACCCTCGAACATTAAGGTAATCGCTCCGTTCGCCAAAGGGCCATAAACTATATAAGAATGTCCAGTCACCCAACCAACATCAGCAGTACACCAGTAAATATCACCATCGTGGTAATCGAACACATATTTATGTGTGATTGCTGCCCCTAATAGATAGCCGGCCGTGGTATGTAAAACCCCTTTTGGTTTCCCTGTGGAGCCAGAAGTGTAAAGAATGAATAAAGGATCTTCGGCGTCCATCAATTCTGGTTCACACTCGGCAGAAGCCATGTCGGTTATTTTGCTATAACAAACATCTCGATCGTTAAACCAGGGGACGTCAGCGTTAGTGCGTCTAACAACAAAAACTGAATGAACATTAGGGCAGTGTTCCAGCGCAGCATCTACGTTTGCCTTCAAAGGAATTGTCCTACCACCCCGCACTCCTTCATCCGCAGTGATAACTGTCTGGCAGTCTGAATCCAGTATTCGATCTTTTAGCGACTCTGGCGAGAAGCCCCCAAAAACAACAGAATGCACGGCTCCGATTCTGGTACATGCGAGCATGGCATATGCGGCCTCGGGGACCATTGGCATATAGATGCAGACTCGATCTCCTTTGGAAACTCCTCTAGTCTTCAATGCATTGGATAGTTTGCAAACCTGGTCATGCAGTTCACGATAAGTAATCTTTTTATCATCACTGGGTTCATCACCTTCCCAGATAATTGCAGTCTGTTCGGCATGACGATCTAAGTGTCGGTCGATGCAATTAAATGAAACATTTAATTTGCCGCCGCTAAACCATTCAGCTTCGGCATTACCAAAATCACTTTTATGAATATTCTGCCAGGGTTTGTGCCAATGTAAAAATTTTCCGGCTTGCTCTGCCCAAAACTCTTCGGGGGACTCGATAGATTGCTTATATAATTCTTGATAAGTGGCTGGATCGAGGAGACTTCGTGCCGCAGATTTTGCCTCAACGGGATATATTTTTTCTTCGGACATCTATTACACCTTAAGAAATGGTTCAGTCTGCAACGGTGATCAATTCGAAGGCTTCACTAAAGCTCATCGTACTTAATTGTGCGGCGCCAAAACCTCGAAATATCTAGTATGCGGGGTTGATGATAGTGCTATTGATAGTGCTATTGGAATCCCAGTAGAACTGGGCCTATTAGTATGCCCTAAAGTAATTTTTGGCACAATATCATTGCCGAGATCTTAGATAGTTAGCAGGAGATTATCTATCAGTCTGCTTGGGCCGATCTTGGCGGCGGCTAGAATTACTAAATTTCTATTTCTTAGAGTAGGTGTTTGCAGAAATTCATCATTTCGAATGGCGAAGTAGTCCACCTCAGCACCTGAATTTTGTAAGGTTTGGAAGCCGATTTTTTCTAACACTACATAATTTCTCTCGCCAGCAATTATTTTTTCTGCAATTAGCTTCAACGTTGAAAAAATTACTTCAGCCTTTTGTTTTTCATCTACTGACAAATAGTTATTTCTAGAGCTCATGGCTAAGCCGTTAGTTTCGCGTTCGGTTTTAACTCCAATAATTTGTGTCGGCAAAGATAAGTCTTTAACTAATTTTCTGACAATTAAATATTGCTGGTAGTCTTTTAGCCCGAAGAAAGCTTGGTCTGCTCGACTAATGTTCAACAGTTTTGTAACTACCGTTGCAACACCATCGAAGTGTCCAGGGCGTTTATTACCACATAAATCTAGGGAAAGGTCAGGAACTGATATAACGGTCCCTGCGGATAACCCTTCGCCATAAATTTCTTCCACAGTGGGAACGAAAAGAATGTCACAATTGGCTGCTTCCAGTTTCGCTTTGTCTTTGCCCAGAGTTCGAGGATAGTTGGCGAAGTCTTCTCCTTCTCCAAATTGCATGGGATTGACGAATATCGTGCTAACAACTATCTCTGATATTTTTTTTGCTTCTTCTACTAGTCTAATGTGCCCACCGTGTAAATTTCCCATAGTTGGCACTAAGCCAACTGAAAGTTTATTGGCACGGATTTTTACCAATTGTTTCTGTAAATCAGCAGTGTTGAAGATTGTCTGCATGAGTTATTACTTGAAAGAGTGAAGGTCAGATGGGAAGGTTTGGTTTTCTACGGCTTCCACATAGGCTTTTATAGCTCCAGGTATGCCGGCAGTTGAGTCGGTTAAGAAGTTTTTCACAAATTTAGGAGTGATAGGAGATACTCCCAGAACGTCATGGAGCACCATTATCTGACCTGAAGTATCAGGTCCGGCACCAATTCCAATTACTGGAATATCCAACATATCAGTAATGGCTTTAGCGAGGTTCGTTGGAACACATTCAAGTAAGAGAATGCTTGCGCCAGCGCTTTGCAATAATTGAGCTTCGTCAATAATTGATTGCGCCTGTTCGGTGTCCCGCCCTTGAACATGGAAGCCACCGATTCGGTTTACTGATTGAGGAGTTAAACCCATATGAGCACAAACAGGTATGCCGCGCTCAGCCAATAATTTAGTGGTATTTTCGATCCATGCTCCACCTTCAAGTTTTACGATGTTAGCCCCGGCCCGCATTAATGCAGCAGCATTTTCCAGTGTCTGAGATTCTGAGGCATAACTCATAAAAGGCAGATCAGCCATCAGCAATGCCCCGCGATTACCACGTTTCACACACTCCATGTGATAAACCATGTCTTTCATTGTTACTGGGAGAGTGCTGTCATGGCCTTGAAGTACCATGCCTAAAGAATCCCCAACTAGAAGCACATCAATTCCTGTTTCGCTAAGAATAGTAGCGAAGCATGCATCGTAGGCCGTCAAGCAGGCGATTTTTTCACCGGCTTTCTTTTTGTTCAACAGAGTTACTAGAGTGGTAGTTTTTTTGTCCGAATGTACGCTCATAATTTGTTTCTTGAGTAGGTATTTAAGTTTTGATCGGAGACGTGATTAATTTATTAAACTATTATGTAGTGTCTGACTAACTTTTCTAAATCAGTGATGCTTTAGGGTTGAAGTAGTGGGTTCCGTTGGGCAGAGTCTGAATATATTCTACCAACTGATTATAATCGTTATCATTCGATACTAAATCAATCTCCGCGCTATTAACGATAAGTAAAGATGTTCTGTTGTAGTAGTGAAAGAACTCAGTATAAGCATCATTTAAATTTTCTAAATAGCCAAGCTCAATTAGCTGCTCTGCATTAATTGCTCTTTTTTGTATTCTCTCCAGCAATACATTTGTTGGCGCTTGTAGATAAATTACTAGGTCTGGAACAGGTGCTTCTAGTGTCAAATGTTCGTAGACGTTTAAATAAAGTTCATATTCATCAGGGTCAAGATTTTGTTGTGCGAACAGTTGGTCTTTATCAATCAAAAAATCAGCTATTCGGGCTGGCTCAAACATATCTTCTTGACGTAATTTCTGGATTTGTTCAGTGCGCTGAAAGAGGAAAAATAATTGAGTGGAAAGAGCATGTTGTTTAGGATTCTTGTAAAAGCGATCGAGAAATGGATTGTCATCACTTTTTTCCAAAAGAATTTCATAGTTAAAAGTATCTGCAAGTCTTTTGGTTAGGCTAGTTTTTCCTACACCAATTGGTCCTTCAACAGCGATGAAGCTGGGCAATTTCCTAGTGAAGTTCGTTTGTTGCGTCAATCAGTTGCACCCGATGGCTTATTTTTTTTCCGTCGCTTTCGGCGGTTTATAGGACTTGCTACTCTGGCAATGAGTTCTGTTCTCTGCTTTGTATCACCGATTTGAAAGTCCGTCCACCATTGACCCACGCCCTTTAAATCTTCGCCGGATTCTTCTCTAAGCAATAAAAAATCATAGCCAGCTCGAAAGCGAGGATTATTTAGAGCATTTCCCAAAAAATGCTTTGCTCTGCGTTCGAGGCGCAGCTGAAGTTCCCATATTTCCCGTGCCGCGATAGTAAATCGCTTGGGTACTGCGGTGTAGTCCAATTGTTCCATCAGCACAGCATTTGCACAGCGTTGGTAAATTTGGAAATCAAACTTTTTCTCATATGACTCCGACCGAAGTCTTTGGATCAAAACCGGCCAGAGTAGCGCGGCGAATAAAAATGCTGGGGTTACTGATTTTCCTTCAGAAATCCGAATGTCAGTATTTCTCAATGCTAAGTCGACTAAATTGCATGCCGGGCTTTCGTCGCTGTCCAAAGCTTCCATAGTGGGAGCAAATAAATAATCACCTATATCATGTTCACGTATTAACGCGAAGGTTGCTTGAGCATGACCGCCTGTTAACAATTTTAGAGTTTCATCAAATAACCGAGCAGAAGAAATGGAACCTAATAAGTGGGCCAATTCTTTTATTGGCTGCTTCGTAGACTCCTCGATATCAAAATCAAGTTTTGCTGAGAACCGAACAGCCCTTAGCATCCTTACCGGATCTTCTTTATACCTTTCTCGAGGGTCGCCAATCATACGAATTTGGCGAGTTTCCATGTCTTTTAGACCAGTAGAAAAATCTAATATGCGAAAATTCTCAGTAGTGTAGTAAAGAGCGTTTATAGTGAAATCGCGACGCAGTGCATCCTCATCTATGCTTCCATAGACATTGTCTCTTAAGATCATGCCAGAGGTTGAATGGGCAGAATCAAGACCCTTAATTTGCCGTCGTGATACGTCATCAGCGATTTCATTGTCGGCTTCATGGGGTGCTCGGAAAGTAGTAACTTCAATAATTTCTCGGCCAAAGCGGATGTGGACGATTTTGAATCGCCTGCCGATGATTCTAGCATTGCGGAAAATTTGTTTGAGTTCTTCCGGTGTGGCGTTGGTTGCTACATCGAAATCTTTCGGCGTTTTACCTAGTAGCAAATCTCGAACGCTACCGCCTACCAAATAGGCGCAATAGCCAGCACTACCCAATTTGTACAAGACCTTGAGAGCATTTTCAGAAATCTGTTTACGAGATATTGGATGCTGATCGCGTTCTGTCACGATTGCTTTTTCCATGCCAGGAGGTGAGGCGCGATGAATCATCGTAAAGTTTTTCTAGTTATTGCTAGTGTGTGAATTTCCAAAAGGTGTGAATCCTAGTGTGAGTGCGAATTCCAAGTACTATTAGAAAGAATTAAGCGAAGCAACCACTTGAACAGAGAGATGGAACGGCATAATACACCGTTGTATCGAAAATTAAAGTCCGAAAAGAAAGACGAGTGAGTAGAGAGTAGTGTAGCAGGAGAAATACTTTGGAGGGTGAAGACCACCCTCCATTTGGAAGTTAATAGTTTTTGTTATTATTACTATTAAATTGTTTTTATTATTGTTTTTATTCGGTGCCAAAAGTGGCGCCGCATAAGCAATAGGTGGTATATCCGAGACAAAATAGCAAATTGCTATTTTGTGCCCACAATCCCGACCTTATTATTATTTAATGCACTACCCTTAGTCGTATAACTCAGTAATGCTATTTTTGTTTTTATTAAGGTTTATTATTATTATTTATTGTTATTAGTCCTTACTATGGGGCATTTACTGTGCGAAATCAATTAGTTAATTTTTAAGATAGTAGTTCTCAATTATTTATCGGGGTTTTTTGTTACCTTCTGTTCCAATATTTGGGTAGAAAAGTAGCGGTAACAAATCAGACCCAAAAATTAACCCGAATAGGGCTGAGAAAAGAAGGTGGTGATTTTACAGTGGAAAATCCATTTTCGGGCCTTCCAGGTAGCGGGTTGGGTGCGGAATTAGAGTTAATTAGCCTGCTTTTTTCTTCCGGGGTCGTGGTATGCCGAATCTTTGACGACGTTCCCAGAGGCATTTTCGACTAATACCCAATTTCTTTGCCAATTGTGTTTCATTCATCGAATCTTGGTGCTCAATCACAAAGCGTTGGAAGTAGTCTTCTAGAGAAAGTTCTTCAATTGGTTCTGCTTGAATAGAGTTGGCTGCCGCACCTACTAACGCAGTATCGTCCGTTCGAAAATCATCATCAATGGCTAATAGTTCTTCACCGATAGTGCTTGTTTCAGTGAGCACTACGGCGCGCTCTATAGCATTTTCCAGTTCACGAACATTTCCAGGCCAGGCGTAATTTGATATCGCTCGTCGGGCAGTATTACTGAAACTCAAAACTGGAGATTTCAATCGACTGCAGGTTCTGAGTAAGATTGTTTCGGCCAAATCGAGGATGTCATTGCCTCTATCTCGCAGAGGGGGAATGAGCAGGGTCATTACATTGATTCGGTAATATAAATCTTCTCTAAAGCTCCCATCAATCACTAGTTGCTTCAAATCACGGTGAGTAGCTACCACCAAACGGACATCCACTTTTTGAGATTGGACTGAACCAACTTTACGAATTTCACTTTCTTGGAGTACTCGTAAGAGGCGAGCTTGCGCCTCTAACGGTAATTCGCCGATTTCATCTAAAAACAAAGTGCTTTCGTTTGCCGCTTCTACAAGTCCAGTGCGTGTAGCGGTAGCTCCGATAAAAGCTCCTTTTTCGTGCCCAAATAGTTCAGACTCAATCAAATTTTCGGGGATTGCAGCACAATTTACGGAAATCATTTCACGGCCCTGACCGCAGCTCAAGTTGTGTATCGCTCGAGCAACTAACTCTTTACCTGTTCCAGATTCGCCGTTTATTAATACAGTGGAATTTGTAAGCGCTACTTTGCGGATACGGCGAAACAGCTCTAGCATCCGCGGACAGTTGCCTATCATGCCATGAATCGGAGGTTCTGAATTTTCCTCTTTTAATGAATCTTTCTTTAATCGGCTGGCAGGATGGTCGCGTATGATCTTAGCAACTGATTCTATCAGCTCGCTATGTTCGAAAGGTTTTGCGATGTAGTCAACGGCTCCCATTTTCATTGAATCGATAGCGGAGCGGATACTGGAATAGCTGGTCATGATTAAGACAGGCGTGCTTGTTGCTTTAATTAAGTCGGTTCCTGGAGCTCCGGGTAAGCGTAAATCGCTAATGATCACGTCAAAATTATCCATATCAAAATTTTCGATGGATTCTTTAACGGTACCAGCTTCACTCACTTCATACTCGTGCCGTTCGAGTAAGCGCTTCAATGCTGAACGAATTACTACTTCGTCTTCTACTACTAAGACTTGATTTAATGCAGTCATATTTGATTTTTAGATTATTTACTTAATAAGTTAGTTAATATCCATTGGCTCGTTATTCAACTCACTGCCAGCTTGAGCTGTTTGTATGAGGTCATCATAACAAGGAAACCTAAGTAATACCTTCGTCCCCGTGCCTCTATCTCTATTTACAGGGCTAATTATATCAATATCACCGCCTAAATCCTCAATTATGCTGAAGACCAGCGACAACCCAAGCCCCGTGCCTTCTCCAGCTTCTTTAGTAGTGAAAAATGGGTCGAAAATTCTATCTCGAATAGCTGGTGCTATGCCTATTCCCTCATCGATTATTGCAATCTTCACTTGCTCTCTTTCTATTGTGGCAAGTAGGGAAATATTGCTATTTGGTTGTGAGGCGTCTGTGGCATTGTTGATGAGGTTAACCATAACCTGAAGTAGCCGTTGCGAGTCTCCCAAGATTTTTGCCTTTGGATCACATTCCAAAGTGAAATTCAAATTTTTGCTTTTCGTATCCAATGAGATGAGAGTTTTTACTTCTTCCATGCAATCAAATATGGAGACTATTTCATTCTCATAGTGAGTTTTATTTGTTCCAGCGTGAGCAAAATTAACTAAGGATTGTAAAATTCTTGATGTTCTATCAGTTTGTTCAATAATCTGTTCGGCGAGACCGCTTAATTCATCCGCTTCAAATTCATCTCTTATGGTCTGAGCTAAACAAGCGATTCCAGTTATTGGGTTGCCTATTTCATGAGCTACGCCAGCAGCAAGCCTGCCGATTGAAGCTAAGCGCTCACTATGGGTTAACCCCGCTTCTAATAACTCAGTTTCAGTTATGTCTTCGATGAGGATAATTGTGCCTTCGTGCATGGAGTCTTGTTCGCCAGATTTTTCAATCAATGCTTTATGCAAATTAACGGACTTCTCGATACTTCCCAATTGGAAGGTATGTTTGTAAGAATGATTCGCATCTTCTTCAATGAAGTTTGTCAGCAAAGTACGCCAAGGTTGAGGCAAGTCGCTTAATTGAGAACTTGCAATGTCGGCACTCTGAATCCCGGTAAACTCTTCCAGTGCATGATTCCAAATAATCACTTCGTTTTCATAATTTAACGAGCAAACCCCCAAGGGTAGGTCAAGTAAGATTTGGCGATGATAGCGCCGTAAATTGTCCAGATCCGCAGCCATGCCGGAGAGATTGCTGCGATAAGATTCCATTCGGTTGTCGATAACACTAAGATCAGAGCTGCCATGCTGGGAAATTATGCTGTAGGGAAGATATCTGTCAATAATCTCCCTCGCTATGCTTGGGCCTAGCAATCCAGAAAGGTTGGCTTCCAAGCGTCCTCGTAATAAGCGAAGAGAGTTAGGGCCACAGTCTTCAATTGTAATATCTAGATCATTGATGGCCTGCATTACTTCTCGAGTGGCTGTTTTCATTCCGAGAGGCTTGCTAAGACTTTTAATAAATTCATCTGGTGATTTGGCAACTAAGCCACTGCGTTTTCTTCTTTTAATAGTGTCGAGTGCGCAGATGTCAGCGGAGCTGCGTTCTTCATCAGTGCTTTCACTTAGTACTGAAACCGCGGCGAAGACAATGCTATTCATAATAAGTGAGATTGCTGCAATTTCTCGCCAGTTTGTTGATACCAAAGATAGCGGCCCAGAATCCAAGAATGGAGGCAGCATAAGGAACAGAAACCAAATGAATATGCCTGTGGCCAACCCAACCATGAATCCTTTTCTATTCCCCTGTGGCCAATAAAGAATCGCCAGCATGCCAGGCAAGAACTGCAGGCATGCTGTAAATGCCAACGTTCCAATGATTTGAATGCTAACGCGATCTTCTGGTAAGTAGTGGAATAGAAATCCGGCCCAAATGAGAGCTGTTATAAGAACTCTCCGCTTCCATAACAACCAACGATAGATGTCGCTATTTGCTGGGGGCTGAGTGACAGGTAGAATAAGATGATTTAAACACATGTTCGATAGAGCGAGTGTAATTACAATAATTAGACCACTGGCGGCCGAGAGCCCACCTAGATAAGCGAGAATTGTAAAGAAGGGAGCGTCGTAGGATACCCCTATTACCACAGGCAAATATTCAACTTGCACAGCACTACCAGATTTCAAGCCTGCCCAGAGAATTGGAAGAATTGGTAAGCTGATGAGTAAAAAATACAGGGGTAATCCCCAGCTCGCGAATGAAAGTGCTTTGAGTCCGCTATTCCCATTAAAAGTTGCATAGAACATATGGGGCATCGCCACAGATGCGGTAAAAAATAGCAGTGTCATAATATGAAAAGTGCTGAAATAGTCAGTTCCTTTAAGACTGTTTACCAACTCTGGCCGTTCATTAAGCCATTCAGTCATACCCTCCATGCCACCAAAACCACCAACTATCGCGAAGATACCTACGGCAAGGAAGGCAATTAATTTTACTAGAGACTCAAAAGCTATAGCCATAACCAATCCATCGTGGCGGGTACGACCTGCGCGACGAGAAGTGCCGAATAGAATGGAGAACAGAGTGATGATTACGCAAAAGCCGAAGGCAATTGAACCCTGCGGTGCAGCAGGAGACAAAATATCTGCAGTATCCGCAACAGCTCGTATTTGTAACGAAATTAAGGGTGTAACACCGACCAATATCACGATCGTGGAAAGCGTTCCTGCCCAAGGTGAGCGATACCGAAAAGCCATGAGATCGGCGAGAGAGCTTAGTTGATATGTTCTTGTTAGCTCTAGAAGAGGTCGAAGTAAAAGGGGAGAGAAGATAAATGCGAGTGAGATTCCAATTGACTGAGCTAGGTAGCCATAACCATCTCTGAGTGCGTTCCCAACTGAAGTGTAGTATGCCCAAACACTGGCGAAGACACCTAAAGAAAGAACATAGACTATGGGGTGGCGAACGATCTTCTCAGGAATCCACCCTCGTTCAGTAATATAGGCGATTCCAAATAACAACAGCAGATAGCAACTGCCTAAGCCAATTATGGTTGTTAGTTCATAATTCATCAGAACAAAGAATCCAATTTATTTAGCCTGCTGTGAAACTTGATCATTGGTTCGAGTCCTAGAAGGCAACTATTCGAGTTCATCATTTTCTTGTTTTCGATGAGCCCAACTGGCAACTGCAATCACTAGTAAGCCAACAATAAATGGACGATACCAGGCGCCATCAGTTTGATTGATCCAATCAATGCTAACCAGGAATAGCAGGTAAATTATGACGAGAAGAATGAGAATGGGTCGAGGTATATACAAAGGGCTGCCCTTATTCCAGCGATTCTTGTGAGATAGTAGCTAACTTGGGTATCGCCTGTATATCCCAGTTGACCTCAGCCCATTGCAGGAGTGCTTCAGTATCTGAGAAGTCGTTCAATTGAGGGGTTTTTTGACCTAGATACTTCAATGCAGTAATTATTAGAGCGAGGGCTTTTTCAACATCTATAGATTCAGCAAAATGTTGTTTGCTGAGTTTTTGTCCTTGGTCATTAGTGATTATTGGAACATGCGCATATTCAGGTGTTTGGTAACTTAGAAGCTGTTGCAGATATATCTGTCTTGGAGTGGAATCAAGTAGATCAAATCCGCGAATAACATGACTGATATTTTGAAAGTCATCATCCGCGACCACCGCAAGCTGATAAGCAATTAAGCCATCTTTTCTACGCAGTACGAAATCTCCGGTGTCTCGTTCTAAATTCTGTGCATAGTGACCTTGAACTAAATCTTCGATTTCGATCAACTTGTTAGTAGTTTTAATTCGACGTGTGAATTTGTCAGCTGGCAGTCTTGTGCGGCTTCGGCAGGAACCGTCGTAAATAGAGCCCATGGCTTTGATTTGTGGTCGTGTGCAATCGCAGTCATAACAGAGATCAACTTTGTTAAACTGATCCAAGATTGATTGATAATCATCGAGACGCGAACTCTGGTAAAGAATTTCTCCATCCCAAAATAGGCCCAGGGTTTCCAGTTGCCGAAGGATTTCAGCCGCTGCTTCCGGCGATTCTCTGGGCGGATCTAAGTCTTCTATTCTTACCAACCACGTCCCATTGTTTGCTTTAGCATCTAGATAGCTCGCCAACGCTGTTATGAGAGAGCCAAAATGAAGGGGCCCTGATGGTGAGGGTGCGAAACGGCCAATATAAACTGAAGTCCGATGTGAACCGGTAGCGGAGTTTGGGCTAGTTGAGTGTTTAATCATGTGCATCAAAATTGCACGGCAGTACATCTATCATGCCAGAAAACAAATTTTCAGTGATGAGTAGCTACTATTGATCTAGTTTAGAAAGATATCAAGTATGGCAGCGTCAAACAGCCCAAAGACTTGATCGACTTCAGTTGGTCGTGCTACCTACCTACCTACCTACCTACCTACCTACCTACCTACCTACCTACCTACCTACCTACCTACCTACCTACCTACCTACCTACCTACCTACCTACCTACCTACCTACCTACCTACCTACCTACCTA
>Ga0315339_1001104_pt1 | contig 26061 bp, 18 predicted proteins | sample ASW17metaG_FD_204514 | JGI IMG/M metagenome (GOLD analysis project Ga0315339, IMG submission 204514) | Ammonia-oxidizing marine archaeal communities from Pacific Ocean, United States - ASW #17 | ecosystem: Environmental > Aquatic > Marine > Oceanic | place: USA: California | collected 2016-12-05 | reverse complement strand
GTGTGGCCGTTCACCCTCTCAGGCCGGCTACGCATCGTCGCCTTGGTAGGCCGTTACCCCACCAACAAGCTAATACGACGCGGGCTCATCCCCAGGCGGCAGCTTACAAGTAGAGGCCACCTTTAAAGACGAGTCATGAACTCGCCTTGTCATTCGGTATTAGCACTTCGTTAGAAATGTTATCCCCAACCCGGGGGCAAATTGCCCACGTGTTACTCACCCGTTTGCCACTTTACTCGCCACCCGAAGGCGACTTTCTCGTTCGACTTGCATGACTAAGACACACCACAAGCGTTAGTTCTGAGCCAGGATCAAACTCTCCGTGAAGAAAATTTGATGTACTGATTTTTTTAATCCAAGTTCTTCAACTTTGGACCCTCATGCACGTTATTCGATTTTCAAAGATCAAGACAGCTTAAAAGGTCAAGCGCAGTTATTAAACGTAGAATTAAACTCTGTCCCTGTCAAGAGAAACGAAAAATGATTTGATGGTTTATTTTCGAAGCCATTCGATCATAAGTCTTCCTCAAGAGCCATAAAACATAGTTCATCTTTTTTATTTGGCAAGCCTTAGGCAAAGTTTTTTTGAGTTATCATTCAAAGTCTTTGGCTAAGACCCGCCCGAGCACCTCGGTAGCGCGTAACCGCACCCCTGTATCCTTGTCTTTTAGCGCTTGTTTAAGCACGGGTATTGCCTGAGCTAATTGCAAAAAACCCAGCGCTTCTACCGCTCGTATCCGCACCGTTGAATCCTTATCTTCTAAGACTTTGGCTAAGGCACCGACAGCACGCCGGTCTTTAACGCCGACTTTCCCTAAATAAGCAGCGGCTGCAGCTCGCACGGCCGGGCTTTTGTCGTCTACTGCAACCTTGGCTAAGACCGGCACCCCGCGACGGTGACCTATAACCTTTAACATCAACGCCGCATGCAGACGTACACTCACCTCTTTGTCGCCAAAGGCCTTCTGAATAATGGGTATACTATTGACCGTCCCCGCGTCCTTAAGCGCCTCAACCGTGCGGAGACGCACCTCAGGGCTCTTGTCTTTGAACGCCTCCGATAAAACTGTCATAGACAGCCGTCCACCAATGAAACCGAGGGCCTCAACTACGGCGACCCGCACCTTAGCATTTTTGTCCCCCAATCCCTGACGCAAAATAATAACCGCCTGGCGCCCACCAACCCGCCCCAGTCCCTCGGCGGCTTTCATCCGGATTTCAGGTGTCTTGTCTTGCAACATAGTCCGCAAAGCAAAGACACCCGGTCCCTGAGCAGTGGTCGCAATGGGTAGCACAAGGAATAAGAGTAGAGCCCAACGCATTACGTTCATGTCAGCCCCAACTAGCGGCACCCTCCAACTCACCCTGTCGATCTTCGGCAATGTGCTTGAAATAACCACTTTGGCGATAAGAGCCTAAAGGATCGGTTTCTGCGCCCAGTTCTTCGCGGACTACCGCCAATAAAGGTCGTACATCCACATCATAGGCATTGCGCAAAATCTCCTCGCCTGCCACAGTATCATCCTCTGCCTGGGCTGCAGCCAGTGCTGCGCGATCAACCAACAGGGCACGCGCATAAGCGGTCTGAATATTGAGCACCGACTGGATCATCGCCTCAACTTTGGGTTTTATTATATGACTCTGATCGATCATATAGGCGATATTCGCCGCCGTTCCGCGGCGTTCAGCATTGAGAATCTCGTGGTAAATTAGGAAAACTTCGTAAAGATTGACCGATCCAGTCGTCACATCGTCGTCTGCATATTTGCAATTGTTAAAATGAAAACCACCCAATCGCTCTTCGTCGAGCAGCAGAGCGACGAGATGTTCTATATTAGTGCAAAGCGGATGATGGCCTAGATCTACGAGAACTTCGGCCTTAGGCCCTGCTTTGAGGGCAAAATTTAACGCCATGCCCCAATCGGCGATATCGGTATGATAAAACGCCGGTTCGAAGAATTTGTACTCGATCAGCATACGCGAGTCATCGGGTAATGCCGCGTGGGTTTTCCCTAGACATTCTTCAAAACGTCGTTTGCGTTCGATAATATCGTCTTGGCCCGGATAATTCGTGCCATCGGCGAACCACAGGCTAAGCACCTTGGAGTTCGTCCGCTGCATGATGTCTATGCATTCGTACACATGGTCCAGCGCCTTTTGCCGCACATTCGGGTCCCGATGGCCAAAGCTACCTAGTTTATAATCGTATTCCTGGAATACATTGGGGTTGATCGCCCCGATATGCACGCCCAATCCGGCGGCCTCCTGCTGTAGGGCGTCATAGTCGCCCACTTTGTCCCAGGGAATGTGCAAAGCGACACCGGGACAAACGCCGGTCATTTTGTGGACTTGTGCCGCATCGGAGAGCCGCTCGTGCACATCGCGCGCCGCTCCGGGTTGTTTAAAAACGCCAAAACGCGTTCCCGAATTTCCATACCCCCAAGAAGGGGTTTCAATTTCCTGGGCTTTGAGTTTGTCCTTAATTCCTTCCACATCGATGCCCTGATCCGAGAGGACCTCGGCCAATACAGAAAATTGGTCTTTTGCATTAAACTGTGGAATTCCCATCCTGTCGCTCCTTTGTTTTTCGCTAAATTTCCATACAGTCAAGTATAGTAAATAGCTACTTCATAAATGCAACTCACGCATCCGGTAAATGGCAATCCTCGGCCCCGGCCTTTCGATACTCGCCAATCCGGATACGGGCAAATAGAAAGCATCGATCGGATCGTACAAACGGCTACTTTGCGCATCGAGCAATGGGTCAAAAAGCATCTGCCGTTCGGCAACCTGTTCTAATGCAACAATAAAGGACGAATCAAGGCGAGAATACGGCAGATCTGGTGATTCATGCACCACTACCCAGGTGACGTGCTCACGCAAAAGTCGCTCTACACCATATATCGTCCATATCCAGGCAAAATCCGAGGGATTGGCTGCTCGCAACTCGATCAGTTCATAACCGGGGCCGGGCAGAGCCTCGCCCATTGCCAAGAGGCGCTGCTGCCGGCGCGCTGCAAAACCCGCATTCCCTAAACCTGCTAGCCGCAGCTCTAAGGCCGGGCGGTCAAGCCGCAGTTGTGGATAGCCGTAGTCAGACCCGCAGCAAAGCCCAATCCGGCTTCCTTCCGGGACCTGCTGCTCAATCCAACGCGCAGCCAATACACGGGTATCCGTTTGCGCCAGCAATATACTATGATGCCAAGAAGACCAAACCGTTGGCGCGACCACCAATAGCGCAAGTACCGCAACACCCCGTGTCGAACGCCCTAAAGCGACGACAACCCCACCTGCCGCGAGACAGAGTAAGGGCAACAAGGGCAGCATATACCGCATAAATACGACTTTGCCACTACCTGCCACCACAAAATAAACAACAACACCGAGCAATAGCGGCCATTCTGCCCCGCGCAGCCGCCAAATCCAGCGGCCGATGCCTGCTATAGCCGCGACAAAGAGCGGCCATCCCAATCCCAGAGGCAATGTAAAGCCAAGATGGTACCACCACCCCCTGCCTAGATCGGCCTCATGCCCTCGCGCGAAATGCAAGCGTTCATAGGACAAATCGCGCCAAAAAGTCGCAAAATCCAATAAGACGTATGGTGATCCTGCGATAAAAGCCGCGGCCATAACGCCCACCACCCAACATAATCGCCCGCCATTCGCCCGCAAAGTGTCATTTTCCTGGTAAGCGACGATCAGCACAACCCCTGCAAATAGCCCTAAATTGTATTTGGTCGAGGCAGACAAGCCCAAAAAAATCGCGCCCACGATCAGGTTCCGTACCGCTCTCACTTCCATATAGCGCAAAGAAAACAATATAGACACCAATAAATAGAAGGTTGCTGGTATGTCGACCGTGAGAAAATGAGAATCGCGCACATGAAGAAAGCAGCAGGAGAGAAAAAGTGCACTGGCCAATCCCACCAAAACCCCACCGAGACGAGTCCCAATACTATACAGGACCCAAACCGAGGCAATCCCCATCAAAGCCCCCAATCCCCTCCCGATGAGGTAGAATACCGAAGGGTCTTTTAGAAATTGTGCTTCAAAAATAGCGGTATTCTCGAAGATCCCCCCCATAAACCCAGCTATATAATAGGCCCCATAGACTGCGGCCAATAGGTAGAAATGCAACGAGGGGTAGTTGAAAAAGTGCGGATTGGGATCGCCGGCGCCTATCGCCAGGGCTCGATGTACCAAGGTGGATTCATCTGGACGGCAAGAGATATTGGGCAAGCCGAAAGCCAGCCCCCAGACGCGCAGCGCCAACCCTACCAACAAAATGGCGGCGAGTAGCCAAGCCGCCCGACCGCCCATAAGTTCAGACTCTCTGCAGAATCTGCAGTTGCAGCTCTAGGTTGCGCAGGCCTATTTCACCAGGCACGAGCGAAAGCAAGTCCGGCTGTTGCACGGCCTCGGCAAATTGCGCAATGAGCAATGACATGAAATCTTCGCCCACCAGTTCTGTCTCCTCGGTGCTGAGCACGGAGCAATAAACCCCGTCGACAGCCCGCCCAGTGCAATCGACAAGGAAGTCATTCAGGCCAAAACGCCGCATAGGCTGCCCCTCTATTAAATCGCGAACAACGATCTCGCAAGGACACGTTCCCCATGGGCCGACAAAATCAAAACGGGTCCGGGTCTCTGCATCCCTTAAATCCACCTGCAACGATGCCGGTTCGATAGTGCCTGCGGGCATCCAGGCCAGTACTAGGCTCAGAGGATGAGGCCCCATATCGATCCATATCTCCTCAGCCGTGCGACGGCGGCCGCGAGCTACGGTCTCCATCTCCGCGTAAAAAGACTCTATATTGTCCAGAGGGCCGCGGGCGGCTTCATAGAGTTGCAGATAGTGCGGCAGCGAAGCAGCATATTGCGTGCACACACCCAAACGACGGTCGGCCACCCAACTAAGATCGACTAGAGCCTGGCCCTGAGTCCGCGTTTGCGACGCACCCTCTGGATGCCAAACCATAGGTTTCTCGCAAAGAACGTGGCAACCCCGCTCGAAAGCGCGCTGAACACAGTCAAAATGCGCTTCGTTTGGCAGGCAAACATCGAGCAAATCGGGCGTTTCTTCGGCAAGCATTTGATCTAAGTCCCAATAGCCGCGCCCCGAAAAGGGAAAGAGGCCCTTCAGCGCCTTCGATGTAGCGGCGACACTTCCATCATTGCTACCGCAAAAACCAACAACCTGGGCACCGGCCTGATGAAACCACTTGGCATGGTGTTTTCCGATGCCGCTGGCTCCAGCGATGGCGACGCGCAGCACCTCTTCCATTTTCCTCTCCAATGAAAAAAGAGCTGACAGCCCAGCTGTCAGCTCTCCCAAGGCCCATTGCCTTATCGTGCGATTGTTCTTTAAATCCTACTTCTTCCGCGGCGCCAACTTAGCTTCTCTGATTTGTTCCTTCAAGCGTTCCTTGCGCCGTTTCCGGCGACTTCTCAATTCTTTTTCCCTCATTCTGCCCTTGCTCGAACCCATTGCTATATCCCTTCGATTGCGATCCGCGAAAATTGCTAAACATATGTCTAGCAATATATCTTACGGCCCATTTGGCGTCAAGCGAGTAACATCCTCAGGATCGCCATCCGTACATAGAGCCCGTTGTGGGCCTGGCGAAAATAGGCCGCGCGCGGATCCGCGTCTATGGCGGGATCAATCTCGTCGACACGTGGCAACGGATGCATCACGACCGCGTGATCCTGCATACAATCCATCACCGAGCGATCAATGGTATATTTACCGCGTGCCTGCTCGTATTCCTCAGTGCGGTCGCCAAAACGCTCCTTTTGAATTCGCGTTTGGTAGATAACGTCGACTTCCCGGGCCACCTCGTGCAAATCCTCGACCTCTTCAAAATCGACGCCGTGCCGCTGCAAATACTCTTTGATATCGTCTTTCATCCGCACTACGTCCGGAGCGACAAAATAGATCTTAACACTCTCGTATTTGGCGAGCAGATAACAGAGCGAGCGCACCGTCCGCCCATTCGCCAAGTCACCGACCAATGCCACTGAAATTTCTTCCAACCGGCCGATTTCCCGTTGAATCGTATACAGATCCAGCAATGACTGGGTCGGGTGCTGCCCGGCACCGTCACCAGCGTTGATAACGGGAATATTGGTGACGGCGGCCGCACGATTAGACGCTCCGCTCTCAAAGTGGCGCAATACGATCACATCGGTATAACCGGCGACCACGCGGATCGTGTCTTCAAGCGTCTCCCCCTTCGCCGCCGAGGAAAACTCCTGGGCACTCTCCGTCGTAAGCACCGTGCCGCCCAAGCGGGTCATCGCCGATTCGAAAGACAAACGAGTACGCGTACTGGGTTCGTAAAATAGCGTCGCCATAACCCGGCGACTGAGAATATTGGAACCATAGTGCTGTACGACCTGCTCCATTTCTCGAGCGGTCGAAAAAATGGCATCCATCAAGTCAATGTCAAATTGTTGGGCTTCTAAAACGTGAGGTAAGCGATCCATCATATTCTCCTCGATAATTACAAAAAAAGCCCCTAAAAGGTTTGGCAAGCAATGTATAATGATGCCCGAGAAAATAGCATCTATTGATCGCCATCACAACTATCACGTGCTAAAATTGGCATCTTATCCCCCACAGCGCCTTATGTGATATTTTCCCCTGATTGAAACATTAGACTGTTTGAACTTATATTATAGACAGTCTATACCCCACTGATCGAAAGGACTACCATGCTATCCCACGGTTTCCGTAGTTACCTACTTTTCTGTTCCCTTTTACTCGGTTGCATTTTTGCCAATCCAGCTCGTAGCGGTACAAACGAAGGGTTTAAAGCTTCAGTAGAAATACGCGCAGTCCGCAATCCAGGAATTGGGCAAATTATAACAATTCCCGTTCTCATAGAAGGGGCTACGGAAGCCAAGGGAGGATTAGTCACTGCTCACTACGATCCAACGGTTTTTTCTTTTGAGGCCTTTACCGCCGGCTCTTTGATTCCTGGCATGATATCCCTGCCCTCCCCTGTAACTGAGGGTGAATATGGATTCAATACAGTCGTTGGGGGGGGGACTCAACTTGGTGGTGTGCCTGCTGCAGGATCAGGCCTATTTGGTTCAATGGCTTTCAAGGTAATCAGTGAAATTCCCCTATCGGGTTCATTTATCTCTTTTACGAGAATTCAAATTCAAGCAAGTTCCACCGACAAAGATTCTTTAATTACCCGGCCAAACCAATTTGGTACAAAGGTCATACGCATCTTCCCCAACGCCATTTTCGATATGGATATTACCCGCAGTCACAACGGTGCCATTCTCAACTGGCGAACTAAAGAGTCCGGCATCAACGACACGGTCTTTTTCCGCGCCAAAGGCGAAGAGTTATTTCGCACCGCCATCAGCCCCCTGCTCGAACGCACGACGCCACGAATGATCCGCGCGATGCGTGTTCTCTTGGAGAACGAATTGGTGCCACGTAAAGCGACGCCCAAACAGATCCGCGAAGTATTGGCCAACGATCCAAACTTCGAGGGAGAAGAAATATCCGGCGCTTTTATTGATGCCGTCAAAATCCTCGACTACACACTGGGCAACAGACGCCATGTCGTCTCGCTCGGATCGCTACAGCCCAATACCGAATACGAGTTCGTTGCACGTTCATACGATCTCAATGACCGATCAAGCGCGCCCTTTAACGGGGAGTTCAATACCCGGCGCGACGTCGACCTCCGTCCACTGGTTATGGGACGCTTCGAGGTCCAGTCGACTCCTTTTGCCGCGATTATCCGCTGGTTAACCAATCGGCCGTCCGACACGCGGTATACTTTCGACGTCGGTGGTGCAGACACAGCCACCGAAATCATTGCCGACGGAGACGGCACCCAGGTCCACATCGTCGAAATTCGCGATCTCGAACCCAATACCCGCTATAACTTCACCGTCAGCTCGCGTCTGACCAACGCTGACACCTTTATTACCGCAGGTTTGCCTGAGACCGATGCCACCGTTACACGCACCGACAGCTTGATGACCCGACGAGCCGGCAGCCCCTTGAGCTTCCTCGGCCCGCCCTTCCGCATCGTCGGCACCGACGAGGTGCGCTTGCGCGTCCGCCTCAACCAACCGGCGGCCTTGCTCGTTGACTATGCCGCGCTCGAAGACGGCCAAAGGCTGAGGGACGTGGTGCCGACCTATACCGACAACGCCTCCTCCAACGAGCTCTTGGAAAGCCACGACATCGCGCTCGCCAATTTGAGTTCGTCGACCTTGTATCGCTTTCGTCTCACCGCCTTCAACACCGCTGATACCTTGACCACCGACCCGACCGGCAACGAGCAGTTCAGTCGCGATCTCAACTTCCGCACTTCGGCCGACAGCGACACCCTCGACCCGGTAATTATTGCCGGACCTCAGGTATTGGCCCGCGGCAAGGTAGCGGTGGTACGCTGGGCTACCGATGTGCCAACAACGGGTAAGGTCTATGTTGGTTCCGTAGGCACCGACGCCACCCTGGGGACCTCGGACGAGGTCGAGTATGCGGATCTCTCCGCCAATGGCAGCAACCGCTTCGCTCCCCGCCATATCATCGTCACCACCGGTCTGACCATCGGCACCAAATACGGCTATCGCATTGAGTCAACCACGGCCAGCGGTAAAACCGTTTCTTTTGACCCCAACAACTCGGTCGCATCGCTCAAGCGCGCCAAGGTGCTGCAACCGCCGGGCGGCTCGGGCAGCTTCACCACCGATTCTACCGTCGATACGCAATTCCCGGTTATTCTCTCCGGTCCTAGCGTTTCTTCGCAAACGGATGCTACGGCCGTTGTCGAATGGGAGACGGACGAACCAGCCGACAGCGAAATCGTCTTCGGCACCGGCGACTCAAGCGATAGCGAAAGCTCCGGCGACAGCGAGACCAGCCACAAGATAGTGCTAAGCAATCTTGATGCCGGCACAACGTATACCTATACCATTGGCTCGACCGACGCCGCCGGCAACGGGGTGACCGAAAGCTCCCAGGCAACATTTACCACCAACCCCGATATAGATCTGACCGCGCCCGCGATCAGTAGCCTGGAAATCAGTTACAAAAACGACGAGACCGCCACGGTCAGTTGGGCTACCGACGAAGAAGCCACCGCCGAAGTCGAATTCGGCACAAGCGAAGCCCTGGGCACAATACGCACGTTGTCGACAACCGGCGAGACCCACGAGGTCACCTTGACTAATCTATCAGCCGGCACGACCTACTACTACTCGGCCACTTCTTCCGATCTGAGTAACAACGGTCCAACGGTCAGCGACACGCTTAACTTCACCACCGACGCCGAGGCCGACCTATTGCCCCCGTCGATCTCCGCCATTGAGACCGTTGTCACCGACTCAGCCGCATTCGTCAGTTGGGCCACCGACGAGTTGGCCGATAGCTATGTCGAATTCGGCACCGAGCAAGGCTTACTCGAATTCAATATCGGCGCGACTGAAGACGTCACCAACCACGATATTACGCTAACCAACCTAACGCCGGGCACGACCTATTATTATATCGTCGGCTCCGTCGACCGGGCCAACAACCCTCCAGCCGAAAGCGATACGCTCAATTTTAATACCTTGTCTGAAGCCGATACCACCCCCCCTTCGGTGCCCTTCGACTTGAGCGCCACTCCGGGTAGCCGCCAGGTTGTCCTGACTTGGGATGCGGCGATCGAACTCGACTTGAACGGTTTCAATATCTATCGCCGCACAGGTAGTGATGATTTCGCTCTATTGTCCTCCGGCCAACAGAAAACAACCTTTACCGACCTCAATGTCGGTAACGATACGACCTACGATTATCATGTCACGGCGATCGACCGACAGAACCCCCCGAATGAAAGCACCGCGTCGACTTCGACCTCGACCACGCCGACCACTTCGGCGGCTCCGACGACACCGACCGAGCTGAGTCGATCGGGGGATTTTCTCACGCCGACTTTCAACTTCGCTAACGCCAACCCCTTTAACACCGACAGTACGTTAACCTATACGATCCAAGTCTCCACCGAATCCGATTTCTCCAATGTAACCTCGTCGGTCTCCGGGCTAGTAGAGAATTCTGGTGACGGCGGAACCGGTCAGACCGCCTGGACGATTGATCGCGATCTTAAAGAAGGCGCCACCTATTACTGGCGCGTCCGCGCGATTCAAGGCAGCTTGAACGGCGAATTTTCCGACGCCGATCAGTTTGTCGCCGTCGATCCTTCGTCTTTAGCCGGCGACTTCAACGGCGACGGGTCCGTCTCCTTCGACGATTTCTTCCTCTTCGTCGACTTTTTCGGTCAAAAGGCTGAGGGCGATGCCGTCGCCTATGATCTCGACGGCGGTGGCTCAGTTGACTTCAACGACTTCTTCACCTTCGTCGACAATTTCGGCAAAACCATCGCCGGCAAACGATGGGCCGCACCAACAGAAACCGATACCCGCGCCCGCTTCGCCCTCGAAGCCTTCGGCGGTACCCGGCAACAACAACGGCGCATCACCGTTCGACTCTGGGCCGACCAGGTTCAGGAGCTTAAAGCCTACGGAGCCGCCTTGAGTTATGATCCGAAGCAAGTCGTTTTCGAGGGGGCACGCCCCGGACCTGGCGCCTTGCTCGAAAGCAGGGGCGGTAGCGCACCGCTCTTTTCGGTGCTCTACCAACGGCCTGGCCAATTGGTGGTCGGCAACGGCCTGACCGATGGCGAAGCGGTATCGGGGCGCGGCCTGCTCGCCGAACTGGATTTCCGGCTGTTGGGCCACGGCACCGAGGCCACTTTCGACTTAGCTGAAGGTTATGTCGCATCGTCAGGCGAGCAAATAAAAGCTGTCGCACAACTCAGTTCGGCCCGATTGGTGCCGCGCCAATACGCGCTCTTCGCCAATTTCCCCAACCCGTTCAACCCCTCGACGAGCATCGAGTACGCCCTGCCAGAAGCCGCCGAAGTCGAATTGGTGATCTACGACGTCCTCGGGCAGACGGTACAGACACTTGTCGCCAACGAACTACAAGGAGCCGGTTACTACCACCTCACTTGGGACGGCAGGGACCGAGATGGCCATAGCGTTTCCAGCGGCATGTATTTCTACCGCCTGGCCACCCAATATTTCGAACAAACACGCAAAATGATCCTACTGAAATAGCAACGATCACAGAACGTGAAAAGGGCGGTCACCGAATCGGTGACCGCCCTTTTTTATTTTTACCCTAAGTTAATCTTTTATTCACAAAGCCGAGCGAAGGCGCGGAGGCTACCTGAGGGAAATGGCCACCCCAAGGCCATCGGTTGAGACCAGCGGCCCGCTCCCGTAACTCGTTAAGATGGCCTGCCACACCACCAATTCACCTCGGCAAACCCGACCGGCCGCCAGTATTTTACCGCACAGGCCCCCGGCGCCGCAGCCTCCCTATTCCCTCTCCCCCAACACCGCCATAATCTCCGCCTCAGCCGCTAACTCCTCCCCGACCATTGCCTTGCCCTGTAGTTTGCACAACCCGCCCCGCTGTCTAAGCACGTCCAATTCCAATCGCAACTGGTCACCCGGCACTACCGGGCGACGAAACTTGCAGCGATCGATACCGGCGAAAAAAGGCACCTTATTCTCCGGGTTGTCGATTCCGCTGAGCATCATCACACAGCCCGCCTGTGCCATCGCCTCGACGATAAACACCCCAGGCATCACCGGATAACCCGGAAAGTGCCCCTGGAAAAACGACTCGTTGGCCGTCACATTCTTCAAGGCCACTACGCGTTTTCCGGGTATCAACTCGAGCACGCGGTCAACCAGTAGAATCGGATAGCGATGCGGTAGCAGCTTGAGAATATCCGTCAATTCCATAACGGAATCCACCACCGGTCTACTCCGCCTCGTCTTTCTGCATCAGCTCCAACAATTGCTCGGTTATGTCGTATTTCTCTTCCGCGAAGACCAAACCGCTCGAAGGTGCCGCAGCGTCAAAAATAAAATCGTAGCCCCCCTCCTCGGCCATACCCTGGATCGTGTCGTTGATCTTCTTGAAGATGGGCTCGGAAAGCTCAATATTCTTGCGCATCAACTCGCCTTCGGGGCCGAACTTCTCCTGGGTAAACTGCTGCAACTGCTGCACCTTACCCTCAAACTCGGCCTGTAATTCTGTCTTGCGCGCTTCGCTCATCAACATTTCCTGTCGACGGAAATCCTCCTGCAGCTTGACAAGCTTGGCTTCGCGGTCCTTGGCCTGATTTTCATAATCCTGGCGCAGCTGATCTAATTTGCGCTGCGCATCCATGAATTCGGGCAGGCGCTCTTTGAGCACCTCCGAGTCGATATACCCCATTTTGAGCTCGGCCAAAGCGCCAGTGGCGAAGACAGCTAAAGCGATTATGGACAGCAAGACGCGTTTCATACCAACTCCTCTTTGCTTATACGAACTAAAATCGAACTGTATAAGATACGACTTGCGGGGAATTTGTGAAATAGCGAACAGAAAAAGGTCCAGGATGTCGTTGGAACGCCCTGGATCTGACCCTCTACCCGAATCTTTAGAAAAATTGCGGCCCGAACTGAAAATGGGTGTTCCAACCGGCCGGCACGCCGTCAACCTTGGGGCGATCAAAACCATAACCGAAGTCAAAGCCAATCATCCCCAACATCGGCGTCTGCACGCGGAAACCGAAACCCAACGAACGCCTAAGCTTCAGGGGGTTCAGTTCGGGGATCGTCTCCCAGGCATTGCCCGCATCGGCGAAAAGGATGCCGTATACCTGTTGTTCGGCGATCGGGAACCTGTATTCGAGGTTTATCACCACCATCGAGCGGCCGCCGATCGGAATATTCGATACACGCGGCCCTAACGACCGGTCGGGATAACCCCTGACTGCGCCGTCCCAGAAATCGACGCCCCCGGGTGAGAACCGCTCCCAAATCGAGAGATTGAGATCGTCAACATCGGAAAAGCCATCGACGACAGCAACCTTGGTCTCCAAGCTCCAAATAAACTTCCACCAACTCGGCCGGTAGTAGTTAAAGGCGACCTGGTGTTTGTGAAAATCCACGTCGCCCGCCACGATAGACGAGGCAATTTCCGGCGTATAGGTAAACAAAGTACCTTTGTTCGGGAATTCGGCCTGGTCGCGCGTATCGCGCGAGTAGACCAATTCAAAACTACTGGTCAACCGTTCTTCGTAACGAGTGGAATAGGCTGGATTACTCAAAAGGTCCCTATCAAAGCTATCACCGAAATTGGAATAATCCTCGCTCTCCAGGCGATAACCGAATGAAAGACTCGAATAGGCTGGTTTCTTCAAACGGCGCCCCACGCGCACGCTGACCGAATTGCGCGTAAAATCGTAGAAATCAAAGTATTGGTTGTTAAGAGTATAGACGCGCACCGACAAGCTGGTCGGAGTATCGAAAAGCCAGGGTTCGGTGAAGCCGACAAGAAACTGCTCGCGGCGGGTGCCGAACTCCCAACTAAAGTCCAAGTTCTGCCCCATACCGCGAAAATTCGGAACTCGCAGGCCGATCTGCCCCACCAACTTGTCGCGATCCGAATAACCCGCGCCCATCGATGCCTGCCCAGTCGGCCGCTCTTCGACGTTGAAGGTCAAGTCGACCAACCGCTCGTCCTCGACCGGGCTATACTCGGGTTGGATCTGCACGTCTTTGAAAAAGTTCAGCAAAAAGATGCGCCGCTGGCTTTCCTGTACCAGGTTCTGCTGGTAGATATCGCCCGGCCGAAGCTCGATCTCACGGCGGATGACCTTTTCCCGCGTTTTGGTATTGCCGGCGATCTCGACCTTGCGGATGGTCCAAGGCTGCCCTTCGAAGATCTGGAAGGCCACGCTAATGGAATCGCCGTGGATGGTTTCCTGCGGCACCACCCTCGTGTCCAGATAGCCCTTTTCGTAATAGGTGAAACGCGCCAGATCTGCCAGTTCCAACCCCGAACGGCCGTAGACCATCCCCTTGTCTAATTCCATCTTCTCGACGAGTTCGTCGTTTGCAAAAATCGAGTTGCCTTCCCAAGCGACATCACCCAAACGATATTGCAGACCCTCGTCGATCTCCACGTCTATATAGAGATGACGCCGCGTCGAGTCGTAGTAAACGCTGTCGCGTGAAATGGCGGCCTGTTGGAAACCAAGACTTCGGTAGTAGGCCAAAAAACGCTGCTTGTCTTCCTCATAGGTATCGCCGCTGAACTCGCCTTTGCGCCACCAGTGTTTCTCCTTGGTCTCCATCATCCCGATCAGACGGCGCGGCTCTGGGCCCAGACCATCCCATTCTTGCGGGCGGCGCGGGTTGCGCGGCGGCAGTGCCCGGCTGTCGATTAGGGTGCCGTCGGCGCGGCGTTGGACCACGCGGATCTGCTTGATCTGGACCTTGGCTCCCTCTTCAATATCGTATTGCACGAAGATCTTGCCTTCTTCCTCGCCCTCAAAAGTCTGGCCTTTGATCTCGGCACGCAGATAGCCCTTTTCGCGATAGAGGTCGAGGATCTTCTGTTCCCCCCGCACGACGTCCTTGGGGGCGATGACCTGGCCATTGACCAAAGCCAGCGCTTCCTTCATGTCCTTCTCTTTTAGTTTCTTCTGTCCTTTGAACCGCACCCCCTCCAACGCCGGATACTCCTCGACCATAATGATCAGTTTGATCCCACCCGGCCCCGGATCACCCCAAATCTGAATATCCTCAAAAACATTGAGCCCCTGCAGGTCGCGCACCGCTTGCTGCACATTCTCCTGCGACAACTCAAGCCCCGGCTCAAGACCGACCGTAGTCAGAATCAGTGACCTTGCCACCTTGCGCAATTCTCCCTGCACCTCGATCTCGACAACCTTCTGCGCCTCGACGGCACCGCCCATCAAGCCTACAGCGGCGATGGCGCAAAAAATATTCCGGAGATTTCTCATAAATTCTAACCTCAAAGGAACCACATATTATGAACTTGATCCCACCCTATTGAAAAAAACCGCTTTACCACCTGAACAGCGGCAAAGCGGCCTTTACTACATATTCTGAACTATGACGCCCGACTTCAGCCGGTGGTTTCCTTTTTCTTTTCTTTGATCACTTCATCCGAGTCCCGCTCTTCGTCGAAAACCAGTTCGTCGCCTTTTTTGGTGACGCGAATACGGCTACCTTGGCCAAAGCGACCATTCAGGATCTCCTCGGCCAGCGGATCCTCGAGCATCTTCTGGATCACCCGCTCCAAAAAGCGCGCGCCATAAGCCGTATCGAATCCTTTTTCCGCGAGCAAATTCTTTGCTCCGGGAGTGACCCTCACCTGAATATCTTGCGGCTCCACGCGGGCCTTAAATTCTTCGAGGCGGATATCAATAATCTCGGTGATATGACTTTTATCCAACGCATGGAAAATGATCGAATCGTCGACGCGGTTGAGAAATTCGGGATTGAAGGTCTTTTTCAGCGCATCGTTGATCTTGCCTTCCATTATCGTGTGCATCGAGTCTGAATCGGACTTTTGAAAGCCCAACACACCGCCGTTGCCCACATCGCGGCTGCCCGCGTTGGAGGTCATAATTATTACGGTATTGCGAAAATCCACCTTGCGACCGGTGCTATCGGTGAGCCGCCCCTCGTCGAGGATCTGTAAAAGGATATTGAAAACGTCGGGATGCGCCTTCTCGATCTCGTCGAGCAGCACCACTGAATAGGGCCGACGGCGCACGCGCTCGGTCAGCTGGCCGCCCTCATCAAAACCGACATACCCCGGAGGCGCCCCAATCAAACGCGATACAGCAAATTTCTCCATGTATTCGGACATATCGACCGCGATCAGCGCGTCGGAATCGTCAAAGAGAAATTCCGCCAAGCGCTTAGCCAATTCGGTCTTACCGACGCCTGTGGGCCCGAGGAAGATAAACGAGCCGATTGGCCGCTTGGGATCCTGCAGACCCGCACGACTGCGGCGGATCGCCCGCGATATTGCGGTGACGGCCTGTTCTTGACCGACGATATTCTTCTTGAGCGTGTCTTCCATCGCCAGCAAGCGGTTGGTCTCGGATTTGGCTAGCCGCGAAATCGGAATGCCGGTCATGCTGGAAATGACCTCGGCGATATCATCGACGGTTACCTCGACGACTTCGTCGCGTACCTCTTCTTCCCACTCTTGGCGCTTTTTCTGTAACTCTTCGCCCAAATTGAGCGCTTTGTCACGCAACACCACCGCCTCTTCAAAATCCTGGCGTTCGGCCGCTTCATTCTTTTCGCGGTTGATCTCCTGGATCTCGGCCTCGAGCTTACCGATTTCCTCGGGCGGGCTCAACCGGGCAAGATGCACCCGCGAACCAGTCTCATCGATCACGTCGATGGCCTTATCGGGCAGATAGCGGTCACTGATATAGCGATCGGCCTGCCGTACCGCATAAGCGACGACGTCGTCGGAAAACTCCACGTGGTGATGGGCCTCGTAACTCGAGCGCAATCCCTTGAGGATTTCGATCGTATCGTCCAAGGAGGGTGGATCGACCATAATGGTCTGAAAACGCCGTTCGAGCGCCCCATCCTTCTCGATGTGCTTGCGGTATTCGTCAAGTGTCGTGGCGCCGATGCACTGTAATTCGCCACGAGCCAGCGCCGGCTTGAACATATTGGAGGCATCAAGTGTGCCTTCGGCGCTACCGGCGCCGACGATGGTGTGTAACTCGTCGATAAAAATAATAACATCGGTGTTCTGCTGTAGCTCGTTCATCACCGCTTTGATACGCTCTTCGAACTGGCCCCGATATTTGGTGCCGGCGACAACTCCGCCCATATCTAATGTGACGAGGCGTTTGTCGAGCAGGATCTGCGGCACGCGCTTTTCGATAATGCGCTGGGCCAAGCCCTCAACGATGGCAGTTTTGCCGACGCCGGGGTCACCAATAAGAATGGGATTGTTCTTTTTGCGGCGGCTGAGCACTTGCGTAACACGTTCGATTTCCTTCTGGCGACCGATTACAGGATCTAGCTTGCCTTCGCGGGCGAACTGGGTCAGGTCGCGCCCGAAATGATCAAGGAAGGGCGTCTTGCTCTTTTTGCCCTTTTCCTTGCGGCCGGTGGTCTTGCCTTCGAGCACGGCCAATGTCTCTTCCATCGCCGTCTTGTAATCGACACCGAAGGCGGCAAGGATCTGGGCGGCTACGCCTTCCTTGTCCTTGAGCAGCGCCAACAACAAATGCTCGACATCGACGAACTGCGTCTTCATCTCTTTGGCCTCATTGGCCGCTACTTCGAGTATCTGTTTGGCACGAGGAGTGAAAGGTACCTCGCCGATCGTCATGGTACCACCGGAGGTCGCGACATAGTCTTCTACCGACTGTTTGACCGTCTCTAAGCTCAGACCCAAGTTCGTCAAAACAGTAACGGCCTTGCCCTTGCCATCCTTGATAATACCCAGCAGTAAATGTTCGGTGCCTATATAATTGTGTCCTAGCCGCGCCGACTCCTCGCGCGCTAGCTGCATTACCCTTTTCACACCATCGGTGAACATATTATTCATTTGACCGTCCTCCACAATTCATCCCCCGGAGATTACCAGTCTTCGTCAACCCAAAAAAAGAGGTGAATCTTGAGAATTTACATAATTTTACCGGAGAAATTCCGATTTTTTGAAACTACCAAAAGCACAGGTTCTTGTCAAGGTGGACATCCCTTAAGCCGCACCCAATTCAGCTAGGTGTCGCCGCGCTACTTCGGCCCTGCGTATGTCCCGTTCTTCAGGGGAAAGATCGACCCCAGCCTCGGCTTGCAGATGGGATGGTTGCGTGATAATCATCAACTGATTGATAAAGCCCGAGGACATCCCCTCTATAATCCCTAAGCTGCGCCCCAGACGCACAGCCGAGAGCAGATTCATAAACTCCTGGCTACTCAACACCCGGGCGTGGGCCAGAAGCCCGTAAGCCCGCCATACCTTGTCTTCTACCTGCGAGGGCGCTTCCTTGAGCAACGCAGCCTGTGCCTCTTTTTCGTGGGCCATAATCTGCCGGGTCACTTCCACCAGTTTCTCTACGATCTTTCCCTCCGGCACCCCCATGGTTGACTGGTTGGAAATCTGAAATAGGTTGCCGACCGCATTCGTACCTTCCCCATGATACCCACGCACGGTAAAGGTCATCTGAGCCAGTCCGCGCATCACCCGCTCCATATCCTCGGTCACGACCAGCGCCGGCAAGTGGATAAGTACCGAAACGCGCAATCCGGTGCCCGTATTCGTGGGGCAGGCTGTAAGAAAACCCCATTGTTCCGAATGCGCATACCGCAATAACCCGCCGAGTTCGTCGTCGAGCGCATTAACCTCTTTCCACGCCTGCATCGGCTGCAAACCGGGCAAAATGGCCTGCAGGCGCAAATGGTCCTCCTCGTTGATCATCACGCTAAGCGATTCGTCCGGATTAAAGAGCAAACCGCGCTGTCCTTTACTCTCGGCCAGGGCCGGGCTGATTAAATGGCGTTCCACGAGAAGTCGGCGTTCATTGCTCTGTAGCGTGTTCATCTTAAAAAAAGCCGCATTGGCCATCTGCCTGCCCTGCTGCGCCGCACCGAGCACTTGCTCGATAATCTGCTCCTGGTCATCGAGCGTGGCCTTGGGCGCAAAAGGTAGCGTGGATATATTGCGCGCCAAGCGCGCTCGGCAGCTAACGATCATGCCGTCGGCGTCATCCTCGCCGTTGAGCCAGCGCGCGGCGTTATTGCCCAAGCCCCGCAGATCCATCTAATGTCCCCCTTCGAGTGCGCGAATGCGATCGCGGAGTTGCGCTGCCTCTTCAAAGGCCTCCGCCGAAACCGCCTTGGCCAACTCGTCGCGCAACTGATCCAAGGTGTTAGTATCCGTCGTCACGACTTCATCTATCGATGGTGGTTTGGGCGAAGATTCCGATCGGGCCGCGATCGGGCCCTTGCCCTGGTGCCTCTCCGCACCGTGGATGCGTTTGAGCAGGTGTTCTAATTGTGGCGCAAACGCCCCGTAACACTCGGTACAACCGAGGCGCCCGGCCTTCTTGAACTCGTCGTAGTCCATACCGCAAGCCAGACAACTGGCACTGCCGGCGTCTTCGGCTCCGGCGAGGTTGGTCAATTCTTCCTTAACCTCTTTCACCAATACCGGCACGTCCTTGGTTTTATCCTCCGACGGTGCGGCTGTCTCGATATTTTTTTCTTCTGCGCAACCCTCGCAAAGAAAAAGCGTCTTTTTCGCATCGTCAACGATATGGGTATAAGCGACCGTGGCTTCGCCTTTAGCGCATGTCTCGCATTTCATGTCGCGCCTTCCTCCATTTGCAGCATACCCGCTTCAATGTGCCCCATTCGGTCCATGCTCTGGGCCAGCTTTCGATCGTGCGTCATCACCACAAAGGCCAGCCCACTCGCCCGAGCAAGATCAGCCAGTAGTTCATGCAGCGATTCACTGGTCGCCTCATCAAGGTTGCCCGACGGCTCGTCGGCCAGTACGAGTGAAGGCCGGGTGACCAGCGCCCGCGCCATCGCCACCCGCTGACACTCTCCGCCCGACAACTCGCCGGGCCGGTGATGCATTCGATCGGCGAGCCCCACAGACTCAAGCAGCCCCGCGGCGGCCTCGCGCAAATCGGTCCCGGCGACCAGACCCGGCAGCAACGCGTTTTCCAATGCGGTGAATTCCGGTAGCAAGTGATGATACTGAAAGACAAAACCGATATGACGGTTGCGAAATCGCGACAACGCCTGGTCATTCAAGTTAAGAACATCAGTATCCGCGATGCGCAACTCTCCGGAAGTTGGCCGGTCGAGCGTGCCCAAAAGGTGCAATAAAGTGCTCTTGCCGACACCGGATGCCCCCATCACCGCGACCAATTCGCCCGCATGGACCTCTAAACCCACACCTTTGAGCACTTCAAGGCCCTGGCCGCCGGTGTCGAATATTTTGCACACACCGCGTGCCTCGAGAATAATGTCTGTTTTTTGTGTCACGTCAGCACCCTACATAATATATCGAATTGCCTCGACCGGCATCAATCTAGACGCCTTGCGCGCCGGATAGATCGATGTAGCCAGGCAAATGATCACACTGATCAACGCCACCAAGGCAAAATCCAACACTTCCATATCGACCGGCAACGAGCTGATAAAATAGACATCGCCGGGAATCGCGATAAGATCGAAACGCTGTTGCGCGAAGCAGAGTCCAAAACCAATCAGGCAGCCAAGCAATGTCCCGATGCCGCCGATGGCCAGACCCTGATAAACGAAGATCCGGTAAATCTCGCCGACCGTGCAACCTATCGTGCGTAAGATGCCGATCTCGGGCGTCTTGATCAGTACCGACATCACCAGAATCGACATGATATTGAAAGCCGCGACCAACACGATAAGGCTCAACGCAAGAAAAATCGCCCATTTCTCCAACTCAATCCAACGGAAGAACTCAGGGAAGAGCTGCGTCCAGTCGCGCACACTATAAGGATAGCCGAACTCCTCGACCAGCAACACGCGAATCTCGGGCGCGCGCTGTATGTCTTCCACGTGGATATGGATATCGGTAATCGCGTCGCCCAATTCGAGTATCCGTTGGGCATCCTCAATATGGATGAAGGCATAGTTGTCGTCGTATTGGTACATACCGCTTTCAAAGTGGTCCGTCACCAGAAACGACCACGGCCGGGGCGCGAGACCGTCCATCACCGCGCCGTCCACGTCAAGATTGCGCACCGTCACCAGCAACACGTCAAAACCCGGCCCAACCTGCAACCGCCGCGCCAAGTGCTCTCCGAGGATAATGCCCCGCTTGTTCAACTCTTCGAGTTCGCCGAGCAGGATCTCCCCTTCCGGATTCGCATATTGCAAATGCTTTGGCAGATCGGACACGGCGGGAAAGGTCTCGGGGTCGATGCCCCAGATGGGAATGCCGTCGACGCGACTGCGATCGCGCTGGGAGGCGATGATGACCTTGGAATCGACGACCGGCGCGACGCCGACAACTTCGGCAAAACCTTGCAGCTTTTCGATCAGCGGACGCCAGTCTTCGATCGGCCCACCGTCAAAACGGCGGATATTGACATGGGCGTTCATGCCGATCAAGCGACTCTTGATTTCGCCGGAGAAACCATTGGTAACGGAGAGGATGATCACCAATGCCGCCACACCCAGGATCACCCCACCGACCGCCATATAGGCAATCACCGAGACGAAACCCTCGCGTTGCTTGGAGCGCAGATAGCGCCCGGCGACAAAAAAGGCGATGCTCACGACTTTGCCTGGGTCAAATAAGCCTTAATAAACCCGTCGATATCACCGTCCATCACCGCCTGGACATTGGCGGTCTCGTGGTCGGTGCGGTGGTCCTTAACCAGGTTGTAGGGATGGAAGACGTAAGAGCGGATCTGGCTGCCGAAATCGATGGCTTTCTTCTCGCTCTCGACCGCGTCGAGCTTCTTCTGTTCTTCCTGCTTGAAGTACTGGTAGACACGCGCGGAAAGCACCTTGAGCGCCGTGGCCTTGTTCTTGAACTGCGAGCGCTCGTTCTGGCACTGGACCACGATGCCGGTGGGCAAATGCGAGATGCGCACCGCCGACGAAGTCTTGTTGACATGTTGGCCGCCGGCACCGCCAGATCGATAGGTCTCAACCTTGAGGTCCTCGTCTATCAGGTCAACCTCGATGTCATTACCGACCTCCGGGTAGACGAAAACGGACGCGAAGGCGGTATGCCGGCGATTACCGGTGTCAAAAGGGGATATCCGCACCAAGCGGTGCACGCCCGCTTCGGCTTTCAGATAACCATAGGCGTAATCGCCCTTAATCTCGACAGTAACGCCTTTGATACCGGCCTCGTCGCCTTGCTGCAGGTCCATAATTGCGCTTTCCATACCACTGCGCTCGGTCCAGCGCGTATAGAGCCGCATCAACATTCCCGCCCAGTCGGACGCGTCAGTACCGCCGGCACCCGAGTGGATCACGAGAATCGCGTTCTTAGAATCGTCCGGGTCGTCGAGCATCGTGCGAAATTCGAGCTCACCAATCCGCTCGGATAGGCCCTCGATCTCGGCCTCGACTTCGCTTAAGGCGGCCGTATCGCTTTCCTCTAAGGCCATTTGGTGCAACTCGCCCACATCCTCAAGCTGGCTGGACAGCGTCTCCCACGCCGTGACAATCCCCTTGAGGAAATGCGCCTGCTTGCCGATGCTTTCGGCCTGCTGGCGATTGTTCCAGAAATCGCCGGCGGACATCTTTTCTTCGAGGGCCGTCAGTTCCCCCTTTTTTCTATCTATGTCAAAGATACCCTCCCAACCGGTGTAGTAGTTTCTGACAGCCGTCGATATTTTCGTCTATAGTGGGCATTATTCTGTCCCCTCGCTTTCTTTGTATCGGTCAAATAACAGACTGACGTGTTTGCGCTCAGCAGGTATTTCAAAGAGCAATCGCCCTGCAAAGACCTGGCCTTTATCCACTTGGAACTCGTTGCTATGTTTGATAAAGAACGGCGAACGGGCGAGCGGATAATAACGCCGTCTATTTTCGTCGACAAGCTGAAAACAGCGCGGCACCACCGACCAAGCCAGCTTCAGGTTCGCCTGCATGTTCACGTCGACAAGCACGAACTTATGGCCCTCGTCGGGCGAGCCGTGGAAAAAGTGCATATAGCGTACACCGTCGGGCGGCACCGTCAACGAGACTTGGTTATTTATCTGCGCAAATACATTGGTTATGTTTTCTATCTTATCCGCCGAACCACCCGTCAGCTTCACCCCTATATAGATCGGCAGGAAAACGGTGACACCACCCAATACCACACGATTGAGCATACGCATGCGCTTCTTGAGCTGCTGTTTTCTTTCGCTTGCATCAAGCACGGCCAGCTCTCCTCAAGGCGCCCGGCGCAAAAGGGCGACCTTACCCGAACGGGTAAAATCAGAAGACCGCATACGATAATAATAAAGCCCGTCAGCGATGACGACACCCGGGGCCCAACACGGAGCGCGACCGGGTCGATCGTGCACACCGGCCAAAAGCTGCCAATGTTCAGCAAAAATCAAGTTACCCGCCAAATCGAAAACACTAAGTTCGACCTCGTCGCGCTCGGCCAATTGCACCGGAAAATGTACGCGTCCGTTCGACGCTGGATTCGGAAAGGGCGACAATAGCGCGTGCTCGCCCGGCGGCACCACTTCGAGACCACTCGCTGCCAGCGCGTTTACCTGCCCCCAACCATAAACGGTATCGGGACCCGCTTCGCCCAAATCAAGCGCGGTCGAACGCAACGCCTCCAACACTTCGGCGGGCCCCCATTCGGGATGCATCTGCAATAATAACGCGCAAACCCCGCTGACCAGCGGTGCGGCGAAGGAAGTGCCCGTAGCACGCGTATAGTCACCGCGTCGCAAATTGGCGACGACCGCACCATTCCCAGGTGCGACCACATCCGGTTTGATACGCCCGTCAGCGGTGGGGCCGCGCGAACTGGACACGGCGATTTCCGGTGCACGCACCCCGCCGACCGGCACATCCACCGAACCGACGGCGATTACCCCTTTGGCATCGGCCGGTGCCGTGATATAATGCCAAGCCATCTGGGCTTCGTTGCCCGCAGCCACGACCACTACTATCCCGCGCCGAACGGCCAGCGCCGCCGCTCGGCTAGTCAACGCCGTCGCACCATCTAGATCCTCGCGGGCATACCCGCTTCCATCATCCCAAATATTGTAGCCCAAAGAGCTATTGACGACCTTCGCGCCCAAACTGTCCGCCCATTCGAGGCCGGCGATCCAGCGGTCCTCTTCAATCGGCAACTCCGTCTGATGGTCCTCCGTCTTGGCCAAGATATATTCCGCATCGGGCGCTACGCCAATAAAACGACCGGGTTGATAGACGGCCAGCATTGAAAGCACCTGGGCTCCGTGTATATTTTGGCTATTTTGCGCCTCATCGCCGGAAACAGGCTGGTCGACCTCATCGCTGACGACCTTATCACCATTGACGAAATCGCGTTGGGCTACCAAGCGAAACTTCTCGCCAAATCCCTCGTGCTCGATATAGTGAAAACCGTCGTCGAGCACGGCAATACGCACGCCCTTACCGGTAAACCCCCGATCGTGCAGCGGGATAACGCCAATCTGGGCGAGCTGCTCAAAGGAAGCACCGTATAGATCCTGTTGCGCGGATTGAGTCCGCATTTCTTTACCGCTTGCAAGCGGTAATATTGGAGCCGTTTCCGGCGGTGCGGGCCGACGCATGCGCCGCACCGGTCGCACTTCACGCACAAAATCCTGCGCCAATACTGCGCGCTGAACATCGGGCGAGACGCGAGCGCTAATCGCGTTGAGCCAACGGGAGCGGGCACGCACCTCGACCCCCAAGCTTCGCAAGCGTTCGATATAAGTCCTATCGACCGGCAGATCCAAATCCGCGTCTTCGCGCCCGGCGTCGAGATCCCGCCAAACTACGCGCTGTCCCTCCGCATCCATTTTGTCCCGGAACAGGATCCAGACATTGCGATCCGCGTCATCCGCTAAAATGCCGCTAACGCCAATATGGATCAACAAAGCGGTACACCACCCCATCACGGCCCTTCTATTCATCAGGCAGTGCGATCTCCGGCGTTCTTCGGTCTAACACCTCTACTCCCTCGGGCACTTGGAAGGCAAAGACCTCGTCGTCTATTTTTTTGTTGGTGCGATGGTCCTTGAGCCGGTAAGTGGTCAGGTTCCCATTGGCCTCGAGCTGCTCCACCTGCAACAAGAGCCATTTCTTGCGATCGACCCAGACCCGCATCCTTTCGACCACCGATACCTCGTTCTCGGGCACCATGACCAGCAGATAACAGGACCGCCCGTCCAGCTCGTTTTCCTCGACGGCGATAGGCGTATAACGTTCGGAATAATCGAAAAACATCTCCCAGGGAGTCTTTACTTCGCCCTCATACGAACCGACTACGACTTGGCCATTGCGCTCGATAAAAGACCAGATGGCCTCACCGTCAGAGACGATCACGTCACCGCCTTGCAATTCGATGCGAAAGCGATCCGGGCGGCTCAAGTAAATCCGCCCCTCGCGATTGCGTTGTTTGTCGAGCACCGCCCAGTAGAATTTCTTTTCAAAACGCGCCGAGAAAGTCTTGTAATCGGTGAGGCGCTCCTGAACCTCGGCGATGATCTCGTCACCCGTAATCCCCATCACCGCACTCGGGACGAAGCACCAACAAAGCACAATCCACCAGACCGCCATCATTAGGCTTAAGTCAACTCCTCTTCGGCCGTCAAATCCTCAATAAGGATCTGGCGCGGCTTGGCTCCCTCGGCCGGCCCGACGATATGCGCATTTTCCAATTCGTCCATTAGCCGTGCGGCGCGGGAATAACCGACCTTCATCCGCCGTTGCAAAAACGATGTAGAAGCCTGTTGGTTCTCACAGACAATGCGTACTGCTTCGTCAAAGAGTTCATCGCGTCCGTCCGAATCCGCATCAATACCCGTATGTTCAGAAAAGATCGCAACTTCCTCGGCCTGGTAATCGCTCTCCTTCAAAGCCTCGACAAGACGCTCGGTTTCCTCTCCAGAAATGAAAGCTCCGTGCACGCGAATCGGCTCGCCTTGGCCACCGGGCAAAAAGAGCATATCACCCATGCCCAGGAGGCGTTCGGCGCCATTGAAATCGAGAATTGTGCGCGAATCAGTCTTCGACGCCACCTGAAAGGCGATGCGCGAAGGAAAATTGGCCTTGATTACGCCAGTAATCACGTTTACCGAAGGCCGTTGTGTCGCCAGGATGATGTGAATGCCTACCGCACGCGACTTCTGTGCCAAACCCATCAGCGACGTTTCCACATCGGCCGGTGCCGTCAGCATCAAATCGGCGAACTCGTCAATAACGACGACGATATAAGGCATCGACTTCTCGGGCTCAACACCGTCTTCCTGCGCCTCGGCATTGACGCGTTTGAGCTTATCGTTGTAGTCGGCCAGATTGCGCACCCCAAGCTTTGCCAGCTTCTGGTATCGGGCTTCCATTTCAGCCACTGCCCATTTCAACGCCTCTGAAGCTTTTTTGGGCTCGGTGATAACCGGCACCAGCAAGTGGGGTACATCGTTATACATCGTCAATTCA
>Ga0315339_1001103_pt1 | contig 26092 bp, 22 predicted proteins | sample ASW17metaG_FD_204514 | JGI IMG/M metagenome (GOLD analysis project Ga0315339, IMG submission 204514) | Ammonia-oxidizing marine archaeal communities from Pacific Ocean, United States - ASW #17 | ecosystem: Environmental > Aquatic > Marine > Oceanic | place: USA: California | collected 2016-12-05 | reverse complement strand
TAATGGAATAAGGACTATTGGGAGCTACATCTTCTGGGTCTCGCTCAATAAGAAAAAGAAATTCTGGAGAAATTAAAATTCTTTGCAAGGCAAACTTGATCCCTGCCTCAAAACCACCTTCCTTATAGCCCAATCTGTAAAAATTAAACAGTGTTGATAAGTCTTCTTCTGTAATGGGTCGACGATAGGCACGACGGGCTAGCATGGAAAGGATTTTCTCAGCACATGGCTCCTCATCTTGAACTTCATTTGGACGACATGTAAAAATCTTCTGCCGACTGACAGTATCTCCAAGACCAGTTACCTTCAAAGGTCCCTGAATCATAATCGCACCCACTTGTGGTTCTTGTAATTCTCGACTACCCCAAATTGGTCGAATCATCTGTTCATGTGCCCAAGTTTCCTTTTGGAAAGCCACCCCAAAAGCATGGGTTCCCGCTTTCATAGAAAGTGTAGTATATAAAACAGCATCAGCTGGAAGATCATCCCTATTACTAACCAAACCATCTAAGTTTGCGTTTTGGTTTATATCAACACCTTTGCCTCCTACCTCAAATTTAGAAATTCTTTCACCATCCAAAATAAAATCTATTTGGTGTTCCTCCATAAGGCCAACAATTAGTTGCCTGAAGTTTCTTTTGAGTTGAACCCGGATCATATATTCGCCATCTACCGGGAAAAAATGGCGAACTGCTACTCCACGAGACCCAAAAGGCAGATCTTCACTGGTTCGGTCCTCTTGTGCTAAATACTTGGGAATTTCGTAGGTATGCAAATCAGAACTCAAGGAAGAATCACCAATGGCACGCTGAGTGATCTTACGTGCTGCTGACATGTATCGGGATACCAACATCGGTGAAACCGATAGAACATCTCCAATGTTGTCAAAACCATAACCTGAATCATCCACAGGAAGAAGTTCTTTACCATCAACTTCCAAAGCCAGTAAATCACGAATCACATTGGCATACTCCGCCCGATTCAGACGACGTAAAACTGTTCTACCAGGATTTGGATTGGCTGCTGCTGAACGATCTAACTTTGTTTCTAGATAGTCAGCAAAGGAATCATATGCATCATCATCAGGCCGGGGCATACCAGCAGGCGGCATCGCACGAGAACGCATTTTGTGCAGCACCTTTTCCCAAATCGGGGCACTCTGCCCAACCTTCTCGACATCTACATTGCTGAGTGCAAGCCCAGCCGTACGAAGAGCCTCACTATGGCAAGTAATGCAATACTGATCTAAAAGGGAGCGATACGGAGTGTGCGCGGCTACCGGCTTTATTTCTGGAGACCCAGAAGCGTAAAAACTGCTCATCGCAGCCAACACAACCCCAACCCCAGTCAAAACCGTTCTTAACATGGTAGCCTCCACGTACTAAACATTAGAACTGAATTCAAAATGAGGGTGAAGACAGAAGAAAAATGACTCCAGCTTAACCCTCCTCTTTTCAAAACTATCCCGGACTTAGCAGGGCATTTCCGTTGCAAAAAATAATAACACGTTAACAGGTAACAGTCGAAGAAACTCTCACTAAATTTTTACCATTACAACTCTGCTAAATATCTTAAACCAAAGGCCTGCACAAAAAACACAGAAATGTGGTTAGAATGCGGTTTACAAGCAATAGAGTGGATTCTCACCACTCATTGACCAATTGGTAAAAGTGGCTCTCGATCAGGGGACAGTTGCTGATCGACAACTCGCAAAAGAAGAGCTGTGGAGGCATATCCACCCATAAGTTGGGTCATAGTGACAAGATCTTCTGATCCAAAAACCTGAAGTACCTCTTGAAAAGTACGAGAACTCAATTTAGTCTCTCGCATTAACTCGCGTCCAAAACGAATGAGTAAAGCATCCCTTTCTTGAAGACCCTCAACATCTTTGTTGTATTTTATGACTTCTATAGTTTCCGGAGCTAACCCCTCTTCTAAGGCCACATTTTCATGCATAGTCCACTCAAATTGACTATCCATTTCGCGGGCTACTATCAAAATGACCAATTCTCGAACTGCCGGATCCAAACCACTCTCAAAACGCAGAATACGATTGGAACGACTTAGGTGAACACCCGCTTGTGGGCTGTAAAGACGAAGATTTTTAGGACCTCTTATACCTGCTAAAGATGTCGCATCATCACCCAGAAAACGATCATAAACTTCTTGATCCTCTGGTTTCATATCCTCACGCTTTCTGACAGGTAAACGCGAACCTGACGCCGGATCAATATCAGAAGGCAACTTCAAGCTAGAATCACTCTGAGATTTCAGACTCTCACCTGAAGACACCTCGTCAGGCTCAACAGTTGCATCACAACTTAAAAACAATATCGATCCCCAAAATAAAAACAGGCTCCAATATAATTTTTGCCGCATTCTCACCTCCTCAAATTTTTCCTAATAAAAAAATGGTGCCGGAGGCGGGATTTGAACCCGCACACCCTTACGAGCGCCACCCCCTCAAGATGGTGTGTCTGCCGTTCCACCACTCCGGCACAGGGAAAAGCCCCTATCTTTTCTCTAAAGTAGAATAAACTTACGAGCCTTCTGTTGGGCTCTCCTCAGCTGGCGGCTGCTCAGGAACCGCTTGGTCGGGTACCATCACAGGGACATCAGAAACAGGAACTTCCTCTGATAAAGGAAGGTTATCCATAACTGTCTCAGTCCTGCCTCGATTGTACATAATTGCCAATCCTAGCGAAGTCACCATGAACAAAACGGCACAAATAGTAGTAGCTTTAGTCAAAACAGTAGCTGAGCCACGCGCACCAAAAGCTGTTTGACTTCCGGCACCTCCAAAGGCAGAAGCTAAATCCCCCGCCTTACCAGACTGCAGAAGAACTACTAAAATTAGTACTACAGAAACAACGATATGAACTACAGTGAGTAATGCAAACATTTATTGCCAACTCCCCTCTTTATAAACTAACTGACAGCATCTGCCTCAGTAACTATTCTAGCAAAGGATTGTACTTCTAGGCTCGCCCCTCCCACCAAAGCTCCATCTAAATTTTCCTGAGTCATTAATTCAGCTGTGTTTTCCGGCTTGACACTACCCCCATAAAGAATCCTAATACAACTAGCTAATTCTTCCGAATAATGATTGGCGATCCAATCCCGAATACTAGCATGAACCTGTTCAGCAATCTCAGGAGTAGCAGTTTGGCCTGTTCCAATTGCCCACACTGGTTCATAAGCTAGGACCAAACTGGAAATTTGTTCTTCTGATAAACCAAATAATCCCCGCTTCAACTGTCCCATAATTATCTCCTGAACTCTTCCTGCTTCTCTCTGTTCTAATGATTCACCCACACAGAGAATAGGAGTAAGTTCAGTGCCTACTACTTGCCTAAGCTTTTGATTAATTGTCTCATCAGATTCCTCAAAATATTGACGTCGTTCTGAATGCCCAATGATTACATATTGGCAACCACATTCCAAAAGCATTCCAGTAGATATTTCTCCAGTAAAAGCTCCCTGATCTTCCCAGTGGACATTTTGAGCTCCTAGCTGAACTGACGTGTCCAAGACTAACTCCCCCACTATCATTAACCCAGTGAAAGGTGGACATACTAAAACTTCTACCGCAGACGTTTTCCCAACAAGAGAGGTAAGTTCCTGTACCATCTTTCTAGATTCAGATGGTGTCTTATACATTTTCCAATTACCGGCAATTAAAGTTTTTCGACTCACAGTCAAGCTCCTCTCCTCGTTAAGACTTCAACTCCAGCTAGCTTTTTGCCAGCCAAAAATTCTAGGGAAGCTCCTCCACCGGTACAAAGATGAGTTATCTGGCTATGGAGATTTGACTTTCTCACAGCAGCAACAGAATCTCCACCTCCCACCACGGAAAAAACATCACTATTGGCAATCAAACGTGCTATTCCTAGTGTTCCCAATGCAAATTCTTCAATCTCAAAAACCCCTAAAGGACCATTCCAAATTACAGTTCTAGCCTGTCTGATTTCTTCTCCAAATTCCTGAATAGTACGTGGACCAATATCTAACCCCATCCAATTAGCAGGAATAGTGTCCTCTGATATCTCAGTATTAACCCCTGATTCACACTTCTCTGCGATCACATGGTCAATTGGAAACTTTAAAGTAACCTGCCGTGATTTAGCGCTTTCGATTAAATCTCTAGCCACCCCTATTTTGTCCCGTTCTACAATAGATTTGCCAACATCTTTTCCTAAAGCTCGAAGAAAAGTGTAAGCCATTCCGCCTCCCACTAAGATGGTATCGGCAAAACCAAGAAAATTATCAATTACCTCTATTTTGTCAGAAATTTTAGCGCCTCCCAAGATAGCTACTCTAGGAGGTTCTGAATCAGACATAACCTTCGAAAGCACATCCAATTCCCGTTCCATAAGAAGTCCTGTAGCCCCTTTACCCAACAATTGAGGAACCCCCAAGGTAGACGCATGGGCCCTGTGGGCAGTCCCAAATGCATCATTAACATATTCTTGTGCCCACTTGCCAAGTTGATAAGAAAAATTTGGATCGTTAGAAATTTCCCCCTCATGAAACCTAAGATTCTCCAAGAGAATAATTTGCCCAGGTTTCAAATTTTGGATTTTTTGCTCCACTTGGATTCCAATACAATCCTCTGTAATATCTACATCTTGCTTCATTAAAGAGGACAGATGGTGAGCTACTGGACGCAAGGAAAATTCCTCTCGTCGTTTACCACCGGGTCTTCCTAGGTGAGACGCTAAAACAATCTTTGCTTTTTTTTGAAGAGCTAAATCGATGGTGGGAAGAACTCCTTGAATTCGAGTATCATCCATCACCCGTCCACCCTTTAACGGCACATTGAAATCTACCCGTAAAAAAAGATACCGACCTTCCAAACTAAGGTCACGAACGGAAATCCTGGAAATATTCTTCATCACTATTCAAAATAGGAGTCTGTGGCAAAATTAAAACACAGATTAATTCTAGTTAACTATTAAGTTTTTTTCCTAACAGATCAGCCAGTTCCACTACTCGATTGGAATAACCCCATTCGTTATCATACCAAGCCAAAACCTTGACTAAGTTACCTGAAAGCGTCTTCACAAAAGGACCATCCACAATTGAAGAATGAGGATTTTTGCTGAAATCTATAGAAACCAATGGCTCTTCGGAATAATGAAGAATTCCCTTAAGCTTTCCTTGTGCAGCCTCTTTTAAAGCATTTCTTACATCTTCATCTGAAACCTTTTTCTCAAGATTGGCTGTCAAATCCACCAAAGATACAGTAGCAGTAGGAACCCGAATAGCCATGCCGTCCAGCTTTCCCTTTAACTCGGGAAGCACCAGTGTTACTGCCACAGCTGCTCCAGTAGTAGTGGGAATCATGGAAAGGCCTGCCGCTCGTGCCCTTCGCAAGTCTGAGTGAGGAAGATCAAGAATCTTCTGGTCATTGGTGTAGCTGTGAACAGTGGTCATTAGACCTGCCTGAATGCCAAACTGTTCATGAAGAACCTTGGCAACTGGAGCCAAACAATTCGTAGTACAACTAGCATTTGAAATCACTGAATGTTGAGCTGAATCATATTGATCGTCATTGACACCTAAGCACACGGTAATATCTGGACCCTTGGCAGGAGCACTGATGATAACCTTTTCTACAGAGTCACCAAGATGAGCAGCAGCCTTTTCTCGAGATGCAAAAAACCCTGTAGATTCCACAACAATCTGGGCACCTACATCACCCCAAGGAATACTTCCAGGATCTCTCTCAGAAAAAACTCGAACCTGCTTTCCAGATAGGGAAATATGATTTTCTTCAAATCCGACATCCCCATCCAAAGTCCCGTAGATAGAGTCATATTTCAACAAATGAGCCAAAGTCCTAGAATCTGTAATATCATTAATTGCGACAAACTCAATGTCTGCATCTGATTCAAGAAAAGCTCGAAACACATTACGTCCAATTCTTCCAAATCCATTAATTGCGACCTTAGTCGTCATCATTCCTCCTTTTAACTCACACTCTATACAACAAATTCAGCATAAACCTGCTCATTCTATATCAAGAAATCAATATGGAACTTTAAAAATACCACGACTCCCTCTTCCTTTTTCTCTTCAGGACAGATTATTCTGCCATAAGAAGTGTTGCTGAGATAAATATATAAAAGTTGAGATTGGGAAACATCTTATTTTTTCAGTTCTACATCATAAAGACTAGTTCCATCCGGTTGGGTTTGAAAACGCCGATGCCCCCACAGCCAACAATGAGGATACTCTCGGATCATTTCTTCAATGTAATGATTAAATTTAGCCGTACCTTGAACCAAATCCTTCTCATAATCCCCACTACTAATTAGTTGAATAGGAGAATGAAAACGAATTCGATAGTAACCCGGAACATCCTCTCTAGGATAAATAAAACCAACTACTACAAAAGCTGAAGTCTTCAAAGCTAAGGCTGCTAAAATAGAGCTAGTACAGGCAGGATGTCCAAAAAAAGGTGCATATACACCTTCCTTTTCCTGAACATTCTGATCAATCAAAAAGCCTACATCTTCCCCTTTTTCTAACGCTTTCAAAATCTGTCTTATAGAACGATTTTTGGGGAAAACTTGATTGCCACAACCAGTACGTAATTTGGTAGACCAGCTTTGCAAAAAAGGATTATCTAGTGGTCTCACCACAAAACTAAGAGGGCCACCCAATAACGCATGTGCAACCGGAAGCAGTTCCCAAACGCTTATATGAGCAGTTACAAAAAGAAGAGGCCTTCCATCCTGTTTTGCCTTATGATAATTTTCAAGACCTCGCCCCTTTTCATACTCAACTCGTTGGGCTACTTGACTGGCGGTCAACCCTGACAGACGACTGAGTTCTACTACATGATTGCCAAGTTGTTTAAAACTCCTGCGCAGTACATCCTGCTTCCAATACCAGTCTTTTTCTGGGAAAGCTATTCCTAAATTAACCATACCTACACGACGATGTTTCTTATCTAACCTAAACACTAGCATAGCCAATTCTTCGCAAAAAAAATGGGCAAGCTTAACTGGCAACAATCTCACCAATCCAAGAACTATTCGAATCAGTAAATAAACTACAATATCCACAAACACTTTCATTGAGCACTACTCGTATGCCATTCCAGAGTAGAAAATCAAGTAAAGGGTCAAATTTTTACTTAGCAAAAATAAAAAAAAAGGAGATTTGTTGATTTCCTTTAAATTTCAAAAAATCCTATTTAGCTTGTTCTTAGTCACCCAAACAGCTAGAATGGCCTTTTAACGATTAAATCGATCTATTTAGTAGTAATTAGAACGGGAAGAATAGAGAAAGATTCCCTATGAGATATTATCCAGTCTTTCTAGATCTTTTGGAGCGACCCTGCCTAGTAATTGGGCAAGGTCAACTAGCCGATGAAAAGGTCGCCCAATTAGAACAAGCTGGCGCTCATGTTCTCCGCAATTCTCACTTTGACAGAACACAAGCCAAACAAGTATTTCTGATTGTGGCAGCATTGGAAAATTCCAAACAAGCTCAAGAAATAAAAAATTTTGGGGATCGCAACCGAATATTTGTCAACGTGGTGGATAAAACCGATTACTGCAGTTTCATTGTACCCGCTATAGTAGATCGAGGAAATCTTCTAATAGCGATTTCTACCTCAGGAAAAAGCCCAGCAATAGCTTCCCAGATTCGGAAACAATTAGAAAAACAATTTGGTCACGAATACTCTGATTTACTAGAAGTATTGGCAGAAATTCGTCCTCAAGTAAAAAAAACATTCCACACTTTTGAACAACGTAAAGACTTTTACCTTAAATTGATCCAAAAGAACCTGTTGCAAACTATTCAAACCGCAGGTCTAACAGCTGTTAGAGAAAAAATTCAACAGGAACTGCACAAACAAACTGACTTGGAGGATTAGAAAAGTGAAGATTCTATCGTCACAAACCGGAAAAGTTTACCTAGTTGGTGCCGGACCAGGAGACCCTGATCTGCTAACCTTAAAGGGAGCTTCTCACCTAAAAAAAGCGGATGTGGTTATTTATGACCGCTTGGTAAATCCCCTCCTTTTGGACTTAACATCCACCCAATCTGAGAAAATTTTTGTAGGTAAAAAAGGCAGACATTACAGCTTTCCTCAAAAGGAAATCAACCAACTACTGGTTCGCAGGGCCCAACAAGGCTATCAAGTTGTTCGACTCAAAGGAGGAGATCCGTTGCTGTTTGGCCGTGGAGGAGAAGAAGCCCTTTACCTGACACAACACAAAATTCCATTTGAAGTAATTCCTGGAGTAACTTCAGCACTAGCAGTACCAGCTTCCGTAGGCATTCCGGCCACTCACCGTGATGTTTCTTCATCAGTCACCATTGTTGCTGGCCAACAAATGGCAGCTACTAATTCTTCAACGGATTGGGACCGATTGGGCCAGATTTCTGACACACTTATTGTTCTAATGCCTCTTGGAAATCTTCGCCATATTGTTTCTCAACTTATTCTACATGGCCGAGGCCTAGATACTCCCGCTGCTCTAATTGAGTCGGGAACAATGGAAAACCAGCGACAAATCACAGCCTCCCTTGGACAAATTGTTACCAAATCTAAACAGACCCGTATTACCTCCCCAGCTGTCCTAGTTATCGGCGACGTAGTGAAACTGTCTAAATCTTTGACCAAAAATCACTTATTTTCAAGCATGGGGAAAATACCGCCTATTAAACTACAAGCAAAAAAGAGCTCTTAGTTTTTAATCAGTAAGTTACTCCTTAAAGGAGACATTGAAATGTTAACTTGGAAAGATAAACTCGCAGAACAAATAGATCCCGAATTAGCTCGGGAAATAGATATCTTCGAACTTCAACTGGAACAGCGTAAAAATGGCGAATTAGATGAGAAGATTTTTGCTGAAATCCGTCTTAGACGTGGTATCTACGGTCAGCGATATGACAATGGACAACGCCATGATGGAATTAGCACTCAGGAACTTCACTACCCTTCTGGAGATTTAACCAAGGGCCCAGAAACAATGTGGGACGCTCCAGGAATGCAACGCATCAAAATCCCGTTTGGAGGATTAACAGCCAAACAAATGGATGTTCTAGCCGATTTATCCGAGGAGTACTCAGATAGCATTCTCCACGTTACTACTCGTCAAGATTTTCAGCTTCATTTTGTCCATATTGATGACACGCCGTCTCTTATGAGACGTCTAGCAGCTGCAGATATTACAACCCGAGAAGCCTGTGGAAATTCCGTTCGAAACGTCACAGCTTGCCCACTGGCCGGAGTCTGCCAAGAAGAATCTTTTGACGTAACTCCTTACGCTAAATCCTGTGCTCAATTTCTTTTAGGACACCCAGACACCCAGGACTTTGGCCGTAAGTTCAAAGCAGCTTTTTCGGGATGCAAGGAGCACGCTTGCGGCCTGGTCAGCATGCACGATATAGGAGCTATTGCAGTCACTCGAAACACCAATGGGAAACAGGAACGTGGCTTCGAATTTTATGTAGGGGGTGGATTGGGAGCTGTCCCCCACCAAGCTAAACTATTCGACTCTTTTTTGCCTGAAGGAGAACTACTCCCGATCACCCAAGCTATTTCAAGAGTTTTTGCTCGCTTGGGAGAGAAGACTAACCGTTCTAGAGCACGTATTAAATTCTTAGTAGCTCAACTAGGGATTGAAAAATTTCGAGAACTGGTACTTGAAGAACGAAAAACAATGCCCGAAGATCCAAGCTGGAAAAACTACTTATCTCAAATTGCTAATTACCAAGAGAAGCCTCTTAAAAAACCTCAGGCCCTAGGCGAAAAACGACTTCCAAAAGACTTTAATTTATGGCGCCAAACTAACGTCTACCAACAAAGACAAAGCGGCTATGTGGTAGCTACAATAAGCCTTCCTTTAGGAGATATCTCTGCTTGGCAGATGAGAAGAGTGGCTGACATTGCTCGACGCTTTACTGGTGACAACATTAGAACAACAGTAGAACAAAATATTGTATTGCGTTGGGTCAGTGAAGCCGATCTGCCTGACCTTTACCATGCATTACAAAAAATTGGATTAGAAGCTCCTGGAGCTGGGACCATTGTAAACATAGTGGCCTGCCCTGGCACCGACACTTGCAAATTAGGAATTGCCTCCTCACGAGGACTGGCTTCAGAAATTCGCAAACGTTTGTCTACTAAATTTGCAGAAATCGATGAAGCGGTCAGGAACCTTCGAATCAAAATTAGTGGCTGCTTCAACTCGTGTGGACAACACCATATTGCCGATATTGGTTTTTATGGAACCAGTCGTACAATTAACAATCGCAAGGTTCCCCACTTCCAACTAGTTTTGGGAGGGAAATGGACGGAAAACGCTGACTCTTACGGACTAGCTATGGGTTCAGTCCCAGCTAAAAACATCCCTGATGTACTGGATCGCGTCACAGAAAGCTACGTCCAAAACCGCCAACAGAAACAGAGTTTTCAGGATTTTATAAAACACATTGGGAAAAAAGAATTAAGAGAAATGCTAAAAGATTTACTCGAAGTTCCCTCATATGAAGTTTCCCCCAACCACTACAGCGATTGGGGAAATCCCCGTGAATTCACTATGGGAGATATGGGAGCGGGGGAATGCGCCGGCGAAATAGTATCTCTGGCTCAGTTTGATCTGGCAAATTCCGAAAGATTGGTCTTTGAAGCTCAGTTGAAGTTGGATGAGGAAAGCTACAAATCAGCTGATCAGTTAGCCTACCAAGCTATGTTGACAGCAGCTCAAGCTCTAATTAAAACTGAATTTCTAGATATCTCAACAGATCCAGAAACTATTGTCAGAGAATTCAAAAAACGCTTTCACGAAACTGAACTTTTTCACGATAAGTATGCAAAGGGTAAATTTGCACGTTACCTATTCAATCGACATGAATCTGACACTCAGGAACGTACAGCTGAACAAGTCCACCGGTTAATTGAAGAGGCACAACTATTTATTGAAGCAGCCCATACCTGCAATGATAAAATTACTACTCTTCAAGCAACCAGCATGCCTCCCTCTACATCACTTGGAACGGCAACTTAAATGGATCTCCAACGCCTTGGCATAAAACTTTACATAAAGGATTCTTCTTCTTTTGAAATCCAAGAATTAATTTCAATTTTCCACACTTGGATTCAAAATCAGAGTATTGAAAATCATCTTCTCATAGACGTACACGACTACAGTCACGTCCACGGAGGACCCGGTATTCTTTTAGTAGCTCACGAAGGAAATTTTAATATAGACATGAGCGAAAACCTCTTGGGACTCTTCTACTACCGCAAACAGCCCCTTGAAGGATCTTCTCACGAACAGCTTCGGAGTATTCTTAAAACCACACTCCAGGCTTGTCAACTTTTGGAAAATGACCAAAATCTTTCTGGAATCCAATTTGAAAGCAGTGAGTTATTGATCATCGTCAATGATAGGCTCCAGTATCCCAACACGGAAAATACTTTTGACCAATTCAAGCCGATACTCTCGGAAGTTCTCACTCATCTATTTGATTCAAAAAATTTTACTTTAAATCACCAGAAGGACTCACAGGAACGTTTTACGTTGGTTGCTAAAACTACCAAATCGCTAGAAATTCACAAACTACTGGAACATCTTTCCTAGGAAAACAAACATCCAAAACCACAACTTTGATCTTTACTATTAATCACTTTTTCAACAAAAGATCCCGGTAGTGTTCGGGAAAGGTCTTGGGCTTGCCAGTTCGATCGACAACTATATGAATAGTCTTCCCTTCAGCGTAGACTTCTTCGCTATTGAGGTCGAGAATCTGGTAAACAAAAGTCACAGCACGACGGCGCAACTTGTTCACATGAGTACGCACTATAAATTCGCTGTCATACCGTAGAGGTCTCAAATAACGACAATAGGCTTCAGAAACAGGTAAAAAACGTTCAGCTTTGTCTTCCATCTCTTTATAAGAAAAACCATGTTGACGACAAAACTCTGTTCTACCCACTTCGAACCAAGCAAAATAGTTTCCGTAGTAGGCTACTCCCATCTGATCAGTTTCAGCATAACGGACACGTATCCGACAATCAGTGTAAGATTCCATCCCTTTTTCACCTACTTGATTGCAATTTTTTTCAACCATTTATTTTCCATTAATCATCATTTTATGACCTCTTCCCAACCACGCCTAGAAAGATCCCAATAAATCACAGCAGCGGCTAGCAGGGCCAAAAACAACAATGACACTCCTATAAAAAATTCGCCTAAAATAACTTTTCCCACTCCAAAAAGAGTCATATAAACCAGCAGAACTCCACAAATCCAATCTACAAAAACCCATCCAAAACCAGATTTTTTTTCGAAATCAGGAACATCTTTTTGCACTGCCCTCCAACCAATTCCTCCAGGACGAACTCGTTGATAAAACTCAATCAGATGCTGCCGTTCTACGGGAGGGGTTAGAAAGGTCACTAACAACCAGAACACCGTAGTAAATCCAACTATATAAAAAAGAGTTTCTGGGAAGATAACATTTGTAAAAACCTTCATATACGCATACACCATAAAAGGGGTCAAAGTGGCAGTCAATTCGCTCCAAGCGTTTATACGCCACCAATAAAAACGAAGTATGAGAACTAAACCAAGACCAGCACCCGCTTCAATAATGAACTGCCAAGCTCCTGAAATAGTTTGAATAACTAAGGTGATCAAAATGGAAGTAAGCATAAGTACTAGAGTCACTACTCTGGAAACAAGCACGTAGTGTTTTTCTGAACCTGACCGATGCAAAAATCGTTTATAAAAGTCATTGACTACATATGAAGTTCCCCAGTTCAACTGAGTTGCTATCGTAGACATATAAGCTGCTAAAAAGGCCGCTACTAATAAACCTCTCACACCTACTGGAAGAAAATCTCTCATGACATACACATATCCTAGTTTCCTGTCTTCCATAGCTAGATCGGGATAGAGTATTAGGCTAGAGAGCGCTACTAAAATCCAAGGCCAAGGACGCAGACAATAATGAGCTACTGTAAACCATAGAGTAGCCCAAAAAGCATGCTTCTCATTCTTTGCAGACATCATTCTCTGTGCTACATATCCACCCCCACCAGGCTCGGACCCTGGATACCAGGCAGCCCACCACTGAACAAAAATGTATGCCACAAAAGCGCTAACACTCAAGGACAACACCCCTTGAGAGACAGAAATTTCCATACTAGAACCAACTGACGGAGTAAACTGAAACATCCAATTAGGAAGCTGACTTTTCAAACCGGAAATTCCACCCACTTGTGGCAATCTAAGAACAATCACAGCCATTAATATCGATCCGGTCATCGCGATAGCAAACTGTAAAAGATCTGTTACTACTACTCCCCACAAACCAGATAGAGCTGAATATACTGCGACAAACAGCATGGCTGCAAAAACATAATAAATAACTTGAGACAACTCGATATCAAACATACCGATTAAAATGGCAGATAAGGCTACATTGACCCAGCCCATAATCACAGTATTGATAAACAAACCTAAATATATGGCTCGAAAGCCACGCAAAAATGCAGCTGGTTTACCAGAATAACGTAGCTCTATAAATTCAACGTCAGTTACAACCCCTGCCCTTCTCCATAGCCTGGCAAAGAAAAACACTGTCAACATGGATCCAAACAGAAAATTCCACCACAACCAATTACCAGCTATTCCGTGTTGCGCAACCAACTCAGTAACCGCCAATGGAGTATCAGCAGCAAATGTGGTAGCAACCATTGATGTACCTGCCAACCACCAAGGAAGATTGCGTCCAGAAAGAAAAAATTCTTCAGTACTTTTACCTGCCTTATTGGAATAACAAACAGCAATACCAAAGCTTAAGGCAAAATAGAGAAATACAATCATCCAATCAAAAGGATGCATCTAAACTCTCCACAGGATTCCAAAAATATTCGTGCTGCTGGGATGAAAATAAGATCAGTGGGAATAAGTAAACAGGGAGTACTAGATTCGTGGAAAAAACAAACCAATACATTAACAAATTCTACATCTTGAAATTAGAAATTGAAAATCTAAACGCTGACCGAACAAACTACCAAGTACAAACTAATAGCTGATATATTCCGCACCTACAAATTACTTCAGATATCCATTTTCTTTCAGAACATCTACCAATTCCTCAACCGCAGCCGCAGACCTCTGCAGTTCTGCTTTTTCATCTGTACTGAGATTGATCTGTAAAATGTCTTCAATACCACCACTTCCTAGCTTAATAGGAACTCCCAAGTAAAGGCCACTAATACCGTACTCCCCTTCCAAACAGGCAGCACAAGGTAAAATTTTCTTCTTGTCTAAAAGGATGGACTCTACCATTTCGGCAACTGCGGCTGACGGTGCATAATACGCACTTCCCTCTTTAAGGAGCTTAACAATTTCTGCTCCTCCATCCCTAGTACGTTGGATTAGGGAGTCTAAACGATCTTTGGGAATCAATTCAGTAATAGGAATACCCGCTACAGTAGAGTAACGAGGTAATGGAACCATAGTATCCCCATGCCCTCCCAAAACAAATGCATGAGTACTTTCAGTCGAAACATTTAATTCCTGGGCAATAAATGTGCGAAACCGTGCCGAATCCAAAATTCCGGCCATCCCTATTACTTTCTGACGTGGAAAACCACTAGTCCACTTAGCTACATGACACATAGCATCTAGAGGATTGCTTACTACGATAATGACAGCCTCAGGACTGTTTTGAGCTACCTCCGTGGTAACAGCCTTTACAATCCCAGCATTCTTGAGCAGGAGATCATCTCGACTCATTCCAGGCTTACGGGGGAGTCCCGCAGTAATAACTACAATGTCAGAATCTTGCGTCGACTTGTAATCGTTGGAGCCAGTTAACATAAAATCATACCCTTGAACGGGACCCGCCTCCAACAAATCAAGTGCCTTGCCTTGAGGGATTCCCTCCAGAATATCCACCAAAACAACATCTGCAAGTTGGTTTTCAACTAATCGCAACGCTATGGTTGCACCCACGTGCCCAGCACCAACAACTGTTACTTTCTTTCGCATTTTTTCCCCAAAAATCAATCCATGTTTTCAATAAGAGCTGAGGCAAATTCGCTGGTCTTAAGGGTTTTGGCCCCTTCCATCTGCCTCTCCAAATCATAGGTAACTCGCTTCTGAGAGATTGTTTTACCCAAGGCTGAGTAAATAGTATCAGCTGCTTCCTGCCATCCCATATACTCCAACATCATCATTCCAGATAGAATTACTGAACTAGGATTAACCTTATCCAGACCTGCATATTTGGGAGCTGTTCCATGAGTAGCTTCAAACAGAGCTACTCCATCACCTATGTTAGCTCCAGGAGCCATTCCCAACCCTCCAATCTGAGCCGCACAGGCATCAGACAGATAATCTCCATTTAAGTTGGGCAATGCAATTACTTCATACTCATCAGGACGAAGAAGAACCTGTTGGAACATTGCATCTGCTATACGATCATTAATTAGAATCTTACCTTCTGGAATTTCACCACCATGATTTTCCCACAAATCATCCTCATTGATGCATACTTCACCGAACTCCTCTTGGGCTAATTGATAACCCCAATCACGAAAAGCTCCTTCGGTGAATTTCATAATGTTGCCTTTGTGAACCATTGTCACACGCCTTCTTCCATGATCTAAGGCATACCGAATGGCTTTACGCACCAAACGCTGGGTCCCAAAAATTGAGATCGGCTTAATACCAATCCCAGAATCAGATCGAATATTAGTCGAAAAATTTGAGTTAAGAAAATCAATAACCTCCTTAACCTCCTCACTCCCTTCTTCCCACTCATGACCTGCATAAACATCTTCCGTATTTTCACGAAAAATCACAACATTGCACTTGTGAGGTTCGCGAACAGGCGAAGGAACGCCTTCAATATAACGACAGGGACGAACACAGGCATAAAGGTCTAAAACCTGACGAAGAGTGACATTAAGACTCCTAATCCCTCCACCCACTGGGGTCGTCAACGGCCCCTTAATAGCGACTGAATAATCAGAAATTGCCTGTACCGTCTCGTCTGGCAACCACTCACCAAATTGATCCTGGGCTTTTTCACCAGCAAAGATCTCCATCCAGGATATCAAACGCTCATTTTGATAAGCTGACTTAACTGAGGCATCTAAAACCCGCCGAGTTGCTCTCCAAATATCAATCCCGATTCCGTCACCCTCTATAAAAGGTATAATTGGTTGGTCTGGAACCCGCACCTCATCTCCCTCAACTACAATTTTGTCGCCCTCTTGGGGCACAGTGATTTTTGACTCGCTCATATTACCTTCCCTATCTTGATCAACTAACTGATAAGCTTACCAGACTAAATCCGGGAAACTACAAAGATCTCATACCATATCAAGACTTGACCTAACACATCAACATTCAGTAAAAGCATTCGACTTGTTCAAGTCACGTCACCTAAAAACTCTCCAATAATCGTGCCAAAAGCGCTATACGAGGGGCCACAGCTTCCAACAAAATATGTTCGTTCCAAGCATGAGCTCCATCCCCTGTAATCCCTAATCCATCTAAGGTGGCTACCCCCAAAACAGCAGTAAAATTTCCGTCGCTAGCCCCTCCGCTTTCACCTTCCTCCAAGTCCATATCTAATTTGGAAGCAATGTCTTTAGCCTTACAGAATAGTTCATGAGAATTCTCACTCTTAATCATAGGTTGCCGTTCAATCCCTCCCTCTACTTCCAAACTAATTCCGGGTAAATGAATTGTACGATCTCTTATAAGTTGATCTATTCTTTTTCCCTCCTCAAGAGTTCTAAAACGAACATCAATTAGTCCCTCTGCATATTCGGGAATGACATTACGAGCAGTGCCACCTCGAACAAGGTTTACAGCAACAGTAGTTCCAACATCAGGTGAAGCTAATGAGTTAATATCTAACACCTGTCTAGCCATTTCTTCTAGAGCATTCACTCCCTTTTGCGGATCCAATCCCGAATGAGCTCTTTTACCATGAATTTTTAAATTATAAGACCCTACCCCTTTTCGAAAGGTTTTCAGAATACCACCAGGAAGAGGCGGCTCTAAAACTAAAACCAGATCACTTTGCTGAGCAAAATCTTCAATAACTTCCCGACTTTGCGAACTATCTGTTTCTTCGTCAGTAGTGTACAAAAAACGAATATTTTTACGTGGTTTAATCCAACTCTTAGAAAGATATTCCTGAATTTTTAGGGTAGCAGCCACTGAAGACTTCATATCAAAAATCCCCGGACCATATATCCGACCATCCTCAACACGAAAAGGATTTTTTTTCAAGGATCCTGAATCCCAAACAGTATCAAGATGACATAGCACTAATATTCTTCCTTCTTCTTGGCCGCCCCACTCTGTCCATATAATATCCCCTACCGTCTCCCTGGGAATAACCTCAGGATGAAAACCTTTTCCATGCAAATAATCTGCTAAGAAAACTCCCAAGCAATCCACCAATTCCTTGGAGTGGCTAGGACTCTCCATCTCAACTAACTGACGCAATAGTTCTACTATTTGATCAATTTCAGAAGAAATACGCTCGACTAAATTGGTTTCAGTCACTTTGACCCCCAGTGAAATTTAATTTCGCCAACCAAGGATGCTTCTCCAGTCAGCACAACAGCATTACCCGGACTCCATTCCACTACTTGATGTCCTGTCTCCGTATGCACCTGAACTGGAGATTTGACCTTTCCAGCACGAATAGCGGCTACTGCAGCTCCGCAGGAACCGGTTCCCGAAGAACATGTTGGTCCTACCCCACGCTCCCAAATTTTAATCTGTAACCTGTTAATACCATCCACTCGGACAAAGCTAACGTTAGTACGCTCCGGGAAATCAGGATGGTTTTCTATTCCCCTACCAAGTCGTTTAAAATCTAAATCCTTAGGAAAACTTTCCACAAAAACTACACATTGTGGATTGCCCACCGATAAGGCATGAATCCAAACTTGCTCATCTCCAACCTGAAGAGGATAGTTTTCTATTGATTGCACGCCAGGAACTGACCGCATTGGGATCGATTTCAATTCAAAATCGGGAACTCCCATAAAGGATTGGTATTTCCAATATGACTGACTAGATTCCAATAAGGTATACACTTTTAAACCAGACCTAGTCTGCAGTTTTACTTCTGCCTTATTTATACGACCCCGATGGTGCAAAAAAGCACTAGCACACCGAGCTCCATTACCTGAAATTCCCGCCTCACTTCCATCCCGATTGAAAATTCTTAACTGAAATTCCTCTTCTCCAGATTCCTCAAGATAGACACATCCATCAGCGCCTATTCCTGAATGAGGATGACAAATTTCCTTAGCCAATTCAGCATAATTTTCTGGATTAATTTCATTAACCGGAACGATCAGAAAGTCATTTCCGTAACTGTGATATTTGGAAGCCAAAATCATACTGACTATGAATGTTTCCTTGAAGCTGTTATCCCGTCATATAAAACGAGATTAGAGTCCTCGCCCTTTTCCAAACAGGCTATCAAGCACCTCGTGAGCCAGTTCTTCGAGAGACTTACCTGTCACATCAATCACCGGCCATGTAGGATTCTGAATAAACATAGTATGTGCATAGCTCAACTCTTCTTTGATTCGAGCTAAGTCAGCATAACTACTATCTGTAACTCCAAGCTGCAAAAGTCTGGCACGACGAATCACTGCTAACCGTTCTGGATCAATTGAAAGTCCCACAATCTTCTCTTGATCTATCTGGAAAATTTCATCTGGAATCCTAATGCCTTGCACAATAGGAATATTGGCTACGGTCTGTCCCTCTTGTGCTAAATAAATACTCAAGGGCGTCTTAGATGTACGACTGACTCCCAATAAAACAATATTGGCAGTATCAATTTCATTAACACTGCGTCCATCATCGTGACGAATCGCATATTCAATTGCGTCAATACGCGCAAAATATTCGGCATCTACACGATGTAGTAGTCCAGGTTCCGCTTCTGGAGAGGTTTCAAAAAATGAAGAAAGATTTCCCATTATAGGACCAATCAAATCAATACATTGAGCCCCTTCCTCCTCAGCTGCTGTTCGAATAAAATCTCTTAATTCAGGTGTCACAAAAGTGTGTACAACCAGTATTCTCCCATTTGAAGCTTCTTGCAAAATTTCACGAATTTGGCCTTCGGTTCGAATATTGGAATGTCGAGAAATAACAATGTCTTCTCGAAACTGCAACATTGCCGCCTTAAGCATTCGATTGGCGGTCTCTCCCGTTCCATCACTGACGATCAAAATGTTATAACTACCCATAATCACGCCCCATCACAGTTAATTTACTTCCACCCACAAACGATCCAGATACAGCTTATACCTACTATATTGCTCACATGAAGTCTTCCAACTTATTTTCGACAAGTGCTTGAATTTCATCCAAACGTTCTTGACTATCCGCTTCAAAGCGCAAAACCAATGCCGGCTGGGTGTTAGAAGCACGGACCAGCCCCCAGCCGTCATCGAAGATGACTCGGACACCATCTACAGTAACAGTGCAATGACTCTTTTCAAAAAAATCTTGGGCTTGGCTAACAATTTCAAACTTGCGTTGATCTGAACAATCCATTCTAATTTCTGGTGTTTTATATGTCTTGGGAACATCTGCTAACATTTCAGATATCCCCTGTCCACAGTTAGAAATTAGTTCTAGCAAACGAGCTCCCGCATAGATTGCATCATCATAACCAAAATATCGATCAGCAAAAAATATATGACCACTCATTTCACCGGCCACAGCCGCTCCTTCCTCCTTCATCTTAGCCTTAATTAAAGAGTGACCTGCCTTCCACATAATTCCCCGTCCCCCACGCTTCTCTATGTCATCATACAGGTTCTTAGAGCACTTCACTTCACCAATTATGGTAGCTCCGGGTTGAACATTCAAAACAGATCGGCTAAAGAGAATCATCAACTCATCTCCCCAAATTATGTTTCCTCGATTATCAATAGCACCAATTCTGTCAGCATCCCCATCGAAAGCAATCCCCAAATCTGCTGAACTCTGCCGAACCGTCTGGATCAAATCCTGAAGATTATCTACTACAGTAGGATCCGGATGGTGATTGGGAAAATGTCCATCCATAGTGCAATAAAGCTCAATTACCTCACAACCAAGGTCACGGTATAAATTTGGAGCTATAGGTGAAGCAGTCCCATTTCCACAGTCTACGACAACTCGCAGAGAATTTGGGAGAGTTCCCAAAGACTTCACTAAATTTTGATGATACGTCTGCGCAAGAGAAGTTTTTTCCAAAGTTCCTTTCCCTTGAATAAAATCACCAGAACTGGCTATTTCCCAGATCTGCTGGATCTGATCTCCATAAATTGTAGTTTTTCCCAAAGCCACCTTGAAGCCATTATATTCTGCAGGATTATGACTTCCTGTAATCATAATTCCACCGTGAGATTCTAATTCGTGCAGTGAAAAATAGAGCAGCGGAGTGGGACACACTCCGATATCCGTAATATCAAGCCCAGTGTCAAGAAGCCCATAGGAAAGAGCATTTCTGAGTCGCTCTGAACTTAAGCGACAGTCTCGTCCTAATGTAATTTTCTGACATTCATTTTGTTTCAGGTAAGTTCCGATTGCACGTCCTAAACGTTCTACTATTTCATCAGAAAGATCCCCTTCAGCAATGCCACGAATATCGTATTGTCGGAAAATTTCTCGATTCAACTCAACCTGGGACAAGCTTGTATTCTCTCCTTTTGAAATTCTGTCGTCAGCCAGAAATATGATCTTTCAAACGCAACTTCAAAGACTCAATAACTTCAACTGTCGTGGGATCTTCTTGATTTAAAAAGGCAAGATATATACTCGCATAGTCTCCTAAAAGCATTAATGCCAACAATCGCTGCAACCAACTCTCGCCCTCACTCCAACACTCAAAACAAGCTCCCGATTCTTTCTTTAACATTTTAGCCGTTATCTCAGCCCGAAGTTGTATTCGAGGGTGATCATCACAATCCCTTAAAAATACAGGAAGTAGATGCTGAAAATGAGCAGCAGGATGTCTCCAACCTGCAATTTCATTATGATTCATCTCGGACAACACACCAGAATATGCAAGCTGTTTGGCATTTTCAGAAAACTGTGTGCGCCACCGAATAGCAACCATTTCCAATCGGCTTTGGCTGCCATAAAAAATAGGAATTTTTCGATATGCTTGTAATGCCAAATTTTTGGCCGGATTATCCTGAGAAGGTATATGTTCACTATAACGATCAATACAGGAACGCACCCAAGGAATTGCCAGTCTCACCTCTTCCGAGCGATCAGATATCACACCCAGCCGAGATAAAACTCCTAACAACGGAATACTCGAGTATCCCAAAGCGGTTCTTGGAGGATATCCTTCTGGCAGTTGAATACAAGGACACCCGTTTTGACTAGCTAATTCCTTAAGCTGCCCACCACTAGTGGAACAAATTACTTGGCACCCAGCCTCTCGTGATTCTTGAAAAGCTGAAATAATTTCTTCGGTGTTTCCCGAATAACTACAAACAAAAACTAATGTTGACGGACTAGCAAAACTAGGAATGGAATATCCTCTATTGACTAAAAAAGGGATCCTCAAACTGTTTCCAAGATAAGCCTGCAGAAAATCTCCTCCACTGGCAGAACCTCCCAATCCACATACCAAAACATTCTCCACTGGGGGAATGTTCTCAGCTGAAAAAGCCCCTAACTCAATCTCCAGAGCCTCCTCAAGCTGTTTGTCAAAACGATTTAGGATAGCTAACATTCCATCTCTGTCCTGCTTCCTAATCAACTGCAAATCGTCAAGCATGACGGTTCCTCCCTAACACTATAGATACTCTTTGAGCTTTTTATCTTTGAGACGATCAACAACTTTTTTAACATCTTCAGCACGCTCACGATCACACACCAACAAAGCATCAGGGGTATCAATAATCAACAAATTTTCCACTCCGACCAATGCAATGACTTTCTCCTGTGCCGCATGAACAAAACAGTCACGACCATCAATGTTTACATAGGGGATGTTCGAACTCATCCCTTGTGAATTTTGAGAACTAATTTCCTCCAAAGCCTTCCAACTTCCCATATCATTCCATCCCAAATCACAGGGAAAAAACGCTACCTTCTTAGCTTTCTCCATTACCCCAAAATCTATCGAAATGTTTTCTAGGCTAGCAAAGAGTTCCAACATCCGCTCATTATTTCCCCAACTCTCATCCATTTCCTTAAGAGATTGACCCAATTTCGGCATGCAAGAATTTATTTCTTCGAGAATACTTTTAATCTTCCAAACGAACATTCCACTATTCCAGTAATAGTTATCTTTTAACAAAAACTGAGCAGCCTGTTCTAAGTCGGGTTTTTCAATAAACTGAGCTACTTGGTAGGCTGAGTAACCACCAAACTTCCCAATCGCCTCCCCCTGAAGCAAATAACCGTAGCCGGTTGCCGGGTGAGAAGGTTGCATACCAAAAGTAACAAGCCAATTCTGATTTGCTAACTCCTGGGCCGCTTCTAGCACTTGAATAAATTCATCCACTTGCCCTATTAAGTGATCAGAAGGAAGAACGGCCATTACCTCGTCTGGATAGTACCTCTTCAAATAAGTAGCTGCCAACCCGATACAAGAAGCAGTACTACGAACCAGAGGCTCTACAATAATTTGCTTTGTCTCAAGCTCTGGAAGTTGAGAGCGAACTTCCTCAACATATTGGTCACTACAGACAATATATATATCCTGCGATGAGAGTAAGGACCGAACCCGGTCAACCGTCTCCTGCAACATAGTTCTAGAACCTGAGATCTTCAAAAATTGTTTAGGATGACTCTGTCGACTAACCGGCCAAAATCGAGTTCCATGACCTCCCGCTAGAATAACTGCTTTCATTATAGTCGCCTTTCCTTTACTTCTGGATTACACCAATGAACTGAGTTTAGTATCAAAACCTAAATTATTCCTCTCGCTCAAACAAAAAGTAACGTTTCACCTGCAACAAAATATCTATTCTAGATGCATTCTTAATCCGAGAAAAATATTGAATTTTATACTCAGGTCCCTGACCTGCCACCAAATTACGCATTGTCTCGACAATAAAATGCTCCCCAAATTGCTGAGACACATAAAATCGAGTTAAGACACTTACTAATGTTGGTAAAAATTCTACTTTTGATTGGGGCACTCGACCCAGTTTATCGAACTCCTCCCACAAACTACCTCTCATATTTTCCGCTTGCCCCTTTGTTGCCAGAGCACGAGTGAAAATTAACCCCCCATTTAGACCGGCTTGCCGAACTATTTCAATTTCCTGAATTATCCCCTGTCTGTTTCTTAAGGAAATTGCCAAGCTACCCTTGGAACCAAATAAAGCGGTATCAACAACATCCAATATCGCTTCTTCCCGTGAACCTTTAGAGGGTCCTTTGGAAATCAACAAAAATTCGCGACCTTCAGTTTCTAATACTGAATTCTGAGGTGATTTCACGCTTTCTACGATAATGGGGTCACGCTTTTCACGCTTGGAATCACTTAAATCTGAAATGAAATTTTGTAAAAAGGAAGTCCCTTTAATATCTCCTCGTACCACAATCAAAGGATGGATATTACTCATCTGACTACCCAGCCAACCCTGAACGGATTCAAAATTCAGACTAGACACGCTTTTCGTTGTACCATAACGATTCAAACCGTAAGGGTGTTTTGGAAAGATTTGTTTCCTAGCCGCATCAATCCTAACCAATAAAGGGTCTTCTCTCTCCCCTTCTAAAATCTCTAATATCATTCGGCGTTCCACATTCAGGTCAATTTCGGTAACAACTGGACGACGTACCCATTCCAGAAGAGTCTTGAAAAATGCTTCAACTTGATTGGAAAGAAGAACTCCTCGAATCCCAAAAAAATCAATCTCGTTAACAAAAGTGATTTCTGCACCTGATTCTTCTAATTTATTCCAAGAATCTATCCTGCCAGCTGCATTCCGGAATAAAACACGCAACATCAATTCAGTGATTCCAGCATTTTTCGCAGATTCTTTTGCACGCCCACCAGGGAAGAAAAACCCTATATGCACCAGTGGAAGGATATGTTCTTCCTGAAAATAAATGTCAGGGCCCCTCAGAATGGAACTCTTTTTCAGCGCATATTTGACGTAGCTTGGGGTCAATTGAGGCACCAAGCTACCCCATTGCTCCTTTCGATCTGGCAATATCTGCAATGTTTTTGACTGCGTTTTTAATTCTGCTTTAACTAAAACCTGCAAAGCTTCCAAAAGCTTTTCAGCAGTAAAATTCCGCAACTCAGCAGACTGAGGAAAATACTCAAACAACGAAAGATTTTCTTCCGAAAAATAACGTCTCAGAACTGAAGAAATTTGTTGAGGCGTAATGGCCTCCAACCGTTTTTCCAGGTTATTGCGATTGAGATAATCTCCCAACGACTGGTGATAAGCCAACAAATGGGCTCGCTCTTCCACACTCTGCAACCGCTTGTAGTGATCCTTTAGTAAAAGTGACTTAGCCCGTTCAGATTGTACTGCAGAGATCCCTAAATCTTTGAGCTGTTTCAAACAAGCTAAGACTTGCACCTCGGCACGATCTATCCTTTTTGGATAGGGTTTGAGAAAAAACGAAAAAGTGCCATGACTTCGAAAGGATTCTACTTTGACCCAAACATCGAAAACGCTTCCCTGATTTCCCAACATCGATCTCTTCAGCAAGGAACCATGCCCCTCTCCCAGAACATAAGAAAGAAGGAGCAAAGGATAGTAGTCTTCGCTTAATTGTCCTGGAATTAGGTAAGACAATCTAATAAAGTGTCGTCTTGCTCCCCTCAAATGACGATATCGAAAAGACGATTGTGATGGCACTTCTCTGGAAACCACCTGTAATAGTTTTTGAGATTGGATGGCTTCCATAGATCCATAAAATCCAGACACTTTCTCCAGAACTTGTTCTCGACGCACCTGACCTGCAATTGAAAGAATCACATTGGCGGATTGATAGTATTGAGCATGGAATGCAATAAGCTTTTGACGAACTACCTTAATATTTTGAAAACTGAGGGGTTCTTGCCAAGTAAAATTTGGATTGCTCCAAATTCCCTTCTCGGAATGGACAGACCGTTCAATTTTTCGCCCAAAATCCCTTGTAAAATCAACACTTCCGGTCTGAAACTTCTCCAATAATGCCTGTATTTCCCACTCAATTTTTTCTTCTTCGAAATTAGGCATTCGTAATAAATCAACTTGGAGTTTTAGTAACCGCGTTAGGTTTTCAGCGGGACCAACTGTCGAAAGCACAATACTGTCATAACCAGTTTGAACACGAAATAGCGCTCCCAAATCATTTATGTCATCCACCACTGGACTTCTATGTGCGTACATCTGTCCCAAAAGTTGGCTTATTTGTTGATCTTCCTCCGACAACTTTTCATAGCCGGTTTTGACATGAATGAGAATAGCCACCAGGGGGTCTAGTGGCTGTTCCTCAATAAGCACAGTTAAACCATTTTTCAGTACCGTACGAGATAAATTCCCCTTGTTTTGTTGTTCCCTAAAAGCTTTGAAATATTCGGGTGCTCGCACAGCTTCATGCTGAACAAAACTCTCACCCTGAAGGCCTATTAAGGCAATCAGCATGTGGATCCCCAAAAGAAATTTCCATCCCATAGACAAAATCGTACCAACAAGAAAGAAGCAAAAGCAATTCGAACGGGAGGATCAAAAAACGTCCAATCAACTACTTTTCAAACACTTACTATTAGTTTCATAATAGGGAGCCCCCTAACTAAAGTCTTTTGCTATACTTATGGCCCAGCTTTTTCGGCGTATGTCCCCCAGGGTCATCGGTCACGGTCCTGCCGGGCGGTTAGCTCAGTTGGCTAGAGCACCTCCCTTACAAGGAGGGGGTCGTTGGTTCGAGTCCAATACCGCCCACCAACCTTTATCCTCTTGTTATCAGTAAGATACGGGGATTAGGGTTTTGTAGCTAAATCACTGGATACGGGCTTTGTGCCCATTTTGTGCCCGTTTGGGTATCGACTAAGGGGTATTTACTGGTTATCAAATAGTTACCTGTAAACCAATAGA
>Ga0315339_1001102_pt1 | contig 26110 bp, 26 predicted proteins | sample ASW17metaG_FD_204514 | JGI IMG/M metagenome (GOLD analysis project Ga0315339, IMG submission 204514) | Ammonia-oxidizing marine archaeal communities from Pacific Ocean, United States - ASW #17 | ecosystem: Environmental > Aquatic > Marine > Oceanic | place: USA: California | collected 2016-12-05 | reverse complement strand
ATAGTTCGAAACTCAAAATCTGGAGAAGAATTCACAGCTCTAGATAATAAAAATTACAAATTAGAAGATGGGATGTGTGTAATTAGTGACAGTAAGGGTGTATTGGGATTGGGTGGAATTATTGGAGGCACAAGATCTGGTACAGAATTTGAAACTAAAAATATATTATTAGAGTCAGCATATTTTGAACCTAGATCAATTAGAAGTACAGCAAAAAAATTAAACCTTGATACAGATGCAAAGTTTAGATTTGAAAGAGGTATTGATCCATCATCTATTGAAGATGGTTTAAATAAAGCAGCATTATTAATTAAAGAGATTTGTGGTGGTGAAATTAGTAAAATTGATATTCAAAAAATTCAAACTAATAAAGTTAAAACTATTAAATTTGATCCTAATTTATTTGAAAAAATAACTGGATTTAAAATTTTAAGTAAAGAAATATTTAAAATTTTAGAAGATCTTGGTTTTAAAATTAAAAAAGAAAAAAAATATTTAAAATTAACTATTCCAACATGGAGACCTGATGTTTCACAAGAAATAGATATTGTTGAAGAGTTAGTAAGAATAATTGGTTATGATAAGATAAAAATTATCGATCCAATTAAAGAAAGAACCAAATCTACTCTAACTCAATCACAAAAGTTATTTCATTTCTTGCAAAGAGCAATTTCTTCAAAAGGTTATTTAGAGGCAATTACATGGTCATTTACAGATGCAAATTATAACGATCATTTTAAAGGCAAGAATAAAGAAATTAAGATTGTAAACCCCATAAGCTCAGAGTTGGGTGTTTTGAGAAACTCAATATTTTCGAATTTAATCATGTATATGAATAAAAATTTGGATAGAGGTTTTAAAGATTTATCAATATTTGAAATTGGTCCCATTTTTACTGGTTCAAATCCAGGCGAACAAAACACTGTAGTCTGTGGTTTGTCAGCAGGTAAAAGGTCAAGATTATCATGGATTGAAAAAGAGAGAAATGTTGATGTATTTGATGTTAAAAGAGATGTAGTTCAAACTTTAGTTGAAGCAGGTTACAACTCAGATAAATTTTTTATAGATAGTGAAACCCCAAATTATTACCATCCAGGGAAGTCAGGTAGATTATTTTTAAATAGAGGCAAAGATCAAGTAGCAGCTTATTTTGGGGAAATTCACCCTAATATTTTAAAAAAGATAGATATAAAAACAGAGTCTTTGGTAGGCTTTGAAATTTTTTTAGATAATTTAAAATTACCAAAAAAAACATTAAATGATCAAAAAACTAAATTTGAAGTCTCGGATTATCAAAAATCTGAGAGAGACTTTGCGTTTATAATTAATAAAGATGTAAAAGCTCAAGATTTAATTAATGCTGTTTCAAGTGTGGATCAAAAATTAATTAGCAATATTAAAGTTTTTGATGTTTATGAAGGTGAAAATATTCCAGTAAATCAAAAATCAATAGCAATTAGTGTAACCATACAATCATCTGAAAAAACATTGAATGATAATGATTTAGAAAATATTAATACTTTAATAATTAAAACAGTTGAAAGCAAAACTGGCGCCAAGATACGTTCTTAAAGCAAATGAGCAATATTGATAATATTAGAAATTTTGCGATTATTGCTCATATTGATCACGGTAAATCTACAATAGCGGACAGAATAATACATATGTGTGGCGGACTTACTGAAAGAGAAATGAAAGCTCAAGTTTTAGACTCAATGGATATTGAGCGTGAAAGAGGAATTACAATTAAAGCTCAAACAGTAAAACTTAATTACAAAGCAAAAGATGGTAAAAATTACATTTTAAATATTATTGATACACCAGGCCATGTTGATTTTAGTTATGAAGTTAGTAGATCCCTTTATGCCTGTGAAGGTTCAATTTTAATAGTTGATAGTACCCAAGGTGTTGAGGCCCAAACACTTGCAAATGTTTATCAGGCTTTAGATATAGATCATGAGATAGTACCAGTTTTAAATAAAGTTGATCTTCCAGCATCAGATTTAGAAAAAACCAAAAAACAAATTGAAGATGTAATAGGAATTGATACAGAAGGTGCAATTCCTTGCTCTGGAAAAACAGGTAAGGGTATTGAAGATATTTTAGAGAAAATTATTACAGTATTACCTGGTCCTAAAGGTGAAAGTTTAGGAGATTTAAAATGTCTCTTAGTTGATAGTTGGTACGATACTTATTTAGGAGTTGTTATTTTAGTTAGAGTTATTGATGGTAAAATTTCAAAAAATATGAAAATTAAAATGATGTCCACTAATCAAGAATATATTGTTGAAAAAGTTGGTGTATTTACTCCAAAAGCAACAGATATCAACGAGTTAAATGCCGGAGAAATAGGTTTTATAATAACTGGAATAAAAGTTTTATCTGAAACAAAAGTTGGTGACACTATATGTGATACTGCCAAACCTTTAAAAGAAGCACTACCTGGTTTTAAACCAAGTAAACCTGTTGTGTTTTGTGGATTGTTTCCAGTAGATAGTTCTGAGTATCAAAAATTAAAAGATGGTTTAGCTAAACTACAATTGAATGATGCAAGTTTTTCATTTGAACCTGAGTCTTCTACAGCTTTAGGATTAGGGTTTAGATGTGGGTTTTTAGGATTACTTCATTTAGAAATTGTTACAGAAAGATTAGAGAGAGAATTCGATGTTAACTTGTTAACAACTACTCCAGGAGTTGTATATAAAGTTTATATGAACAATGGAGATATTGTTGATTTACATAATCCATCAAGTTTACCAGATCCAACATTAATAAAGTTAATTGAAGAACCGTGGATAAAAGCAACAATAATTACACCGGATGAATATTTGGGTTCAATAATGAAAATGTGTCAGGATAAAAGGGGAGTACAAACTAATTTAAGTTATTCTGGAAATAGGGCTGTTGTAAACTATGAGTTACCTTTAAATGAAGTAGTTTTTGATTTTAATGATCGTTTAAAATCGATGACTAGTGGATATGCTAGTTTTGATTATGAAATTATTGAACATAGAGAAGGTGATTTAGTAAAACTTGGAATTTTAGTTAATGCAGAGCCAGTTGATGCATTAGCAATGATAATCCATAAAGATTTTGCTCAAAGAACAGGAAGAGAAGTTTGTGAAAAACTTAAAGACTTAATTCCAAGACATAATTTTATGATACCAGTTCAAGCTGCAATAGGTGGCAAGATAATAGCAAGAGAAACTATTAAAGGTTTTAAAAAAGATGTTTTAACTAAAATTCATGGTGGAGGAGCGACAGATAGAAAGAGAAAGCTTCTTGAAAAACAAAAAAAAGGAAAGGCTCGATCAAAGCAATTTGGAAGAGTAGAAATTCCCCAGGAGGCATTTATTGGTGTTCTCAAGATTTCAAAAGAGAAATAATTGGAGAGGTGGCTGAGTGGTTGAAGGCGCACGCTTGGAAAGCGTGTAAAGGAGCAATCCTTTCATGGGTTCGAATCCCATTCTCTCCGCCATCAAATAAGCCATATTTTACAGGCTAAATTAGCTTTTTTTTGTTTATTTTAACAAAGATAAATCAGCATTTTTTTTAAAAAATGTTATAATTTTTTTTTCCTAAATTAAAAAATGACAAATAAAAATACATATCAAGCAGACTCAATTAAAGTTTTAAAAGGTCTTGAGGCGGTCAGAAAAAGACCAGGAATGTATATTGGAGACACAGATGATGGAACTGGTTTGCATCATATGGTTTATGAAGTTGTTGATAACTCTATAGACGAAGCTTTAGCGGGTCATTGTAAAAATATTAATGTAAGAATAAATTCTGACGGAACCATTACAGTTAATGATGATGGTAGAGGAATTCCTGTTGATATGCACAAGGGAGAAAAAAAATCAGCAGCAGAAGTTATTATGACACAACTTCATGCTGGCGGTAAATTTGATCATGATTCTTACAAAGTTTCAGGTGGACTTCATGGAGTTGGAGTTTCTGTTGTAAATGCATTGTCAGAAACATTACAATTAGAAATAAGTAGGGATGGAAAGAAACACTTTATAGAATTTAAAAATGGCGAAGCTAAAGCTCCTTTAAAGGTTACAGGAAAGTCTAAAGAAACTGGAACCCAAATTACATTTTTGCCTTCAAAAGAAATTTTTTCTTCTATAAAATTTAGTGCAAATATTGTTATAAAGCGGATGAGAGAGTTGGCTTTCTTAAACAAGGGCATTAAAATAATTTTTACAGATGCTAGTTTAAAAAAAGAAAAAATATCTGAATTTAAATTTGATGGTGGTGTACTTCAGTTTGTAGATTTTCTAGATGAAAAAAGAGAAAAACTACAAAATAAAAATGGAAATGATTTATTTAAAAAACCAATTTATATAGAGGGAAAAAAAAATAATATTGAAATTGAGTGTTCTTTAAAATGGAACGCAAGTTATGCAGAAGATATCTTCCCTTACACTAATAACATTTATCAAAAAGATGGTGGAACACATTTATTGGGTTTTAGAAGTGCATTAACAAGAGTTATTAATAAATATGCGAACGAACATAATCTTCTTAAAAAAAATAAATTAGCAATCTCAGGAGATGACATTAAAGAAGGACTTACTTGTGTGTTATCTACAAAAATTCCTGATCCAAAATTTTCTTCTCAAACTAAAGATAAGTTAGTTTCATCTGAAGTTAGAATGATTATAGAAACAGTTGTAAATGAAAAATTATCTATATGGTTTGATCAAAATCCTTCGGTTGCTAAAATAATTTTAGCAAAGGTTATTCAAGCAGCAATGGCGAGAGATGTAGCTAGAAAAGCCAGAGAAAATGTAAGAAGAAAAGGTGCTCTAGAATTAAGTGGTCTTCCTGGAAAATTAGCTGATTGTCAAATAGGAAAACAAGATGGCACAGAATTGTTTATTGTAGAGGGCGATTCAGCAGGTGGTTCTGCAAAACAAGGTAGAAATAGAGCTAATCAAGCTGTTTTGCCTTTAAGAGGTAAAATTTTAAACACATATGTTGAAGATTTAGACGTTAAAAAAAATGGTAATGGTGATAGTTCAGAACAACAAAGAACTAAAGCTTTATCAAAAATGATTTCATCTAACGAAATAGTTACTTTAATCAACGCACTAGGCTTAGATCCAAAAGTACAAGAAATAGATTTAAAAGATCTTAGATACGGAAAGATTATTATTATGACTGATGCAGATGTAGATGGATCTCATATTAGAGCTCTTTTATTAACTTTTTTTAATAACAAACCATTTAATAAATTGATTGAAAATGGACATGTATATTTAGCTCAACCACCATTATTTAAAATAAATAAAGGATCAAAAGGAATTTATATTAAAGATGAAAAAGAATTAGAGGATTATATTGTTAATAATAATAAAGAATTAAAAAAAATTAAAAGAGGATCTAAAGAATTTATTAAAGAACTAGATTTAGAAAAATCAAAAATGAGCATACAAAGATTTAAAGGATTAGGTGAGATGAATCCAGAAGAGTTGTGGAGCACAACACTTGACCCTGAAACAAGAAATCTATTACAAGTACAATACTCTAAAGATTTAAAGAAAGATCAAAATTTAATTCATACTTTAATGGGTAATGATGTTGCATTACGAAAAGATTTTATAATTTCTAATGCAATTAATGTGCGGAATCTTGATATTTAATAATGAAGTTCTTTGAAACTTCAAAATATCATTTTTTTAAAAAATCAATATATATAAACCTAAGATGGATAGCTATAGTTGGACAATTAATTACAATTAATTTTGTATATTTTTTCTTAAACTTTAATTTTAACTTTTTATCTGCAAACTTAGTTGTTTTTGTAGGCATATTAAGTAATTTATATTTAATCTTTATTTATAAAAAAACTCAATTATCAGATAGATCAGCATTTTGTTTTTTAATAGGAGACATACTTCAGTTAGGAATTTTGCTTTATTTAACAGGAGGTGTTAATAATCCTTTTGTCATCTTCTTGCTAATCCCAAGTGTTTTTTCATCACCAAACTTGAGTTTAAAAACTAACTCTTTGCTTGTATTTTTAACTACAATTGTAATTATTATTCTTACATTTTATTCAGAAGATTTACCTGGTCCTATAAGTGATCATTTTCACATAAGCCCATATTACCATTATTCTATTCCAATTTCTTTAGTAATAGCTTTATTTTTTTTAAATTATTTTGCAATGACATTTGGAACACAATCTCGTCTGAGAAAAGAAGCATTGGCAAAAATGGAAGAAGTAATGGCAAAAGAACATGAATTATTATCTTTAGGTGGTCAGGCTGCAGCAGCAGCACACTCACTTGGAACACCACTTTCAACAATTAAGATTATAACCCAAGATTTGACTAAACAATTTAAAGGACAAAAAGATATTGAGAAAGATATAGAGTTATTATCAAGCCAAGTGGAGAGATGTAATGAAATTTTAAAACGTTTAAGTTTAAATCCAGTGGATGAGGATGATTTTATTGATAAAGACTCAACAATGAGGGATTACTTAAGTGAAATTATTTCTTCATTTAAAGAGATAAGTAAAAAAAATTTTATTTTTAATTTTGATCAAGATTCTAATTTAAAAAGAATAACAAAATCTATTGAAATAGTTTATGGTTTAAGAAACTTCATTGGAAATGCCAATAAATTTTCTAGAAAAACAATTTATATAAGTTTAAAAAGTGATAGTAAAATAACTCAAATCTCTATTGAAGATGATGGTAATGGTTATCCAAGAGATGTTTTGTCAAAAATTGGGGAACCCTATTTGAGATCAAATGATTCTATTGAAAAATCAAAAACAGGATTAGGACTAGGTTTATTTATTGGAAAAACACTCCTAGAAAAAAATTTTGCCTCAATTAATTGTAGAAACTCTAAAACAAGAAGTGGAGCAGAAGTTATTATTATATGGAATAATAAAGATTTATTTAATCTTTAATGAAATTTTTTTTTAGTTTCAAACAAAGAGCTTAATTGAGATATCATAACATCTCCTAATTCATTTACATCGGTGATTTTTATTGCCTTATCATAATATCTTGAAACATCATGACCAATACCAATTGCTAAAACTTCAATTTCAGTTTTATTTTCTATGAATTTTACCATTTTCTTAAGATGTTTTTCTAAAAAATCACCTGAATTTACTGAAAGTGTTGAGTCATCAACTGGTGCACCATCAGAAATTACCATCATAATTTTTCTTTCTTCTTTTCTTTTTTTAATTCTATTATAAGCCCATGAAATAGCCTCTCCATCAATATTTTCCTTTAGTAAGCCTTCTTTTAGCATTAAACCTAAATTATTTTTAGCTTGTCTCCAGTGGGTATCAGCTCCTTTATAAATTATATGTCTTAAATCATTTAATCTGCCTGGGGTTTTAGGTTTAGAGTTTTTATTCCAAAGCTCTCTACTTTGTCCGCCTTTCCAATTTTTTGTTGTAAACCCTAAAATTTCAACTTTGACAGAACATCGTTCCAAAGTTCTGGATAATATATCTGCACATATTGCAGCTATAGTAATAGGCCTTCCTCTCATTGATCCAGAATTATCTATTAACAAAGTGACGATTGTGTCTTTAAAATCTAAATCTTTTTCCTTTTTAAACGACAATGAATTATAAGGGTCTATAATAATTCTTGGCAACTTTGAACTATCAAGTAATCCTTCTTCTAGATCGAAATTCCAAGCTCTATTCTGTTTTGCAAGTAATTGTCTTTGTAGTTTATTTGCAAGCTTAGTTATTACATCTTGAAAGCTAACTAATTGTTGGTCTAATGTTCTTCGAAGTTTTGCTATTTCATCTGCCTTTTCTAATTTTTCAGCTTTTGTAATTTCATCATATTGAGTTGTAAAAATTTTATAATCTAAATTAATATTATCAAGATTTTTTTGAACAATTTGTTCTGAGTTTTGTTCATCAGACTCGGTATCTGAAAGCTGTTCATCAAGATTAAATTCATCAACATTATCATCAGCATCTAAAGTGGCTTGAGTTTCTTGATCATTATTTTCATCTTTATTATTTTCTTTATCCTTATCTTGATCGTCGTTTGATGGATTGTCCTGTCCTTGATCTTGATTTTCTTCATTTTTTTCTTCATTTTCTTCACTCTGAAAAATACCCATTTCTTCTAAAATTTGAGAGAATCTTGAGCCATAGTTGTCTTGATTTTCCAGGTTTTCTTGCAAAAATTTTTTATGTTTTTCTATTGATTGCTCAAAGTCTTTTTCCCAAAAATTTAACATTTTTGTTGTTAAAGGATTTAACTTTATTTGATGAAAATTTTTAAGCATATATAGCTCAAATGCCTCTGTTACAGGAACATCTTCTTTTGTTTTTAATTGATCCTTCCTTTTAGTATTTATTATATGTGAGTAATTTTGTTGAAAATTTTTTTCAATCCCTTTAAGCATTTTACCACCTAAGGCTTCATATCTTATTTTTTCAGCTATATCATAGAGCGATCTTGATGAAGTATTGGTAGGAAGATTTTTTCTATATATAACTTCATTAGAAAATTTTTTTTTTAGAGCAGAAGAGTCTGTTTCAGCTCGCAATTTGATAAAATCACTTGGCTTTGTTAAACTATCAATTTCTATAGATTGTAAATCCTGTTTTTTATCATTTTCAGATGATTTGTTGATTAAATCAAAATCATCAGAAATTACTTTTGCAGTTGAAGTTAATGCAAGTCTAAATTTTTCTTTTAAAGTAGTTATCTTATCGCTCATTTAAATCTGAATATTCATCAACGACTCTGGAAGTTCTTCACCAAAGCATCTTTGATAATATTCAGCGATAGTATTTTTTTCAATTTCATCACACTTGTTAAGGAAAGTTACTCTAAAAGCATAACCTATATTTTTAAAAATTTCTGAGTTTTCTGCCCAATGCATCACTGTTCTAGGGCTCATTACCGTTGATATATCTCCTGCAATAAATCCTTTTCTAGTTAACGAGGCTACTTTAATCATATTAGCAACTTTTTCTTTACCCTTGATGTTATTAAGATTTTTGTTTTTTGCTAGAACTATATCTAATTCTCTTTCAAGACTAAGATAGTTTAGTGTAGTAACAATATTCCATCTATCCATCTGCCCCTGATTTATTTGTTGGGTTCCATGATAAAGACCTGTTGTATCACCCAGTCCAACAGTATTTGATGTAGCAAATAATCTAAAAAATTTATTTTGTTTAATAACTTTATTTTTGTCAAGAAGGGTAAAGTTACCTTCTGCTTCCAAAACTCTTTGAATTACAAACATTACATCAGGTCTACCAGCATCATATTCATCAAAAACAAGTGCTACTGGATTTTGTATTGACCAAGGTAAAATACCCTCATTAAATTGAGTAACTTGTTTTCCATCTTTAAGAACAATTGCATCTTTTCCTATCAAGTCTATTCTGCTTACATGGCTATCTAAATTTACCCGAATACATGGCCAATTTAATCTTGCTGCAATTTGTTCTATGTGAGTTGATTTTCCAGTACCATGGTATCCTTGAACCAATACTCTTTTATTGTAGGCAAAACCAGAAATTATTGCCATCGTAGTATCCCTATCAAATTTATAACTATTATCTATTTCAGGAACATATTCATTTTTTTTTGAAAATGCTTCTACTTCCATTTCAGAATCAATCCCAAAGGTTTGTTTTAATGAAACTTTTATGTCAGGTTGAATATTAAGATTTGGTGTCAATTTTTTCTCTATATGTATTTTTAAGCTGTGTATAAGCTAAAGTAATTAATTTAAGTTTTTCTTCATATTTTTTGTTACCAGCATTTATATCTGGGTGATATTTTTTGACAAGCAATTTGAACTTATTTTGTACTTTTTTCCATTTCAATCCTACTGAAACTCCCAATATACCAAAGGCTTTGATATCTTTGTGATTAAATTTAAATTGACGCATATGATCATACTCACCATTAATTTTATCTTTATCTAGCTCGTCTCTCAAAGTGTTGTTCCAAAGAACTTTAAAAAAATTATCTGAAGAACTAAAACTTTGAGTTGGTTTATGCCAAATCATATCAGACTTTAAAAAATCCAAAACCTGGTCATCGTTCATACCTGAAAAATAATTCCAATTTTTATTAAATTCTTTCACGTGCTCTAAGCATAGCATTCTATATTTTTTGCTATTATCTTTTTCTACTGGTGCTCTGTAATCACCAATTTCATTACAATTATTCCAGTCGCAAATATTTTTCATGATGTATAATAGATTCAATTTATGGATATAAATGAGTTAATTGCAATTGTAAAAAAAAAACTTACTGATCAAATTGATATTGACAGTATAAAAATTGAAGATAAATCATTTCTTCATAAAAATCATGTGGGCAATCAAAAGAATAAGTTTCATTTAAAAATTAGTTTGAGTTCAAGTAAATTAAAGATTTTGAGTAGAATTGAAAGTAACAAAAAAATCTATAAAATTTTAGATAAAGAATTAAAAGAATATATTCACTCAATACAAATATTAATTTCTTAATTCATTTTTTAGAAAGACACTCAAGCTATCTTTTTTGTATTCTTTATTTATAATTGGTAAACCAATCTTTTTTAATAAAACTAAATTAATTTTATCTGAATTATTTTTTTTATCTTTAACCATAAAAGATAATATTTTATTTAAATCTTTAATTTTAAAAAATTTTTTCATTTTGGACGGTAAATTTGCCTTAGAAATATGATTTATGATTGAATTATAGTCATTTTTTTGAAGCAAATTATTTTTTAAACTAAAACTTAGCGCACTTTTCATACCAAGTATTACCGCTTCACCATGATTTAGTTTTTTTGAATAACCCAAAGAAGCTTCGTAAGCATGTGCAAAAGTATGACCAAAATTTAAAATTTTTCTAAGATCTTTTTCTTTTTCATCTTTTTCGACAACATTTTTTTTTATTTTACAGCTTTCGTAAATGGCTTTTTCAATGAACGGAGATGAAAGTTTTAAAATTTTATTGCTATTTTTATCTAAAAATTTATAAAAATTTTTATTAGCAATTAAAGAATGTTTTAAAATTTCACCATAGCCACAGATCACCTCTCTTTTTGGCAGTGTTTTTAAAAATTGAATATCAGATATAACTAAATCTGGTTGATAAAAACTTCCTATTAAATTTTTTCCATATTTAGTGTTAACTCCAGTTTTACCACCAATGGATGAGTCGACTTGAGATAATAAGGTAGTTGGAATGTTAATAAATTTTAAACCTCTTTTATATAGACTGGCTGCAAAACCACTTATATCACCTGTAATTCCTCCACCTATAGAAATTACACAATCTTGTCTTGAAAAATTTTTGTTTAGTAAAATATCTAAGATCTTATTTACACTATTAAAGTTTTTATTGATTTCATTAGCTTTAAAAAGATGAACATAAATTTTTTTTTTATATAAAGATCTTTTAATTTTAGAAATAAATTGTTTTGAAATATTTTTATCAACAATAAGTAAACATTTTTTAAAATCTATTGAATTTTCTTTTATAATTTTTGATATATTAGATCCTAAGTTTGAACCAATAATAATTGAATAGTTTTGAGTTTTAGTACTTATTTTTAACTTAATGGGTTTCATAATTTTTTAAAACATTTTTAACAATTTCACTTTTTGACAGTTTATCACATTTAATTTCATATAAAGCTTTTGAATAAATGTTAGATCGTTTTTTTATTAAATCAATTAATTCATTTTCTGTGGAATTAAAAGCAAGAGGTCTTTTTTTACTATTTTTAATTCTATTTAGTAATATTTCATTATTCCAGTTTAACCAAAAAGAGATATGATTTTTCAAAACTTCTTTTCTAATAACTTTATTTACAAATGCTCCCCCACCAAGAGATACTACGGTTGAATTAATTTTTAGTAATTTTAGAGTTATGTTTTCTTCAAATCTTCTGAAATAATCTTCACCTTTTATCTCAAATATTTTTGATACAGATAAACCTAATTCTTTTTCAATTTCTTTATCTATATCTATGAAATCTAATCTTAATTTTTTTGCAACCAACGAACCAATAGAACTCTTTCCAGATCCCATCATACCTAAAAACACAAGATTTTCTTTTGATTTCATAAGTTTCTTTATTGAAAAAACACAAATATGTCTTAATTTGAAATTAACTAAAGTTATATGCAATTTAATAAAAACACAAGTTCAGGCAAAACCAATATCATTAGTTTAATCATTAAATCTATTATTGGTCTTGTAGTAATTATAGGACTTATGTTTTTTATTAATAAAGTCGACTTTCCAGCTCCAAAAAAAGAAATAGAAAAAATTATACCAAATGAAAATTTTAAAATTGTTAAATAAGAAAAATTTATCAATTATAATTATTTCTTTATTATCGTCCTTTTCCTCAATTGCTGAGGAAAAACCAGTAGATATTTGGAATATAGATAAACAAGAAGAAGAGACCGCTTCTGAAGAAATTATATCAATCGAAAAAACTGAAGAAATATCTAAAAGCAACATCTATAAAACGCAAACAGATAAAAATAAAGATTCTATAAAACTAGACGAAGACCTATCATCAAAAACAATTAAAATTGCTGGATTATATGATCCACAGGATTATGGACTGAGTATTAGTATGTGGTCAAATTCTGATGGTTTAAAATTAAAAAAGCTTTTTAAAAATATAGATAAATATAAACTTTCAAAAGATGCATCGGAAATTTTAAATATTTCATTATTAACAAATGCCTATTATCCAAATCAAAATATTACAGTTGATGAGTTTTTAAAATTTAAAACAAATTGGTTGATAAAAGACTCTAACCTAGAATTAATTGAAGAATATCTTATTAAGAATCAAATCACAAATCTGCATCCAGAATTGATGAGGTATATGGTTGATAAGTATTTGTCACAATCAAATGTAAAGAAATCCTGTGAAATTTTTTCAAAGATTAAAGAACCTCTGGAAAATGAATATTTATCAAAATTCAATCTATATTGTTTAATAAATTATGGAAAAAATGAGGAAGCTCAATTAATTTTAGATTTAAAAAAAGAATTAGGCTTTGAAGATGAATATTTTGAAAATAAAGTTAATTATTTATTTGGATACATAGATGAAGTGAATAAAGAAGTCTCTGAGAATTCTATTTTAGATTTTCATTTAGCTCATAGAACAAATCCTGAATTTACATTTGAGCCAAAAAAAGACACTTCTAAATTAATTTGGAAATATTTATCAACATCTAATCTATTATATAGAATTCAAGATTTGGAAATTACTGATATAGATAAAATTTCAACTATTGAAAAAGCTACTCATGATAAAAATTATTCAGAAGAAGAGTTGTTTGAATTTTATAAACGATTTCAATTTAATATAAATCAGCTGTTAAACACAAAAGAGTCTTATAAATCCCTATCTTCTATTGAAGGTAAAGCTTTAGTGTATCAAAGATTACTTTTAACGGAAGAGCCAAAATTGAAACTTGAACTGATGAAAATTTTGAAAGATATTTTTGAGTCTGAGGATATTGGTAATGCTTTTGACTTAGAACTAGAAAAATTTTTGAAAAAAATTGATGAAATAGATGTACCTTCTAATTTCACTACTTTTTATAAACAACATATAAAAAATGATGAAATTATTAATAAAAAAATTAAGTATAATAATAAAATATTACACCAATCAAAGTTAGTAAATTATTTTAATGGAGATTATGCTAAATCAAAAATTGAAGAGGACCTTAATAAGTTTTTAAAAAAAATAAAAAAAGATAAAAAATATTTCTTATCAAAGAAAGATATAATTTTTCTTGAGGCATTAAAGTCTGATGGAATTGAAATCTCAAAAAAATATGAAAATCTTTATGAAATTAACAAATCAGAGATGCCGACAGATATTCAAAAAATGATTGATAATAAAGAAATTGGAACTGCATTACTAAGAATTATAGAGGTTATTGGACCAGAAAAAATTGAAGATATAGATGATGGTACAGTGTATTTTATAATTAATACGCTGAATCAATTAAATGCTGACTTAATTAGGAATAAACTTTTATTAAAAGTTCTTCCTTTAAAAGTTTAGAAATTATAATAAAATAATTCATCATGGCTGTTAAAACTATAATCATTGAACCTAATAAATTACTTAGGCAGGTTTCAAAACCTGTTGAAAGCGTAGGTAATGAAGAACAGCAACTTATGGATGATATGTTGGACACAATGTATGATGCTAATGGTATAGGACTTGCAGCAATCCAAATAGGTATTCCAAAAAGAATTATAGTAATGGATATTAGCAAAGATGAAAAAAAAGAACCCAGATATTTTGTAAACCCAGTAGTTGTGAATAAAAATCCAATCAAAAATACACATGAAGAAGGATGTTTATCAGTACCAGAACAATTTGCAGAAATAGATAGACCAAGTAAATGCGAAGTAAAGTATTTAGATTACAATGGAAAAAAACAAATATTAATGGCTGATGGGTTACTAGCAACATGTATACAGCATGAGATGGATCACTTAGAGGGGATACTATTTATAGATTATTTATCAAAATTAAAAAAATCTATAATCATAAAAAAACTATCTAAATTAAAATCAAATACTACAATTCTTTAACTCATGACAAAAAAGATAGTTTTCATGGGTACGCCAATGTTTGCTGTACCTATTTTAAAATCTTTGTATCAAAATGGTTATCCAATTTCAGACGTGTACACTCAACCTCCTCAAAAATCACAAAGAGGACAAAAAATAAATAAATCACCGGTACAAGGAATTGCAGAAACTTTAGATCTAGAGTTTAGAATTCCAAAATATTTAAAAGATAACAGCAAAGAATATGAATATTTTAAAAGTATAAATGCTGATTTAGCAATAGTAGTTGCATACGGACAAATTATCCCAAAAGAATTTTTAAGTTTAACTAAAAAAGGATTTGTTAACATTCATGCATCTCTTCTACCCAAGTGGAGAGGCGCAGCACCTATACAAAGATCTATAATGAATCTAGATAAAGAAACAGGGGTTAGTGTTATGAAAATAGCTGAACAACTTGATACAGGTCCAGTATGCAATACTTACAAAATAAATTTAGAAAATAATTTAAATGCAAGTGACGTAGCTGATAAATTATCTTTAATTGCAGCAGAAAAAATATTAGACAATGTTGACAATATATTAGATGATAAAGCTAAATTTATTGACCAAGATCATTCAAAAGCAACATATGCATCTAAAATTCAAAAAGCTGAAGGTGAAATCAATTGGAATGATAATGCAAAGATTATTATTGGAAAAATAAATGGTTTGTATCCCACACCGGGTGCTTTTTTTATATACAAGGGCGAAAGATACAAAATTCTAAAAGCAGAAATTGGCAATCGAATTGGAAAACCAGGCGAGGTTGTTTCAAATTATTTAGAAGTTGTTTGTGGTGACAAACAAACAATAAAAATTAAAGAAATCCAAAGACAAGGAAAAAAGCCTCAAAATATTGGTGAATTTATGCTTGGATCACAAATAAAACAAGGCGCAGTTATTTAAATGGCTAGGTATCAACTGCTTATTGAATATGTAGGTACAGACTTTAGAGGTTGGCAAATTCAAAAAAAAGGATCAACTATTCAAGGACTCATTCAAGAAAAACTAACAAAGCTTCTAAAAGAAAAAATAATTTTAAATGGATCTGGTAGAACAGATACAGGTGTACATGCAATCGAACAATCTGGTCACTTTGATTGCAAAAATAATATTGAAGATTTAACAAAGTTCTTAAAATCAATTAATCATTTTTTAAACAATCAAGGTGTTGCAATAAAAAAAATTAGGAAAAGAAGCAACAAATTTCACTCAAGATTTTCTGCAAAACAAAGGGTTTATAAATACATAATTTTTAATCAGATAAGTGCTCCTGTAATTGAAAAAAAAAGAGGCTGGCATGTTAGAAAACCATTGGACTTAGATTTAATTAAAAAAGGTGCAAAGAAGTTAACAGGAACTCATGATTATTCTACTTTTAGGTCTTCTAGTTGTCATGCAAAAAGTCCTATTAAAACAATTAAATCAGTAAAAGTTAAATCATCAAAAAATAAAATAGAAATAGAGTTTAATTCACAATCTTTTTTACAACAACAGGTTAGATCTATGGTTGGTTGTTTAAAATATCTGGGAGAAAAAAAATGGGATTTAAAAAAATTTAATAAAGTATTTAAATCCAAGAAAAGAATTCTTTGTGCTCCACCGGCGCCACCAGATGGCCTTTTTTTAATGAGAGTTATTTATTAATTTATTCTTATTGCTCATTGCGAATTTTTTATGAATTCTCCATCTTGACTCTGATCTTACTATATAGCCACAACAATTTTTAGATTTACATTTACATTTAAATTGTTTGTAGTTTTCATCATAACCAAATCCATAATCACAAGTAAGTTCCTCACCTTTTTTAATATCTCTTATTGCTTTAACCCAAAGCTTCAACCCTTTACCATCATAGTCACAATTATTATCACATGAATGATTAATTAATCGTGCAGTATTCCATGAGAAATCACCATCAAGGTCATATCTTTTATTAACTGTAAATAAATAGATAGGTTTGCAGTTATCATATTTGTCAGACTCTTCTGTTTGCTTTTTAGTAATTAATTTACCTATGTAATCGATTATTCTTGTACCTTCTTTAATATCTTTAGTTGCGTACAGTCCTCTCCCTTTTTTATCAATGACTGACTTTTTAATTCTATAAAATTTCATATGAGTTTTTTAGAGTTTATATTTGAATTATCAATTAAATTCTATCAGAGCATCTACATGTCTTTTAGTGCTATCTTGAAGAGCTTTAAGATCATAGCCTCCTTCAAGAATTGAAACTACATTTCCATTACAAATTGATTTAGAAATTTCCAATGTTCTTTTTGTTAAGTGGTAAAAATCTTCTGCGCTGAGTCTGAGTTGTGCTAAAGGATCATCGATATGAGCATCAAAACCTGCAGAAAACAATAAAAATTGAGGTTTAAATTCTTTTAATTTTTTTAAAACATGTTCGTATGCATTTAGATATTCTTCAGCAGTTGTGCCAGCTTCAAGTGGAATATTAAAAATATTATTAAACTTGCCTTTTTCTTGTTCTGAACCTGATCCAGGATAGTAAGGATATTGATGTGTTGAAATATACAATACTTTTTCATTATCATAGAAAATATCTTGTGTCCCATTTCCATGATGAACATCAAAATCAATGATTGCAACTTTGCTATATTTATATTTTTCAATTAGATAATTAGCACCAACAGCAACATTGTTATATATACAAAATCCCATTGCTTTATCCTTTTCTGCATGATGCCCTGGTGGTCTGACAGCACAAAATGCATTTTTAAATTCTTTCTTTTCAACACCATCTATGGCTGTAATAATAGATCCAACGGCATCTTTAGTTGCCTCTTTACTTCCAGGTGAAACAACTGTGTCACCATCAAGATAAGCTAAACCACTCTCTGGAAATGATTTACCAACTAAGTCTATATATTTAGAAGAGTGTGTATTAATTAAAAAAGATTGATCAAATTTAGCTGGTTTTTTCCAAATTAATTCTTTGTTATCCATTTTCTTAAAGTTATCAATAACTGCAGTAACTCTATCAATTTTTTCTGGATGTCCATCGCCTGTATTATGATTTTGATAAGTATCAGAGGTAACTAGACCAGTTTTCACTTAAAATAATTTTGTAAAATACTTGAGTAAATCAATGTAAGTTTTTTTAAATCAGACAATGAAACAGCTTCATCTACTTTGTGCATTGTTTTACCAACTAAACCAAATTCTAAACATGGAGCTATTTTTCTAATAAATCTAGCGTCAGAAGTACCACCAGTCGTTGAGAGCTGAGGTTTAATTTTTGTAATTTTTTTAATGATATCTTGAATCATAAAAGTCGTATTATTTGGTTTTGTAAGAAATGCTTCTCCAGAAACACTGTAATCAATTTTATATTTTGATTTATTTCTATTGCTTATTTTCTTTATAATTTTGTCAATTTTCTTTTTTATAGAACTTGAAGAGTGATTGTTATTAAATCTAATATTAAAAGTAGCATTTGCTAATCCTGGTATTACGTTGTCTGCAGAATTATTAATATTTATCTTGGTAATTTCAAGATTTGTTGGTTGAAAATCTTTTGTGCCACTATCAAATTTAATTTCTTTTAATTCGTTTAGTATCTGCACAAGTGCTGTAGATGGATTATTTGCTCTTTGTGGATAAGCCACATGACCTTGAACACCTATAATTGAAAGCCTACCAGTCATACTTCCTCTTCGTCCTATTTTAATCATTTCACCTAATTTATTGGGATTAGTAGGTTCGCCCACTAAGCAAAAATCTATCTTTTCTTTTTTCTTTTTTAAGTAATCAACTACTTTTTTAGTTCCATTAATTGCTATCCCTTCTTCATCTCCGGTAATTAAAAGACTTATAGAGCCACTAAATTTTCTTTTATTTCCAACGAAATTACTCACTGCAGAAACAAATGCAGCAATTGAACTTTTCATATCATTAGCACCTCTTCCAATTAAGTGTCCTTTTTTTACAGAGGGTTTAAATGGGTTTACGGTCCAATCTTTTAAATTTCCCGCAGGAACAACATCTAGGTGACCTGCATAACAGAAATTTGGACTTTGATTACCAAGTCTTGCGTAAAGATTTTTTACTGGCTTACTATCCTTTTCTCTAAATTCTAAAATTCTAGTTTTAAAACCCAGTGTTTTAAGTTTTTTTTCTAAGAACTTCATTATTCCAGCATCAATAGGGGTAACTGTCGGAAATTTAATTAGCTCCTTAGCTAATTGAAGTTCATTAATAGTTGGCATTATATAACTATTCTCTCAATAGATCGTTAATCGAAGTTTTAGATCTCGTTTTTTCATCTACTTGTTTGATAATTACAGCACAATACAGAGCGGGACCTTTACCATCTTGGCTTGGTAAACTTCCTGGAACTATTACTGAGTAGGGTGGAATTTTTCCATAGATTACTTCACCAGATTTTCTATGCACAATTTTTGTAGACTGACCAATGAACACACCCATAGATAATACTGATCCTTCACCTACAATTACTCCTTCAACTATTTCAGAACGTGCTCCAATAAAACAATTATCTTCTATAATTGTTGGATTAGCTTGCATCGGCTCAAGTACACCACCAATTCCAGCACCACCAGAAATATGACAATTTTTTCCTATTTGAGCGCATGAACCAACAGATGCCCAAGTATCAATCATAGTACCTTCATCTACATAAGCTCCAATATTTACAAATGATGGCATCAAGACTACATTTTTACCAATAAAAGATCCATGTCTAATAGCTCCGTTAGGTACATGTCTAAAGCCAGCTTTTTTATGCTCTTCTCTTCCCCAGCCAGCTGTTTTTCCTCTAACTTTATCCCACCAAGTAGCGTATGGACCAGCTAGCGTTTGCATTTCATTAGTTTTAAAACTTAAAAGAATTGCTTTTTTAATCCATTGATGAACTATCCATTCATTATCTTTTTTCTCAGCTACTCTTAAAGTACCTTTATCAACAAGTTCGACAGTATCTTTAATTGCACTTAGTATTGATTGGTCAGATTGACCATTAATTGAGTCTTTATTGTCCCAAGCTGTATTGATAATATTTTCAAATTCTTTCATAGTTTTAATTTATTAGTTGTAAGTTAATTTTATTTCGCTTTTAATATATTAATTTCTTGAAGAAAAGAAGGCAAGTTCTTAATCTTATAATCAATATAAGGTTTATTAGCATCTTTTTTTGCAAATGCTTCATCATTTTCAAGCCAACAAGTTTTCATTCCTAAATTTTTAGCCTGCTCTAAATTATGAGCAATATCTTCAATTAAAATTGATTGAGTTGGATTTAAATCAAATTTTTTGATTAGTTCTTGATATGGGTTTAAATGTGGTTTTGGAACATAATTTGCATCTGTTATATCAAAGGCACCATCAAATAATCCATCAATACCAAGTTGTTTTGTAACATTTTCAACATGAGCATGTGATCCATTAGTAAAAATAATCTTTTTTTCTTTTATCTTAATAAGCTCTTCTCTTAAAATTTCATCTTTGGGCAACCAACTAATATCAATATCGTGAACAAATTCTAAAAATTCTTGTGGATCTATATCATCATGGTTCATTAAACCTGAGAGTGTTGTTCCGTACTCATAAAAGTATTCTTTTTGAATTTTTTTAGCTTTTACAAGATCAACATTAAATTTTTTTGAGATAAAAGAAGACATCTTCTTGTCTACTTCGGAAAAAACCTGAGTTTGACCACTATAAAGAGTATTATCAAGGTCGAATATCCAATATTTTATATCGACTAAATCTTTCATTGTCTAATTAGGGTTCCCGATCCTTTGTCAGATAATAATTCAAAAAGAATAGAGTGGTTTTTTTTACCATCAATGATGACAACACCTTTTACTCCATTACTTGCCACATCTAAACAATTGTTGATTTTAGGAATCATGCCACCTGTAATTGTTTCATTCTCAATTAAATCTTTGATAGAGCTTGAATTAATTTCAGATATCAGTTTTTGGTCATTATCCAAAACACCCTCAACATCACTCATAATAATTAATCTTCTTGCTTCAATTTTTTTTGCAATTGAACCTGCTGCAGTATCTGCATTAATATTGTAGGTTTGGTTACTTTCATCTAAGCCTAGCGGGGCAATTACTGGTACTTTTTTATCATTAATAATCTTATCAATAATAGTTCTATCAATCTTAGTGGGTGTTCCAACAAACCCTAATTCTTCATTTTCTTTTACAACGTTAATTATATTGTTATTTTTAGAATTAATAGTTTCACTATTACAAGATTGTTTTTTTAAGGCTTCAACAATCTCTTGATTAAATTCTATTAATACCTGTTCAACTATTGCAATAGTTTCTTTTCCTGTAACTCTAAGCCCTTTAATAAACTCACTTTTAATTCCTAATTCATTTAATTTATTATTTATTCTTTTTCCTCCACCATGAACAACTATTGGAATAAAACCTAACTTACTTAGTGTTGTAATATCTTTAATAAAAATATTGAATAAATCTTGATCAACCAGAACACTTCCACCACATTTTATAACAATGTACTCATCATTATATTTTTCCAGATATCTTTTTACTTCATCAATTGAAGGACCATCTGATGGAAGAATTTTATTTAATTCTTCTTCTTTAATTTCCAACATTAAGTAACTGTTTTAACTGTAGTTCTTTTCATAATGAAAACTTGTTGAGCCATAGTTAAAATATTATTAACAGTCCAGTATATAACTAGTCCTGCAGGGAATGGAGCTAAGATTACTGTAAGGAAAAGTGGAAAGAACATAAATATTTTCGCCTGCATAGGATCTGTTGGGGCTGGGTTAAGTTTTTGTTGAATAAACATTGATACACCCATTGCAATTGGCCAAGCACCAATCATTAAAAACGATGGTACATCATACGGCAACAAACCAAATAAATTGAAAAGTGATGTTGGGTCTCTTTCAGATAAATCTTGTATCCATCCAAAAAATGGCATCTGTCTCATTTCAATGGTTACAAACAAAACTTTATACAACGCAAAGAATACTGGAATTTGTACAAGTATTGGAAAACATCCTGACATAGGATTTACTTTCTCTTTTTTATAAAGAGCCATCATTGCTTGTTGTAATTTCATTTTGTCATCTTTGTGAAGATCCTTAAGTCTTGCCATCTCTGGCTGAAGAGCTTTCATTTTCGCCATGCTTTTAAACGAGAAGTTTGCAAGTGGAAAGAATGCTAGTCTAATACAAAATGTAATTGCAATAATTGCAAGACCATAATTTCCTAATAATTTAAAGAAGTAATCTATTCCATGGAATAAAGGTTTTGTAATAAAGTACAAAAATCCCCAATCAATTGCTAAATCAAATTTATCAATATTTAGTGATTCTGCGTATCCATCAATTATATCTACTCTTTTAGCAGCCACTATCACTTGTAATTTATCTTCAATACTAGAGTTTCCTTTTAGTTCAATAGGCTCTGTTCCTACAAAATTCGCACGGAATTTTTCTTTATAGTCAAATGTAGTCTTAAATTCTTTGCCATTTGGTGGAATTAAAGAGGTTATCCAAAATTTATCTGAAATTCCAAGCCACCCCTTTTGAGAAGTTTTTGAAAACTTTTCCTCTTGAATATCATCATAATCTTCTTCAATTAATTCTTCATCTAATGTTGCTAACAGACCTTCATGAAGAATATAAAAATTTGAAATATCAGGAATTTCTTTTCTGATAATTTGTCCATAAGTATAAAAGTCATATTCTTTATTAGTAGAATTGATCACCCTCTGTTTAATTGTGAATAAAAATTTATCATCTAAAGTTATTTCTTTTTCAAAAGTAATTCCTTGATCGTTAGTCCATGATATTTTTACAGGAGATTGGTCAGTTAATTTGTTATTTCCTAATACAGACCAAACTGAATTTGAATCTGGAATATCAATATTTTTATCAGTAGTTATAAATCCACTCTCTATAAAATATCCATCTTTAGTATTTCTTGGTGCTAAAAGTGTAACTTTTTCATCACTGTTTAAAGCCACATTATATTCTTTAAAAGTTAAATCATCGATCGCAGCACCTTTCAAGGAAATTGATCCAATTACACTTTGATTTTCAAATTGAATTCTTTTGTTTTGACTTAAAGATTCTTCTCTTGAAATTTCAGTTACATTTTCTTTTTGATCTAAACTTGGTGCATCTGTATTTTGTTGAGTTTTATTTTTTTCAGCTAAATTTTCTTTTGTAATTGGGGGAGGTGCAAAAAATAAGCTATATAAAATGATAACTGCTGCTGACAAAGAAATAGCTGCAATGACGTTTTTAGTATCCATTATTTTTTAGCTTTCATTTCTTTTTTAACTGGATCGAAACCATCTCCGCCTCCTAAAAACTTTATGGGATGGCATGATAAAATTCTCTTTAAACTCATAAAACTTCCTTTAGCTAAACCAAATTCCTTTAAAGCTTCCATGCTATATTCTGAGCAAGTTGGTAAATATCTGCATGATTGTCCAAACAACGGACTAATAATAAATTTATAACTTTTAATAAATTTGATTAAAATATTTGTAAAAATGTTCATTACCTAATTTTTTCTAAATCCTGAAATAGAGTTTCTTTTATATTTTTGTATTCATTGTTTAGCATAGTTGACTTGGCAATAACAAGATATGAATAGTTAAATTTTACTGTCACTTTTTTAACTGCTTCATTTACAATATTTCTTAATCTACGTTTAATTTTATTTCTTTTAACAGCATTTCCAATTTTCTTTTTAGTCACAAAGCTTATGTTGAGTTTTTTATTATCTTTATTGATTAGATTGCCAAAAAAAATAGTAACATATTTGTTAGATATTTTTTTTTGCTTTAGTAGATTTTTGAATTCCTCGTTTTTTGAAAGAGCAAGTATTTTGCTTTTCATTTATCTAGACCGATACAGTTAACGATTTTCTTCCTCTTGCTCTTCTTCTAGCTAAAAGTTTTTGTCCACCCTTAGTTTTCATTTTTGATCTAAAGCCATGTTTTCTGGCTCTTTTAACGTTAGATGGTTGATATGTTCGCTTCATAAAATGTGATTAAAATTTATTAATTTTCGCCCTTTATAGTAATTAAATATATAAATAGCAAATAGAAGATTTTATAATTAGCATTGTATTTAATGGAAAAAGCTAAAAAAATTAAAACATTTGTAGGATTATTTTACTTAATAGTTGTTTGTTTGTTTTTGTACTTTTTTTTTTCAAAATTTAGCTTTCAAGAGATCACTAGTTATGAGTTTATAAAAAATAACAGAGATTATTTTTTTGAATTAAAACAATCCAATCTAATTTTATTTGCAAGTTTGTTTATTCTGTTTTGTATTATTTGGACTTTAGTGGGTGGCTTTGGTAGCCCAATAATATTATTTGCAGGCTTTGTGTTTGGCAATTGGTTTGGAACTTTACTTTTAATTTTTGGAATGACTATTGGTGCGACAGGACTCTATATTTTTGCAAATTATTTTTTAAAAGATTTAATAAGACAAAAATTTTTAAATAAGTTTAAAAATCTTGAACTTAAATTCAAAAAATCAGAATTTTTATATTTATTAATTTATAGATTTGTTGGAGGTATTCCATTTGCAATCTCAAATGTTTTACCTTGTATATTTAATGTTAAAACTCCTAATTTTTTTTTGGCCACTTTTATTGGAATGATTCCTCAATTATTTATTGTAACTTCAATTGCAAGTGGATTAGAAAAAATTATTGATCAAAATCTTGAAGCGCCAGGCATAATGGATGTGATCACAGCTCCAAATATTTATATCCCACTAATAATATTCTTAGGATTAGTGGTTGTTACAATTTTTGTGAGAAAAATATTTTATAAAAATAATTAAATTTGGTGCTCCCACCCTGTACTGACCAGGGAATTAGTCATTACCAATGACTTGATATACCATTTATCTATAAGAGCTTTTTGATCAAAATATTATTTATTCATAATAAAGCATTTTTTTCAAAATATTGCCTTAATTTTTTGATGAATATGCTTTATATCTACATGAGGAAAATTTTATGGGAATTCATTACGATTACAAATCTACCAAAGGAAACAAGCTTATGGAGAAGCAAGCTAAAAGAGAAAAGAAGCTTGCTGAAAAGAAAGCTAAACGTTTAGCTAAAGAAGGCCCAAAAGTTGAAGAACCTAAGCCAAAAACTTTGGATGCCTCAAAACCGATTACATTAGACTTCCTTACTAATCCAGATAAAGAATGAATTCTAAAGATAAAAATGAGCGTTTAAGCTTAGCTCTTAGAAAAAATTTAAAAAAAAGAAAACTTTTTCAAAAGAAAACAAAGAAGAAAACTAAATAATGTCAGTACTGTCAGATAAGTGGATAAGAAAAATGTCCAAAGAAGAAGAAATGATTTCTCCTTTTGAGGAAAAACAAATTAGAGGAAATAACATTTCTTATGGGCTATCTTCTTTTGGTTATGATGCTAGAGTTTCTGATGAATTTAAGATTTTTACCAATGTTAACTCAGAAATAGTTGATCCTAAAAATTTTAAACCAACAAACTTTGTTACAAAAAATGTATTAGAATGTATTATTCCACCAAATTCATTTGTTTTAGCAAGAACAGTTGAAAAATTTAAAATTCCAGATGATGTATTGGTTATTTGTCTTGGTAAATCTACTTATGCAAGATGTGGAATTATTGTAAATGTTACGCCTTTAGAGCCAGGTTGGGAAGGGTACGTTACACTTGAATTTTCGAACACTACTCCCCTTCCTGCAAAAATATATGCAAATGAAGGTGTTGCACAATTTATATTTTTAAAGGGAAATGAAAAACCAGAAGTGACATATGCTGATCGTGACGGAAAGTATATGGGTCAAACTGGGGTAACGTTACCTAAAGTTTAGTTATGCAAAAACTAGAAGTCTTTGGCGCTAATAAGCTCAAAGGACAAATAAAAATATCAGGCTCAAAAAATGCATCTCTACCAATTTTAGCTGCAACTTTACTTTCAAGAAAAAAAGTTTATTTAAAAAATTTACCAAGAGTAAAAGATATTGAGACGATGGTTAGTTTGTTACAATCGTTAGGATCTAAAATTAAATTCAATCAAAATAACTTAGTCGTTGATAATATAAAACAAAGTAAAAGTTTTGCATCTTACAGTTTAGTTAAAACTATGAGAGCAGGAATTTTAGTTCTTGGTCCTTTATTAGCAAAATTTGGTACAGCAAAAGTATCACTCCCAGGAGGCTGTGCAATTGGTACAAGACCTGTTGATATACATTTAGATGCTTTATCAAAGTTAGGAGTTAACTATAAAATTGTTCAAGGGTATGTTCATGCAACTGCACCCAAAGGATTAATTGCCAATAAAATTCGATTTTCAAAAATATCAGTTGGCGCAACTGAAAATTTAATAATTGCAGCAAGTTTTGCAAAAGGAACTACTGTTTTAAGCAATTGTGCAATTGAGCCTGAAATTAAAGATTTAGTTAAT
>Ga0315339_1001101_pt1 | contig 26165 bp, 25 predicted proteins | sample ASW17metaG_FD_204514 | JGI IMG/M metagenome (GOLD analysis project Ga0315339, IMG submission 204514) | Ammonia-oxidizing marine archaeal communities from Pacific Ocean, United States - ASW #17 | ecosystem: Environmental > Aquatic > Marine > Oceanic | place: USA: California | collected 2016-12-05 | reverse complement strand
AAATATTGTTTGCATTTTTAGTTAAATATAATTTAATTAAATTTTTATCATTATTGTCAATTAAATAATTTGTTTTAAAATCTATAAATTCTTCTTCAGTAATATTTTCTTCGGGAAAATATGAATTAGTTAACAAAACAATATCTAAAATTTCTTTTGCATCTTTTGAAAGATTCATTTTATTTAATTTTTTTAATATTGATTTTATTTCTTTTCCATTGGAGTAAGACCACATATTAATATTGAGTCCATGATCTTCAGGATCGTATAAGCCTACAATGCTTATTTTGTTTTCTTTTAAGGTGTCGCTGTCTATTGTATTTATTGTGCTGTTTGGATCACTTTTTTCTACTTCAATTTTAATTTCATTAGATTCATTATTTTCGGATACAATGACTGATGAATTTTGTTCAACTTTCTTTTCTAAATTCCAAATATCAACTGGCTCATCTTCGGCCCTCAAATGTGAAAAAAATGTTAAAATAAAAACAACAAAAATTGATAAATATTTTTTATTTAACAATTTTAAAATTTTCATTTGAAATTACTTTTTCAATCTTTTTAATAGGTGATGGGAAATCAATTCGATTAATTAAAATTATAGCAATAACTAGCACTGCCAATGCCAATAATATTTTAATTAATATTCCAAAAATTCCTTTTGGATTTCCTATTGTTGTTTTTTTTTCAAATTGCATATACTGTTAAATATTTTCAAAATAAGACATATTTGTGGTTTTTCAATAAAGAATTATGGATTTAAATAAAAATATAGTTTTACTGGGCATGATGGGATCGGGAAAATCTACAATTGGCTACCTTTTGTCTAAAAATATAAATTTAAATTTTCTTGATGTTGATAAATTTATTGAAAAAGAAACAGATCTTAAAATCTATGATATTTTTCAAAAAAAGGGAGAGGTTTACTTTAGAGATTTAGAGGAAAAAACAACTTTAAAACTTCTTAAAGGTAAAGGAAAAATTATATCTTTAGGTGGGGGTGGATTTCTTAATAAAAATATTAGAAAAGAAATACTTAAAAATCATATTTCATTTTGGTTAAATTGGAAAAATTCAACAATAATAAACCGAATTTTAAAAAGCAAAAAAAGACCAATTTCTTTTAATTCTAGTGAAAATAATTTGAAAAGACTGATAAATGAAAGATCAAATATTTATGCTGAGGCAAATTTTAAGATAAATTGTGAAACATTAACAAAAAAAATGATAGTTAAAAATATAATAGAGCTATATGAAAAAAATTAGACTAAACGTTAAAACTAAATCTAAAACATATCCCATAATAGTTGGAAAAAATATTATTGCTCAAACTTCTAATATATTAAAATCAAATAATATTAATTTTGAAAAAAATCTAATAGTTGTTGATACAAAAATACCAAAAGAAAAATTAAATATCTTAAAAAAAAAAATTACTTCCAAAAGAAAAATTATTCATTTTTTTAATGCAAGCGAAAAAAATAAAAATTTAAAAAATGTAAATTTAATTTTAAACAAACTCTTTAAGTTTAATTTTAATAGAAATGACTGCATTATATCTTTTGGTGGAGGTATAGTTGGAGATGTATCTGGTTTTGCAGCTAGCATTTTTAAAAGAGGATTAAAATTTGTTAACATTCCCACAACACTTTTAGCCCAAGTGGACTCTTCTATCGGTGGCAAAACTGGGGTTAACAACAAATATGGAAAAAATTTAATTGGTTCTTTTATGCAACCTGATTTAGTTATATCTGATATAAATATGTTAAGCTCTCTTCCAAAAAGAGAAATAATTTGTGGTTATGGTGAAATTTTAAAACATTCAATAATTAGTGATAGAAAAATTTTCAACTATTTAAAAAAAAATTGTTTTAAAATATTAAAATTAAAATCCCCATTTATTGAAAAAGCTATTGCAGATAGTTGCAAGATTAAAAGAAATATTGTTCAACTAGATGAGAAAGAAAAAAATTTAAGAAAAATTTTAAATTTAGGACATACTTTTGCTCACGCATATGAAGCTACCCTTTCTTATTCAAAAAAACTTAATCATGGAGAAGCAGTTATTTTAGGGATTGTAAGTTCAGCAAAATTTAGTTTTAAAAATAATATTTTAAATGAAAAAGATTATGAACAGATAATAAAACATATAAATAATTTAAAAATACCAGTAAATTTAAATTTTTATTTTAAAAAAAAAGATATTAATTTAATTATTAAGTATATGAAATCAGATAAAAAAAATAATTCTTCAAAGATAAATTTGATTTTAATTAAAAAAATAGGAAAAGCGATTTTAAATTTGAAATACAGTCAATCAAAAATTAAAAAATTTTTGATTGATGAACTAATTTATTAATATTTGTATTGAATGTATATTGTTTTTTAATTCTTCTTCTAAAATTTTATATATTTCTTTTGTTGATTGAATTTTATTTTTTTTTTTCAAATAATCTGAAGTAATTATTAGCTTTATATGAAATTTGTTTTTTTCATGCGTGCTATGACTTTTATGTAAAAATGTTTTATCTTCAACTTCTATTTTGCTGCAAGCAATATTATTATCTAATTTATTTTTTACTATTTCTATTAATTGATTTATATTCATAATTTATAGTATTATATATAATGAAAAATATTTGTGATTGGAACAATTGTTTAGAAGAGGGCTCCTACAAAGCACCAATTGAAAAAGATAATAGTAAAAAATATAGAATGCTTTGTTTAAACCATGTTAAAGAATTCAATAAAAATTGGAATTATTTTGAAGGAATGAATGATGATCAAATTTACGAATTTTTAAAATCGGATATAACTTGGCATAAACCAACCCAAAGCTTTAATTCATCAGACAATTTTTTTAAAATTTTATGGAACAATGCTCTAAAGGATGAAACAAATAAATATAAAATTAATGGCCAATATGATCACATGAATCAATTTAAATTTGATCATAAAGATGTAAAAGCTTTTGGTATTCTAGGAGTTTCGGTTGGCTTAAAATGGGAAACAATCCAAGATAAATTTAAAACTCTTGTCAAAAAATTTCACCCTGATATGAATTCTGGAAATAAAAAATACGAAGAAAAACTAAAACTAATTACTTTGGCTTACACACAACTAAAAAATACTTATAGGGAAAAAATTGACACCTAATCTAAATATACAACCTGATATAAAATTGTCTGTAAAGCAAACTTTTGGGATTGATAGTGAAATGAAGGTAGATGCTTTTTCAAAAAAAAACGAATTTGTGCCTGAAATAGACAAAGATTATAAATTTGATCGTGATACTACTCTAGCCATACTTAGTGGTTTTTTACATAATAAAAAAGTAATTGTTCACGGATATCATGGTACGGGAAAAAGCACTCATATAACTCAAGTAGCAGCAAGATTAAATTGGCCATGTGTGAGGATAAACCTAGATTCACATATTAGCAGAATAGACTTGATCGGAAAAGATGCAATTGTAATTAAAAATGGAAAACAAGTAACAGAATTTAAAGAAGGAATATTGCCTTGGTCATTTCAAAATCCAGTTGCTTTAGTTTTTGACGAATATGATGCTGGCAGAAGTGACGTTATGTTTGTCTTGCAAAGAATTCTTGAGAGCGATGGATCTTTTACTCTTTTAGATAAAAACAAGATTGTAAAACAAAATAAATATTTTAGATTATTTGCAACTGCAAATACTATTGGATTAGGAGATACAACGGGTTTGTATTCAGGTACAAATCAAATCAACCAGGCCCAGATGGATAGGTGGGAGATAGTAACTGCATTAAACTATTTAAGTTTAGAAAAAGAAATGGAAATAGTATTAGCAAAAAATAAAAATTTAAATAATGCTAAAGGAAAAGAAAAAGTAGCCAATATGATCAAAGTTGCATCACTAACTAGAAGAGGTTTTGTAGCAGGAGATATTTCAACAGTAATGAGTCCAAGAACAGTTTTAAATTGGTGTAACAATGAGGAAATTTTTAAAGATATTGGATATGCATTTAGGGTTACCTTTCTAAATAAATGTGATGATGCAGAAAAGAATATTATAGCTGAATATTATCAAAGATGTTTTGGTGAAGACTTGCCAGAATCAATGATAAATATTCAGATTTAAATGAATAATAAAGAAGATAATTTCAAAGAAAAATTCAAAAAAGCCCTAATTTCTACTGCCAAAGTAATATCGGGTGACTACAAACTTGATTTAGATTCAAAAGATAAAAATTCTAGTTCAAAAAACTTAGATTTTTTTGAACTAGATAATTTAAAAGATAGACATGATTTTATCAGACTAAGAGCTGAAACAGATTCTAAAGCTTTAAAACAAAAATTTTCTAATAAAGAAATATATCAAAAAAATTTACCAAATAGCACATCATGCAGAACACTTTATGATATATCTGAAAAAATAAGATTCGAACTTCTGGGAAGCAAAATTCTTAAGGGAATTTCAAAAAACTTAAAAGAAAATTATTCTCAAAAGTTAAGTCTAAAACGTAAAGATCAATTAAAAACTAAAGAAGATGTTAATGTTACAGAAGCTTTTGAACTTTATATGTTAAAAAATTTTTTTGATATAAAGCTCAATCCATTATCAAATAAAATTTTGAGTTTTTGGGAAAAAGAATTTAATTCATCATTAAGTAAACATATTAATTTTTTAACTAAAAATATAGAAAATCAAGAGAACTATAACTCTAAATTTTCAAAAATACTCCAAGAAATGAATATATTTGAATCTGAAAATGAAAAAAATGAAGATGAAAAAAATAAAAATGAACAAGATAATAACTTAGAAAACGATGATCAAAACCAGTCTCAAAATGAACAGGAAAAAAGTAAACAAGATGAAAATCAAAACGGAATTGATTCAGATTATGATCTTGATGAATGCGCAATAGATGAACAATTAATAGATACAGACTCTGAAAATCAAAGTTCTGAAAATGTACTGCAAAAAATAAATACTGGCATTTATGACAAAGACTATAAAATTTATACAAATGAATTTGATGAAGTTGCTAAAGCCGAAACTCTTGAAAATCTTGATGAAATAAATAAATTAAGAAAAAATTTAGATCAACAACTTGTTACTTTCCAAGATTTAATCACAAAATTAGCAAATAAATTACAAAGACAACTTCTAGCAAAACAAAACAGAGCTTGGGAATTTGATTTAGAAGAAGGACTGTTAGATAGCTCAAAATTAACAAGAATTATTATGGATCCTTATAATTCACTATCATTTAAAAAAGAAAAAGACTTAGATTTTAAAGATACAGTTGTAACTTTATTAATTGATAATTCAGGATCGATGCGCGGAAGACCAATAACTATTGCTGCACTGTGTGCCGATATATTGTCAAGAACGTTAGAAAGGTGCTCTGTAAAAGTAGAAATTTTAGGATTTACTACAAAAAATTGGAAGGGCGGCAAGAGTAGAGAAGAATGGAACAAAAACAATAAACCAAATAAACCAGGTCGCCTTAACGATTTAAGACATATTATTTATAAAAGTGCAGACACTCATTGGAGACAATCCAAAAAAAATCTTGGTTTAATGCTTAAGGAAGGTTTGCTAAAAGAAAATATAGATGGAGAAGCTATATCATGGGCGTTTAGTAGACTAAATAAAAGAAAAGAAGAAAGAAAAATATTAATGGTTATTTCAGATGGCGCACCAGTTGACGACTCCACATTGTCAGTAAATTCTGGTGATTATTTAGAAAAACATTTAAAAAAAATAGTCAAATTCATTGAAAATAAAAATGATATAGAAATTTTGGCAATTGGGATAGGACATGATGTTTCAAGATATTATAAAAAAGCAATTAAAATTACAGATGTCCAAGAACTAGGAGATGTAATGATTGAGCAACTAAGTGGTTTATTTGAAAATAAAAAAAAACTAAATTAAATTTTTTTTAAATTACTATTTTCCCATTTTATTAATACTTCTGCACCACCAGTCTCTGATGAATTATTAAAATTTATATTTGCAAAATTTTTTTCTAAGAGAGTTTTGCCAATAAAAGTTCCAAGTCCTAAACCGTATTTTGTAATATTCCCTTGATCAGTTGTTCTAATATAAGGCTCTCCTAATCTATGCTTATCAATTAAATCTTTAGGGAAACCTGGGCCATCATCTCTAATTGTTATATTTGTTATTTTTTTGTTGCTACTTAAAAGTATTTCTATCTTTTTTTTACTAAATTTATTTGCATTTCCTATAAAATTTCTTAGACCATACATAATTTCTATAGATTTGTTAGTACTTATTGGATTATTGTAGCCCTCCAAATTAATCACAAATTCTTTATTGCTGATTTCTTGATATGATCTAACGATTTCATTTACATAATCATTTAAGGAAAGATTAATATTTAAAAAATCATCTTCAATACTTGGATTTAATGATAATTTCTTAAGTATTTCTCTACATCTATTGCTTTGACTAATCAATAAATCTAGATCTTTGCTTATTTTATGGTTATTTCCAAATTCTTTTTTTAATTCTTTTGCTATTAATAAAATTGTGGAAAGAGGTGTGCCGAGCGAGTGAGCAGCGGCAGCGGCTTGTCCTCCTAAAGAAAGAAGTTCACTTTCTTTTGCCATTAATTCTTGAATTTTATCATATGCTTTGTTTCTAATTCTAGTTTCTTCCCCAAATTTAAAACCAAAATATACTAAAAAGATTAGACCTATACTTGCCGATATAGGCATAGCATATAAATAATAATCAGGAACGTGGAAATGCAATTCACCAGGATGGGGTAAATCATGGTAATAAAAAGTTAATATTATTAAAATTATTATTATAATTGCAACTAGTATAATTGAACTCAAAAAATGTAAGTACTGAGAAGAAAACACAGCTGGTATTAATATCAAAAAGACAAATGGATTGGCTACACCTCCGGTAAAAAAAAGTAAAATTCCTAACTGCAATATGTCGTAACTTAAATATATTGTTGAAGAAATATTATTAACTTGGTTATCTTTTATTTTAAATTGTAAAAAAAGATTAGTTAAAATACCAAAAAGAACTATTGAAATACATATAAAGTAATGAAAATTATATTTTAAAAAAAATTGAACTATTAAAATAGCACTTATTTGTCCAACGTAAGCAATCCATCTTAAATTAACATAGGTAGATTTATTTAATGAGTATAAATTAGAAACTTTAATAAACTCCATTATTAGACATCTAAATTCGATACATTAATAGCGTTTTCAACAATAAAATTTTTTCTTAAAGCGACATCGTTGCCCATCAGTGTATGAATTAATACATGGTCTTTTTTTAAGTCTTTTGAGTACTTAACTTGTAGCAAGTTTCTACTCTCGGGGTTCAAAGTAGTATTCCATAATTCTTCAGGATTCATTTCACCTAATCCTTTGAATCTTTGTATGCTAATTTTTGATTTTTCTTCTTGCAATTTTTTTTCAAAATCTTTTGATCCTTTTTTGATTTTTTTAAATTCTTTTGAATTATTTAAAATGTAATTTTCTAGTTCTTTTTCGTCTTTAATATAAATTCCCTTAGATCCCTTGTTAATTTTAAATAGCGGTGGTTGAGCAAGATAAATGTGTCCATTTTCTATTAATTTGTTAAAAGGTTTGTTATTAAAAAAAGTCAAAAGCAAAGCTCTAATATGCGATCCATCAACATCAGCATCAGTCATAATAATTATCTTTCCATACCTTAAGTCTTTTAAATCTATATCTTCATCTTTTGGATCTAAACCAAGTGCGTTGATTAAAGTAACTATTTCGTTAGATGAAATCAGTTTTGCTAAAGTTTTTGTTCTAATTTCATTTCCATTTCCATTAATATTTTTTTTTGTTCCATTGGCACTTGTATATGTATTTAAAATTTTTCCCCTCAATGGAAGAACTGCTTGATATTCTCTATTTCTTCCCTGTTTTGCTGATCCTCCAGCTGAATCACCCTCTACAATAAACAATTCAGTGCCTTCTTGTTTTGAATTTTGGCAGTCTGCTAATTTTCCTGGCAATCCACTTAATTCTAAAGCTCCTTTTCTTCTAACATTTTCTCTAGCTTTTCTCGCAACATCTCTAGCTAATGCGGCTTGTACAACTTTAGCTAAAATAATTTTTGCAACTGAAGGGTTTTGATCAAACCAAACAGATAATTTTTCATTTATTAAAGTTTCAACGATATTTCTTACTTCAGAAGAAACTAATTTATCTTTTGTTTGAGATGAAAATTTTGGATCAGGAATTTTTACTGATAAGACACATGTTAAACCTTCCTTTATGTCATCTCCTGAAATAGAAACTTTATTTTTTTTTAGAAAATTTTGTTCTGTTGCATATTTATTTATTACCCTTGTTAATGAACTTCTAAATCCTAATAAATGAGTTCCACCATCTTTTTGATATATATTATTAGTATATGGATAAACATCTTCAGAATATCCAGCATTCCACTTTAAAGAACATTCTATTTCTAGATTGTCTTTTTTTCCTTCTACAAAAATTGGTTTTTTAAATAAATCATTATCATTTTTATTTTTTAATTTTGTTCTATCTTTATCTAAAAATTCTACAAATTCTACAATTCCACCTTCATACTTAAAATCTACATTTTTAGTTTTTTTTATTGTTAAATCATTAATTGAAATTTTAATTCCTTTGTTTAGGAATGCAAGTTCTCTCATTCTTTTTTGAATTATATCAAAGCTGAATTTTGTTGAAGAAAAAATTTTTTTAGATGGTAAAAATTTTATTTGAGTTCCGTTATTTTTAGATTTACCGACTAATTTTAAAGGTTTTATTGAATCGCCATTTATAAATTCAATAAAATATTTATTTCCATCTCTTTCTATTATTAGTTCAAGTTTTTCTGAAAGTGCATTTACTACAGATACACCAACACCGTGCAGCCCACCTGAAACTTTATATGAATCATGATCAAATTTTCCTCCCGCATGTAATTGTGTCATTATTACTTCTGCTGCAGATTTTTTTTCTCCTTTGTGAGTATCAATAGGAATGCCTCTTCCATCATCTTTTACTGTAATACTTCCATCTGAATTAATATCTACATTAATATTCTTACAATAGCCTGCTAAGGCCTCATCTATTGAATTATCTACAACTTCGTAGACCATATGATGTAAGCCAGTTCCATCATCAGTATCTCCGATATACATTCCTGGTCTTTTACGAACAGCCTCCAAGCCTTTTAGTACTTTTATTGAGTCTGCTTGATAATTAGAATTTTTATTCATATTTTATATTTTTCGGAAAAAATTATTATAGCATTTTTTCAATGATAATTAAAATCGGACTAGCTTTAGAGGTTAAATTTATATTGATATGTAATAATTATAAGATCATTTTATTTTTTTTTTTCTACTTTTGTGATTTTGATTAAACTATAGCTTTTTTTAGATAAAAATTTGGCGGAGAGAGTGGGATTCGAACCCACGGTACCTGTGAGGGTACACACACTTTCCAAGCGTGCACCGAGAACCTAGGGCTTATTAAACAATACTTATTTAACATCGAAACATCAAAAATTGGATTGGATTGCGACCAGAGTGAGTCCAGTTTATGGACTCAAACTTGGTCACAAATTGTAGTAGGATTTAAGTATGAAAAAGCTTTTTATAGATTTAAAAAAAGAAATTTATCAATTATGGGAAAATAATTTAGAACTTTCAAATTTTACAAAATTGCCAAAAGATTTAATTTATAATGAGGTTCAACCAAATTATATTCTGCCTGCAAAAAAGCTAGAAAATTGGCAATCTCATTCAATAGAAACACTGAGAGTTCATGATATTATTAAACAACTTTCACCTTATATTAACTGGAAACAAACTTACGAAGAAAAAGATATTGGCAAATCTTTTTTAGAAAAATATGGTTATTTTGAACTTTTTGGACCAACTGGACACTTTTTAACAAATAAAATGAGTCTTTATGTAATTTTTTTGGACGCAGAAAATTTTTATACATGGCACAATCATGAGGCAGAAGAATTATATTGTGTGTTATCTGGTAGTGCAAAATTTGAAAGCAAAGCTGATGAATCTGAAATTTTAACACCATTAAAAACAAGATTTCACAAAAGCTTTCAACCTCATTCTTTAACAACACATAATGAAAAATGTTTATCATTAGTGGCTTGGCGAGATAAATTAAACTCAGAAATAAAAGTTGTTAAAAATTAATTCCCGAGTAGCCAATATTTCCTATCTAAGTGTGACCACAGTGTGACCAAACCACTTTTCACAACCTAGAAAATTCTGCAAAATCTTAAATTAATGGCGGAGAGAGTGGGATTCGAACCCACGGTACCTGTGAAGGTACACACACTTTCCAAGCGTGCGCCTTAAACCACTCGGCCATCTCTCCAAATATTTATGTAAATATCTTAAAAAGCATATTTATAATAATATTAAAAATTTAAATTTAATTTTTTTTTCATCCTCGATAGATTTTTCTTTTGTCTATCTATAAATCGACCAAATATATTTTTTTGTTTATCTCTTTTTGCTATAATAGGAAAATTTTCAAGATGCTCATAAGTTCTTTCGCCTTTTTCATCAATTGCCCACTCAGACTCGTATGCGGATAATAGAGTAGAGCCAGCTTTTTTAACTATAATAGATAAAACACTTTGTGAATGTCGGTGTTGAATAAATTCTGGTACCGACTTTTCTAAAAATTTTTTTTCATCATCGTCGATTAAGTCAAATCTATTTTTTGTTATTTCATAATGTTCTTCCATCATTTGTAATGATTTTTTGCACTTTCTTACAAAAAAAGATCCTCCCCAGACTTGTGGGCTTTTTACTATTGGATCATCATTTTCTAATTCAAAATATTTAATTAAATCAGATTTTGTATATTGATTTTCAAAGTAATTTGGGAAAGTAAATTTTTTTTTAATATATTTGGAATCAAGATTTTTATACTGAAATCCTAAAAATCCAGTTGGCTCTTTTTCTAATATACCAATATATTCTTTTAACCTAAGTTTTCCATTGAAATTAAAATGACAACCAACATCACACCAATGATAGATATCTCCCTCATCTAATTCAGATAAAACTTTTTTATGAAAGTAAGTTTGCCAAACCCAATAACCATATCCTTTTTTTTTACCTAATTTTAGCAAAAAGTTAACATAATTTTTAAAATCATCACTCAAATCTTTCTCTGTAAACAAAAAAATCTTATCATAGATTTGCATTTTTTCTGCTTGAGTCTTAAATCTATTAGCAGATCTTTTTAAATCAGAGCTATAAAATGTAGTTAAATAAATTTTCATTTGAAATATATTTTATTTAAAAAATTCTAAATCAAATTTGTGTTCAATTTTTTTTAAAAATCTTGCTGGATTTCCTGTTACCACTTCATTTTTTTTTACATCTTTAGTTACAACTGCGCCAGCACCTATATATGCTCCTTGTTCGATGGTCACTTTTGGCATTATTGTAGCATTCATTCCAATTGTTACATAATTTGAAATATTAACATTTCCTCCAACGACTGCACCTGGCATTATATGTACTCCATTTCCAACCACGCAATGGTGTTCTAATATTGATCCAGTATTTAAAATAGAATAATCACCTATCTTAGAACTTGTTTGTACAACTGAACTGGGGAAAAGTTGTATTCCTTTTCCAAGTAAAGCTTTGTCCTCAAAATAAGCATTTTTACTTATTACTTCTAATGGTTTAATATTTTTTTTTTCTAATTCTTTTGATATAAAATATCTAGCCATTCCTAATTCATTTCCTATGCAAACTAAAAAATAATTAGAATTTGCTAAAAATTTTTTTAAATCTTTTTTTTTATTTGAAAATTCAGCATTACATTCAAATTGTGCTTCAGACAAATTTGGGTCAAAGACATATTTTAATGAAAGTGAACTCGTATCAGCTAAAATCTTATCTTTTTTAATCAGATTATGTATGATGCCAGCTTTAAATTTTCCACCCCAAAAAAAAATACTTTGATTCATTTTATATAATTATAAAGATAATTGAACTATATCAAATATAATATATTTATTGTTCTATTATTTATGAAAAAAATTTTAATTTTAGGATCTGAGGGTTTTCTTGGCTCAGTTTTGGTTCCACATCTATTAAAGGAAGGTAATAGTATAGTTGGTGTAGACAAATGTTTTTTTGGAAAAAATAATGCTAAATCAAGTAAATTCAAACTCTTTAAAAAAGATTATAATAAATTATCAAAAGATTTTTTCTCAGATTTTGAAATAATTATAGATCTTGTTAATATTTCCAATGATCCTGCCTCTGAGTTAAATAAAAAATTTACCAATATTATCAATTACTCAAATAAAATAAAACTTTTCAACAAGATTAAGAATAGTAAAAAACTTTCAAGATATGTTTATATGTCTTCTTGCTCTGTATATGGAAATAATAAAAATTTAATTACTGAAAAGTCAAAACCAAAACCAATATCTTTATACTCAAAACTTTGCTTAAAATATGAAAATTTTTTAAAAAATAAAAAAAAAATTACTTTCACAATTTTAAGATTGGGAACTTTATATGGTTGGTCTAATAGAATGAGATATGACATAGCTATAAACAAGATTATAAGAGATATGATATTTATTAAAAAAATAGAAATCTTAGGTGGTACTCAAGTAAGATTTTTTTGTCATAATAAATTTGCTTGTGAAATTATAAATAAAATTATTTCTGAAAATAAAAAGAAAACAGCTAATAAAATTTTTAATATTGGAAATTTTAATACAAATATTATCCAATTGACTAAAAAAATATTAAAATTAACTAAATACAAAAAAGCAAATGTTTACCATGAAAAAAATACTATAGATAAAAGATCCTACAAAGTATCAACAAACTCATCAAAAAAATTTGTAAATAAAAATTCAACTTTTGAAAAATTAACTAACAAATCAATATTAGAAACTTTTAAAAAAATTCAAAAAGATAAAAAACCATTTGCAAAAAATAAAGTTACATTAAATATTTATAAAGATTTTTTAAAAAATAATATTGTATGATTCCATTCTATAAGCACAATCTAGATAAAAAAAAAAATTATTTAAAAAAAACTCTCAATAGTTCTTACTTAACTTCAGGACCAGTTTGTGAAAAAGTCGAAGATCTTCTTAGTAATAAATTTAAAAAAAAATATTCTATTTTGACAAATTCATGGACTAATGGATTAATAAGTATTTTGCTCTCAATTAAATTAAAACCAACTGACGAGGTAATTTTGCCAGCCTGTACCTTTGTGGCTTGTGCCAATGTTGTAGAAATGGTTGGTGCTAAAGTAGTGTTGGCAGATATTGATGAAAAAACTAAATTATTAGATTTAAACGACTGTTTAAATAAAATAACAAAAAATACAAAAATAATTATGCCTGTCCACTTGTATGGAAACTTATTTAATACAAAAAATTTAAAAAATAAAATTAGAAAAAATATTATAATTATTGAAGATTGTGCTCATTCTTTTTGTGGTGAATATAATAATAAAATAATGGGAACATATGCAGATTTTGCAGTATTTTCTTTTTATGCCACAAAAAGTATTACTTGTGGTGAAGGAGGGGCAATAATTACAAATCACAAAAAATATTCAAAAATCATAAGATCTGTATCTAACAATGGCATGACAAAACCAGCTTTTAAAAGATTTGTAAATAACAAATATATACCATGGGACGTTTACAGTTATGGATTTAAAGCAAATTTAAGTGATATAAATGCATCTATTTTGGAAGAACAAATAATTCATTATTCAAAGACAGCAATAATTAAAAGAAATATATTTTTAAAGTATAAATCTTATTTAAATAAAATTAAACAGGTATCGTTACCAAAAGAGAATAAAAATAAACAAAGAGATTACTATTTATTTCCAATAGGTGTCGATAAAAAATATAGAAACAAACTTATAGAGTGCTTGCTTAATAATAAAACGTTTGTGACTGTTAACTTTCGATCTATAAGCGAATTAAATTATTATAAAAAAAAATATAAAAAAACAAGTTGTCCTAAAAGTGAAAAATGGGGCAAAGAAACAATTAGCCTACCATTTCACACAAGATTAAAAGACAAAGAAATTAAAAAAGTGTGTGAACAAATAAAAAATTTTTTTATTAAAAATAACTAATTTTTAAAATCAATAAATGTCCAAGGCCAAGTAGTAAATTTAGAGTATTTTTTAAACCAAAAAGATAAATATCTTTCTGCTAGGTAGGCATACAATCTTTGTGTGTCATAGCCTTTTAAATTTTCAAAACCAAATATTTCTTCACATCTAAAAAGCCATGTAAATAAATCTTGAAACCATTTATCTGCTATAAATGGTTTGGCAATAAACATTATATGGGGATGATATATATATGAATTATTAACATATTTTCTGAACTCTTCTCTGTCATTATCATTCATTACATCAATTGCTTTTTTTAAATTTCCATGTCCATGATGCATATCAAAATGAAAATTAATTGATTGTTTTTTTTTATTAAAAAAAATTGAGGGGTTAGACATAAGTGACTTAAAACCTCTTTTTATCATCTTTATTTTTTTTACATTATTTATACTTACTGGTTCACAAATTACTGCATTAAATTTTTTCCAATCATCTTGAATGCTCACTAAAAGGTTTTCGTTAATATTTGACTCATCAATGTTTATATTTAAAGATTCTTTTTTTATCCAATATCTTCTCTTTTGGCAAAAACCTACCCACTCATCACTTTTTAAATTTAACAAATTTTTCCAATACCAATAATGAAATGTTAATTCAGAGTAATATTTTTCTTTGGAAAAGATATTGTCATTAATATCACTTGGAATATAATTTTCTGGTGGAGTCTCTTTGCCCACCCACCCAATATTATAATTGGTATTGTCTAGAAACTTTACTGCTTTATCTGTAACACAAAATATTTTTAAATTTGACATGTTTGTTTTAATTTAAACTATTTTTTAAATAAAAAAATTGAATATAATAATTTTACAACATTATTCGAAATAGATATGTATTATAATTAAAATGAATAATAAATTATTAAAGAAAATCTGTGGAATATTTGGTTATAGATTAATAGATAAAAAAACATTTAAAAATAATAGAATTCTAGCAAAAAATTCTAGTTTAAAAGTTCAAAATTTATTGAATTTCTATTTTAGTAAAGGAAAAATAAATTCCATTCTTCAAATAGGGGCAAATGATGGCGTATCTTTTGATGAACTCAATTATTTTATAAAAAAATTTAAGATTAAAAGTTTGCTAGTTGAGCCTATAAAGGAAAATTTTATTTTATTAGAAAAAAATTACCAGAATCTTGAATTTATTAAATTAGAGAATTCAGCAATCGTAGTAAATAATGAATTATCACATTTGTATAAGGTCAAACCTGAATTTATTAAAAATTATGACAAACATATTCCAGCTATACCATCATTTAATATTCAACACTTAATAAATCATGGTGTTAAAAAAAATCATATTATGAAAGAAAAAGTAAATTCAATATCAATAAAAGATTTATTTAATAAATATGAAATTAGAGAGTTAGATCTTTTTTATTTAGACGCGGAAGGATATGACGGTAAAATTGTTTATGACTTTTTATTGAACATAGAAATAAGACCGTTAATTATTTTTGAATATGTTCATATAGAAAATAATCTACTGGAAAAAATTACATTAAAATTATTAGAAAAAAATTATTTATATTTTCAAATAGAAGAAAATTTATTTTGTTTACCAAAAGAAAAATTTTAATATTTTATTTTATAATAAATTCTTGAAATTCTTCTAAATTATCTAAAAGAAACTTTGGAAAGCTTTCGTCTAATTTTACTTTTTTATATGTGTGGTTTCTTCCAAAAAGATCAATACCTTTTTTTATTTTTTCTTTAACAATTTCTATAGATGAGTATTTATCTTTAGCATATTCTTCATGGGCAAACGATCTTAGCTTAAGTGATATTTTTTCTGGCTCCATAATATTGTTAAAGTGCCAGCCAGCATCGTCAAAAATTTCGATGTTTTTTTCTTTATCAAACCTTAAAAAACTATAACTCAAATTTTTTTTTTTTATTTTTTGTCTCATATAATCAATTGATTTTAAATTTTTTTTTTTTGCTACTCTTGTGCCTTCCCACGGACTTTCGAAAGAATTAAACAAATTAAATTTAAAATTAAAACATTTTTGCATAAAGATTCCATATTTTTTTTTTAAATTAAAATTTTTTAAAATTTCAGGCTTAGGTATTTCATCTGGGTCTGAAAAAAAAATATAATCTTCGTCACTAGCAAAATCTATATTATTTAACATATATTCTCTTTGCAATGCTTGGTTTTGCCAGGGATTATTATTTGCAGGAAATGGTTCTTGTAAAGTTATATAATGTATTTTATTTGTAGATAAATTTTTCCCAGGTTTAAAATTTAATTTTTTTTTTCTTCCTTTGTGATCATATTTCGACTCGCAAACAATAAAATGATCAACATATTCATTCAAAATATTATATCTTAAGTTAAAAATAAAATTTTCATTAAAGAAGGTAACGCAGTCTATAATCTTATTTTTCATGAATTATTTCAGCCACTCATCTAATATTTTTGTATTTCTTAAAGTGTCCTCTACATTTAAACCAGGAAAATCAGGTTTATTTTTGTTCTCAATAATACATTTGCTCAGAGCTTCTATCTCATAAATATATATGTTTTTTGCGCTCTCAATATGAAACTTTTCGTTCTTTTTGGCCTTTACTTCTATAATTGGGTTGCTTGCAGTCCATGTACTCTGCAAAATTATAGTTCCTTCGCTACCTGTTATAAGACTCTTTTGACCTAAGTTTTCAGTAAATGAAGCTCTAATTGTCGATTTAAATCCACTATCAAAATATAAATCTGCAGATGAATTTAGGTCTACACCAGTATTTCCTATTTCTTTTTCTATATTTTTAACATTTATTTTTTCATATTTGTTATTTGAATTAAATAATCCAATTAAAGAACTGAATGAAACAGGATAGCATCCTAAATCAAGTATGGCTCCACCACCTAATTCTTTATTAAAAAGTCTATTTTTTTTATCAATTTTTTTTTTTTTTTTAAATCCAAAAAAATTTTTTTTAGTCATAATATCAATTCCAAAATTTGACTCCATTGATATCAATTTTCCTATTCTGCCTTCTTCTATCAAATTCAAAATTTTTAAAGTTTGCGGATGATAAATATACATAAAACCTTCTGCAAAAAAAATATTGCCTAACTTATCTTTGATATTATTAATTTCTTTGAAATTTAATACAGCTGGTTTTTCAACTAAAATTTTCTTTTTATTTTCTATACATTTAGATATCCACTCAAAATGTAAAGAGTTAGGCAATGCAATATAAATAACATCAATATCTTTAGAATTTAATAAGTCTTCATAATTATTAAAACAATAATTATTCTGAATATTGAACCTTTCTTTAAAATCTTTTATTTTATCTTTATTTTTACTTGAAATCGCCAATAACTTTGCATTTCTTGATGATTTAAAAGCGTCAGCAAATTTTGAAGCTATTGTTCCTAGACCAATAATTCCCCAATTAACCTGTTTCAATATCTATTCCTTTTTAATTTTTAAAACTCCAATAAAAGCTTCTTGGGGAATTTCTACTCTTCCAAATTGTTTTGATCTAGCCTTTCCTTTTTTTTGTTTTTCGAGTAACTTTCTTTTTCTATCTTTTGCTCCTCCCCCATGTATTTTTGTCAAAACATCTTTTTTAAAACCTTTAATAGTTTCTCTTGCAATTATTTTTCCTCCTATAGCTGCTTGAATTGGTATCATAAAATTATGTCTTGGAATTAGGTCTTTGAGCTTTTCACAAACTTCTCTTCCTATAGATTGTGCAAAATTTTTATGAACCATCATGGAAAGTGCATCTACTTGTTCTGTATTAACTAAAATACCAAGTTTTACTAAATCTCCCTCTCTATGTTCTATAATCTCATAATCAAAACTTGCATATCCACTTGTCATTGATTTTATTCTATCGTTAAAATCAAAAACAACTTCATTAAGAGGTAGTTCATAATTTAATATAGCTCTATCGCCTGAATAAGATAGATTAGTTTGAATTCCTCTTTTCGCTTGACATAGTTTAATTATTGATCCCAAATATTCGTCAGGGGTTATAATTGTTGCTTTAATCCAGGGTTCTTCAATAAACTTGATTTGAGTTGGATCTGGTAAACTTGAAGGGTTTTGAAGTTCAATTACCTCACCTTTGTTTAGGTAAATTTTATAAACAACACCTGGAGTAGTAGTTAATAAATTTATATCAAATTCTCTTTCTAATCTTTCAGTAATAATTTCCAAATGCAACAATCCTAAAAAACCACACCTAAATCCTAGACCAAGTGCCGAAGATGCTTCTGCTTCATAGGAAAAGCTAGAGTCATTTAATTGAAGTTTTGCCAATCCATCTTTTAACTTTTGATATTCAGAACTATCTACGGGGAATAAACCGCAAAAAACAACTGGTTTGCTTGGTTTAAATCCAGGTAAAGCTTCTAATGAGGGTTTATCTGGGTCGCAAATTGTATCTCCAACTTTAGTGTCGGATAAATTCTTTATTCCTGTAATTATAAATCCTATTTCACCTGACTTAAGTTCGTTAATATCTTTTGGTCTAGGGGTAAATACTCCAACTTTTTCTACAATATATTCTTCGTTATTTGACATCATCTTTATTTTCATATTTTTTGATAATTTACCATCAATAACCCTAACTAGTATTACAACCCCCAAGTAAGAGTCATACCAACTATCAACTAATAAACATTTTAAATTATTATCTTTTGAGCCTTTTGGAGGTGGTAATTTTTTTACTATCTGTTCTAAAATTTCATCAATTCCTTCACCAGTCTTTCCTGAACAAGAAACTGCATTGCTTGTGTCTATTCCTATAACATCTTCAATTTGTTTTTTTGTTTTTTCTATATCAGAAGCAGGTAGATCAATTTTATTTAAAACTGGGATAACTTCATGATCAATTTCTAGTGCTTGATATACGTTTGCGAGTGTTTGTGCCTCTACTCCTTGTGTGCTATCAACTATCAAAATTGATCCCTCACAAGCATACAATGATCTACTTACTTCATAGCTAAAATCTACATGACCAGGAGTGTCTATTATGTTTAAAATATAATCTTTGCCATCTTTTGATTTAAATTTTAATTTGACAGTCTGAGCTTTAATTGTAATACCTCTTTCTCTCTCTATATCCATAGAATCTAAAACTTGAGCTTTCATTTCTCTTTCAGTAAGCCCTCCACATTTGTGGATTAATCTATCTGCTATAGTAGATTTTCCATGATCAATATGTGCAATAATTGCAAAATTTCTGATGTTTTCAATTGTAGACATGATTACGATCTTATTTTCGCACCAGATTTTGTCTCAACAGTTGAAATTATAAGTTGATTAACTTTTTCCAAATCTGCATCACTTAAGGTCTTTTCCGAAGATTGAATTATAACATTCAAAGCGATTGATTTTTTATCATCTGGAATATTTTCTCCCTCATAAACATCAAAAACTTTTACTCCTCTAATTAGGTTTTTATCAACTTCAGAAATTATATTGACTAAATCTTGAACCTTAAAATTTTTATCAATTACAAAAGCAAAATCTCTTTCTGATTTTTGATAATCTGAATATTGATATTGAGTTTTTTGATCCTTTAATTTTTTACTTGTTTCTTTTATATTATCTAAATAAATTTCAATGCTTACTAAAGCTTCAGTTTTAATATCAATCTTTTTTAAAATATTTGGATGTATTTCGCCAAAATATGCAACTGGATTATTTTCATTTTTATTTAAATAAATGCTGCCTGATTTGCTTGGATGATAATAGCTTGGTGCTTTATCATCAATATAAAGCTTATTTTGATTAAAACCGGCCTCGACTAAACTTTGAATTACGTCCCTTTTTGCATCAAAAACATCGACTAATCTCTCGTTTTCTATCCAATTATGCCTTGATACTTTACCAGATCTTAAACCCGCTAAAACTGTTTTTTGTTGGCCTGGTTTATTTCCATTAAATATTGGTCCAATTTCGAAAAGTGAGATATCTTTAAAACCTCTATCTAAATTCTTTTTTAAATAAATTATCAAGTTAGAAAAAATTGAACTTCTTAAAACATTTAAATCAGAACTAATTGGATTTACAATTTCTACTTCATTCTTATCTTCTTTAAATAATTGGTTAATTTTTGAGTCTGTAAACGACCAAGTTACAGTCTCATAATAACCTTTTGATGCAACAGAACGTTGCAAAAAGTGAAATAATTTTTGTTGTTTATTAAGTGTTGGTTTTTCTCTAACTTTCTCTGGTAATTCTGTTTTGATTTGATCATAACCCTTAATTCTTACTATTTCCTCCACTATATCAATTGGCTGCAAGATATCGGGTCTCCAGGAAGGAGTTGTTAGATTTAAATCATTATTTTTTTTTTTAATTACAAATCCTAAATCAGTTAAGATTTTCATTATTTCTTTTTCGGCAACTTTAAAGCCAGTAATGCTTTGAAACAAAGCTATAGGAAATCTTATTTGGATTTTCTTAAAAGTTTCACTTTTTTGCACATCTAGTTTACTTATTTCGCCACCGCATATTTTTTGGATTAATGTAGCTGCTTTAACCAGTCCCTCTTCAATTGAATCTGGGTCGATTCCTCTCTCGAATCTAAATTTTGCATCAGTATCTAAATTTAACAATTTAGAAGTTTTTCTTATAGACTTTGGATTAAAATAAGCTGACTCTAGTAGAATATTTTTTGTGTCTAGCTCTGTTCCAGATCTAGTTCCTCCTATTATTCCTCCAAGCCCTAAAACACCAGATTTATCTGAAATTACACACATATTATCTTTAAGCGTATACTTCTTATTATCTAAGGCTTCAAAGCTTTCACCTTTTTTAGAATTCCTAACAATAATACCTTCATTAATTTTATCTGCATCATAGGCATGCAATGGTCTATTTAAATCAAACATTATATAATTTGTTACATCTACTATTGCTGAGATTGGTTTTTGGCCTAATGATAATATCTTATCTTTTAACCATTTTGGACTTTCGGTATTTTTAATACCTTTAATTAAACAACTCCCAAACGCAGCACATCCCTGATTTTTTTCTTTAGTAATTTTTACTTTGATTTTTTGAGGTCCCTTAAATTTTATTTTATTCTCATTAAATTTTTTAAGTTTTCCAGCACCTACTGCTGCTAGATCTCTAGCAACCCCTCTTACTCCAAGGCAATCAGCTCTATTTGGAGTAATTGAAAGATCAATTACTTTTGTACTATTGCTTTTAAAATATTTTTTACCAATTTGATTATTATATTTTTTTGAAGTTAGTTCAGTTATCCCCTCACTTTCATCTGATAATTTTAATTCTGATTCTGAGCAAAGCATTCCGTATGAAGTTATTCCTCTAATTTTGCTTACAGATAATTTAATCTGATTTTTTGGTATTACTGCGCCAGGTGGCGCATATACAGTTATTAGATCTTTTTTTGCATTTGAGGCTCCACAAACTACTTTTACTATTTCTTCTTTCCCTATATCTACATCACATACTCTTAATCTATCAGCATTTGGATGCTGCTCTACATTTACAATTTTGGCAATAACAAATTCATCTTGCTCGGATGATTGACTTTCAAAGCTCTCTACTTCAAGGCCAACATTATTTAATTTATCAATTATTTTTTCGTCATTATATTTTGTATCTAAATGTTGTTTTAACCAATCAATCGTAAATTTCATCTACTCAATCCTCTATAGCTTGAAGGTACATCTAAAGGATCAAATCCAAAATGATTTAACCATCTATAATCTGTTTCAAAAAATGCTCTTAAATCATTAATACCATATTTGAGCATTGCCAATCTATCTATACCTATACCAAAAGCGTATCCTTGAAATTTTGAGGGATCTACTTTAACATTTTTAAGTACATTTGGATGAACCATGCCACATCCTAAAATCTCTAACCACTTGTCTCCTTCTCCTATAATTATTTTGCCGTCTTTTAGTTCATAACCAATGTCAACTTCAGCGGATGGTTCTGTAAAAGGAAAATGACTTGGCTTAAATCTCATTTTAATTTTATCAACTTCAAAAAATTCTTTTATAAAATAATTTAAGCATCCTTTTAGATGACCCATATTTATATTTTTATCAATATGAAGACCTTCTACTTGATGGAACATTGGTGCATGCGTTTGATCACTATCAGATCTATAAGTCCTTCCTGGGGCAATAATTTTAAATGGCGGTTTGTCGCTCAACATTGTTCTAACTTGAACAGGGGACGTATGGGTTCTAAGTAAAAATTCTTTTTTATTATCCAAATAGAATGTGTCATGCATATCTCTTGCAGGGTGACTATCAGGTGTATTTAATGCAGTGAAATTATTGTACTCATTTTCAACATCGGGGCCTTCCTGAACACTGAAACCTATTTCAGAAAATATTGAAGATATTTCATCTATGACTTGAGATACTGGATGTATTTTACCTCGATTAAAACTTCTTTCTGGTAAAGTGACATCCACTTTTTCATTTTGAAGTTTTAAATTTACCTCATTAATTTCAATATCCTTAATTTTTTTTTCAATTAAACTTTGTAGTTCATCTTTTATTGAATTTAGATCTGAGGCAAATTTTTTTCTATCTTCCGCAGAAATAGAACCCATCTTTTTAAATTCATTTGAAATTTTTCCATTCTTGCCAAACAACTCAGATTTTAATTGATTAACAGTATTGAGATCCAAATTATCTTTGAGCTTGTTTAGATATTCTTCTTTAATTTTTATAATATCTGACATTTTACTAGATTATTTCTAAAGCTCAGAAAAACAATAGAGAAGATTAGTTTAAAGCAGATTGAGCTTTTTTAACTATAGTTTTGAATGCTTCTGGATTGTCATATGCTATTTCTGCTAGAATCTTTCTGTCTATCTTTATTCCAGATTTATTTAATCCATTAATAAATTTTGAATATGTTAGCCCTTCGGCTCTTACTCCGGCATTAATTCTCTGTATCCACAATGATTTAAAATCTCTTTTTTTATTTCTTCTATCTCTATAGGCATATTGCATAGCCTTTTCCATTGCTTGTCTTGCAACTCTTATAGTATTTTTTCTTCTTCCCCATTGGCCTTTAACAGCCTTAAGAACTTTTTTATGTTTAGCGTGACTTGTTACGCCTCTTTTAACTCTTGCCATTTTATCCTCTTAAACTGTAAGGCATATAAGATTTAACAATTTTGCCATCTTGTTTTGACATAATTGTTGTGCCTCTTTGTTTTCTAATTTGCGAATTTGATCTTTTTATCATGCCATGTCTTTTGTTGGCTTGAGACATTACTACTTTGCCTCTTGCTGTTATTTTAAATCTTTTTTTTGCTGAGCTTTTAGTTTTAAGTTTTGGCATAATTGTCAGGACTTATACAAATATTAATATTATTTTACAACATCAATTATTGCCTATAAAGGCTGAATTACCATAATCATTTGTTTGCCATCAAATTTTGGCTGAAGTTCTACTCTTCCCATTTCTTTCATATCTTGCTTTATTTTATCCATAAGTTCATTTCCAAGATGTGAGTGTTGCAATTCCCTTCCCTTAAATTTTATTGTAAATTTTACTTTATCCCCTTTGGATATAAATTTTTGTGCATTTTTAATCTTAAAAGTATAGTCATGAACTTCCGTTACTGGTCTTAGTTTTATTTCTTTTAGTTCAATTTTTTTTTGCTTTTTTTTTGCTTTATTTGCTTTTTTTTGAGCATCATATTTATACTTACCCATATCCATTATCTTGCATACTGGTGGCTTTGCATTTGGAGCAATTTCAATTAAATCTAAACCTTCATTTTTTGCTTTTTTAATAGCTTCGCTTAAGGTCAAAACTCCTAAATTATCTCCGTCACTTGATATTACCTGAACATCTGGAGATGTGATCCTGTTATTTGATCTAGGACCTCTATCTTTAGTTCTTCTTTGAAAGTAATTTTGCTTGAAATCCGGCACTTAGTTTGAGGGTGCTTTACTTAAATCAGAAAATTTTTTTAAAAACAATTTTAATTCCATGCTTTCTTGTTTGTTAGAATCCAATCTTCTAATAGTTACTGCATTGCTGTCAACTTCTTTTTTTCCACATATTAACAAAATAGGTATTTTTGATAAAGAATGTTCTCGTATTTTATAGTTTAAGTTATGATTTTTAAGATCAACTTCTGAAGTAATCCCTTCTTTTTTTATTTTCTGATTTATTTCTTTAGCATAATTATCAAATTCTGCTGATACCGGAATGACTACTGTTTGTAGTGGAGATATCCAAAAAGGCAGCTTTCCAGAATAATTTTCAATTAATATACCAATAAACCTTTCAAGAGATCCAAACAAAGCTCTATGTAGCATAACTGGTACTTTTTTTGATCCATCTTTATCAACAAATGATGCTCCAAGTCTTCCAGGTAAATTTAAATCTACCTGGAGAGTTCCACATTGCCAATCTCTTCCAATTGCATCTCTTAATACAAATTCTATTTTAGGTCCATAAAATGCACCTTCTCCTTTGTTTACACTGTATTCAAGTTTAGAAACTTTAATTGCTTCTAATAAAGCTTTTTCAGATTTATCCCACACTTTATCGTCACCAACTCGTAAATCTGGTCTATCAGAATATTTTAAAATTACATTTTCAAAACCTAAATCCTTATAAATTTCTAAAATTAAATTTGTTACATTTAAACATTCTTCTGTTATTTGATCTTCAGAACAAAATATATGTGCATCGTCTTGAGTAAATGCTCTTACTCTTAAAAGTCCATGTAAAGCTCCTGATGGTTCATATCTATGAACTTTTCCAAACTCTGACATTTTAAGTGGTAAATCTCTATAGCTTTTTAATCCTTGATTAAAAACCTGAACACATCCTGGACAGTTCATTGGTTTAATTGCAAATACTTTTTCATCAGGTGTTGTTGATGTATACATATTGGCTTTAAATTTTTCCCAATGACCTGACTTTTCCCATAAAGTTCTATCTAAAATTTCTGGAGTATTTATTTCTTTGTATCCTGCTTCGTTCTGTTTTGCTCTCATATAAGAGATTAGTTTTTGAAATAAATTCCAGCCTTTTTCATGCCAAAAAACTGAACCTGGACTTTCCTCTCTAAAATGAAATAAATCCATTTCCTTCCCTAACTTTCTGTGATCTCTTTTTTCGGCTTCTTCTATTCTGTTTAAATGTTCATCCAATTCTTTTTGGGATGGCCACGAAGTCCCATAAATCCTTTGAAGCATTTCGTTGTTGGAGTCTCCTCTCCAATATGCTCCAGAAACTTTTGTAAGTTTAAAAAACTTACCTATCTTGCCTGTTGATGTTAAATGTGGACCACGACATAAGTCATACCATTTTCCATGATAATATACTGAAACCTCTTCATCTTCTGGAATACTGTCTACAAGTTGTACTTTATATTCTTCACCAATTTTTTTATAATGATCTTTAGCTTTTTTTCTTTCCCATACCTCTCTACGAGTAGGTTCATTCTTCTCAACAATTTCTTTCATTTTCTTTTCGATTTTTTCTAAATCTTCAGGAGTAAAGGGATCTTTTCTAAAAAAATCATAATAAAAACCATCTTTAATTGCAGGTCCAATTGCAATTTTTGTTCCTGGAAATATTTCTTGAACTGCCATTGCCATTATATGAGTGGTATCATGCCTGATTGCATCTAAGCCTTCGGCATCCTTTGAGGTAATGATTTTAACTGAACAATCTTTTTTTATTTCAAAACTCAAATCTTTAAGTTCCCCGTCGACACTTACAACTAAAGCCTGCTTAGAAAGTGATTTACTTATTTTTTCAGCAATCTGTAAACCTGTAACCTTACTTTTAAAATTTAAACTTTTTCCATCTGGTAATTTTATGTTAGGCATTTATGTTATTAATTTTTTATATTCTGAATATGTAGAAAAACACATTTTTTCAACATTAAATTTATCAATTACATTTTTTCTACCTTCATTACCCATAGATTTCAATGTTGTTTCATCTA
>Ga0315339_1001100_pt1 | contig 26176 bp, 19 predicted proteins | sample ASW17metaG_FD_204514 | JGI IMG/M metagenome (GOLD analysis project Ga0315339, IMG submission 204514) | Ammonia-oxidizing marine archaeal communities from Pacific Ocean, United States - ASW #17 | ecosystem: Environmental > Aquatic > Marine > Oceanic | place: USA: California | collected 2016-12-05 | reverse complement strand
AAATGAAACGCCTACTAACACTCACGCTATATATTGGGTTGGCTTGGGGGCAAGCTCTACACTTTAAGAATAACGAATGGAATTACAAGGATGGGAAATATAGAGATGTTGCTGTTATTTCTACGCAATTTGGCGATATGGTAGTAGAGTTTTACCCAGACATTGCTCCAATGCATGTTGAAAGTTTTACAATCTTAGCTAAAGAAGGATACTTTGATGGAACAACCTTTCATCGGCTTATTCCAGGATTTCTTATTCAAGGTGGTGACCCTAATTCAAAAGATGATAATAGAATGAATGATGGGACGGGTGGACGAGCAGGTAAATATTTTGGTATTGGTCGTGAGAATGATCCAGATACTTGGTTGATACCTGGAGAATTTAATGATAAGCTACATGTAAGAGGTACTTTGTCAATGGCTAGAACGCACTCGATTCCCAACAGCGCTTCCAGTCAATTTTTTGTCTGTCATGCGGCAGCACCTCAACTTGATAAACAATACACAGTATTTGCTCAAGTAATTAAGGGTTTAGAGGTTATTGATAAAATTGTAAACGCAAATCGTCCAAAAAAAGAGAACCCAAGCTATCAAGGTCCTGATGGTGATAACCCATATGAAAAAATAGAAATGACCGTAAAGATGATGAAACACAGTGAGGCAATTAAAGAACCAATTGTTTACAATGAATATACTTTTGAAATAACAGATTTGTCGAATGTTGATTCAACATATAAAGCAGAAGATTTTTTTAAAAATGCTACTGTATATGATGACAAAGCAGCTGGTCAAGCTACTCGAAAATTTTCTATTGTAGTTTATAAAAATGGCGAGGTATTTCAAAATATAAAAACTCCTTTTGATATGGAGATAGATATTCCTTTTGCAAGCCGATTTTTCACGGTTGAAGATGTTAATTTCGATGGATATGAAGATTTTTATTTCACTGATTATATGGGAATGGTGAATATCTCCTTTATTATCTATCTATACAATTCAACTTCTGAGAAGTTTGAGATAAATGAAGATTATCGTTCTATTACTTCACCTCGATTTGATATTGATCATCAAATCATCAAATCCTTTACTCGTGGAAATGCAGCTTATCATGAATCTGAGATTTATATTGTTTTAAATGATAAACTAACTCGTATCTCAAAGATTATAGATGATGTGAGAAGTAATGAATATGAATATATTATTTACGATGGGGAAAAAGAAGTTGCTGTAAATGAATCATTAAGTAAAGTTAAATTAAATATTGCTTTTTTTAAAACTCAAAAATTTAATGTAATAATTGATCTACTTGATAATAGTAATTATAGATATGCATCGTGGAGTGCATCAAAAAATTTAAGAAACACCCCTGATTTGATTCTTAAAAATGGAGTTAAAAAAGAAACAGAGAACGAAATATCTTATAAATTTAAAAAGGGAGAATTTAGTTATGTGTGTATTTTTAATAAGTTAACTTCTGACGGACAACTAAAGGTTTTTCAAAATAAAAAGGAATTAGTAAAACAAGAAGCAAGCGTTTTCATAGTACCAAATGAAGTGAAACCCTATGAAGGTAATAAACACAAGATAACACTTGATATAAAGAATAATTTGAAAGATTGATAATACCTCTCAAATTAATGATTAACTCCAACCCAAAAGGATAGGATTTAAGCAAGGATGAAGAGATAAAACACCTCTGGCTCAAAAGCGGGCTTTTTTGTTTATAGACTTACCTGATGTCTCGTTCAATAAGTAAATGAAAAGGAGACATCCAAATGTCATATGAAACACCAAAAAACTCAACCTAAAACAACCTTTGGGGGGTGGTACCCTTCAAATAAAAGGCGCTCACACATTGGTGTGTTATTTTTTGTAAGTTTCACTGCATTTTAAACCAACGGAGCTCATTATGAAGAAAGTCGCTATTCTTTTCGTTGTCTTATTAACATCATCATTCATTTTTGCCCAGAACACGTACGTCCCCGATGACAAATTTGAACAGGCCCTGATTGACCTGGGATATGACACGACCCTGGATGATTATGTAGTTACAGCAAACATCAGCGGTGTAACCAGTTTGGATGTGAGCAATAAAGAAATAAGTGATTTAACGGGGATAGAAGCTTTTGCAGCTTTAACCAACCTGGTTGTAAGTAATAATAAATTAACGGCCCTGGATGTTTCCACCAATACAGCCCTAACTAGTCTTTACCTCTATGCTGCTGGGACATTAACTAGCCTAGATGTGAGTAAAAATACAGCTTTAAATTACCTGAACTGTGCTAAAAATCAATTGACCAGCCTGGATGTGAGCAGTAATACAGCATTAATTTCGCTGTTCTGCGAAGATAATCTATTTACAAACCTGGATGTGAGCAAAAATACTACTTTAAACAGTCTAACAATCGAAAGGAATCAATTAACCAGCCTGGATGTGAGTAAGAATACAGCCTTAACCATCCTGAGGTGCTCTTCTAATAAATTAACCAGCCTTGATGTAAGTAATAATACAGCCTTAATCGAGTTGGACTCTCATAATAATCAATTGACTAGTCTGGATGTAAGCGCTAATACAGCTCTAACCTACCTAAGCATAGGATATAATCCTTTTGGAAGCCTGGATGTAAGCGCTAATACAGCTCTAACCTACCTAAACATAAAAGATAATCAATTGACTAGTCTGGATGTAAGCCAGAATACTGCTTTATGGTACCTGGATTGCTCTTATAATCAATTAACCAGCTTGGATGTGAGCAAGAATACTGCTTTAAAGGACCTGTCTTACTTTGTTAATCAAGTAACCAGCATTGATGTTAGTAAGAATACAGCTTTAACCAACCTAAACTCTAGTTATAATGAATTAACCAGCTTGGATGTGAGCAAGAATACTGCTTTAGAGTCACTGAGTTGCTCTGATAATCAATTAACCAGTTTGAATATGAGAAATGGGGCCACTGACCAATTATCTTATTTTGATGCAACGCGCAATTCAGGTCTTACCTGCATAGAAACTTTAGACCCAGCCTATGCCACTGCTAACTGGACTTCTGCAAATGGGAAAATTGATGCGGGCGTAACCTTTAGTGTAATCTGTGGAGGAACAGACCTTACCACGTGGTATGTAGACACTACAGGTTCAGATGGTTCTGGCAGCGGTACTGAGACGAGTCCTCTGGCCACCATTCAGACAGGTATTAATGCCGCTACGGATAGCGACACCATTTCCGTTGCAGCAGGAACGTATTTCGAGAATATCAATTTCAATGGTAAAAATATTAAAGTAGTTGGCGAAGATTCCTCCAATACCATATTGGATGGAGGTCTAGCAGGTTCAGTGGTTACGTTTGAAATTGGTAATGGTGCTCAAAGCACAACTCCCGTATTAAAAGGATTTACACTGCAGAACGGGAGAGCGAGAAACGGTGGCGGAATCAATATTGAATATACGCATCCTGAAATATCCTTTGTAACGATTAAAGCGTGTTCTTCCGGCTGGGGCGGAGGAATTCATTTTGGGCCCGGCACTTATAATGCATCTCTCAAAAATTCCATAATCACCAATAACACTGCTCCTAATGACGGCGGTGGTATCAATGTTTATAGTAATGGAAATGGGCCTTTGATATCTAACGTTATAATCCATAAGAATACAGGCGGGTACGGCGGCGGTATGCAGTGCTATAATGGGTCCAGTCCGACCCTGCACAACGTTACCATAACTGAAAATTCAGCTAACTACGGCGGCGGTGTGTTGGGGTATGGCCACATGGAAAGTGAGTTTACCAATGTACTGATTGCTGATAACACTGCGTTAAATGATGGCGGAGGAGTATTATTGGCGACAGATTGCAACACAACATTCACCAATGTTACCATTACCGGCAACACGGCAGGCGGGTCTGGCGGCGGTATAAAAATAAAGGGAAACTCAAGAATAAATCTTCTTAATTCCATATTATGGAATAATGAGCCAGAAGAAGTATATCTTTCAGAAAATTCCACTGACACAGGAGCCGATACTATTACCGTTCATTATTCTGATATCGAGGGAGGGTCGGGGGAATTCATAACATCCAGTTACAGCACGGTGATTTGGGCCGACGGCAACATCGATGCAGACCCTCGGTTTGTGAAAGTTGTTACGACTGGAGATGAAGAAAGTGATTACCATTTGGCTGATTGGTCTCCAGCTATAGGAGCAGGTACAGCTACTGGAGCCCCTACAACTGACATAGAAGGAAACCCAAGACCAAACCCAGCAGGTTCAAACCCAGATTTGGGAGCGTTTGAAAACAAGTGGGGTACACCCCAAAATGCTCCTCCAGTATTAACAGCATTGTCAGATGTGTCTGTAAATGAAGAGGAGTCCTATTCCGATACGCTCAGAGCCACTGATGAAGAAGGTGATGCAATTACCTATTCTGCAACTTCTGATACAAGTGCTGTTACAGCTTCTGTTACTGATTCATTACTTACATTAACACCAAAAGCCAATTGGAATGGAGTAGCGAATATAAAAGCTTATGCTTCAGACGGTTCTTCAAAAGATTCAACTACCTTTAAGCTAACTGTAACTCCAGTGCAGGATGCTCCCACGGCTTTTGATTGGGTGAGTAGCGCTTTAGATACTATTAATATCACTCAATCAAATCTTGCTGACACTTATACTCTTCAATGGGGTGCCAGCACTGATGTTGATGGTGATACCATTAATTATCTTATCTATGCAAAGATAGGTTTGTATCCAACGGAAGAAGTAGAGGAGATTACAGACACAGCATTCCAACTCGTCTATGAAGAAATATTGGAGCATGTATTTGAAGGGAGGCCCGTTAATGGTGCAACAGTGAGTTTAAATGTAAAAGCTACTGATGGTATTGATACGGTAGATGTAACTGGAGATAATAGAGTTATCTATGTAAATCGCTATGAATACCTCTCAACTGAAGGTGAAGGAGTGCCAGTAGCCTTTGCATTGCACGAGAACTACCCGAATCCATTCAATCCTACCACCACACTGCGTTTTGACTTGCCAGAGGTAAGTGACATAACCCTGACCATTTACAATATGCTTGGGCAGAAGGTTAAGACCTTCAATATGCAAAGCACACCAGCAGGCTATCATTCCATTAATTGGAATGCTACCAATGATTTCGGTGAACAGGTAGGTGCTGGAGTATATTTATATCAATTACAGACCAAAGACTTTGTTAAGACACGAAAGATGGTCTTATTAAAATGAAACGCCTCTGGCTCATATTATTAGTAGTACCTCTCTTTGCTCAAGAAACTGAAAAAGAAGATTCAACATTTGTTTTATTGAAATCGGGAGAAATAAAACAAGTTCAAAAGAAGCATGCCTATATTCATTTTGTAAATCCATTACAGATGAATATTGAAGTCATTGATGAGGATAGCATCAAATATGATATATATGATATTGAAAGTATTAAAGATAAAACAGGTAAGACTGTATTAAGTAAGAGGACTATCTCTCTATTGAAGGTTGTTAAATCTACCTGTCAATTTGTTGCATTAATTGGATTGATTTGGGTAATTATCTATTAAAATGAAACGCCTCTGGCACAAATAAAGGAGAAAAAAATGAAGAAAAAACTAGAGAATATGAAAGGAACACATCATGAATCTTAATACACTATTCACAGTAAATATAGTCGTGGCGAGCTTGTTTGGTCTTGGATTCGTATTTGCACATGAAGCAATGTTAGCACCTTATGGTGTTGCATCTGAAACCATTGCTGCTTCGGCAATGATGAGTAAATTTTTTGGTGCATCCAATCTCGGTTACGCTGTACTATTCTTTTTCATGAGAAGTGCGCCAGATTCCGATGCAAAAATAGCAGTAGCCAAAGCCACCAGTATTGGATTCGTTATTGCTTGTTTGGTCAGTATTCAAATACAAATGTCAGGGGAAATCGGTCCTCTTGGATGGTCAACAGTAGCATTATATGGTATTTTTGCTACTGGATATGGCTACTTCGGTTTTGGTGGAGGAACCAAGGCATAAAAGGACATACATCAAGCCCCGCCAAGTAGCGGGGTTTTTTGTTTATAAAAGACACACCCACATTGTTGGGTAATTTCTGTGTAATTTCCTGTATGAAGCATCTTTGGGCAATATTAACTATAATCTTTTGCTCTTCATTTATAATAGCCCAAGATTCAAAATCCTCTTCAGCTGTTCATGATTTAGAAGATAGGGTAATACCTGGCTACGAGGCAGAAACACTCATCGAACACATCCGAACCAATATTGTCACAACACATGCCGTTAGCCAATATACTGTGCGAGTTGGAGCAGAGGTATTAATTAGCGACAGTATAAAAATACTTGAAGGCAAGCGTTTGGGACTTATTGTAAATCATACGAGTATGGTCAAGAACAAGCACCTAATTGACCTGTTGCACACCAATCCTAAAGTAAAGATTCATGCATTATTCAGTCCTGAGCATGGTATTCGTGGTCAGGATGATGCGGGTGCGATTATCAATGACGATATCGATACTAATACTGGGTTACCTATTTTCAGTTTGTATGGCAAGGTTAGATCACCCACACCTGCTATGTTAGATTCGGTTGATATTTTGATATTTGATATTCAAGATGTTGGCACTCGATTTTACACTTATATCTCCACAATGGGATTTGCGATGCAGGCAGCGGCCAAAGCTAATATTCCGTTTATTGTGCTTGATAGACCTAATCCTATTGCGGCACTCCACATCGAAGGCTTTGCACTTGAAGCAGCATTTAAATCTTTCATTGGTCTGTACCAAATCCCCGTAACTCATGGGATGACTGTAGGTGAATTGGCAAACCTGATAAAAGGAGAAAGATTGTTGGAAAGCTTAGAAAATTTATTATTGAGGGTCATCCTTGTAGAAGGTTGGCAACGAACTATGATATGGTCAGATCTTAGAATGCCATGGGTTCCACCAAGTCCAAATCTTCCTTCATTTGAGAGTGCCGTTATCTATCCTGGAACGTGTTTTTTTGGGAGCACATTGGCAACTGAAGGGCGTGGAACTCAATTTCCATTTACCCAAATTGGTGCTTCATGGCTTATAAATGGCCACGAATTAAGTAATTTAATGAATCAAAAAAATCTTCCCGGGCTTTATTTTGAGCCAGCCAAATTTACGATTAAAAGTATTCCTGCAATGACAGTAAATCCAAGATTTTTGGATGAAACTATGTATGGAATTCGTATTAGGGTCGAAGCAGCAGCAGTAGTGCAACCAATGGCTGCTGGAGTCCATCTATTGCATGCGTTTTATCACTCAGCACCTGATTCTATGAAAAAACATTTCTTTCGTGAACAAGCAATGTTGAATGTTTCAGGTGGGCCAAAATTAATGAACATGATTAAGGATGGATTCCGCCCTGAAGATATTATTAACACATGGAGCATCGATGTTAAGAAATTCGAGTTGAATCGTTTTAAATATTTAATGTACCCATGGTAATATTAAACGCAAAATGCGCATATTTCATTTAGAGTTATCCCAATTAGATTTAAATAATTAAATGAAACGCCTCTGGCACAAATAAACGAGAATGGAAATGAGAAGAAGAAGGTCACAAGCAGTATATGCTAAAAGAAGAGAGATGGTTTCAAAGATTTGGGCTAAAATACCACCAAAATATAAAGGACCATTAGTAGGTCTATTTATTTTATTATTTGTTATTTGGATTATGTGGAGTGCTTGGGATGTCAGCCGCTGAGATAACTAAATGAAACGCCTCTGGTTCAAATAAAGGAGAACAAAATAAAAAGGGGGTGCACCCCTTAATTATGAAATCGACACCCACATTGTTGGGTAATTTCTGTGTAATTTCCTGTATGAAACGACTTTGGCTCATATTATCGCTGATTATTGGATGTGTTCCTGTTTCTCATATAGTTGTGGGGGAAACCAGAGAACCAATCCATCCATCTAATGTAAAAATATATTTAGACTATCCTGAAGAATATGAAAAAATTGCATTGATAGATGCAGGAAGTAATTTTGCATTTAAAGACCCTGTAATACTTTTTGATTGGCAAAGAAAAATGGATAAAGCTATGGAGCGATTAAAAATTGAAGCTGCACAACTGGGTGCCAATGGTATTTTGATTGTAAATACAGATACAAATAATATTATTCAATCAGTTAGAAGTGATGGTGAAGGTGGAACGCAAGTATCCTCAAGTACTGAAAAATATGTAAAAGCGATAGCAATATATGTTTTAGAGAATGAGTAACTAAATGAAACGCCTCTGGGTCATATTGGCTTCTTAATTCTCCCTTGATCTCAGAAAAAAGATTGACAATTCCTTTTAGAATATATTTAATTTGATTACCATGAAAAGAAAATTTTGTCTGAGGTATTCTGTTTTCCTTTTTACATTTTTTGTTTCTTGTAGCAAAAATGTGCAAGAATATAAGCTTGATCGTCATTCACCAATTTATACCACCTATGCGGCAGAAATAAATCATTCGAATTTTATTATTGACCAAGGGTATGAATTGCAATACGCCAATGCGGACCAACCCTTTGGCTTTTCGTCCGAACAGGGCGGTGATTTTTTTATCACCTTCAAGTCAGATAGTGATTGGGTATATACAATCTCTGATATGGCCTCTCCACCGCTAATTACAAATTCATATCCTAACTTGGTAACCGTAGAGCTTCAACCTTTTAAAGATCTTTTATGCAGAGTTGATTTCCTGGTCGAAAGCTCCAACGCCCTTTTAGTCGACATACGAATTATCAATAATTTGTCAGAAAAAAAGAATCTTGAAATTATTTCATTTTATAACAACGATTATTCACCCTTAGATCATTTAGACATAAATGAAAATAATGCTTTTTTTGACAGTCATAAATATCCCGATAGTTGGACAATTAATCATAAAATACCATATCACGAAACATTTAAAAATCTATTTACAGTCAATGACCTGCACGTGGATATTCGGTTTTTAAATAGCGACGGATATTCTCCAAAGTATCCGGAAGCAACATTAAAGAATTTTGGATTTGAACAACCAAATCCTGAAATACCGGATTCCGCCAGTATTCTGGCATTTCGAAAAAAGTATACGTTAAAACATAATCAATCTGAAAAATTACGGTTCATTCGCGTCACTAATTCTCCTAATAAACAAAACATGCTCAATAAACAAGCTGATGATTTAGAAAAAATTCACTTTGAAAATTATCTCAATGAATCGAAACAATTATTTGAGTCCATAGAAAATAATTATTCATTTGCGAATGAAGATATTGAACTATTATGGCGTAGTTCATTCAATATGATGCGCCAAGTCTTTTATCCGCCGGAAGGTAATTTATCGAATAATTATTATGTGTTTTCTCGTGAGCCGATTTGGGGGTGGGGCCACGGCGGGCAGGTATTTCACGAAAGCATTACCATGCTAGCTTATGCGTTATTGGATCCTGTTAGTGCCATGAATTCTCAAAGGGTGTACGCTGAAACACAGCATCCCAACGGATATATAAATTACCGAACGGGTGCATACTTAAATGAGGTGATTGAACATAATGGACAATTAACCACCTCAGCGCCCTGGTATTCTTGGCTCAATTGGGAAGTGTATGTCATGACAGGCGATAAGGAGTTCCTTAAGGAAATGTATGCCTCAAGTAAGGCCTTTTATAATTTTTACATTGCCAACCGTGATACGGATAGCGATGGGTTATGCGAATGGGGCGGCCATGCCGTTTTAGAATCTGTGCGCGATGGATTGGTAGCGGTATGGGATGAAGTCACCTGGCCAGCAAATCTGGATGGTGTTGATATTAATTCAATGCTGGTAAAAGAAGCCAAATCCCTAGAAATAATGGCCCATGAATTGGGATTAGAAGATGAGGCCTCCCATTGGAAAAACGATTATCAATCCCGTACTCAATTAATAAATCAATATTGTTGGGATGAAATACAGGGCTTCTATTATAATGTGGATAAACGGGATAACGATTTTACTTATACTGAACCAAACGATCTGAAACGGGATGAAATAATTGGATTTTTGCCTTTATGGGCCGGTATCGCCAATCAAGAGCAGGCAAAAAGTTTGGTCGAAAAACTTACGGATCCGAATAGCTTTTGGCGAGAATATGGTATTCCGTCTCTATCAGCTGCTGATCCATATTATAATCCTAAAGGATATTGGAATGGTCCTGTATGGGTGGAGTGGAATTTCCTCATTATGCGCGGATTAATTGATTATGGATATCATAAAGAGGCAAAGGAACTCGTGCAAAAAGTAGTGAATGGTATGATATCCCAACTGAAAGCAAACCACAATCTATGGGAATTTTACAGTCCTGACCACCAATGGGGCGGTTACCACAAGACCTATATTTGGGCGGGCATCATTAACCGAATGATGCTGGATGTGGGATTAGTAACACAAAAAGATTAGTTGCCACACAATCCCTTTTATTTTACTACGCCAAACTTATAATTTGTTACAGAATAATAAGTTTCGCCGGGGCGTAAGATTGTGTTGGGAAAATTCTCCTGGTTGGGAGAGTTGGGGAAATGTTGCGTTTCGAGGCAAAATGCTGTGCGATACTCGTATTTTTTTCCTACCTTTCCCACATCGCTGCCATTGAGGAAATTACCGGCATAAAATTGTAAGCCTGGTTCCGTTGTATAGACTTCCATGACCCGTCCATTTTCTGGTTCTACGACCCTGGCCGCAAGTTTCATCTTTCCAATCTCGCCATTTAATACCCAATTATGATCAAACCCATAGCCATTTTTTATATCCTGATTATCCGCATTAATATTCTTCCCAATAGCGGTTGGACTCGTAAAATCAAAAGGCGTTCCCTTTACCATTGCCAATTCCCCTGTTGGAATTAACCCGGAATCAATTGAATTATAACGATCCGCATTTATCATGAGTTTATGATCTAAGATGGTGCCATTCCCGGCTCCTTTTAAATTAAAGAATGAATGATGTGTTAGGTTGATGGGCGTCGCTTTATCCGTCGTAGCATTGTAGGATATTTTGAGTTCATTATTATCCGTCAATTCATAAGTGACTTCTACATTCAAATTTCCGGGATAACCCTCATGCCCATCCTGGTCAAAATGTTTAAGAACGAGCGTATTCCCTTCTTGCTTCGCGTCCCATACCACATCGTTATAGCCTACTTCTCCGCCGTGAAGCGCATTGGCGCCATTATTGGTTTGTAGGGTGTATTCCTCCCCATCAATTCGAAACTCTCCATTCGCGATTCGATTTCCATATCGGCCGATGAGAGCGCCAAAATAGAGGTTTCCCTTTATGGTTTCATCAATATTATCATATCCGAGAACAATATCTTCAAATTTTCCATTTTTATCAGGAACGATTAGACTAACGACTTTCCCGCCATAATTCGTAATGGTTACTTTCAGGTTATTCGGATTTTTGAGTGTAAATAATTTGGTTTGTTTTCCTCTGTATTTTATCGTCCAATCATTGTTTGAGTTCGCACAACTTTGGCAAACAAATGCAATTAAAATTAAAGTTGTAAATCTGAGTGTTAGGTGTTTCCTGATCATCATTTATCACATTCCATTATTTAATAAATACTTTTTTGGTTTTTTTATTGTTCTTTGGATTAAAATAAACTTCAACTTTAGCTATGGAGTTTTTTGAATTGAAATCTACAATTTCCCCACCTTTAATCTCTTGAATTCCTCCAGGGACGTATACCTCAAATTCATTCCGGTTCCCAGGGATACCTTCTAAAAGAATTAACAGATTATTATCAATCCATTCCTGGTTTAAAATACTAAATTCACTTGATGTGCTGCCTTCTGTGGCAAAATAATTTTTTGGTAAAACTGATTTACCTTCAACCATTTCAATTTTAATCAGCATTGCTGTGTCAATTTCTAATGGCTTTATTTCAATGCGCCAACTTTCCTTATTTTTTATTATTCTAAAATCAATCTTTTCCCCATTGGCCACTACAGAATTGACTTGGGTATTCAGAGGGATTTCAGGATTGAAGTTCAAGCCCACCTGTTTTCGCGCTTCAAATTTGTAAATCACACGATCTTCGGATTTATCCATCTCAAGGCTAATTGAATTATCTATTATCTTCAGATTATTTACGCTAAGCGTGTCCCAATTAAATGGAATACTTAAATTCAATTCAAACCGATTATCCAGTGCATCAGGATTAAATCCTAACATGCCTTCAACAATCGGTTGAATCACCATGGTTTCTGACCAGCATTGGAATTGGGTGACACCGCTTTGTTCGTATCTTTCACCATGCAATACTTCTGAAACCCGGCCTAAGGCAAAGGATTTATAATTCATTAAATTGTCCATGATTCGGGTAAATCCCTGGATTGACCGCTCGGTCGCGTATTCCGCAAGAGAAGTCCAGCCGGTAAATAAGGGCCAAATACTACCAAAATGGTAGCTGCGAGGATTAAACTTCGGGTAAGATTTTCCAACCATCCTTACACCCCAGTCAGAAGAAAAATCATTCTGCGCAAATTTCTCCATCATTATGATGGACTTATCTTTATCAAGTACATTTAAATATGCCGGTACGGTAGATAGAATTATTAACTCATTTGTATAAGACCCATCTTTGTATTTACCGTAATTATAATACCCCCCGTCCGCGTTCCAGAATCCATTATTAATTATCCCTTTTACCGATTTTGCATCATAATCATATTTTTCATACCATGTATTTTGGTTTGCAATTTTTGCTAAATAGGCCGCTTCTTCCAGAGCTTTTACCCATATCCCAGCTAAGTAAAACTCAGTTTGTGATCCATATAAAGCGCCCCCTTCTAACCAACCATGACCCACATTTGATATTTCAATGAGACCATCATTATCCCTGTCGGTAGAATAACAATAGGCCATGGCCTTTTCGATTGAAGACCAATTGTTTATCACAAAATTAACATCCCCGGAATGACGGAAATAATCGCCAAACAATACCACAAATAATGGTGTCGCATCCGATCCATCGTAATGAACCGAACCGCTGGTGGTTAATTCATGATAAATTTTTCCATCTACATTTTGAAATTTTATAAATGTTTCTAAAACATCCCGCGTTAGATCAAAATCACCATAATCGTTTACGGCCAAAGCACTCCATTGGGCGTCTCTCCCAAAGTACCAGGCATAACCGGGACGACCACTGATTGGCTGGGCGCCATCCCATCCGCGCGCCGTTGTGGAATAGCCGGCCATCAAGGATGTGCCAATTCCCGGCGTCTTTCCTTCAAATTGCGCTGTACTGATTAAGGCCCATTTATATCCTTCATTAAAAATTGAATCGGGTGTGTGTATTTGTAGATAATTATCAAAGACACCCTTCACTATTTTGGATGAGTTTTGAAAGGATTGGGCTGGATTCCCAAGGGTCAAATTATAATCCTTAATTGCTTTATCTATGCCAGTTGCGGATGCAGAAAAACATAGGTCCAACGCATGGGTTTCTTCGCCGTCAAATTCCATTAAACCGGATACTTGAATCAAATCTGTTTCAATGGGTTTCCACGAATTATTATTATAAATAAATCCGTCGTAAGCACCATTTAAAACCGATTTTGGTTTGACATTTGAGCCAATTATCGAGAAAAATTCCTCTGACTCATTATGAACCATAAATGCATAGTTTTCTTTATTATATTGATAAAATATCGAGCCTAAAGCTTTTTCTGAATAGGGCCACATAAACCTAAGATTGCTCTTAAATGTTGTAATTACTCTATACAGATTTCCTTCCCATTCGTAATGGGCAATCACAGAATTTGTATTGGTGTTATTCACCACGACTTCCTTAAAAGTCACTCCATTAGACAAACGATATTTTCGAATGATCATATCGGGTCTTATTTCTATTTCGGATTCAATGTCTGTTAACCAAATTGGTTTTGATTTCTCCTCAATCTGAATGGCGACCAAAAAATCTCTGACAGACATAAATGGATGGGTCCATATTTCCTCAATACCCCCTAATTCCTTTCCTTGGGTTAATACAGTGGGAGATGGAATTGAATAATAATTCTTTGTTACAGTTCTGGACTTACTCAAAGTGGCTTTGGGAATTTTCCACTTTTCAGGTTTTAGGGAATCAGTTTTACCCATATTTAGTTGACTTTCTTTCACCATCGGAGCATCATAAGTCCAAAATTGTTCCTTAACATTTTTGATATCGCCGTTTAAAAAGGCAAAACAATTCTCTACAAACTGTTCAAATTCAATTTGATGATAATTTGGATCTGAAAAATGTAAATAGGCTCCCAAAGATAAAATCTTCCCTTTCCCTATATTGCTTTCCCAAAGCAGTTTTCTATCCTCAAAATAGGTGATAAATACACTTTCCACTCCAATCACATGGCTGTTTTCAGCAAGAGGAATCTTGTCTGAAAAAAAGCCTAATGTTCTTAATTTTTTATCTATTTTGCCATGCCATATGTAGGCACCGCCAAAGAGGTTTGTGAAAACTGGATGTGACCGAAAGGCGTGGATACCTACTTTCCGACCATACCCTTCATCTATCATTTCTCTATAAGAGACATCAATGGTCTGTGGTTCAACATCCCACGTATTTAGGAGTCGCACTGCATCGAGACTCAAAAATAATTTGCCGCCATCGGATACGTATTGTGTTACTTTATCCCTTAGTCTTTTTTCCTGAATCTGGATTTCAGAAGAGTCAGGACGATGAATCCACAACAAATCAAATTGATTCAGTGAAACAGCATCAAAAGTTTCTATATTTAAATATGCTACATCATATTTAGATGCTTTATCCGCAAAAAAGGATTGAACGGCGTCACGTTCAGTTCCATTCTCATTAATAATTATTATACCGATATTTATTTTTGCATCAAGCGACGAACATTGAGAAAAAATAAAAATAGATATAATTAGATAAAATATTCTCACTGAAAAACTCCCTTATTATTAATGATTAATATAATGATGACAGACAACTCAAAAGGGGTAAAGTTGTTATTCCCTGGGAAACTTTTTCCCCAAGTTTATATTGATTAGCGTAAAGTCGTAAAAAAGCCACTAAAGATGTTGACTTTCAAGTTGTTTAAGAATGAGTATTTTCTGGTTTTCAATATTATCATTTCTATGATTGTAACGCCAAACATATTCTGCCTCACCAAGTGTGGGGCTTTTTTGTTTATAAAAGACACACCCACATTGTTGGGTAATTCTGTGTAATTTCCTGTATGAAACGCTTTTTATCAGTACTACTCATCCTTGCACATTGTTCAATGTTATTCGGACAACAACCAGTGCAAGTAGTAGTAGATAATCCATATTATCAAATGGGATTTACAAAAGCGGATGAATTAATTAAATCAGGATTTAAGCTTAATACAAAAGATATAATTAGCGATTCAATAATGCCTTAAGGACTTTCTGAAAATGACAAGGAATTATTTAAAAAAGGATTTCGTGCTAGAATTAAATCTCCACATCCAACCAACATATCAAGAAAAGGAGCCCGTTTTTATAGCTGTTTTGGTTGTATGGTTCTTACAATATTTTTCATTGTAATTCCTATTCAACAGGAAGGGAAAGGATTTTAGTATTAAACGCTTAAATATAGGTATTTTAATAAATGAAACGCCTCTGGCTCAAATAGCCTCACCAAGCGTGGGGCTTTTTTGTTTATAAAAGAGACACCCACATTGTTGGGTGATTTTTGTGTAATTTCCGGTATGAAACGCCTACTAACACTTACGCTATTTCTTGGGCTTGTCTGGGGGCAAGCTCTACACTTTAAGAATAATAATAATGAAACTATCAAAATTGAAACAGGTGAGAAACTTCAAATAAATGATAATAAATACACCCTAGTTAAAACTGATTACTCAAAACAATATGTTTTAGTAAATAAACATAATTCTCAAATACAAGATACCTTAAGTTTTGATTCAGTCGTGTCATTTAAATATTATGAAAAATCATTAAGGTCATTTACTCCAAATATAATAAAATGTACTAAATATGGTGTATTAATAGGTGCTATTTTGGGATTGCCAGAAGGAATTAATTACGGACTCCATTGGGTAGCGTTTGGTAGTATTTTGTGGGGTGGTTTAGGTGCATTTAGTGGTGCTGTGTATGGTATCTTAATTCCTATAGCAAGTGAAGAAATTATATTAGAAGAAGAGGGATGGTATATTAGTAATTAAATATATAAATAATTGAGTTATTTGAATCAAGCCCCGCAGTAGCGGGGGTTTTTGTTTATAAAAGAGACACCCACATTGCTGGGTAATTTCTGTGTAATTTCCTATATGAAACGCCTCTGGCTCAAATAAAGGAGAATAAAATGAAATTTAGAAAACTACTTTCTTACAAATTAGATAATGATTCTACTCTCGAGTATTCTACGACTGTAAAGGGAATGGGTCGGGTTCAAATCAATGGTGAAACAGTTTCAGAAAAAATAGGCATTAGAACCGAAATACATTCATTTGATTATAATAATTCAAGTTATGTTTTATCTCTTTCGCCATTATTCACACTTTACACGCTTGGATACAGATTTGAATTAATCAGAGATGATGTGCAATTATTTCTATGCGGTGAAAAAAAGACTAATGATTCTAAAGCTTTAATGGGCTCAATAGTATTGGGTTTTTTAATAGTAGCGATTATTTACATAGCTTATAAACTTTTAACATAAAGAAAAAATGAAACGCCTCTGGCTCAAATAAAGGAGAATGAAATGAAGAAAATTAATCTATTTATTACAGTTTTATTGTTACTTCCATTGCTTTCTTTTGGGCAATCCCCATACACATCTTATTACGAAAATGGTAAAATAAAAGTAGCAGGAGAGGGTTTTAATGAAAGAATTAAACATGTAATTTCTGTAAAAAGCGGTCTCAACCTAAGGGAAAGCCCTGATTTAAAATCAAAAAAAATAGCTAAAATCCCTTATGGAATATCAGTTGCGGTAAAATCTAAAACAGGTATAAAATTAACGGTAATTGATACTGACAAAGAAATAGGAATCACAAAATCTATTGAAGGGGAATGGGTTAAGATTGGAGCTGAATTTTATCTAAGTCCAGGCGATGAGGGTTACGCAATAGATTTAATAGACCCTTCTTTTGTTGAGGGATATGTTTTTGATGGGTTTCTTAAAAAAGAAAAATATTTAGTACAAAAACCAGGTGTTTGGACTTATTACTTTGAATCAGGTGTTATAAATGAAGAAGTATTTTATGGCGAGGGAGAAATTATTAAAAAAATAACTTACGATACTGATGGGGATGTAACTGAAATTGAAGAACACCAAGGTGACTACGATTGGGGTAGACACATTATAGTCAATTTTCATAAAAATGGTAAAGTTAAATTTTATCAAGATTCAGAAGCAGGCGGGGCTGTGAATATTACCTTTGATGAATATGGAAATATACTAGAAAATAATTATGGGACTGAGGGAACTCATGGTGAAGTAATAATCCTATCTAAAGATATTAGAGATTTTTACCTTTCTCATAACGAACTGGTAAACAAAACTGGTTCAAATGATTAGGACGATAATAAGGTTTTTGAAATTAAAGAAAGACTAATGAAAAAGGGGTTGAATTGAAACCTGCTATTATTAAAGGATGGTTTAAATTAAATCCGTACAGAAGGAAATCATGAAAATCAGCAGTATGACAGGCGCTGTTCACTTTCTCATCCAAAAAACTCAACCCAAAACACCTCTTAGGGGGTGTACCCTTCAAATAAAAGACGCTCACACATTGCTGGGTAATTTCTGTGTAATTTCCTGTATGAAACGCCTCTGGCCCACCATCCTCATCATCACTGTGATTTTTTTAACATTTCTTATAATGGTGAAAGTAGGACTATTAACAAAGTAACTAAAAATGAGGTACTTGAAAAAGTGGAGAGAAAAGAAGAGAACTAAAACTTCATCCTAATTCTTTAAAAGAGCCTCACCAAGCGTGGGGCTTTTTTGTTTATAAAAGAGTCGCCCACATTGCTGGGTAATTTCTGTAAATTTAACTGTATCATAAACTAAGGGAGTTCATTATGAATCGGCGCATTTTTATTAAAAAAACTATTTTTCCTGCAATGATGGCCGGCTTGGGTGGTGCCAACATACCAAATTTAATTTCTGAGCATTCTAAGGATGATAAACGCATACGGCTTTCTGAAAATGGTCCGATGATTCCCCCTGTTCCGGCCATATTGTTAACGGTAAATGGCAGACTAGGTGACCCGAAGGAAATATCCGTTGTCTGGACCTTTGTCTTAGAAGGCAAACCACCCCAGATTGGAATTAGTGTGGCCGACTACCATATTGCAGGTGATTTGATTAAGATGCATGAAGAGTTTGTATTGAATGTTCCTACGGCTGATATGGTCACCGCATTTGATACGGTGGATATGAACTCTAGTAAAGTGGGTGATAAATATGCGCTTTCAAAACTAACAGAGGGGAAAGCGGTTGTGGTTGATGCACCAACTATATCTGAGGCACCGATACAGGTGGAGTGCAGGATTTTCAATACGATTGCAGTCCCGCCACACCGTACGGTTTTCTTTGCGGATGTAGTAGCCACGACTGTACTTGAAGGGGTATGTGATAAGAGTGGCCGGCTTATTGTACCAAATGTATCATTTTTCGGTATGACAGCGGGTAGCGGAGAATTTTATACTATGGGTAAACTAGTTGGTCATATTGGAAAAACAGTGGGTCGAAATGATATCAAATATTGATTCAATAGTCAGCCAATAATATAAATTCAACAATCCTAAAAAAATGTTAAAACCAAGTCAAGAAGAAATTCAATCCGCTGGGTAATTTCTGTGTAATTTCCTGTATGAAACGCCTCTGGCTCAAATAAAGGAGAATAAAATGAAGAGAAAGATTTTAGTATTAATTATTTCTTGTTTAATGACTTTTATTCAGTCTCAATCGACACAATGGAACAGCAAAGCACTTCAAAGACTCATGCATCAATGGGATGTAAAACTTGAGAAAATGGAACTTCACTTGCAGGCATCAATGCGACGCGCAGGAATTGATATGTGGATAATTATGTCGCGCGAGTTCAATGTTGACCCAATATTACAAATGTTTGGTGATTATGGTATTTCTGGATGGTATGGGCACCGTAATGCTTATATATTTTTTGATCTCGGTAATAATCAACCACTAGAACGTACTTTACTTGGTACTCACCAGAGTGGGCGCATGCGCGATTTTTTCCCGACCATTATAAGTTATGGCCAAGAGGGTCTAAAACCACATTTGGCTAATTTTATTAATGAGAGAAATCCTAAAAAAATTGCCATCAACCGCTCACGAACAGTTTCAATGGCCGATGGTATTACTGTAGAAATGCTTGCTTTCCTAGAAGACGCAATTGGGCCAGTTTATTCATCACGATTGATTTCATCTCAGGATCTTATTTTTGACTATATTAGTCATCGTACCATTGCTGAGCTAGAGATCGAAACTGAAGCCAGTCAACGTACCTGGTACATATTGAAACGTGCTTTTTCTAATGAAGTTGTGACTCCAGGTAAGACCAGATTAATGGATATTTACGGCTTTATCTTGCAGGAATGGCAAAACCAGGATTTAGAGTTCAATTTTGCACCTGGCATCACAATTTATCGTAGAGGTGTCAAAGGTGGCATCGATGACACAGAAAATCCACTAGTAATAGCTGGTGACATTTTACATGTTGATTTTGGTGTTAGACTTATGGGCCTAGTGACTGATCAGCAACACGTTGCATATGTGTTACATCCCAATGAAACTGAACCACCTGCTGGTTTAAAAGCACTATTTAAAAAATCTGTTATTGTTGGTAATATATATGCTGAGGAACTTAAAGCTGGGCAAATAGGAACTAAGGTTAAAAACATTATTGAAAAGCGTGCTGAAAAACAGGGAATACAAGCGTCTATCTACGGTCATACTCAAGGTAATTGGGTTCATGGTGCAGGCGCTCGAACAGTATTTGATTGGCCAGATCGTTACGGAGACTTTGCCCGAGAACCGATTAGAACTCACGAATTCTGGTCAATTGAGTACAGCGTTCAAGGTAAAGTTCCAGAATGGGACAACCAGTTAGTTCGTATACCTAGGGAAGAAGATGCGGTTATTAAATCAGATGGAAGTAGGGCGCGATTTCTTGTTGGGCCTCAAGAGAAATTTTGGCTTATTCAATCAAAGTCTAATTTATCAGATAATGGAAGAATGGAATAGTGGCTGTGATGACTAATTAAATGAAACGCCTCTGGGTTCAATAGCCCCTATGATTCAATCGCTACAAGCCAGTAAGATTTATCTTCATCAAGTTCCATAACTTTTTGCTTTTCTGATGAATTATTAATATCTTTTCTCTCTGATTTTTTTATACGGTTTAAATCTTCTTTAGATAAGAATTGAGCCTGATGTTGAATGAATTCTTCTCTATCTAAAGTGTACTTGGCATTCACCTCATCAATAAAATACAATATATCTTCTTTCGTAACTTTTAATTCGCCCCAACACCCATCAATGCTTACTAATTTCTTGTCTTTCCATAGACCATCTTTAATATTAATTAATTCATCAAATAAGGAATATGCATATAAATCTTTCCTGCTAAGAACATCATTGAATAAATAAATGGTCTCTCCCTTTTTTTCGCTTTCTTTAATATATATCAATAAACATTATTACTCCAATTTATCCATAAACCCACTTCTATTCCAATTAGCGGGCTTTTTTGTTTGTGGGATGATAAGTAGATTCAAGGCAATTTAAATAAATCTTCAACAGAGCAGTTGCAAAGGAACAATTTTCAGGGTATTTTTATTTTGTAAAACAACCTCAAAACATGCTCAGGCCACTGGCGCACACTTGGAGAACAAAACAATGAGAGTAACCTTTTTCGCCCTTCTGTTTGCATTCACCATCCCAGTCTCTGCACAACAATATCACCGTGCAGCCGTAGATTCCATGCCGTCTCAGATTCCCAATCGCATTGTACTCAACTGGTCAGGAGATCCTACGACCACCGCATCGGTCAACTGGCGCACAGACACAAGTATCGCACAAGCCCAAGGACAGATCGCCGAAGCTTATGCCTCGGCCAACTTTACCACCTGGGCCGAAACAGAAAAAGCATCAACCGAACTTTGGAAAAGCAATAACCATATGGCACATTTCCATTCGGTCACTTTCAAAAACCTCAAACCCAATACCCTGTATGCCTATCGTGTTGGCAGTGATAATATCTGGAGCTCCTGGTATCAATTTCGCACGGCATCAAAAGACCCCAAACCCTTTTCCTTCATCTACTTTGGCGATGCGCAAAACAATTTGCTTTCGCTCTGGGCCCGCACGATCCGCGCAGCGTATGCCGATGCCCCCCATGCCGACTTCATCATTCACGCAGGCGATTTGATCAACACCGCCAATAAAGACAGCGATTGGCAAGAATGGTTTAATTCGGGCAGTTTCATTCACGCACAAGTTCCAACCATAGCCACACCCGGCAACCATGAATACCATAAAATCAGTGACAAAAAACGTGAACTCTCCAGCCTCTGGCGCCCTCACTTTACACTGCCTCAAAATGGACCTAAAGGACTTGAAGAAACTGTGTATTTTGTAGACTATCAAGGCGCACGCATCATTTCACTCAATTCCAATGGCACAGCAAAACCTGCAGACCAAACGACGTGGCTTGAAAACACTTTGAAAAACAACCCTAACAAATGGACCGTAATTACTTACCATCATCCACTCTACTCGGCATCGAGTGGGCGCGACAACGAACCATTACGCAAAGCGTGGAAACCCCTCTTTGACAAATACGCTGTCGATCTTGTTCTGCAAGGCCACGACCATTCATACGCCAGAGGCCAAAACATTGGCCAAGGTGTGACCGTCAAAGACCCAAAAAACGGCACTGTCTACGTCGTTTCAGTCAGCGGGCCCAAACAATACAAACTGCGAAACGATCGCTGGATGACACGTGGTGCAGAAAACTCGCAACTCTATCAAGTCATTTCCGTTTCGGGCAACACCTTAAGCTATCGTGCAATGACTGCCGTAGGCGAACTCTACGACGCCTTTGACTTAGAAAAACAAGAAGGCAAACCCAACAAACTCACCGAACGTGCTCCAAATACACCCGAACGCCTATGGAAAAACACCCTCCAAAAGAAAGACGAAAAAGCCAAAGTCTATTAAAACGCCCTCATTCAAAGAAAAAAGTAAAAAAGCAGGGTTTCCGTAAAGTGATTCGTAGGTTGACTAAATATTTAACTAATTATCCAAACGAAGAAGCTCAAGAATATTTGGATGCCGCTAAAGTAAATATGGCAACTATGAAAGAGAAGTTCAAGAATAAAGACAGAGAAGGTCTTAAAGAACTTTTCAAGGAAACCAGACAACTATTAAGGAAAGCTATTAAAGCAGTTAGAAAAGCAAGGAAGGGTGATTAAGATGGAATGGGATTGATGCTGGTGGGTGGCACTTCTGGTGAAGATGGTGGTGACATTTTTGTTTTGCCTTTTGTTGGTTTGAATTTTCGGTTCTAAAATAAAATGAAACGCCTCTGGCTCAAATAGCCTCCTCACGGGGGCTTTTTTGTTTATAAAAGAGACACGCACATTGCTGGGTAATTTTTGTTTAATTTACTCGCTAAATTTTAAACCAAAGGAGTCCATTATGAAGAAAGTCGCTATTCTTTTCACTTTAGTTACAGTCGTTATTGCACAAACCCAATTAGGTGTTGACATAGAGGGTGAGGCTGCAGGTGATCAAACGGGGAGTTCTCTTTCACTGGATTCAGATGGAGACCGGGTGGCTATTGGAGGGAGTCTAAATGACGGCACAGGTAACAAAGCGGGTCATGCAAGAATTTTCGAATACAGTAATGGTAGCTGGAACCAACTGGGTGGGGATATAGATGGAGAAGCTGCAGATGACCGGTTTGGTGATGGAATATCACTGGATTCAGATGGAGACCGGGTGGCTATTGGAGGCCATCTAAATGATGCTTCCGGGCATGATGCGGGTCACGTTAGAGTATATGAGTATATCAATGGAATCTGGAACCAGATGGGGAGTGATATAGATGGGGAAGGAGCAGGCGATAAATCAGGTGCAGTTTCTCTAGATTCAGATGGAGACAGAGTAGCAATTGGAGCTTTTTTGAATGATGGTGCTGGGACTCACGCAGGCCATGTGAGAGTATACGAGTATAGCGATGGCAGTTGGAATCAATTAGGCAGTGATATAGACGCAGAAGCAGCATATGACAATTTTGGTATTAGCGTTTCAATAAATTCGGACGGAGATCGGGTTGCGATAGGAGCCCATCGTAATGATGGTGCTGGTTTTGATGCGGGTCATGTTAGAGTATATGAGTATATCAATGGTACCTGGAACCAACTGGGTAGTGATATAGATGGGGAAGCAGCAGGTGACCTTTTTGGTATGCGCGTCTCTCTCGATTCAGATGGAGACCGGGTGGCAGCTTCTGGTGTTTATAATAATGGAAATGGTTATCGTGCGGGTCATGTACGGGTTTATGAGTACAATAGTGGTGTCTGGACCCAATTAGGTAGTGATATAGATGGAGACGGGGAGAATCACTATTTGGGAAACATTTCTTTAAGTTCCAATGGTAGTCGCTTAGCTGTTGGTGCTAGTGGCGATGATGGTGGAGGTACTGATGCGGGTAATGCAAGGCTATATGAATACAGTAATGGTAGCTGGAACCAACTGGGTGGGGATATAGATGGAGAAGCTGCAGGAGATGTTGCAAGCTATGTCTCATTAAATTCGAATGGAGACCGCTTGGCCGTTGGTGCTCTTAATAATGATGGTGCCGGCACTAATGCAGGTCACGTACGAGTTTATAGCTTTGCTAATAATGTACCCGTGGCATCAAACGCATCATTTACCATAGATGAAGATGCTGAAATTGATATTGTAATAATTGCAAATGATAAAGATGTAGATAGCCTAATTTATAATATTGTGGATTCGCCTGCTAAAGGAACACTATCCGATAGTGAATTAGAAAATTACTCTCTCAGCTTTGATGGCTTAGATGATAAAGTGCAAACCCAGAATACTTGGTTTAGCGGTATAGATAATACCTACTCAATTACGGCAAGATTCAAGGTAGATAATTTTGATGCTGGTAATCAAGCAATCTGGTACCATAGAGGTCATTATCGGGATCATGGTCTAGTTTTTCATTCAGGAAAATTTCGTTTCATGGATGTTGCAGGCATCGTTAAAGATTTTGAGTTTAGTAACGTTGAACAGGGTAGGTGGTATGAGGTAACTGTTGTCAATAATAATTATAATTATGAAATGTGGGTAGACGGTGATTTAGTTAGTACAACAAAGATTGAAAGAGATATTGATTGGACAACCGATGCAATGGGAGCCTTCTTTGGATCGTGTGGAGGATTTTGGGGTTTTTGGCTCGATGGTAAAATAGATTATGTGAGTATATTTGATTCCTCGCTTAGCCCTTTAGAAATTCAATCTTATTTGGGAACTCAACTCTCCGGGAATGAACCTAACTTAAAGGGACTTTGGAACTTCAATAAAGGAAGTGGTGATAAAATTTCAGACCAGAGCCTCAATAGTAATGAAGGCACTATAAATGGTTCTATATGGTCAAAAGATAGTCCAAAACTTATTAGATACACTCCCATTGCTAATTACAACGGTACCGACAGTTTTACTTTTTCAGCAAGTGATGGTGCGGCAACATCCAACATAGCTAGAGTATCAATTACCATTAATCCCATCCAAGATCCGCCATCTGCCTTTGAATGGGTGAGTACGCCTTTGGATACAATTAATATTACACAATCAAATCTTTCTGACACATATACATTGCAGTGGAGTGAAAGTATTGATGTGGATGGTCCAATAAATAATATTTCTCAAGATACAGTTATGGCATTTCATAATGCCCATATAAGTGGTGGTTATAGAGACAATTTCTTTGGTATATCAGATCCTGTATATCTATTAAATGAAAGTTCATTTAAGAAAGATGAAAAGATATCGATAAAATCACAATCAATGGGTGTAACGGGTCACTTCCAGATAGATTATGTTACGGGTGTTATGGAAAATAGCGGCATTCGCTATCTTTATATTCAAACATCAACTTGGTCTGGGTGTGATACTTGTCCAAAAAGTATAAGTGATGAACTAGGTGATAATACTCGACTGGGTGATACATGGACTTTATACAAGGGTAATTACCTTAACTACCAGGTATTTGCACAAATAGGTGTTAACCCACCAGAAGAAGTTAGTGATACAACCAGTACATCCGTTCCAATTACATACCAAGAGTTATTAGAGAATGTATTTGAACCTTTTCCCATGTTGCCGAGAGTAACGGTCAGATTCAGTGTAAATGTTACAGATGGTATAGATACAGTAGAAGTAACAGGAGATGATAGGGTAATATTCGTAAATAGATATGATTATCTATCTACAGTAGATAACGGGATACCCACTGAGTTTGCTTTGCATGAAAACTACCCGAACCCATTTAATCCTACTACCACACTTCGTTTTGACTTACCAGATATAAGTGATGTTACCTTAACCATTTATAATATGCTGGGACAGAAAGTGAAAACTTTCAACATGCAAAGCACTCCTGCAGGCTATCATTCCATTACTTGGGATGCTACCAATGATTTGAATCAGCAGGTAGGTGCTGGAGTGTACTTATACCAATTACAGACCAAAGACTTTGTTAAGACCCGAAAGATGGTCTTATTGAAGTAGTATGAACGCTACACTGTAGGTAAGGAAGCCTCCTCACGGGGGCTTTTTTTGAGATGATGAGTATGTTGTGATATGATTTATATCCTTCCATTATGATGAAAAGAAAAATACCAATCAAAGAAGCATGTGTTGAATCAACTGATCAAGCTGTTAATGCAGAAAGAAATGGTGCTGCTAGAATTGAATTGTGTAAAAATTTGTATTTGGATGGTCTTACCCCTGAAATAAATGTTATACAGAAAACTATGAAATCTGTAAACATACCCGTAAAGGTAATGATCCGTCCAAGGCCAGGAAATTTTATTTTTAGTCACAATGAAATTAAATT
>Ga0315339_1001098_pt1 | contig 26179 bp, 20 predicted proteins | sample ASW17metaG_FD_204514 | JGI IMG/M metagenome (GOLD analysis project Ga0315339, IMG submission 204514) | Ammonia-oxidizing marine archaeal communities from Pacific Ocean, United States - ASW #17 | ecosystem: Environmental > Aquatic > Marine > Oceanic | place: USA: California | collected 2016-12-05 | reverse complement strand
TAGGTACGCCACGATTGCGTGGATAATGTAAATTGGGCTAGAACCTAGTTTGCTAATTGTGCTTGTTGACGAGTTGCCGAGAATTCCATCTACTATGACTGATGATTCGACGCCAACTCTGGCTAAATGCTTCCAAAAATCTGAAGGAATTTCAGTGTATGGTCCTACGATAACGTGGTAGATCCCAAAACTTACCAACAAGAAGATACAGCCAAGACCGTACAGGCGTTTTGGCACAAGTGGGGATAAAATAACTTTTCCCATCTTCTGGTTCGGGTATAGGGTTGGGAAGAGTCGTACACCACCGATTACTGCTGCAATCACCAGATGAAGGATACCTAGCCAAAGGCTAATGCCACCTCCAATCCAATAGATTGGAACTAATGTTAAAACAACAATACTGATACTAATTCCTATAGATAGAAGAAACTTGTGTCTCTGAGTTCCGGCACAAGATAAAACAATGTAACCTGGTAGAAATAGGTAAAGACCATAGATCAGTGCGGTAGTGATGTTGTTGATCAGTTCTGACATCGCATTAAATTGATAAATCAGTGGTCAAAATGAGGCGTAATAAACGAGTATCCAGAATTCTTTAACGGGTAACATAATTTAGGCATGACAGGTGTGAGAGTCACAGCGAGTAACCAACGTTGATAGGTGGAAGTGAGGTAATTCCAAGATCATGTATTTGGGGTACTAGATGACTGCAGGCGGAATATTGTTACTGATGTTATGGATGGGGTCTCACCTGCTTGTCTTGAACACTGTTCGGGTCACTCGTCAGCCCCACATCACATTTGTGATGATATCAATGATGTTAATGCTGGCTTATTTAATGAAGCCCTATACCTATGACCTAAATAAGTATTCTATCTTTTTTCACACTGGGTTTATCCAAGTCCAGGCTTGGCACTCTCCAAATGATGAATTTAGTCTTGATCCACTGGATACTACTGGTGAACCATTTGATCAAGGTTTCGAAGTTGGCTTCAGATGGCTTGCTAAAATAGGGAGTAAGGTTTTTCCAGCAGGAAGTCTTGTGCCCCGGCTTGATGCCGATTTTGGTGACTTTAGGAAAAGGGGTCCGCCGAGGTCGGATGCGATGATCTTCCTAATTATGGGTTTAGGATTCATGGTTTTGTTGGCTGGCGTGCGATCCTTTGGTATTCGCAATAATGGTAGGACCTGCTTCAGAGTAGCTGACCTATTTCCGACGGCGCCAGTAATTCTAGGGTCGGTCTTTTTTATTCTGGGTAGCCAGAATTCCCTGCGCCAGTTCCTCGGTTTGGCGATTGTTGTCCTGGCGATGGCTTCGATGGCCTCACGGCGCTATTTTGTTAGTGCTATCCTGGTAGTGTTATCTGGCGTCTTCCATAGGTGGTCACCCATCCTGGGAATGATCGGCATATATCTAGTAATACTGGGAAGCACCAGTAAAACAAATCATGCTATGGGAGAGGTGCATCCTTTCCGATTGTCGCGCCCCGAAGCGCTCGCGTTAGTAAGTGGAGTCGTACTAGCCGTCTTGATAAAGTCAATTATGGTGACTGGCGTGTTTAATTTGGACATTCCGTTAATCGATGATCTGAAGCCCTATGTGATTAAGGCTAATGAATTTAATGTCGTTAATTCGCTTGAAAAATTAAGTGTATTACTTAAGGCGTGTATGATATTCGGTCTGGTGTTGATTTCAGAAGGCCTTATCGGCAAGACAAAGCGTAATGGACCAGCAACCAATGATATCAGATCGTTAAGGCGACGAACAATTCTGTTGATCTTGCCTTTAGTCATTTATCCGGAGATATTTTCCAGGGTGATGGTTCTTTATTGGGCAGTCGAGATTGTGTTTCTGGTATGGGCGCTGAATTCTGACAAGACTCGCGTGAGGCTTGGCGGCGCAGTAGTTTTTGTCGCGTATGGGTTTGCGCCCAATGCGGTAAACATTCTGGTGGGGCCAAATTGGCTTTATACTTTTTAGGGCACCTTTATTTAGTAATGCCCAGTAGGTTGTCCTGATTTTGCCTGCCTCATTATCATTGCAATAAAAGGGTCATGAAGAACCTAGCGACCGACCACATGTCGGCTATAGGCGCGATAGCCCGTATGGTATTCGGAAAGTTTTTGCCCAATAATTAAATTCTGTGCTGCAGTGAGTAGGTGATTAGCAACGTACTTATATAGTGGCATACCGCCTTTGATAGCTCCACCGCCAAGTATTCGTGAAGCTAACACTACATCATGAACATCATCGATAATGAGTTGGCACATTGAACCGATTAATTTCGGTGTATATTGGTAGTCGGGATGGAGCACAATAACGATATCAGCCCGCAAACGTAGTGTTTCCTTGAAGCAAGTTTTCTGGTTGCCTCCATAGCCCGTGTTAGAACTATGTTTCATAACATGCGGAATTCCAAGGTTTTTCGCGAGAGTGGAAGTTCCGTCACTACTAAAGTCGTCAACCAATATAGTTTCGTCTACAATATGAAAAGGAATTTCCTGGTAAGTTTTTGCTAATGTTTTGCTTGCGTTAAATGCTTGCAAAACAACGATAACTTTCCTATTAGAGATCAAGGTAAGGCCTTACAAAGTATGCTGTCATGGTGGTTCTGTAGCTAAAGGTTTTTGCAAGCTGTGTTAATTAGTATCCTACTCAGTCGCCTGAATACCAAGGTATTTAAAATCGTTGGTTCGAGTCATAGGTCGAATTCTAGCCTTCATCTGGTTAGATTAGATGCATATACTAAACTAAAACGAAAAACTGGTGAGAGTCCTGTGAAAGCAATCACCTTTATTTAATTGCTGCCACACATGCGTGATTATTTTTATCGGTTAATGATTGAGTGAGAAGATGTAATTTGCTGGGTGAACAACTGACTAATTAGGTATGACTCCCTTCCTAGTGAGCCATCTTTTCAAGTAAATAAGGGTTTTATGATCAATGGATTCTGTATTTAAGAAATATGCCGATAATCTCGGCACGATAATTGCTAATCAAACATGGGGTGAGGTCGAGAACCTTGCGGAGGCTATGCTTACAGTATGGCAGGAGAACAAACAATTATTTCTATGCGGAAATGGTGGTAGTGCTGGTAACGCGATTCATTTAGCAAACGATTATCTGTACGGAGTCGCTAGTAATACTCAAGTATCCGGAATGAGAGTCGAAGCTTTATCTGCTAATCCTGCGGTCATAAGCTGTCTCGCAAATGATGTTGGCTACTCAGAAATATTTTCAGAGCAGTTACTGGCAAAGGCGAACGTTGGAGACCTGCTGCTAGTATTATCTGGAAGTGGAAATTCACCAAATGTTGTACGAGCCCTTGAGGTGGCAAATGAGATTGGAATGAAGACATTCGCCATACTGGGCTATTCAGGTGGTCGATGTGTCGATTTAGCACAAACTTCTATTCACTTTAGAATTGATGATATGCAAGTTTCAGAAGACCTTCAGCTGATTGTTGGTCATATGTGTATGCGGTGGCTAATGAATAAAGCAGCAAAGTTTCACAAGAATAAAATATAACTGAGTCCTAGGTTCAAGATGGTTATTAACTTGATGTAAGGATTCTTGATTTGTATACCTAAATTTAAAATCCATTCGGGCCGGTGTCGGTCTGCGTATTCCCATACATTTAATTAGTCAATTGGTCGCCGGAGTAAAGCTTTTGTGAGTTTTAGAAAATTATTCTATGCCTTAATCTCGAGTTTAAGCTTCGCGGAAAGAGAGGGCTTTGTCCATGCTTTAAAGTTGATGCTGAAGCGGCGAAAAATGTTATCGCTTCTGATTACTTCCAGTGTAATAGCCGCAGTGTTGGAAGGTGGAACTATAGGTATTCTTGGATTAGCGGTGTCCGTACTCGTAGGCGAGCAATCAGATTCGATAGGACAAATGATAGGAAGCGTTCCCTTCGGGATCGGTGATCATTTGCAAGCAATTAGCCCCTCTGGACTGTTTCTGGCATTTGTCGGTGTAGCGATAGTTGTTCAAATTCTAAAAAGCGTAGCGTTATATATTAGTCAAGCAGCACAAATATATCTTTCAACGGCATTGCGTATCGAAATTCAAGATCAAGTCGTTTCGCAAATGATGTTGATGAGTTATTCGCAGGTTAGTACGTACCCTCCAGGCAGCCTAGCGAGTTTTATCGATTTGTCCCAAAGTGCTCAAGATATTGTTGATCTTTCGAGTAATGTAACTAGGGCTGTATTCATGGTATTGGTCTACGGTTCATTAATGGTCTCGGTTTCGTCGACGATGTCGCTCTTTAGTCTTTTAGCGGTGGGGGTTTTGTGGTTGATTCTGGCAAAAGTGGTGAAGAAAATTAAACAGCTATCATTGGAAGCAGCAAAAGCGAAAGTATTCTTATGGCGCTGGACTGTAGAGTTTTTGAATGCGCCTAGGCTATTGCGTATTTTTAATAGTACAGATAACGCTAGGGATATGATTAAACGGGCGCGTGATAGCGAGTTGATTCCGGAAAGAAATGCGACAGTTATAGACGCTGCTATTAAACCAACACTAGAGTTTTTTGCGATCTTTGGCGCGGGCGTGTTTTTGATAGCGGGTTACTATCTTGCAGGAGATGGTGCGGCGGCTGCAATCCCAGGTTTATTTGTTTTTGTAGTGGTATTTTATCGCCTAAAACCGCAGATTCAGGCGTTTAGTGATCTACGAGTTAAGCTGGCACGTATCTTGCCGAGATTAGAAATTGTGGCCGAGTTTCTTCGATACGACGACAAGGATTATGAGTCGGTAGGCGGAGAAGCATTTCGCCATCTCGATACGGGACTTGTTTTTGATAATGTTGGTTTCTGCTATCCCAATACAACTAAAGAGGTACTCCGCGGAATTACGTTTCGTATAAATAGAGGTGAAACCGTTGCGCTAGTTGGACCATCGGGGTCAGGTAAATCAACAATCGCGGATTTGTTGCTTGGATTGTACAAGCCGACAGAAGGATCGATAGTAGTCGATGGCAGTGATCTATCGACACTAAATGTCCACAATTGGAGAGAGCATATAGGTGTGGTTGACCAAGATGTATTTCTGTTAAATGCAAGTGTGAAAGAAAACATTTGCTTTGGTAGATATGAAACGTCGCTATCTAAAATAAAGAGTGTAGCGCAAGCAGCGTTTGCTGATGAGTTTATAGAGAAGCTTGAAAAGGGTTACGACACGATTATCGGGGAAAGAGGATATATGCTATCTGGAGGGCAGCAACAGCGACTGGCATTAGCTAGAGCACTATATGGCAATCCAGATATTCTAGTGTTAGATGAGGCAACGAGCTCGCTTGATACAGTGTCTGAGAAACTGATACAAACTGCACTTGAGGAAATTCACGACGACCGGACTATACTGGTAATAGCACATCGACTTTCAACTATAGCGAATGCAGACCAGATTTTAGTTTTAGTTGACGGCAAGATTGTAGAGCAAGGTAAAAAGAGTGACTTACTGTCTCAGGGAGGAACATTCACTGAGCTCTGGAATTTGCAAAGGTAGAATACAGTGTTGTCTTGACAACACATATTCCGATGCCCCCTTTATAGGTGATTTGTTTAAAGCGTGGGCCAGGTGACTTCCAATAGACCTTACGCCAAAAAATATTAGCACCTTTGTATAAAGAGTAATTTACTAGTTGGTCGTTAACTGTGCCGAACCTCCTCGCAGACCTGGACAATGTTTTCCCTGATTAATGCACTTGTTGGTAGATCTGGAATTATCTCTCGCGCCAACGCCTTTCGGGCCTGAGACATTCCAGTGGGATTCTCCAGAGCGTCCTGAATTGCCAAGTTCAATTCTTTGGGAGACTGGGGAAGATATACGGCGTTGGATTCCACGATAGGCTTGAAATGGTCGGTCAGAAAATTATTATGGGCAGCATTCCATGAGTTTTTATCATGAGAAAAATTGAATTTTGTGCAAATAACTGGTGTATCAAAGCAGATCGCATCCACGACAATCGTCGAGGACATATTAATTACCACGTCACTGAATGCCATCGTCTCCACAAAGGCCTGTATGGAGTCAGAACTGCCAACCCTCCAAGAATTTTGAGCCGCAAACCCTGAATCTGGCAGCACCAGTCGAATTGGCAAAGACGGATCCCGAAATCTTTCTTGGTACCGAGCACTTCTAGCCTCCGTTGGGTGAAGGCGAAAAATCAGAGTGGATTTGCCAAAGTCTCCCTTACTAATTTTTTCAAGTAAATGATCAATTAGGCATTCTTCATCTGGATACAACCACTCTGCACATCCAGTATAAGTGATTATTTTTCTCTCTGGTGAGAGATCAAATCTATTAAGAAACTTAGATCTCTTAACTCGCTGAGCCATCTCCCGATACAGTTCGTACTGGGGACCTCCCACTATGTCTATAGTTTTTTCTGGAACGTTATGGAGCAGTTGCGCCTCATGAGCCATGAATTTATTCCAAACCAGCAATCTATCTGGCAAAGCGGGCAACCAACCCTTGCTTGTTAAATTATCCCAACTATGGACCAAGGCGATGACTGGAATTCCATATTTCCTGCAGGAATAAATGATCTGGCGGTCTTTTGCAGTATTAATTGATGCGACAAACAGTGCGTCTAGATCTCTAAACTGCCTTTTTATTGGAACACTGTACGCGATGTCACGTAGGAAATCTCGAGCGATATTTTCCCGGTGCTTTACTGCTAGACCACTCCCCCATCGAGTAACAATTGCTCGCGTGGGTGCTGACTCCCATTCTTTACGTAAGAAATATAGCCACAAAATTGGCACACGCTTTCGACTCCATAAAGCATAGAGGCCCCATCGATCCAAAATAGGCTGCAATCGACCTCTTAGATGAGGTAGATTCCATCGAGGGTTCTGAAGTTTTTCAAATTTGAGATTCCCCTGAGCTTCTAGAGGAAGTGCGGTTTTCAATTGATCACCGTAATAGGAGATTACTGTAACCTGAAATTCTCTCTTAAGCTCTACTAATGTATTGCCAAAGAGAATATTTCGCACGGTCATTCCTGTCCAGGCACTTATTCCGATTTTATACATCTCTATGTTAGGCCAACCTCAGACCGGTAATAATGTTAGTCAGGTAATCCGCAAAGAATCTAAAGGTCCATTACTGAAATTCTCGGCTTATGCTCTAGCGGGATGGACAGCTTTTGGAATCGAAACCTTTGATTTCTAAATTAGGCATCCAGATTATAATTCTATGTCATTCTGACACCAATGGATGCGGGAATCGAAAGATTACTAATCTGATTATTTGAGCTTTCTGCCAGACAGCAAGAACTCGACGAGTGGGGTTTAGAAGTTTCACCTGGCGGTTGCTGCGAAGATTAGCTTGTCCGAGGTCAGATCAGCAACCGCTTTGCGTAGTCGTATCAACTCTTTCAGTTGCCTTTTGCTCATACCACCATTATGTTTACGTCAACGGTAGTGCGTTTGTTCAGTTGGTATTGCCACCTGGAAGTTAGTCTCGACGCAATTCCAATCGCTCATACAAACAACTTGTGGGGGTGATACGACTGCAAGGTGACCCAACCAAACGTTAGAAAATTCCCTTGGCCGCCTCCGCAAGATCTCGCTCAATTTTTCCATCCGAGTTTGCCCAGAACTGTTGCCGATATTCTTCGCTCAATTGGTCATGCAGATCGACGTCTTTTTCAGAGCGCCTAATTTCCGCCCAACGATTTTTGGGAAACTTAACATACATTGAGAAGCATTTTCGGAGACGGTTAATGTCCGCACCATCCCACTGCGGCATTGTTAGGACCGTACCGTCAGAGTTACTGACCGTACACAGTCGGTCTTTTTCAATATATCCCCGCTTCTCAGAATACTTGCGTAGTTCAGTACCATGGAAAGGAACAAAGATAGAGCAACTAATACTATCTGACTTCAGTTTACGATTAAGTTCTATCGTATTAAATGCAAGCTCCCGCGTCTCGTCGGGAAATCCGATAATGTTATTAACGCTAAATGGGATATCAAAATCATGGAGCAGTTGGATTTTTTTGATAGCCTGTTCATTTGAATACTCCCGTTTTATAACTTCTTTTCGAAAAATTTCGTTTCCATGCTCTAATCCAAACGTAATTCGATTGAGACCCACATCGCGGAGTTTTTTTATTTTCTCTGCTGTGACGGTCTCAATTCTTGTTTGACACCAAAACGGTAGTCTAATTTCAGAATACATCTCACAAAACTCATTGAACTCCTTACTAGACCATGCGAGGAAGGTATCGGCCCAGAAATAAATATACTCAACTTTCCATTGTTCAATGTGGTTTAAAATTTCTTGTTTTACCAAATCGAGAGACTTTTTACGAAAAAATAGCGACGACCCCGCTGTAAAATCGCCCGATCCATACAATCGGTTTTGCGCTGGCGAGTTGCAAAAAGAACAACGGTATGGACAACCTCGGTGTGTTTCAACTGGCAACAACCGGCGAACCTTTCCTCCCATCGGACGATAGAATCTTTTCTCCCCGAATATGCCTATATCGGTTACCAATGGTAATTGGTTGATATCGACAGGTGCAGCTAGAGAATTTTTCTTGAATTTTCCGTTTTCTCTCCGAAACCATACATTCGTCGTGCTAGACCAATTTTCTCCATCACTTATTGAATTTGCTATCTGCAGTATCGCTTGTTCGCCCTCTCCGACACATAATGAGTCGACGTCAGGAAAACTCATAACAAGATCGGGAGCAAAAGTTGGAAAGACGCCACCGAAGAGATTAGGTATCCCATAGCTCCGCGAGCCAGAAACCAGCTGATAGCCTCTCTCAAAAGTTGTCTCGGTACATGAGACCGCGATTAGATCTGGTTTATAGTCTCTCAGTTTTGCCTCGAAGTCGTTCAGGGCAGAGCGCGTCGTCTTCTTGAAATGCAGGGTTTCATCGTCCTCATCCAGAATCGGTCGCACATTAAGGCCCTTTTCTCGTGCTTCTTCTACATTAGAAATTGTTAACTCATCGTCGAACAAGTAAAACGTTGTGTCAAACAGATCGGTCGAGTGGCCTGCATCTTTGAGGATTTGAGATAAGAGAGCGATTGCCGGGGGCACCGTACTCATCCCGCGTTCGTTTGGATAAAGGAACAAAATCCGTGTAGGGGTTTGCACTTGGCTCTGCCTATGTCTTAATAAGGATTACTAGGTATAGGCAACATGTTCGCTCCATTAATGCTGGAGAGTTGGGGTTGGTGTTGAAAAAAATTAATAATTACTTAGATAGTACCATACATAGGTTCGGTGGCTCGATTTGGATGACTTTACATCCCGCCGAACCTGGACATAGATAATCCTCCCTGCATTTGCCTTACCTTAATCGGCAAAAATATAGTAAAGCTTTCGTGGTTCGTTGCGAGTGCCTACCTTTTGACACTTCTATTTTCCTCCTGGCAAGGAAAACAGTTGAGAAACGTTAGCTTCTTGTATACCAAAGCGATATGAACGCAGAGCAGAACCACTCCCGCCGGTCGCTGTTCTATTGAGAGATTTTGTCCATTTCTGTCCTTTTGGAGCAGACGGATAAATTGGAGTGCGGCGGATAGTAATAAAGATTGAGTTGGGGCAGGATCACGGGTCCCTCGAAGTATGCGGATCGATGTCTTGGAACTCGCCACCTCCTTAGGTGTATAAACGTCGCGTAGCAGCCGGAATTCTTGTGGAACCTCATACCTATTCAAAGTTAACTTGCCGAACAATGGAAAGAAAGTGAGGAGAATTCCAGGTCGAGAGCAGACCGGATGATTTGTGATTAGTGCAGGTATCTTTCGGGAATTTCTTTTCGATTAAAGAACTTGAGTAGATCGACATTCTGTTTATGAAAAAGTTTGTCCATTTGACCTCGCATTCCGTTAGGCGCCAAAAGGTCGATGTCGGTCTTAAGATGTTGGGATATGTGCCAGACCAGTTTTCTAAGAAACTGATCGAGGGCGTGTCTGTAAAGTTTTAGAAAAAAGTTACTCACAGAGTGATTTTGGCTAGTTTCTCTCCACGGTAATGAGGTTGATTTCAGATACAGGTCGCGAAAATTATACAAAAAGGCGACGGTACGGCAATATAGGGGTGGCGAGCTTTCGTTAACCTTCGAGTCAAAATTGATGTTATTTACGTTGAGTGGATTGTTACCGAGGAATTGTAGAATTGAACTGGCGACAGTCTTTGGGGATTTGACGAAGTCCTCAAAAAAATACGTGTGAATGTTCTCGCGGCCGAATGTTGAAACGTAGTCATGCAGTAATCCAACTAAGTTGACCGCAAAGATGTCTAGAGGGGGAAACCGGAGAAGCCGGTGTATATGAAGAGTGTTGTATAGGTCTTTATTGATTTCTTCTTTTTTCGACTCTGAAACAGGGTGGAAAATTCCTTCCTTAAAGTTTAAGTAGCGGTCAATTGGTTGAAAGATATTCTTTTGAAAACATACTTGGTAAATCGATAAGCAGTAGTCGGTTTGATATCGAATTCCTAAGAGTATTTTTGCGTCTGGGAAAATATATTTTATGCGGCGACAATTGTTGCGAGTGTTTTGCGTCCATGGGACCATGGAATAGGTCTCGTCGGAAAGGAGAACAGTGCACCCATTGTATTTGTTTAGAACACAGTCGATTGTAGATTTCTGACTCACCAAAAATTCTTCGCTGTAGTCGTAAGAGTGGAGCGCTTTTGAGGATAATTGAAAAAGGTCTGGAGGGTTGTAGAAGAAACGTTCTTGCGATATTGTTGAAAAGACCTTTTGCTGCAAGAAAGTGCTCGCGGTCCTTGGTAGACCGATGTGAATGTAAATGTTTACGTGATGATGGGGCATATGTGTGAGGCGCCGGACGTCTAGAGGTGGAATTTAGTTCAGCCGAGTGCAAGCACTTTCTGAAGAGACTCTACTACGTAGCGTTGTTTTTCAGTAGTTATGCCAGGCCAGAGTGGAAGGCTGAGCACCTCAGAGTGATACCTTTCACTTATAGGAAACGATCCCTCAGTCCAGCCGTGATCTTTATATGCAACTTGCAAGTGTGGAGGGACGGGATAATGGATCACGCAATCGATTCCTAGCTTGGCCAAGCCTTCCTTAACTCTGTCTCGATTTTTTACCCGAATTACGAATAAATGCCAGACATGTCGGGATGACATCGAGCCTGATGGACAAATAACGTGCTTAGGGCAAAGGTGTTTTGAATACCAGTTCGCTGAGCTGCTCCGTAACTTATTGTCCTTGTCAAGAGTTTTAAGTTTTACTCGGGTAATTGCGGCCTGGAGCTCATCTAGGCGACAGTTGTATCCGCGAACCTCGTTGTAATACTTTTCAATTGAGCCATAATTGAGGAGTTTTCTTATACGATCCACCAGTTCGGCATCATCCGTGGTGATGATCCCTCCGTCGCCAAGAGCACCAAGATTTTTCGAGGGATACAGGCTGAAGCCTGCAGCGTGTCCCAGAGCGCCAACTCTACGGTTTCGGTAGGTCGCGCCATGAGCTTGTGCGCCGTCTTCAATTACGAGTAGGTTGAAGTTTTCCGCGATCTTGTTGATTGGAGTCATCTCAACAGCTTCACCGTAAAGATGGACAACAAGTATCGCTTTGGTTCGTGGTGTAATCGCAGGTTTAATTCGTGTGGGGTCGATATTGAATCCATCCTCGGTGGGTTCAACAGGTTGGACTTTCGCGCCAGTTCTACTTACTGCCAACCAAGTCGCGATATATGTATTGCTGGGAACGATAACCTCATCGCCAACGCCAATACCATAGGCTTTAAGTATCAAAAACAAAGAGTCGAGCCCATTACTGACTCCCACAGCGTATTTTGTACCGCAGAAATTAGCAAAGTCATGCTCGAATGCTGTTACCTCTGGTCCTAGTATGTATGAGCCTGAGCAGAGGACTCGCTCAAATACTTTTTTTAGCTGAGCGGCATGTCTCGTGTTTACGTATTCAAGATCAACAAAAGGAACGATTGGTTTCAATCTCATCGAATATCAATGATCTCCCCGTAGTACTGATTTGACCTCAAGTTGTCGCGAACTTCTGTTGGTATGTGCCAAGCGAGATTTAAAATCGACTCGTTGGTGCTCTTCTGATAAAGCGCCCGCTCTTCTAGAATTGGAATCCTGGTTCCAGGTACATAGTGGCCTGTCTTTATTGAGCCCTTGATTTCATAAACTGCCGAAATGTGGGTCTCGTCTAGTCCGAGAAGTTTGACCAATATTGCGGCTCGTCCAGGGAAAGCTTTTGCGGGCATGGGCCCATATTTAGCGACATGCTCCAGGATGATTTTGCGTACTCTTATTTGCCAACTCTTCATGTTGTTTTCAAGTAAGGCGAATTTACCAAGAAAAGAAGATTCATCCGGAACGGGACAACGTTTTCCATGAGATGTGATATGCACTCGAAGATTGCCCCCATACCTACTAACGAACTCAACATCAACCAAATTTCTCTCTAGAGTCTCTGCAATCTTCAGAAAAGACTTGAAGCTATAAGTCCGGGGATGTTCATGATAAAAAGTATCAAATTGCCCACGGTTCAGAATTTCTCCTAGATAGTGATTTTCTATAATTAGAATTGTATCCTGCGACATGATGGTTTGCAGATTTTGAAGTAACGCAGGAAGGTCCCCAATGTGTGCAAAAACGTTTGTGAAGGTTATGATATCTGCGTGTCCAAAGACATTAGAGAAGGATACGGCAGTTCTCGAATCAAAAAATCCTTTTATAGTTGTGTGTGCATTATCGACGTCATCAGCGGCGCCGGTTGGCTCTATACCAACTGTTCTACATCCTTTCTCGTGAAAAATGTTTAGCAGGCTCCCATCATTACAACCAATATCGAGAACAAGTTTTCCTCGGAGATCACCATAGCGTTTTATGCACCCATCTACTAAGTCACGCATTCCCGATAGTACACTGCCCGTAACTCGTGCTCGGTAGTGATAATCTTCTGGGAAAAGCAAGGTCTTTTGGACAGGATAACGTTGATGCGCTGTAATACATTCGTCACAAAAAAGTATCTCTATCGGGTACTCATTGCAGATTCTGGCATCTCCAATCTTAATTAAATCATCGCACAGCGGGTGTAGACCGAGATTCAATACTGGTTTTATATTGATGTTTCCACAGACCTCGCAGGAATTTATTTCATGTAATGGTGTCATTTGGAGACCGTAGACCTGTCATCAAATCAGGGTGTGAAGTATTAAAGAAGGCATGTTGTTGTTTGGGCGGAAGATAGTTGCCAAAAGTTGGTTGTGGCATAACGAGTATCTCATAACACATTATGTTTGCAGGACTAATATCGGAGAGAATAAGTCCAAGGTACCTCAGGCCGATGCATCACTGCCTGGAACGCTCTATTCAGTTCTCTCTCCTAAATTATTCAGTTCACATCTTTCACACGGCTGGGTTTGTTAATTATTTCCTAGTGGAGTGTCCGAGTTCTGAGTCCCTGGTGGGGGGGTAGGAAAAATATCCACTGTTTTAACTGCTGATTGGGGTTTTCCGGATACCGTTAGGAAAATCCGGCCAACATATTCTCCGAGAATACCTAGAACAAAGCACTGTAATCCACCAAAAAAAAACAAGGCCGTCATTATCGAAACCCATCCTGGAACAGTAGCTCCGACAATTAGTACTTCGGCTAAGATCAACAGTATACCTATAGTGGTTAGGGCTAGAACAATTAGACCAATTACCGAAGCGAACCTTAGAGGCGCAACCGAAAATCCAGTAACGATAACAAGCCACAGACCTATCAGTCGCTTTAAGTTGTAGTTGCTAATTCCAACCTGTCTTGGGTCGTGCCTTACTGGGACTGTGCCAATATTGCTTGTAAATTGTACAACCAGGCCGTCAATGTACACAAAAGGCGATGGGCAGTCTGCAATATGATTTGCCACTGGCCTGGAAAGGCATCGAAAACTAGCAAGGTAAATCGGTTCCTTCAGGTTTAGGAGATATTGAGCCGTTTTGTTTGCGAAACGACTACCTAAATTCCTCCAGTAGCTATGTTTCTTATGATGAGAAAAATCAGCGTAGACGGCGTCTAGATCATTGTTTCTCGCTTTGCTCCAGAGTTTGATCGCTTCTTCGGGTGGGTTTTGGAGATCGTCATCGATATTGACGACATAGTCACCTCGGCTGTGACGGTAACCGGTAACTACCGCTTGATGCTCGCCAAAATTCTTTGTATGTCGTACCAGTGTGGCGTTTAGGTCTACGATAGATAGATATTTCTTTATTTCGATGTATGTATTATCTGGGCTACCATCATCTACGAAGATGACTTCCCAAGGTTCAGCTATCTCAAGACCAAGTAAACGGTCAACTAGTATGGATATTGTTTTCTCAGTTTTATAGAGTGGTATTACAAAAGAGAGAGAAATAGTTGAAGCGGTAGGCTTATTCATCAGAGACCTTCCTTGCTGCAGCGAGCAAAGAACATCCAAAGGGAAAATTTATGTTGGAACCGACTTGGTCTTCAATACATAACAGATTTAGCAGACATTGATTAAGAAACTTGCTCGGCAACTTAACTTCTGATGTCATGTGTTTCCTACTCAAGGTCGGAAAAGTTCTTTGCATAAAGCGAACAAGCCAGATAACGGGTGCAAGAAAGGTATTCCAATATTGCAAGTTTTCAATCTTATACTGGTTGTTTTGTAATAGCTGGCGTAGCTGCAATTTCAGGAAACGTCGGGCTCCCTCAACTTGGATGTCATGATTTCCGGCTAGGCTAGGTATAGCTGGAACGTTGATAACGAGAAGTCCATCATCACGCAAGAGTGGGCGTATTGACTGGAGCGCTAAATCTACTTCTACATTCTGGTGGTAAAGGACATCCAAACAGGTTACGACATCAAAGGTATTTTGGGTTCTGTGTAGATCTTCAAACCCACCTTGAAAAACATTGAGACCTCTAAGTAGCGAATAGTTAAACCCTGTATCATTCGGTTCACATCCTGAACAGCGTCCCACAATATCATGGTTAGAACAGCGCGAAAGAAAGCCTCCAGTGCCACAACCGATGTCAAATAAGTCTATTCCAGATGAGCGAATTTGCGAAAATTGGGCAATTAGCTTGAGGGCTAAACGATCCCTCGTTATAAACCACCAATGAGAGTCTTCACTTATAAATGCTTCATGGTATTCGGTATTTTTCATCGTATGTAGTTTTATTGTGGCCCGGCTAAATTCCTGCCGAGACTATGTCGTCGATCTATAAACAAGCTGGGGCAGGGTTGGTTAATAAGCGCAGGTGGAATCTTCAAACTCTACATCTCAAATTGATAAGGGTTATGTTTCTTTAAAAATATTCCAGTTATCAGGATGATTCGGCTTGACACCTTTACGCTTGGCTTCATTATGTAATTCTTTCAACGCTTGCCAGTCTCGAAATTGATGAGCTAAACGTGCCTTCTGATGATAATAACACCACTCATGACTTGGTTCGCGACCAAATATAGAGACAGGTGGTTTTGCTAATGGGTTTGTACGATTCACTATAAGGTTTCTATCGGTAGCCTCTGCAATATCTGTAAGCAATTGACGACTTTTAATATCTTTTACGAATTTTTTGTCGACAACTTCTAGGCACTTACCTGCCGAATATGATACGGTGATTTGTTGTCCAGAAATTTGTGTAAATTCAAGATTCCGCACTCGCTTGTGAAACGGAATACGGGAGTTGGATATCGTCCGGATCCGCTCATCGTTGTTCTCAATTAAAATCGCCCAATAATTCAGCTTTGTCGGACTATCATCTGGCCGATAAGCCAAATTAATCGGTGCTGCGTAATGCATATCACCAAACGGTGATGGCCATCTTTTTGTTTGCCATCGTTCATGATCAATAACAATTAGAGTTCCAGGTTTTAGATGGGGTATCCTCCATATAAGTTGCCAAACAAGTTGTTTTTGATTCACCCATACATGGCGGTAGTCATTCGCCACCTTTACATGCATTCCTGTAGCCAAAGCGACGAGAACACACACTAATGATACCAGTCTATTCCAGTTGCCGGTAACACTCACAATTAAACCGAAGAATAACAAACATGCGCCAGGCATCGCAGGAAGAGCGTATCGCGTATACATATCTGTTAATTGAAAATCTACACCAGAGAACCAAAGCGGTGCCATGCCAGCGACAATGGCGATTATTCCACCAGTAATTAATGCAGAAGCAAAATTGCTACCCCCAATTGTTTTGTGTGTTCTGGGAAAGGAGGTATATGTTGTCCCCTTGAAAAAATAGAAGTAAGACAACAGTCCGCTGAGTGTGCCTAGGAGCCAGGCTAACCAAGATGACGAGGAGCTAAGTTTCAAGAGGTCAGAAGATAATACTTGCGACCAAGCTAAAAAAGTTGTTTCAACTATATCTGGAAGGATTAGATTTAATCGGGAAAGGACTTCGTTCGCAGGATCAGCGCGGATGGCAGAAATAAATTCTAGTGGACTGACTTCTTTTCTGCTTGTTTCAAAAAAGAATATATGCCACAGAACGTAGAGCAACAAACAAATGGCGTACGGCAACCAGTGTTTTAGGACTAATATGGTTCGATTTCTAAGATCATTACAATAATTAGAGAGGATAAACCAAAGGACGATTGGGCGGAGAATCTCTAATCCTACAAAATATTCATTGATGAACCATGTCGGTAACAATGAAATTAAGGCAATAAAATTAAACACTAGGTAATGCCGAGACTCCCTAACCGATCGGATCATTATTGCAAACGAGAAAAATACCAACGAGAGTTGAAGCCAAAAGAAGAAAAAGAAAAACGCGCGAGACTCTTGAAGAATTCCTGGGTACAACAAAAATAGTAGCGCTATTGCAGTTACTTCTTTAGTGTATTTCGGCCAGATGGCTCTCAACATAAACCAGAGGCTAATTGAACTTAACCACCGCATCAGAAAGGCGAAGACGTGCCAGGTAAAAGGCTTATGGCCCAGAAGTAAGCCAATATAGCTCCAAATCCAACCCCAAAAAGGTCTATCCATGCTCGTGTAGTCAACCATCGCGGTGTGACCGATTGCAGATAAGTTGTAGACACCAACCCACTCATCATCGTAATAGCCTAGGAATGGTAGAAATATTCCGTAGGCAAATATTGAAATAATGAAGGAAAATACCAAAAATGAGATTGTGATCATCGGGCAAAATATTAGTTGATTAGGATCATAGTAATATCTGAGGTCCGAAACCGATGTGGTGGGCTAAGCACTCAAGTCGGAGATTGATCTGCTAGCAACTGGAAAAGGATATTGGTTAATTTATGAATAATCTGTTTATGGCCTGCAGAATAGCATTTTGTTTGTCGGTGACGAGCGGTCTCAGGCTTAATTAGAGGCATGGGGCTACAACAGGTCACTATCACTAATATTTGTCCTGGTAGACTAGTTTTCAAATTTTCGAACGTATGCCAAGAAACTGTCAAATTTGGAATCACCGGTGGTACCAAATCCTTGTCACACAAGAATACCAGTAACATGACTAAAACAAGGCTTCATAGTGGCAGATAGTTCTCGTAAGCTCCACCTAGGTTGCGGGAATGATGCTAAACCGGGTTGGATTAATCAGGATATGGTTCAGTTGCCAGGTGTAGATGTTGTTCACAATTTGAATATTCGGCCTTGGCCGTGGGCGGACGGTTCCATAGATGAAGTGTGGGCTAAAGATGTACTAGAGCATTTGCCGAATACTGTCGAAGTTATGGAAGAAATTTATAGGATAACAAAACCTGGGGCTGTGGTTTATATTGCTGTTCCTTATTGGAATAGCTGGGAAGCGATTACAGACCCTACCCATGTGACGCAATTTAATGAGTTTACTTTTAATTTTTTTGATCCCTCTGCAGAAGAGTGCCAGGAACGTCCATATTACTCAAAGGCCCGTTTTGGGATCGATAAGATCGGTTTCGGTGTTCAATTGACCCCATATCTTCGTACTGAAAAGCGGATATTCTGGAAATTCCCTGGGGGCCTCTTTCCTTGGAAGTACACGGTATTTTATCATCCGGTCCCGAAATGGGTTTTTGGATTTCTCGCATGCCATCTTAGTAATGTAATTACAGGTCTCGAGGTATATCTTAGACGTGTCGCGTAAGTTAGGAGTTAGTGCATGGACTGGTATGACGGTCCGAAATATTTTGTATGGTCCGGTGCTGGAAACCCTGACTAAGCGTTACAAGGTCACCGTTGTTTCTTATTATGAAGTCCAACTATGTATAACGTGTTAATTGTCGGAGCGGGTTCTATCGGCAATCACTTGGCCCATGCTTGCAGGTGCAAAGGCTGGGAAGTGACGATGTTTGATATTGACCCAGCCGCGCTTCAGCGAACTCAATCGGAGATTTATCCTTCGCGCTATGGCGAATGGGATCAGGCTATTCGTTTGATCGATTCCCTAGAATTCGACCAAGCATTTGATCTGATCATCATAGGTACGCCACCAGATATTCATCTCGATAATGTGTTGAATGTGTTGAAAGTGTGCCCACCAAAAGTATTGTTGATCGAGAAACCTCTTGTCTCTCCCATTAAGGCCAATGTAGATATGCTACGGGAGCTATCCCTTCAGCCTGGTCCAATTATCCTTGCTGGCTATAATCACAATATGAGTAAAATTACCATACGGGCTGAGCAATTATTAGGCGATGACTTAGTGGGAGATCCCTTGTCGCTCCATGTTCGATGGCTGGAACACTGGGGTGGTATTTTTCAAGCGCATCCCTGGTTAGAGGGTCCACAAGATAGTTATCTCGGTTTCTGGTCACGAGGCGGTGGTGCCTGTGCGGAACACTCCCATGCGATTAGCTTATGGCAACATTTCTCACAGGCACTCAACTGTGGACCGATTTCCGAAGTAAGTGCGACAATGGACATGCGACGTTCCGAATTTGTAAATTACGATCAAACCACAGTAATTGGGATGAGGTCAAAACGTGGGCTGACGGGTTCGATCGTACAAGATGTCGTGACTTCACCAGCACAAAAAATGATGAGGATTCAAGGCGTAAAAGGCTTCTTAGAATGGTATGTAAATTATGATGACGGCCATGATGCGTTGATCTACGGTAGGCAAGGTGAAGAAATAAATAAAGAGCAATATTCGAAGAAACGACCAGATGATTTCATCGGTGAAATAGACCATATCGAAACATTATTGAAATCTGATTGCAAGAATTCTCCACTGAGTCTTGATCGGGCTATTAACGTAATGGATGCAATAATTGCTGCACATGAATCCCACCAGAGAGGTAAGATGATTAGTATCTAAGTAACCGTTAGACTCCAGATTATGTTCAAATGAGTAACCTTATTAACCTAGTCGACTGTGAATCGTTTGCCAATGAAAATGAATGAGTTTGACTTTAATGGTTTGTTTATATTGGATATTGCCAATAACCACCAAGGCGACTTGGACCATGGGTTAAATATAATTAAAGCGATGGGCTCGGTAATTGAGAAAATAGGGGTAAGAGCAGCTATTAAATTCCAGTTTCGCCAACTGGATACGTTTATTCACCCTGAATTTGTGGAAAGAGACGACATTCCCCATATCCCCCGGTTTCTGTCCACCAGGTTACCTGTAGACGATTATGAGAGACTTATTAGTGCAGTACGCGAGCAAGGTATGGTGCCAATTTGCACGCCGTTCGATGAGGCGTCGGTCGAGTTAATTCAGGAACTTGATATCGACGTAATCAAGATCGCAAGTTGCAGTGCTACCGATATACCATTGCTTGAAAAAGTAGCATCAGTTGGTATGCCTACCATTGCATCGACTGGTGGTATGGCCATGGCAGAAATAGACAGAATGGTCCAGATATTCGACAGTCACAGCCTAACTTATGGGCTACATCACTGTGTTTCTATCTATCCTACACCGCAAAAGAATTTGCAACTCAATCAGATCGATTTATTAATACGTCGTTACAGTCCAATACCTATTGGTTGGTCGACACATGAGGATCCAAATGATGTGACGACTGTGCAGCTTGCATACGCAAAAGGCGCAAGATTTTTTGAGAGGCATGTGGGGCTAGAAACAGCTATTCATAAACTGAACCAATATTCCTCAAGTCCAGTTCAGATTAAAAAATGGATTGAGGGCTATAACGTCGCGGTTGAATCATGCGGCGCTGGGGAAAGAACACCCCCTGCCTTAAAAGAAGCCGAGTCACTTAAGTCTCTGATGCGCGGTGTTTACGCAAGAAAGTCAATAACAAATGGAAACTTGATTGATAGGGGGGATGTGTTTTTTGCTATGCCAGCTGTTGAGGGTGCTTTACTCAGTGGAGAGTGGCGGGATAACCTCGTAGCAGATAATAACTATCTGATTAATGAGGCACTGTCTGGAAATCTTTCTGAACAGGAACCGACGCATGCAGATCTTGTTAATTCGATAATGCTACAGGTACGAGGCATGTTGAGAGACGCTCGAATCCGTTTGGGCAGGTCAAGCAAGATTGAAATTTCCCATCATTATGGTCTCGAAAGGTTTAGAGAATTCGGTGCGGTAATAATTAATGTGATCAACAGAGAGTACTGTAAAAAGCTAATAGTACAACTTCCAAGGCAAAAACACCCATACCACTACCATAAGAAAAAGGAAGAAACTTTTCAAATTCTGTATGGGAGTCTCGAGGTTACTACTGATGGGGATAGACGTTTATTGAATGCTGGGGACATATTTCTCGTAGAACCTAATCAATGGCATAAATTTGCCACGCTACATGGGGTAGTTTTTGAGGAAGTGTCAACGACACACTACGATAATGATTCCTTTTACACGGATAAAAAAATCTCGCGTCAACCGCGAGAGGCTAGAAAAACTATCGTGCCTAATTGGGAGCTTTAAACTTAATATAGCCAAGAAGTAAACTGCCCAAACCTGTTGTCGGTATAACGAACTCCGTATTGGAATTCTTGTGAGCAGTCCTTATATGCAATGTGTGTATACCAATTCACACACTAGGGATAGGTATTGTGTTGGTAGAAATATGATGTTGTCTTTTGATTCAGATGAACCACCTATCTATTTTCGGTAATTGAAATGAAAGATCAGGAAATTCTGGTAGTGGTTCCAGCCAGAGGGGGGAGTAAAGGTATTCCCCTCAAGAATCTTTCAACAGTAGGAGGGGAAAGCTTAATTAGTTTGGTCGCGAAAGTCATTAATCAACTGCCCATGGCTCATAAGGCGATTGTTTCTACTGACCATAAAGACATTGCCGATGAAGCTGTTCGTGTTGGGCTAGAGGTTCCCTTTGTTCGACCCGTGGAACTTTCAGGTGACCGCATATCTGATGTGGATGTATTGACGCATGCCTTAAAAGAAATGGAACGGAGTGGTAGAGCCTATAACTGGATTGTGATGCTGCAGCCTACTAGCCCTTTAAGAAAGGTTCAACATGTAATTGATACGATCAATAAGCTTCTAACGTGCAAATATGATTCAGTCTTAACGGTAAGCGAAACTGATTCTAAATCTCATCCTCTCAAGCAGCTGCGTCTGGAAAGCGAGAGGGTGCGATACTTTGACGACGCAGGTAAAGCGATAATGGCACGCCAACAACTAGAGACATTGTTTCATAGAAACGGCGTTGCATATGGAATGACTCGGGAGTGCCTATTAGACCAAAAAGTGGTTATCGGTAACACATGTGGCTCAGTTCTCATTCATGAACCGATGATCAGTATAGATACACCATTAGATTTAGCTTATGCAAATTGGCTCTATGCAAACAAAGAAAATATTAACTGAGGCATATAGGCGACAACGAATTGTAAATACTGAACTACTGGTTATCCATGGTTAGGCTGACGCAAAATATTAGGGTATTAGCCAAACAACTATAGCTGTTTGAGGTCGGCTAATTGGCTGTCAATTGTTACAACCTCGTAATGCTTGAGATCAACTTAGGCGAAGGCTTATGGGTAGACTACCTAACAGTAAAAACGCTACACAATTAGAATTACTGATGATTGGCTTATTTAACAGAGTGTTGCTTAAATCATGTGTGGCATAGTTGGTGTTTGGCAGCCACATGGTGGAAATATAGACCGAGAACTCCTGGATAGGTTTACTGACTCTCTAGCTCATAGAGGTCCTGATGGTCGTGGCACACTAATTGACAACGAAGCTGGGATTGGTCTAGGTCACAGGCGCTTAGCGATATTAGACCTAAGGTCTTCTGGTCAGCAGCCAATGACATACGGGAATCACCGATATTGGATAGTCTTCAACGGTGAAATCTACAACTTTCTGGAATTAAGAGCTGAGCTTGAGAGCCTCGGTCATCAATTTCATACAGATTCTGACACTGAAGTGATCCTCGCATCCTATGTTCAATGGGGACAAGATTGCCAGTTAAAGTTCAATGGTATGTGGGCCTTTGCAATTTGGGACAATTCGGACCACACGTTGTTTTTATCTAGAGATCGATTTGGTGTAAAACCACTATTTTTCTTGAACGAAAGAGGTTGGTTTCTGTTCGCGTCTGAGTTGAAGGCGTTTATGTCGTTACCATTTTCTATACGCCCACAGTTTAATTACCAAATGATCGCCCGGATGAAAAACGAGGAAAGTGTCGATCAGACTTTGCTGCAGAACGTCATCAATCTAAATGCGGGTTGCTGTTTAACGGTGAAGCATAAAGGTGGGCCAAAAGTTCGGCGGTGGTGGCGTACTGCAGACCATTTGGAAACAGTTCCGTTAACGTTTCAGAAGCAGGTTGAACGCTATAAGGAGTTATTTTTTGATGCCTGTAGGATCCGGATGCGCAGTGATGTGCCAATTTGCACCTCGCTTAGTGGGGGATTGGATTCAAGCTCAACGTTATGTGCAATGTCAGAATCGAGAATCGCTTCAGCCTCGGGCGAAAGGTTAGCTGACGATTGGAAAAAGGCGTTTATTTTAGTCTACTCGGATACGACTCACGATGAGCGTATGTATGCCGATCAAGTTATTGCTCACACAGAAGCGACACCAATTTACCAGGAGATTGATCCAAATAATATTTCGGTTGAACATATTGAAAAGGCTATTTTGGGTTTTGAGGCGGTACAAAATGCTGAACCGTCACTGGGTCCGTGGTTGATTTATAAGAAAATGAGAGAACATGGCACATCGGTCGCAGTCGATGGCCTAGGCGGGGATGAAACCCTAGCGGGTTATCATGATCATCTACCCATAGCACTTAAAGATGCGATATGGCCCGTCCCAGACATGAGTCGGTGGAGAGATCTTCAAGATATCCTATCTGGATTGTATCAATCTGAAATCTCAGAGAGCAGTAAACCAGTTGAACTAACAGTAGCTGATGTCGCAATGTCACTGATGCCCAGTAAAGATGGTGCTAAAGATAAGCTCGTTTCATATCTTCAGACGAAGCCTGTTTTACTTAGCAAACTTCGTCAAACTTATCGATTCTTAAAGAACAGTTATCAGGGGCAACAAAGTGAATCATTAGGTAGCTGGTTAAGAATTGATCCAGCCGCCACTACGTCGAATTATCGTGATAGACCTCAATATGGTACATCCTTTTTAGATAGGTGTCTTTATGAGGACTTCCATCATGGTACCAACGCTAGAAGTTTGCGAAACTTTGATCGGATGTCAATGGCTCACGGGGTTGAGTCACGAGCCCCATTTATGGATTGGCGCTTAGTGTGTTATGCCTTTTCTCTACCCGTCGATGCCAAGCTGGGTTCAGGTTGTACAAAACGTATACTTAGAGAGGCTATGTGTGGAGTATTGCCAGAGGGAATTCGAACTCGAAAGAGTAAGTTGGGCTTTGCCAGCCCAATGCCGAGCTGGTACTCAAAAAGCCTAGGACCTTATGTTCTCGACACTTTAAATAGTAAAGAATTTCTTGAATCAGATATTTGGAATGGTCCCAAGATACAGCGCTTTACCGAAAAATACTTTAAGAATCGGGATTTCATCAATGCTGTTAAAAGCTGGAAGTACATTCAGGCACAAATTCTCATGAAAAGTTTTCAGGAACTAGTTCGACTTTAGGTACAGCAGTCATGAATTACTTGATTCCTGAATTTACAGGTATGGGCGATGTTATTCAGCAGACACCCATGATCCGTGCGATTCACGATGTAGATAAAAATGCGCAAATTTTCGTTATTGGAGATAATCGCTGGCAAGGCCTAAATTTACTCAAGGATTCTGACCTCATCACAGAAACCTACAATGTTGTTGAGCGATTAGGCTTGACGTTGCCTGATCGCTATACCAATTCGGATATTTCCGATTTATACAAGAAGATCACTCGCAAAGAACATAACAAAGTATCAAGCTGGTTAAACAATTCCGATGTTGATGTATTTCTGCAGCCTCAACACTGTGATGTACCCGCATTCATTCTGTCATTAATCAGCAAAGCCGACTGTTGCACAGTTTATCGTCATGTAGATATTAATGACGTAGAGGAATCTAAGTTACTGGATCGCTGGAAGAAAAAGAACAAGTCAATTTATGTACCAGTTCTTAAAGGTAGACATGATATAGATTCAAATTATGATCTGCTAGAAGCCATGGTGATTGAACCGTTTAGTAGGCAGTACCATACCTGGATATCTCTACCCGGGGATCAAGTCGTTCTAAATCGCTGGCAACTCTTAAAAAATAAATACGTCTGTTTGCAACCTGGCGCAGCGAACGGTGCACCGACACCTAAGGTTTGGGATCCACAGAATTTCGTGGCATTGGCCAGCGAGTTAATGAATCAGGCAGGTGCTACTGTCGTTCTTCTGGGTGACCAAGGAGATCAAGAGTCAATTATATCCACTCATGACTGGCCGCTAGGTGTTATCAATACCGCAGGGGAAACGACAATTGATGATCTGATTGCGCTACTCAAAAATGCAAGTTGTGTGATAGCGCATGACAGTGGAATCATGCATCTGGCGAATGCAATTGGGGTACCACTCATAGCGCTCTACGGGCCAACTGATTTTACGGCGACAAAACCACTCGGGGAGAGTAGCACGATCCTATTTTCAAAGACTGCAGCATTTGCTGCGATGTATAGGTCTACAGCGTCTGAGAAAAAACTAGCTGAGGAGTATCCAAACTACAGTGCCATGGCTGGTATCACAGTAAGTGACGTAATGCAGGTAGTTAAAAAGTTATTGTGATAAGAAAGTGTTAAGTTATATAAATACATTACTAGATAAACATGGTCTAGTCTGATTAACTCCCCCGTGGGGATTGGCGAAAAGCGTTGTTGTCTTTAATGGGAATCGCCTCTCCAAGCGGATTGAGTTTAGGCGTCAGGATTTTATGCGCTTAGATGTGAGATTTGTCCTGGACTCCCAGTATGTTTGTATTTGTAAGAAGTCCAATTAATAGGATCTTGGGAATCGCTCTACAGTTTGCGTAAAAGCTATGTAGCCATTAATGGAGGTGGGTAACTTCAGGCGATTGTTCAGGAACAGCCCTTGTAGGATCACTCGATTTCTCACGAAATTTTCGGTTACGAATGTCGTATAGAGACTTAAATGCGTTCAGGCAGTCAGTTTTTGTTATATGCGCGGCACCCCAATCGTCTGAGTTGTAATCAGAGTGGTCCGGTTTCCCAAATTTGGGTGGTGTTTGCCACTCCCCTTTTCGAATCAAATCCCAGCGATCACGTACTCCCTTTATTACCGGCCTATGAAAGAAGTGAGAGCGGTTTCCAGAGATGAATTCCTTAGTGCTGTGCTTGAGGCTGGTTGATGATGAATAGGCCTCAGCAAGAAAGCGCTTGTGCCAGTATTGCAGAGCGTCAGGTGTGAGTTCATCAGTGGAGACAACGCTATTGCCCCAACGCCTAAAATTAGAAAAGTCAGTCGCTCCGTTCTCAAAATACAAACCTTGGCCTTGTCGAGCCTGATCATAGACCATAGTGCCCGGATAAGGCGTCATAATATTGACACTGGCACGGTGAATATTCAGTTCGATAGCAAAGTTGATCGAATCGCGAATACTTTGTTCGGTTTCATTCGGGTGCCCAATGATAAATGATCCTCGGCGCTCCTCGACACCAACTTTATCCAAAATGTCATAGGCACGGCGATAGTGATCCAGGGTGACACCCTTTTGCATTGCACTATTGATTTCTTCATTACCGCTTTCGATACCAAACGAGATTTGAACAAATCCAACGTCGTTCATCAGTTTCGCGA
>Ga0315339_1001097_pt1 | contig 26214 bp, 32 predicted proteins | sample ASW17metaG_FD_204514 | JGI IMG/M metagenome (GOLD analysis project Ga0315339, IMG submission 204514) | Ammonia-oxidizing marine archaeal communities from Pacific Ocean, United States - ASW #17 | ecosystem: Environmental > Aquatic > Marine > Oceanic | place: USA: California | collected 2016-12-05 | reverse complement strand
AAGTGAGAATTGCCTATACTCAGGACACTCTTTATTTTGCCGTTATTTGCTATGATAGGAATCCAGAAAACATTATCGCTTCCGGTAGTCTTCGCGATTCTCCACTTGATGAGACTGATAGTTTTCAAATCATATTAGACACCTATCTAGATCGGCAGAACGGATTTATCTTCGGGACTAATCCAGCCGGGATTGAATATGATGCCCAAGTATCTAGTGAAGGCCAGGGAGGTACTCGACCTTCATCTCGTAGTCACCAACAGGGTGCGGGAGGTGGATTAAATATCAACTGGGACGCCTCTTGGAAAGTGAGCACACAAATCAGTGACATTGGATGGTCTATTGAATTTGCCATTCCCTTTACAACACTTCGCTATCCTAATCGTCCGTTGCAGATTTGGGGACTCAATTTTCAACGTAACATCCGTCGCAAAAATGAGGTTGCTTTCTGGGCACCTCTTTCCAGGCAATTTACCTTGACCCGTCTTTCTCAGGCAGGAGCACTGGAGGGACTTAAAATTTCTAGACAGCAAAATCTCCAAGTTATGCCCTATCTCCTTGGTCAAGCACGCAAAAAAGGAAAAGAACACTTGATCAGAACTGGTGAGATCGGTATTGACGGCAAATACAGTGTGACCCCTAGTTTAACTCTGGATCTAACCTATAACACGGATTTTGCACAAGTTGAGGTGGATGAGTTACAAATCAACCTAGATCGCTTCAATCTATTTTTCCCAGAGAAACGCCCATTTTTCTTGGAAAATGCCGGGTTGTTTGCAATAGGAGAACCGAAGGAGGCACAACTTTTCTTTAGCCGTAAAATTGGCATTGGAACAGATGGTGAGGTTATTCCCATTTTAGGCGGGGCTCGATTGACTGGCAAAATCTCAGGAACCAATGTTGGGTTTTTGAATATGCAGACTGAATCACTAAAAGGTGTGGCTTCGGCAAACAACTTTACCGTAGGTAGGGTTAGTCGTGAACTTCCCAATCGTTCTTCTATAGGAGGAATATTTATCAACCGCCAAGGAACCGGCGAGCTCGCAGTGGAAAAGGATTACAATCGCACCTATGCTGTGGATGGCAAGTGGGGAATTGGCCAATATGGCGAAATTACTGGCTGGCTGGCTGCCACCTCTACACCTCAGCTAGCAGGAGACGAATATGGCTTCAACGTCATAGGACGCTATGACTCTCAAAAATGGTTACTCACCACTGCCTACACCCATCTAGGTGAAAACTTCAATCCTGAAGTAGGTTTTCTAGCTCGTGAGGAAGGGTATCGAAGACCAGAATTTCAGGTGCGCCGTCGTTACCGACCCGATAATTTTATGGGTATTCACGAGTTCAGACCCCATATGGTGTGGAGAGGGTTCTATAGTCCTGATGGTTTTTTCGAGTCCGGAAAATGGCATATTGACAATCATTGGGAGTGGCGGAATGGTTATGAACTTCATACCGGAATCAATTTTCTGCATGAAGGCGTGCGAAAGAGCTTCGAAGTTTTTCCTGGTGTGGAGGTTCCTCCAGGAATCTATGATGACAAAGAAGCGATCTTGGAGTTTTGGTCCAATCAGGGAGCTTGGTTGAGCGCTAAATTGTCTGCTCGGGCTGGAGGATATTATGGGGGAGATCAAGTAAAACTATCTCCCACTGTGAAAATGCGTTACAAAGAGATCTTTAACACTGAGCTAAGTTGGGTACGAAGTGATATCGACCTTCCGACCGGTGAATTTGTGGCCAATTTAGGTCGCTTGAGAGTTTCCTACTCATTTACTCCCAAAATATCGATACAAGCTTTGCTTCAGTACAATGATCGTGACAATATTTGGGCAAGTAATTTTAGATTTAGTTGGCTTCAGACCGCCAATACTGGACTGTTCATTGTTTACAACACAATACGCGATTTAGGACACTTGCAGACAAATCTTCCAGATCGTCGCTTAATGATTAAATTCAATCGTATTGTTGATGTTTTTAACTAAAAAGAATTAAGACTAAAGGTAAGACCAAATAAGTCCAATCTTGTAACAAAAAAAGAGGTTAGTATTGGTCAATCTGAATTAGTACAACCCAATATAAATTCTAAGTAATTGGTGGTAAAAGAGGTGTAACAAATCAAAAAATCAAAGTTAACCAGTTGGCTTATTCCTTTCGGGCCAGGAACAGTCTATGTCCTATCCATTTTGGGAACAGGAGACATGGTCTCTAATATGACAGCTGGAGCCAGTTATGGATATCATCTGATCTGGGTCTTAGGGATGACCTTGGTTTTCCGGTTTGTCTGGGTTAACACGTCGGCTAAATACGTTCTTGTAACTGGAGAAAGCCTACTACAAGGTTACTGGAAAGTAGCTAAATGGATTCCTTGGTTGGTTCTAGTTGCCTCCTTCCCTATTCAATATTTCACTAACCAGTTTTTAATTCTCATGATGGGAAGCTCAGCACATCTTCTTTTCCCATTACCGATTCAGTGGAGCTCTGCTCTCTGGTCTATCCTATTCACCTTGGTTGGATTCTCAATGATGTTCTGGGGAGGTTATCTAGTCATAGAATCTTTTTGCAAAATACTGCTTGGAATTATGGGAGGATCCTTACTTATTGCAGCACTATTGTCCCGGCCAGATCCAGCAGCAATTATTACGGGAATGGTCTTCCCTCACCTACCTTATGCCCATGGATTGTACAGTACAACTTTGATCATCATGGCGCTAATCGGTACAGAAGTGGGATCCACGGCAAATCTGACCTATGCCTACTTCATTCAAGAAAAGGGATGGAGGGGAGTTTCTTATCTCAAACAGCAACGTTTAGATTTAATGATTGGTGTAATCTGCCTATTTTTGATGGGAGCTCTTTTGCAGATCGCTGCAGCAGGAACAATTCATCCATTAGGAATAGACGTAAAAAATGCAGAGGACTTGGGACGAATTTTCTCAGAAACACAAGGGAAAATAGGACTAGTGGTTTTTTCGTTAGGATTATGGGGCGCTGCCTTTTCAACATTCGTGGGAGTTAACACCGGCTGTGCATTAATAGTGCTAGACATTTGCCGAAAATTTGCACCTGGATTGAAAAAATACAAATTCCATACACAGGGAAAAAAAGCAGCCCAACTCGATCCAATCTACCGTGGAACAATTTTTCTTTGGTCATTCTCCCCTCTTTACGTCATTTTCACTGGTGTTAATCCAGTGTGGCTGGTATTGGTTGTCAGTTCATTTGTCGCATTGCTCATACCAATTTTAGTTCTTGCGCTGGTGAAAATGACCAACGATAGAACCCTCATGGGCAAGTACAAAAATAGCTACTGGGTAAATGGAATTTTGATCACTCTAGCTTTGGTTACTACTTATTTCGCCTATAAAAATGGCCTATTCTGGCTCTCTGAGGGCTAGAGGTATACTCCCTCTCATTCATCTAATTCGAAATCACAGGACCATTTAATATCAATGCCCCTCTTCACACTAACTGCGGCTGGACAGCCGTCCTCATGTATGGAAAGAGCTCGCTCAGCTGCCTTACGCTGTTCTTGGGAAATGTTTTTCAGAAAGTAACGGACCCGGATTTGTGTAATAACAGGCTTGCTGTTCACTTCCTCAATATCTCCTTCAACATCGGCAGAAAGTTGGCCTGGAGCAACTGAGACTCCACGTGCTTCCAGCACGCCCGCTAGGGTACCGGTCAGTCAACCACCTACGCCGGCAACAATATGGTCAAGTGTTGCGGGATATTCCACTTCCGGTTCAAGACCATAAAATTTCTTTATACCCCCGTGCACCCCAAAATATATTGGTTCCTCAAAATGCTCGATAAAAGCACGTCGAATTGGCCTTTTATCCTGACAAATTTTAATTTTTGAGGTGTGAATTAACTTGCCCATTGAAATTTTCCTTTATCGTATCCTGTACTATTACAGACTCAGCTTGAAAACTTTGTTGGCAGTTCGCCAATAAATCCACTGCTTTTGCTCATCGGAGAGTCCCGATTCCTCCACAATTCGCTTATGACGAGTATAAACATCTTCTGGATGTACAACCCAACGCCAAGTGCCAGACCAATCCGTGCCAAACAAAATTCGATTTGCTCCAATAGTTTCTGCAGCCTGACGTAAATGATCCGAACTGGTTCCTACGATATCAAAATAGATATTGGAATTTCGCATAGCTACCATCATTGCCATCTCAAAGTAAAAGGTAACTGAACGGCCCATCTTCGACAGTATAATTGGCACCTGAGGGTAGCGGCCCGCTACTTCATCCACCCACTCTGGATTTCCATAGTACAGCCCACCACGGAACTGGCTCCAAGCAGTTGGAAACTCGATCGGGATCTTATACTTGTTTACTGCTTCCATAATGGGAGCAAGATCATCAGCAATTTTTTCTGGATGAATTTCCTTAGTAAATCCTCTTGCAGAGGTAGTACCAACTGCAATTAGACCTAGCTCCTCTACACCTCGCTTTATTTCTTCAGCTGCCCGAGCTCGAACTACCGCAGAATCTTCCGCGTAAGCAGTGTTAACTTGATTCTGACCTACACGCAGCTGGCCATACAGTCTGTCAGGATGCTTTTTGACCGCTTCTACTATCATGTCGTTAGACATATCACCAGCAGTAAGTTGGGTAAGTGCTTTATCTATTCCATGCTGATCCATAGCAGCAACCAGATCATCAGAATTTTCTTCAAACTTCTCATGCAATCGTCTGGCATATAACTCCGGATAACGGGTACGAAAAGCAATTAGATCTTCTCTAGTCCTAATTTTATTTTCTAGCCCATGCCGATGAGAAGGCACCACTCCAATATGCGTATGGGCATCTATGATGCGGGAGGGATCTTTTTTCTGAATCCCTATCTGACTTTTAGCATTCGAAGAAATCGAAGTGCCAAACGCAACCACGCCAGCTGATTTAATGAAATTTCTTCTGTCCATAATTAGTGGTGTAACTTCTTCAAATTCTATTCTTCCACTGTCTTAAAGGCAATCACGGAATATTTCAAGGAGAGAACACATCTAATCCTCAAAAAAATAGTGTTTATAGGCTCTTGCAAACTATACTGTGTTCATGGAATTTCCTGACACTCCAATAGCACTGCTAGTATCCGTAGCAACTCTGCCAATGGCATGGATAATTCATGGCATCTTCCGCAGGAAAACCTTTAAAATTAAAGAAATTGAAAAAGCTAGAAATATCCAATCCGAATTGCGCAAAAAAGAAGAAAAGCGTTACCAGACCATACTCTTAAAAAAGGATGTCGAAATAGAAAATTTAAAAAGGCGTCTTGTCAAAACTGAGCCTTACGATCTCGAAGAAGAGGATGCCTGGTAGTTAGTAAAAAAAATGAAAAAAATGAGCAGGTCTGCAGTAGAACTTTCTATAAGGTGCGAAAGATGCTTTGTCTTGTCCTACAAACATAGAATAAGACCACCCCACATACCTTTCACTCTTAATCTAGCTGTCGACAATCTCTGCAAGAATGAATTCGATTTTTATAGAAAAAAACAAGAAAAGCATCCACTGTTTATAGAAAACAACTTAGATGCAATACCTTTTGACCATCCAGACATCGATGCGTGGCGCAGTTTCAAAAAGGGAGGTATCGGATTTCAAGATGAAGAAAAAGGATTTAAGTTTTACGGGTTGATAGATGATGTGTGGATCAAACCAGATGGAGAGTTAATTATTGCAGATTACAAGGCAACCTCTAAGAAAAAATTTGATTGGGAATATACACATCAACAACCTTGGGGGGAGGCATACGAAAGACAACTTGAGATGTACCAATGGTTATTTCGTAAAAATGGTTTTGATGTTGCCAATGAAGCTTACCTGGTTTATTACAACGGTCTTAAGCATGAAGAAGCATTCAACAACCAATTAAAGTTTGAAAGCTATTGGATTGAAGTCAAAGGTGATGATTCATGGGTTGAGAGTGCCATTATTCATGCAAAAAATTTATTAGAAGATAATAGATTTCCAAAACCTTCAAAAACTTGTGAGCAATGCAATTACCTCAGAAAACGATGGAATCTTTCTCAAGGGATATCCTAGGAATTACTCATTAAATCTTTGTACTCTACCCCACCTGTTCAATCTAAACCTAGTCAGCCATGATTGGTATGGTCCCCAGCTTGAACAAGAATTGGATATACCACCTCCTGTTAGTTGGAACTGGAGGGTTTATTGGCTCCATTTTACGGTTCAGCTTCGGAAACTTAGTTCACCACCAATTCCCTACGGGAATACTACCTTATGGCACACTAGGAGTTAATGTGATCGGGTGTCTGGTAATGGGTTTTCTAGGTGGTATCACTGACGCATACCAGATAGCTACCACTGAATTCCGGCTCTTTCTTTTTGTCGGTCTTCTGGGAGGTTTCACTACTTTTTCAGCTTTTGGATATGAAACTCTTACTCTTATGCGCACAGCTGAACCACTACGGGCAGTTAGTAACATTGGACTGCAACTGGTCTTCGGTCTGGCAGCCGTCTCGATCGGATATAGCCTTGGAAATCGCATATGATTTATTTTGCCTAGCTGGAAATCTCTTCAAAACAACTTTTCTTCACACTAATTCTTTCCTTATTACCGGATGAATATATAAAATTACAGCTATGGAATTATGGCAGACAGTTACAGGTCTCGAATGGCACTGGCAAGTCGGTCTGGTAATAGTTTCAGCTGTAATAATTTGGTTTTGTTTCTGTCTAATCCTTGAACACAGGAGCACCACAATCTTCAAACTGGGCTTCCACTCTCGAGATAAGGAAGTTGAGGAACTCAAAGATAAAATCAGAAATTTAAAAAGACGTCTTGCTAACAATAGTGACGTTCCTGATTGGGCCCTATCCAGAATTAAAGAATTAAAAAGACGTCTTGCCAAGCACGAAAATGATTACTAAAACTAGAGCTTACCAATGACCTTTACTAAAATTACAGCTAGCCCAGCTTAGGCTTTTAAAGCTGAAAACACGATCCCACCAATCGTGCTGCTGGGCCTCCTTTGTGGTTGGAATTCATGGTAGGAATAAATGACTGAATCAGATCTCCAAAAATTTTACGAAACCAAATACCACCGGTTCCTTGAACTCTTGGCGAATACACCAAAAATTCGCGATAGTCTTATTCAAGCAGGGCTCCCCATTATTACATCGAGTAAGCATGGCATTCGAAAAGTTCAAACAGAACTCTTTCACCAGCTTTATTTTCGACCAAGTTTCGTGGAAATTGTCTGCAATTTTTTCCACTCTCAAGATCCTCTACCTAGCACAAAGGAACTTGTTCAACTTTTCGAACTAAAACAAATTCTTCGGCCAAGCACTCCTTCAACAGGCTATCTCGCCATGACCGATTCTCCGAAAGAAGAGTGGGAATTTCTTACTGACATCGCTGACGCATTCGATTCTTCAATAGAAGCTTTAAAAACATCAAGCACATCTTCTTCTAAACCCGATATAAAATAATGCTGTTCAACGCAGCCAAAAGCATAAATCAAGGAGAAACACCGTCAGTTAATCAAAGAACTAAATAGTGTAAAATTATTGCAGCCACTACAACCCCAACCACTCGGTTGTAATGGATAGGGTCTGGTTGATGGTATTGATCCTCACCCCCAGACCCGATCCCATCTTTTTAGTGAGAACCAAAATAATGAATGACTTAGAAAAATATTTTAGGAATAACAATAAACGAGTAATAGCAAAATGGAATCATTACTTTGATATTTACGAGAGACACTTCAGCAAATTTAGAGATAAAGAAGTCGTTGTTCTTGAATGTGGAGTATTTCACGGAGGTAGTCTCCAAATGTGGAAAAACTATTTTGGAGAAAAAGCAAAAATTTATGGTATTGACATAAATCCCAACTGTAAAGAAGCAGAAGAAGAAAACATTAAAATATTTATTGGGTCACAAACAGACAAAAAATTTCTAACTAAGGTTAAGCAGAATATCCCACCGATTGATGTCCTAATTGATGATGGTGGCCACACCATGCTTCAACAGATTGTTTTTTTCGAAGAATTGTTCGGCGCTGTTAAAGATGGCGGCGTTTATTTATGTGAGGATTTACATACCTCATATTGGCTGCGCTATGGAGGAGGATATAAAAGAAAAAATTCTTACATCGAATACAGCAAAAATTTCATCGATCACCTCAACGCTTTTCACTCAGAACAAAAAAAATTCAGAGTAAATAAATTCACACAGACCGTTAATTCTCTCCACTACTACGACAGTGTATTGGTAGTTGAGAAGGCGAAAAGAGATCGGCCTTACGTTGAAACCACGGGTGAAATAACTGTTTCGGATTCAGTGTTACAGGAAGGCTCTTACACAAAACAAACTCTTTCTAAAATTAGGCATATAAGAAATTATTATCGTGGTTACTTGATTAAACACATATTCTTGTCTCTAATTAGCAGATTGTTCAATCTAAGGAGTGGCAAGTGAAAATTGAAAAAATTGAAGTTTTTACCCTCGACTTACCTCTAGCAAAAAGTTATGACAGACCAGTTTCTGGTCTTGGTGGATTTATCCGAGTTGACACTGCTAATCAGGTAGTGATCAAAATATCCTCTAATGGTGTTACGGGGTACGGACTCACCGCTCCAGTGCCTCACTATCATGGTCAAACTCAAATGATGATGGTCCATGCTATTAAATATCTCCTACCCTTTATTGAAGAAAAAAATCCGTTTGATCTAGAACTTATTCACAATACAATGGACGCGGCTTTACGAGGTTCGGAACCGGCCAAATGTGCTATTGATTTAGCCCTTCACGATCTGCTGGGGAAAATATTAAATCGTCCCGTTTACTCACTTCTGGGAGGAGTTCAGCGACAACAATTTGCCACTACTTTCACTCTGGCATTGGGCCGAAATGGAAAAATTTTAAGTCCGTCAGAAATGGCTCAAGAAGCACAAGATTACTACGAACAGGGTTACCGAGCTTTTGAAGTCCACATTGGAACTCCCGGTAAAAACTATCGACAAGACATAGAACGTATTGCAGCAATTCGCTCTCAGGTTGGTCCTAAAGTTGAGATCGTTAGCGACCTGCACCGGCACTGGACAGTTAAGGAAGCTATTAGTGCTATTCGGGAATTAGAATCGCACAACGTTTATGTAGAACAACCTGTGGAAGGTCTAGAGGGAATGTCTAAAGTCTGCCGCCAAGTATCTGCTACCATCATTGCAGATGAAAGTTGTCACACAGTGGAAGATGGAGCAGCAGTCATTCATCATAATGCCGCCGACGCATTTTGCATTAAACCAATCAAGGCAGGTGGCCTATACAAAGCTAAAAAACTAGCAACTTTAGCGGAAAGTTTTGGCATTCTAACCCGAGTGGATGGAGTGCCTGGCGAAGGCAAACTCTCCAACACTGCTAGTGCTCATTTGGTACTAACTCTAAAACATCCAATAGTGTGCGGCGTTATGCAACATACTCGACTTGAAAGAGACTTAGTCACCCAAGGTGGACTTGAGTTTACTGAAGGCCATGTAACACTTCCCGACAAACCGGGGTTAGGAGTTTCCGTAGATGAAAGCTTGTTGAAGCCTGCTTAGTCTTTTAAACATCCCTACCCATTCTCTTTCTACTCACCCAATACCTGTTCCAGGTAAGAAAGATCAGCTACTTGTTCCACTGTCAAACCTGGAGCTAATCGACCCGCCTGTACAAAAAAGTCAATACTAAATTGAATAGATTCTTTATCTAATCCACCTTTGACATCCCAAGTATCAATGGCAAACTGTTCTTCCAAAATAGAAGGGATTATCGTCGGGGCAAGATCCAACCATTTGGTAAACTCAGGAATCAGCAGATCAGGATCTTTGGTAATGCGTCGATGAACTGTTAAGGCTGCTCGAATATAATCTTTTACCATCTCTGGTTGCCGAATGGCAAAATCCCTATTAACACTAACGAAACTTGCTTTTAACATAGGCAAATCCAGAGCAAAATTGGACAAAATATCAAAGCGTCCTGGGGCTTGCATTTCTATCGTTACTGCCTCAGGAATTTTAACTCCTGCAGCATCGACCTCACCTGCTAATAAAGCAAAAGCTCGATTAGCAGATCCTGGGATTACAAGGATTTCCGGCTCGACACCAGGACACTCCTTTAGCAAGTAAGCGTCTAATAAAGCTCTATCCATGGTCCCTTCACTATGCTGAGCAAATCGTCGGCCCTGCAAGTCCCTACAGTTTTTGATTTCAGACACTACCAACATGACCCAATTATTGGCTGCATGCTCCATAACAGTCACTAACTTAGCTCCCTGAGCAATCGCCTGCCAAACATTTCGGGCACCCCCCTTCATAATGTCAGCATCACCACGGGCAAGAGCCATAATGGCAAGTTCGGATTGTGCGTAAAAGGTGGGCTTTACCGTATAGCCTTGCTCAACCAACAACTGATCTGCCATCAGAGATGGAATATCGTCAACATCAACTGCAGAAGGATAAGCTACTCGGAGTTCAGAATCAGTATCTACTGTTCCACAAGATATAACTAGCAAACCCAATACTGGTATCAGTTTGAAAAGCATTAATCTTGAATCAGTCAACATCAGAATCGCCTCTGATTTAAAGTTTCAATTGGTATTACTTCCTAGATCTGCATTCTAGCAGAGTTGACGGCTCTATCTGAGATAAACAAAAAAGGAATACAAACCGTCAATTGACACCCTCAAAGCTCCTGTTTATGATCTCATCAAACAAATTGTTTTTAATAAGGCCTTACTTTGCTTCTCAAAAAAACTATCCCAATACTACTCAAATACATGTCTAAAAAATTTCTTTGGGTAATACTGTTCTTAATTACCTTCCAACCACCTGTTCTTTCTGAAATGTTCCGAATGGAAAGTGCCACTATAGCTGAAATTAACACCGCTTTTGATACAGGCATTCTCACTTCCGAAAAACTAGTTCAACTTTATCTGAACCGTATCAATGCCTATGACACAAGTGGTCCAAAACTCAACTCCATCATTACTCTAAATCCACGCGCTTTAGAACGCGCTCGAGAGCTAGATCAGGAACGACACAAAAATGGGCGCAGAAGTCTTTTACACGGCATCCCAGTATTAGTTAAAGATCTTTTCAATACCCATGATATGCCAACCTCAGGAGGCTTCCTCCCCATGGCTCATTCCCAACCTTGGCGTGACGCATTTGTCATCAAGCGATTAAGACAAAAGGGCGCAATTATTTTGGCTAAGGTGAACCAAAATGATTGGTTTGGAGAAGCTGCTTGGGGAGCTAGTACAGTAACAGGACAGGTTCAAAATCCGTATAAAATAGGTTATGTTCCAGGTGGCTCCAGTAGTGGGACTGGTGCGTCTGTTGCAGCCTATTTGGGCACTGTAGGACTGGGGACCGAAACCGGAGTGTCAATTCGAAATCCTACTTCAGAAAATAATCTATTTGGTCTGTCTCCCACCACTGGTCTAATTAGCCGTACAGGCGTACTTTCCCACTCCATTACTCATGACAGAGCTGGACCTATGGCACGTAATGTTTTTGACCTGGCTGCAACTTTATCGATCGTAGCAGGATTTGATCCAGAAGATCTTTACACCCGGGAAAGCATAGGTCGCATTCCTCATGAAGGATATACATCTTTCATGGATATAGATGGTTTGAAAGGAGCCCGCCTAGGAGTTTTGAGAGATCTTTTTTCCGAAAATCCCGAAGAACAAGAAGGGTTACCTCTAATCGAAGCTTCCATTGAAGCTATTAAAAACCAAGGTGCATTAATAATCGATCCGATTACCACCGGTCTGGATCTATTTAAAGTCATACGATTAGTGGGAGTGAAAAATTTTGAAAAGCGCATGACATCAAATCTTTACTTTGCCCATCTGGGTCCCAACGCAGCATTCAAAGATTTGAATGAGCTTGTTGAAAAACACCATGACATATTATCGCCGATTCTGATTGAGCGGAACAAAATCCTCTCTGTTGACCACAATCTAGAATATATTGCTCATTTAAAAAATCGTACAACAATACGGCAACTAATGATCTATCTGATGGATAGATATGAGTTAGATGCCCTGATTTATCCATTCAAAACATTGCCAGCATGGAAAATAGGGAAAAAATGGAACTCAAATATTCCAAAAGGAAGTATTGCTAAACCCCCACCTCCGGCCTACAACCCACTAAGTTCCTCCACCGGTTTACCCGCTCTAGTGGTACCAGCTGGATTTACCAATGAAGGACTTCCTATTGCTCTTGAATTTTTGGGAAGGCCCTTTTCCGAACCTACTCTGATTCGTCTTGCCAGTAGCTATGAAAAGGCCACTAACCATCGCAAAACTCCTCCTACTACACCTCCCCTATCTGGAGAAGTAATTACTAATAGGCCTCTATACAGTAAAGAAAAATGACTGCAATAACCCAAGTTAATAAACTTTCAACCTCTTGGCCGAAATGGGGATTGCGTGCTCTCTCCCTTGGTATTTTTGCATCAGTTTGGGAGATTTTGGCAAATCAAATAGACAGTCTTCTGCTACCTACTTTTTCAGCCACCCTAGTAGACTTAATCGGCCTGCTAGGCACTACCGAACTCTGGCAGTCTTTTTGGATTAGCAACCAAGCTATGATACTAGGATTTCTACTCTCACTTGCAATTGGAATTCCTCTAGGAATCACCATGGGACGATGGCAAAAAGCTGAAAAAATCACTAACCTATACCTAAACATATTATTAGTTACTCCTATGTCAGCACTTATCCCCATCTTCATTATCGCAATTGGTTTGGGACTAGGCTCAAGAGTCCTAGTGGTTTTCGTATTTGCCGTTGTGGTCATTACAGTCAATACTCGTGCAGGACTGAAAAGCATTGATTCCACCTTAATAGAAATGGCACATTCTTTTGGTGCAACTGAACAACAGTTGTGGCAACAAATTCTACTTCCTGGAGCTTTGCCTGCTATGGCAACAGGTGTCCGATTAGGCCTAGCTCGGGCAATTAGTGGAATGATAGTAGTTGAATTGTTGCTGGTAGCAACCGGTGTGGGTCGTCTAATTTTAAGCTATCAGGCCGATTTTAAGTCCAGTCTCGTTTATGCGGTCGTCTTCGTAGTCTTGATTGAAGCAGTAATTCTCACGTGGCTGATCAATTATATAACACAAAAACTTCTCCCTTGGAAAAGTGAGGTAACTATCGAATGATTGAGGTAAAGCACTGTTCAAAAATTTATCCATCCCGCAACGAACAACCAGCAGTTGTTGCTTTAGAAAATATTGACCTAGTAGTCCAAAAACAGGAATTTCTATGCCTACTAGGACCCAGTGGCTGCGGAAAAACTACTTTAGTGAAAATGATTGGGGGACTAGTTCCTTGGGATAAAGGAGAAATCCTGATTAACAATCAGCCAGTTACAGGACCAGGACCAGACCGCTCTATGGTTTTTCAGAATTTTGCCCTACTCCCATGGTCAGACGTACTTACCAATGTAGCTTTTGGCCTCGAATTAAGGGGTGTTCCCAAGAAAGAACGAGAAGAAAAAGCAATGGAATTGATTAGATCCGTAAATCTTTCCGGATTTGAACATCACTACCCCAACCATCTATCCGGTGGAATGCAACAAAGGGTAGGTCTGGCACGCGCGTTAGCTGTTGATCCCCAAATCCTGCTCATGGATGAACCCTTTGGCTCAGTAGACGCTCAAACTCGCCGCACATTACAGGAAGACCTCCTACGATTCCATCAGAACACACAAAAAACTGTCATTTTCGTCACTCATAGTATGGAAGAAGCAGTACGCCTAGGAGATCGAGTGGTACTTCTCAGTCCGCGTCCAGGACGTGTCCAAGAGTCAGTTGATGTCCCCTTACCTCGTCCCCGCCAAGACGGCATCGACCGACTTCCGGAGTTCGTGGAACTAAAAGAATACTTGTGGCAAAAACTAAGAGAAATGCAACAGAAATGATTATTCGAATTGGTCGAATAATTCGCTGGCCCATTCAAGAAGGACGACCACAAACGGTTTCGTTGCTAATTGTACTTGGCAGTTGGGAAATTGCAGGCCACTTACTAAATTTCACTTTCCTTCCACCCCTATCTATTGTGCTGCAAGCCAGTTGGGAAATGACTATAAGTGGTGAAATTCCAAATAGCTTGGCAGCTAGTCTTTTGGGCTTAATTGGAGGCTATGGGTTAGCAGTTTTTCTCGGAATACTTTTAGGCTCTTTGATGGGACGATACCAAAAAATTTACTATCTGATGGACATTTATCTAAATGCTTTTTTGGCATCACCTACTTTAATTTGGGTACCCATTTTGTTTGTTTTTTTTGGAGTCAGTCGATTGAGTCAAATCGCAGTTATTTTCTTCTACGCTTTCTGGTTGATTGTGGCCAACACAATTACAGGCATACGTACTGTTGATGTATCCCTAATAGAAATGGCCCACTCATTCGGAGCCAATGAAAAACAACTTTTCAGAAAAGTTATTTTGCCCGGTGCCTCACCTTTGATTATGGCCGGCTTGCGAATTGCTATGGGAAGGGCTGTCAAGGGAATGATCAACGGAGAGATGTTTATCGCCCTAATTGGATTAGGTGCCATGATTAAAACCTATGGGGGACAGTTCAACGCAGCAAAAGTTCTAGGCATCCTATTAGTCATCATTGTGGTAGCAGTCATAACAACCAGCTTGGTTCAATCCCTAGATAAACGTCTAACACGATGGACTAACTGACCAATGGGTAGTGGTTCGAGTCCTCTTAGGCATACCATTACTTCCTCCATGTTATCAGTGCTTTACAGGCTTTAATGTCCTGCACTCCAAATCCCTAAAAAAGCCAGAGTTCCCCAATAGTTCCCCATTGCATGTAAATCGAGGGGGTTTTAGGCATCTAGGGTACTTAACCTCCGCTTAACCTTTTGGGGTGTTAAGAGGGTGTTAACCTAAAGTTAACCTTGGTATGCAATTAGTATACTTTTTGGTTAATGGGTAGGTCAGGGATCTGGAAGGCTAGCTACTACCCAACAATCGGTAGGTTAATGTAGATCAGTCAATGTTTATAAAGGATTCAGGCACCTAATCCAATACAACTAAATAGGGGCGTTTAAGGCTTTACCCATACCTATGTGCGTGATCGAATTAGTTTTTGGGAAAAATCACAACGTCTACCAAACTAGGTGTTATCAAAGGTAGTTTCTTGTTCTGTACTCTTGGCAGTAGAGCCACATTTAAGACACTTGAAGTATCTGTCTTTGAGGGGCAGTTTGTTGTCTATTGGTTCTCTGTCTAGATCACCAATGAACTTCTCAGGTTCCTTAGGTAATGACTGCACAATCTTCCATTCATGCTGACAGAATTGATCTATGATGCCGATGGGTTTCATTTTTTATTCTTCTTCACTGGGTTCAGAAGACACTGAATTTTTAATTTTTAGGTATTCATCACAGGCAAAGCCAAGAGGACACAACACGAACACACTCAAATAATATGCGAGAAGGCCATTTACAAACCATAGGCTCATCATAAAGATCATTGCGAAAAGCAATATGGCAATTTTAACGGGGCTCCAATTTTTTGTAATTTTTTTTAGCCCAGTGAAAAAATCTTCAATATATTCAAGCGTATATGTCCAGTTTCTAACTATATAAATAAATATTATCAGTCCAAAAACTAGACCTGTAATGCGGGTTCCCCATCCTGGAGGAGAACTTGTGGTGGTATCTATTGCGCCATCGTCAAACCACCAATTCCATAAATTCCAAGGGATAACAATCCATCCCCCAAAGAAAATAAAGCATACAAATTGGGCTTCAAAAAAATGTTTAAGTAAAGAAACACGTTCATTCCAATCGAGTTTTTTCCCAGTCATTTTTTATCTTCCTCACTAAGTGCCACATGGTCACAGACTGCTTTTAGTTCCATTTCACCACTGGATCCAGGAGCAGGATAAATCCAATCATCCTTAATTTCCCCTCGACTAACCAAGGTTCCCTTTCCCATTGGTTCACTGTAAGCAGTTGTCTTTAACACCTTCAAACGAAACTCATTGCAATCCGCTTGCCTGTACGATTTGACAGACATAGCCCTCCCTACTCCCAATGGTTCAACTAAGTCTATTAGCCACCAATAATAAACATACCCATCACGTTCTTCGATACTCCCAAGATCCAGATACCAAGTCCCATCCACATCCTCACTTTCCGCCCCATAAGTCCAATCACCCGTGAGGTGATTCTCATAAAGATGTTTGTCAAGATATGGATTATTAGCCGCACTATCAGTTAGCTCTGTATGGATCCCTATACAACAAAGCCGCACAAAAATATCTGCTGGAATCCTTAAAAGGGTAAAAGGGAAAACAAATATTAAAACCAGACATAATATAAAAATAAGTGGAAATAACCAGAGAAGATGGGCCCGTGAAGCATCGGATAGCACAACGACAATAAGACTCACCACCCACAGCATAGTAGTGACGGATGTTTGAGGTGATATTCCTAGTCCTGCCGAAATATAGTGTCGAATCATTCTGATCCAAATGGATATGACGACTACCGCTACTATCTGAATTAACCATTCTAGATAAGTTGGCATTTTTTTCTCCCAGTTAGGATCTCTACACTGCTCAAACCATGCGGATTAGTTGATGGGCTTCTACATGTCCCTGATTGGCAGCTAATTGCCACCACTTCAAGGCTTCCTCATTATCTTGAGGAACAATTTCTCCTCGATAATACAACATTCCTAGTGCAATCTGGCAATCTGGATCGCCCTGATTGGCAGCCAGTTGATACTGTGCGACCAATTCCTTGTCAAAATCATCTGACTCGCGTGCAATAGCTATTGCTTTGGACACACTTTCTGGCTCCACTACAAGCGAGTCCGGACTATAGCTGTTTGCACCTTCAGAACCTTCTTCACACAACCGGATGAGAAGAATTATGACTCCTAATACAGGTATAAGTTTTATAAAGTAATACCAACCTGATCGATTGGTATCATGGAGTCTTCTTACCGTTAAAGAGGGAATTGGAATTAGCAGCACAAACTCAAGTCCAAAGGTCGGTAGGGTTAGTAAGGGAAAGTTTATGAGCATAAGAGCAACCCAGACAAATAATAGAAACAACCAAAACTCAGCCCTTGACGATCTGCCTTTAAAATCCTTCCAGCGCGAAAATCCACTAACAATTGCTTCCCAAGGAGTTATAGCTTTGTCCGGAAGAGTATGGAGTTGGGCCATTCCAACGCTGGATTCAAAGTTATAGCCACAATCACAATATAAGGCAGATTCGGGATTGATTAATCCGCAATTAGGACATTTCATATCATTTAAAAAGCTAAGAATGAATATGCGATCAACATTATCCTTAAGACGTTATTTTGGAATAAATCCAAGCAACAAGAGCGAAAATACCAAATAACACTAAAAATAGTATTGCAAAGAAAAATTCAGCGATAATATCGGCAAGAGCTACACCGAAAACAAACTCAATCCAAGACATGATATTCTCCAAAAAAATATAGAGCAGGAGTGACTAGGGTTACTAGAATCAGTGTGAGGGTTAGTGGTTTCATTTTTGATCTCGTTCGCTCGTATAACGTTTTAGGATTTTAATTATTTCAAAATTCCCACTATCTCTGGCTATCTCTACTGCTGTCCTACGTCTTTCGAGAACAGTAGAAAAATCGTCTACATCGGCACCTGCTGCAAGCAGTATTTCAACCATTTCGGCCACACCCGATTCTATTGCCCATATAAGAACGGTAGATTGATATTCGCCCACGCCCACGCGTTGGTGTATATCAGCACCTGCCGCAATCAACAACTTTACTATTGCAGTATTTTCTTCATGGACAGCTAGCAGAAGTGCTGTAAGGCCTTCTTCCTCATCCCTTACATTTGCATTAACACCAGCTTCGAGCAAATTCTGAACTGCCTGAACTTGACCAGTTTCTACAGCTCGTAACAATCCTTGGGAACCCGACAGCTCTCTGTCGGCCCATATAAACTTTTTCCTTGCTTCTACAGAAGGATTTGCTCGCGGCCCAATAAGTCCCCCAATAACTCTTTCTGCATCAACATACTGACGAAAAAGCTTTGTCGTTATATCTAGATTTTGCTTCTCAAAGGTCATTAGATGTGTCTCTGTATAAGATTCCAGATTCATATCTGTTGGCCGTCCTTCAAGTTTTTGCATCAATAAAACTAAGCACAAGTGTTTAACTACTTGTGTTGTAGAAATCATTGACATAGATCTGTCACTCCACTCAGAAATTTCTGGGCGATCATAGGCTAAATTGTCATATATCCACTGTCTTTTCGGATCAGATTGTGAAAAATATCGATCTGGAAGGTAATAGTCGCGCTTTAGAATTTTTACATAATTCATGCCCTCAATTGTGGGGCTAAGTTGGGATCGCAACTGGTAAATAGGGTCAGAACTCCGGATAATTTCGGTCATTTCACTAGTTATTCCATTGCGAACAAAGGCTTCCATTTTTTCATCTTTAATCGTTGCAACGTGAAATACAACTTCTGGATATTCTTCTTTTATTTCTTCCGATTCAAAAATGAACTCCAATGTCAGCTCAATAAACTGAGTCAGATGTCCGATCTCCTCTTCTCCGAGTGGATGTCCAACTGTCTCAGAATCTTTGTAAACGGTTTCTCGAAGAACGTCTGAGAAGGACTTGTTCGGACCACATCCTGTAAGGAGCAACAAAATAGGCAGTGTGAGGATGAGTTGTTTCATTTCTTATTCTTCTGTGCTTCCATCCATTGCCATGTGATGGGTATTAGAAATAGAAGTGCTAGGCAAAATGAAACCGAGTGAAAAACGTGCCAGTTCGACACAGTTTCAGACGTACTTGCGAATCGGTTATACCATGTTGTCGTGCCCGACCCCCAAAATAATGACGGGCCTAATCCACAGGCCCAAGCCAAGATCAGTTGGTCTCTGCTTAAGGCTTTGACTCTTTCTTTCAGACGACCTTTCAACAATAAAATCAACAGGTAGGCAGGCAACCCAAATAGGGTTGATAAAACCATGATTTTGGGCAGGGATCTGGTTATTTCTTCCATGTCTTTCGTGGTAGATTCAGGTGTTGTCCATTTTTGGTGCTGCTGCTGCAATAGTTTTAGTCGTTCCCGACCCCCAATTCGGTTTGGCCGTAGCCAAGGAAGAAGGAGCTGGTGTTCTCGAACTTCAGGTTCAACAGGAACATCTTCTTCATCACTCAGTTCTTCAATAACCCTATCCATAAAATGATCTATATCCTTTTTTTCTTGCCAGATTTCTAATAGCGATGGCATAGGTTTACGGGGTGTATCTTCTTCATCTTTTTCTTGCCAGATTTCTAATAATGTAGGTCCAGTACGGAAAGTCTTTGGAGATTCGGTTTCCTTTAATTCCGTTTCTTGGTTTTGCGGTTCTATCACATCTATCCACTCACCCAAACAAACAGGTGCGGATAGGGTTACTAGAATCAGTGTGAGGATTATGGGTTTCAATACGTGTTCCTTCTGATTGTGTCTAATGTACTTTTAATATTGCTTAGCTCATAGTCCATTTGCCTAAGCTGACGGTCAGCTTCGTCTAATTTACCTTGGATATTCATGCCCATAAAAATGACTATGACCAACAGTATGATTATTACAACAGATAGGGGATTTTTAGGAGAGTTTATGTTTACCTTTCTGTAACTCATTTTGACCTCCAAATAACAGGTGAGAACTTACCTAATATCCTATACTGGGGGTGGGGGTAACAGCAACAGAATAGTCCTATCAAAATACCCCTGCGGGTAGTGCCAGTGACCCACTACATTCGATCTAAAAGATCGTCACATAGGAGCCATTCTCGCACGCTTATTTTGTCTATTTATAGTGAATCGCCAAGCCAAAGAATCCTGTTTCCTTTCGATGTCCTTATTGAGGTGTTACTTAAATGAAAGAGAACTTTAGGAGTCCCTTTCTCTCCAAAAAAAATTCTAAAAAATTTTAGATTTTTGGTCGTTTATAAGCAGGTACCCAACCCCATGATCCATCTGAACCTTTAAGCCGATCACTCTTATTAATATGGGTTTTTCCTTCTGGTATTAAATCCCACCACTCAGGCCAGATACCTTTGCTATCTACGATGGCTTTTAGAACTGCAATAGGGATAAGTCTTTTCTGGGCAGGTGAACATCCGATAGGATTGTTTAAAATATACACCGCCTCCTTAAGTAGATTTTTCCTGCTATGTTTACCCCCACCTTTTAGCCCCATCAGTTGAGCATTTCTTATGATTAGTAGACATCGTTCAGCTACCTCTAATGGGAGTCTTATGTTTGGAAATTTAGTTGGCATTTTCAAGGACTCTTCTAAGAACTTCTTAACCTTCTCATTGTGTAAAAGTTTGTGGGCAATTACCCTCGCACTATTCCTACTTGAGCAGTCATAACTTCTTAAAACAGCATCTACAGCATCACCTGTAACGATGTACCTGTAGACGAAGCTCTTTTGTTTCTTAGTCAATTCTTCTCCTTTAAAATTAGAGTGTGTGCCACAGGCTACGTCCCCTTGCAGAATCCAAGGGGACATACCTGCAACTAGGCATTAATTACTTGGCTAGTTAGAGAGTGTTTGGCTACTAGTTTGTCTAGCATCCCAATAGCTTGCCGTTTATGGGCAGGACTCAAGTGGCTGTATCGCATTGTCATTTGGATATTTGAATGTCCTAACAGTTCGCTGACTGTTACTAGAGGTGTTCCACCCATCACCAGATGAGAGGCAAAACTGTGTCGCAAATCATGAAATCGGAAGTCCTCAATCTGAGCCTCTTTCAGAGCTTTTTTGAAAGCCCCTGTCCAATCTTTTGATTGACCACCTTGTCTTCCTGTGACGACAAATTCACTAACAGAATTCTCTGTTACCTCTTGAAGCGTATTAAAAAGAATTTCACCAATATCGACAAATCGTTTCTTGCCACTTTTTGAATTGATGATCTCAAGTTGCCTACGAGATAAATCCACATGAGTCCACTTCAAATTTCGGATTTCAGATCTTCTCATCCCAGTGTAAAAACCTAATTCCAGAATTAGTCTCAGATGATCATCAGCAACAAAATGAAGTCGTTGCCATTCGTTCATACTGATAAATCTCAACATCTTATTTTCTTCTCTTAACTGCTTAATGCCCTCAGTAGGATTAACCGACAAATATCCCCATTCAACAGCCTTCCGCATCAGGTGTTTCATTAAGCTTATTTCTCGATTCAGTGTACTGGCTTTCACTAGGCTCAATCGTTGGGATTTGTAGCGTTCAACCAGTTGGCTAGTGATTTTATTTATGGGCAAATTGTCTCCAAAGAATTGGAGCATGTTTTTCAGCCTTGATCTATCTGCCTTCCAACTAGCCTTATTCGTTTTACTGTAGGCAAGGTATTCAGAACACAGTTCTGAGAAGCTTCCCTTTTGGAGTCTAGCCAAAGAAGGGTTCTCTAATAGCTCTGTCTTCATCTTTGCCCATTCAGCTTCGGCACCCCTTCGGTTTTGGATTTGGGTTTTCTTCTTAATTCGTGTACCTCTGCCCTCTGTGCCAGTACCGTCAGGAAGCCTGTAATCTAGTTTCCAGACTCCATTTTTAGTTCTTATGACACCCATATCGCTTCTCCCTTCATATATATATGCATATATTATATACCCATACAATCCTCATGTATATACACAGGTATATACAGTTATGGTTTCTACTGAATCAATTCAGGAGGGTCTTCATCTGCAAGTTGGGGTACTCGGGACTCATCAGATAACCCAGTATCAACGGGGGTTTTTTCTTCCACATCTATAGTCAGTCCCGACTTACCCGACTGCTCAGGAAGATACCGCTCAAAAGAAGGTCTGAATGTGCTGAGGTAATACCCTCGCCGATTATATCCCTGCTCAGTTTTCCACTGACTAGGCTCAATCTTGAATGGCTTAAGCATCCTTGCAAGTTTGATTGTAGTGAGTCCACCTTCTCTACTTCGGTAATCGCCCCAAGGAGAAGATTCCATCTTATTAAGTTCGTCACACAGATCTTGGGATTGGATTCTATCTGGCCATTTTTCTTCTTCCAGAATGAGGAAGATATCTTGGAGTAGCAGTTCTCTTTCCGAAGTCTTGAGACCAGAGGTTTTAACCTTAGCCTCTAAGGTTTCCATCGCTACCACTGCTCTGTCTAACCAAGCTCCTCCTGCTAAATCAGCGATAGCAAATAGTGGACTCCAAACATCCCAAGTTCGGGCAACTTGTGATTCACTACCATATTGCTTTTTCAACTCCTTAACTGTGACGTATTGTTGTTTGGCATATTTTCTCTGAGTGTCTTTAGTGAATTTCATTATTCGAGGCACAAAGTCTAATCCCTGTGATTCAATATCCATTTCCCCTTCCTGTCTCATTCTTGTACCTTTAGGAAATCTCTCGAATTGCAGATTGATCGCTCTGCTTGTGATTGTCGGATCAAGTCTTTTCAAGGATGCAAATAGCCTAAATCCAGATGAGTTGAAAGAGACGACTGAATAGCTTCCATTGGTTCCACTACCTCCCTGACACCTCAAAGCTCTGGCTCCTTTTTTATAGCCACTGTTTAACAGAGACAGTCGCTCGTTATCTCTTGTTGCATGCTCAGCTTCATCAATCAGAAACACTGGTTGGTCTCTATCAGATAGCCTAAACAGCACCGCAGTAGTAATCCCTGCTCCACTTGTTTTCAATGACTTATTGCAAATCCATTCCAACATCTCGATAGCCAGTGTCTTTCCACTCATTTTGGAGGGAGAGGTAATGCAAATCATCGGAAAGAATTTTGTCTGTTTGCCATACCAAGTCGCAATGCTCCATAAGGCCAACATGTCACAGGTTTCCTGCTTCACATCATCTGGATGCCAAATGTAATCGCTAAACCATTGAGAGATGTCATCGAGTAATTCTGCCCCGTCGACTGGACTAACTAGTTTTTCAATTTCTTTTGTAAAAGTTAGAGGTGGCATTATTCTTCTTCCCACCTCTCTCTGGCTTGATTCATTTGAGAGCTAACCAACTCCTTCATGGCTTCGGCATGAGTTTTATCTGGCTTAGAATCATCCATAGCAATTTCATCCATCCTGTCCTCTAGCCTAGGTGCATCACCTTCGGCTACTAGACGATCCACTTCACTTTGGGCAATCCTTCTCAGCCTGCCAATTTTTGTGCTTCGGATTCTGCCCGCAGAAAGCCAGCCATAAACCGTCCACCGAGAGATAGATAATTGTTCAGCGACTTCAAGTGGACTTAGATATTTCTCCTTCTCTTCTTTTCTCCTTAGCCGATCTAGTTCTGTCGATCCATATGTAAAAGTCATTCTGTACCTCCAAAAGATTCTCTGGTTAAACTAAAACCTTCACCTGAATGCATCTTGGCTAAGACAACATCTTCACCAAATTCATCCACAAGACTTTGCAGTTGCTCAAAGAAAAGTTCCTTGATTTCATGCTCAGTCCAAGATTGTTTTTGGGTATCTCTTTCTTCAATATTCATATCTGCTCCTTAGATATATTTAGAGCTTGGGGATTAGTCGGAAACCTATCCAACCAACCCCCCAGCCCCGCAGTTTCCAACAGAGTTGGATTCTGCTTTCGCGTGTAACCCAATTTTACAAACGGGTTAATTCCCCGACAAAAGAGTTAGTTAATGAAGGTTAATACCTTGGTATCACTGTGTTTGTAGATAGTCAGAATAGTTTTACGGGGAAAGCGGGGAAGAAGTTTTCGGAAGGTTTAATCAGGCTAGTTATACAAATCTCTCATGAGAGTTTCTTTTCTTTTTCGATACTCAGGGCTATCAGGTTTTTTATCTAATTCTTCCCAAGTCAGAGGTTGCCAACTTCTAACAGAACCCTGCATTCTCGATAAGGGGATTCCATCTTCATCCAATGCTCTACGAAGGGCTAAATATGAAGGGATATCATCGAAGTCTTTTTCGTTGTCCATATACTCTCGAACTATTTGCCTTCGCCTGAACACTACATCCCTAGCATCACCTGCTCCATGGACTCCCTCAGTGGCTTTAATAACCCTGCGATCAACAGGCCACTTTCTTTCTCTTGCCCAATACAGAAAATCCAACGGGACAACCTCAGCTAACAGGTAATCAGACTCTACAATTGATGCGACATGAAAAGTTTTCTTACCATCGGGCAGGTAGCCCAAAGATAGTTCCTTATCTATCACCTCTTGTGGAATCTGAGGAATATGTTTTGGTTTCAACACATTTGCCCAGATAGCCTTGACTGCATAGGAAAACATCACACCCATTTCACTATCAGGATCATCAATCTCATACTGGAAGAATATTCCGATAGGGGGATCTCCCCCTTTCAACGGTTCAGGCACAACAATGTCATCCCAAAGAGCAGTATCAGTTCCTCGATGAATAGGCCGTTGCCCATGGCAAAGGTAAATGGCTTCCTCTACAGACCATAGATCCATCTTGGCAAAGTATTCAAGGTTGTCTGTAGTCAGTTCTTTCTGAGTATTCTTATTATCCTTAAAAGCCTTCTCCCAACGCTCTGCAAAGATTGGATACTCTTTTTGGATATGTTCAGGAATTGAGTAGATCTGATAGTGCCTACGAAAGGTAGCTCGAACAGTCTTATCAGCCATAGTTGACCTCTACAATATATATAAGACCCACTTGGATATTTGTCCAGTTAGAGAAAGTTCCCCAGAAAGTTCCCCAACGTCTGCAAAACTCCACTAAACTCCCACAACATCGTTAGAGTGAAGGAACCCTTATACATAGGGCTTTCTTACTACTCAGGATAAAGAGATACTAATAGGGCTAAAACCCTTAAAAATGGACTAACTGACCAATGGGTCGGGCTTTAAGGCCTGACGAACATATCATACTTTTCCCTATGCTCTCAGTACTTTAGAGACTTTCAGGGTATTGAACTAGAATTGCTGAATAGGCGAATCCTACCATTCCCCTGCCACTTGATTGTAAATTTGAGGTTATTGGGAAGGTAGATTACACCTTATATAGAGGGAATTTGACTAATGGTTACATTAGTTCAAAAGTGGTTAATGGCCTAAATGAAGATTTTGACGTAAATATGTTGACCGATATCGGTATTCCATCGGTACCCCAATACACAGAATATAGTCTTTATAAGGCTTTCCGATGGGGTCGTATGGTCACATCCAACTAAAACCAATGGGGGGTTATATAGCGTTTACCCCCTTCTGTGTGTGAATCAAGTCTTGGCTTAGGGAAAAAACTTTAGGACTTAGTGAAGGTTATTTCCTTTTCAATACTCTTGGCTGTTGAGCCACAGTTATCACATTGATAGTAGCGGATAGTGGTGGGTAGATTATTGTTAACAGGGGTGCGATCCATGTCAGCACTACCCCCCTTGGGTTCCTGTTTACTTGTCTTGATAACCATCCACTTATGATCGCAGAATTGATCTATGATGCCGATGGGTTTCATTCTTTGTTCTTCTTTAGGGACTGCAACACTTTTTGCCTGTCTTCCTCACTAAGTTTCACATATTTACAGACTACTTTTAGTGTGATTTCCCCCGCGGTATTAGGTGTAAGGTAAGACCAATTTTCAGAGGGGATATTATCACTACTATCTACTCCTCCCTCTCCCATTGGTTCGCTGAAAGAAAGAAAATTTATCATTTTCCAACGCAACGAATCGCAATCCACTTGGTTGTACGATTTAGAAGACATCTCCCCCGCTGACTGTCTTGTAACGTAGTCCTGTAGTGTCCAAAAATAAACATGCCCATCACGTTCTTCGATGCTCTCAAAATCTATATAGAAAGTTTCACCATTGGCACTCTTCGCCACTTCTGTCCACTTGGGTTTCATTCTTTATTCTTCTTTAGGGACTGCAACGCTTCTTGCCTGTCTTCCTCACTAATTTTCACATAGGTGCAGACTGTTTTCAGTATACCTTCTGCTATGGAATCAGGAGGAGGATAAGTCCAATTTTCAGAGGGGATATTATCACTACTATCTACGCCTCCCTCTCCCATTGGTTCGCTGAAAGAAAGAAAATTTATCATTTTCCAACGCAACGGATCGCAATCCACTTGGTTGTACGATTTAGAAGACATCTCCCCCGCTGACTGTCTTGTAACGTAGTCCTGTAGTGTCCAAAAATAAACATGCCCATCACGTTCTTCGATGCTCTCAAAATCTATATAG
>Ga0315339_1001095_pt1 | contig 26242 bp, 18 predicted proteins | sample ASW17metaG_FD_204514 | JGI IMG/M metagenome (GOLD analysis project Ga0315339, IMG submission 204514) | Ammonia-oxidizing marine archaeal communities from Pacific Ocean, United States - ASW #17 | ecosystem: Environmental > Aquatic > Marine > Oceanic | place: USA: California | collected 2016-12-05 | reverse complement strand
CAATCGATGATCCGAAATCCACGGGCGCGCTTGGGGGCAAGATCAACACAGGACGACCGGTGTCAAGCAGGGCCGCCTCCAGGGTCACGGAAAAGGTGACTTCTTCCCCACCACTTTCCGGCCGCCTGACAAATATCAGATCGGCCAAGCGCCCGCGCGACGCCATGACATCTTCCTCGCGCCCCGTGACAATCGTGAAATGGGCGGTCCCCGGTCCGGACTCCGACTGGTCACTGATGGTCACGTTATTTCTCTGGCAGGTGTCGTCGAACACCTGTTGCGCCTGCTGCCGACGCTCATCGGATTCGCGTTCGGCAACGGCCATGACATCGCCGATCATGGCGCTGGTCATGCCCTCGCCGACGTAGGCCACCGAATCCCTTGGATCCATCGCGACGTGGATTGCCTCGACATGGGCACCCCACTCGCGCGAACGCTTGACCACCGCGTCAAGCCACTGGCCGCGACCCGGCAGACCGCTGAGCGGTACGAGTATCGTTTTGATTGCCACCTCAGCCTCCCTTGGTTGCTCCGCTGCAAAAATCTAGCACGGTGCGGATACCGGGCCAAACGAAAGGGCAATTTTTGATTGAGCTCAATATACTGAGACAGCGTGCCGGATCAGGCAAGATGCGGTGGAATTTCCTCCACGCCCTCCGGGTCCTGATGAATCATCACCTCCGCTTCCGGGAACACTTCGCGGACCAGGAGTTCAATCTCGTCGGCAATGTGGTGCGCACGCAGCAGCGTCATCTCGCCATCCATTTCCAAATGCAGCTGAATAAACGTGCTGAGGCCGGAGGACCGGGTCCGCAGGTCGTGCATGCTGCGCACCTCGGGATGGGCGTGGACGATGTCCTTGATTCGCTGCCGATCAGCGTCCGGCAATTCATGATCCATCAGTATGTTGTACGACATCTGAAAAATCTTCCACGCGCTGTAGGAGATGTATCCCGCCACGGCAATGGCTACGAGAGGATCGACGAAACGCCACTCCAGCATCACCGCCGCCAGCAGCCCGCCGATGACGCCCACATTGACCAGCAGATCGGTTTTGTAGTGAACCGAATCGGCGGCCACCGCGACGGATCCGCTCTCACGCACAACATATCGCTGATAGGTGACGAGCATAAGCGTCAGCACGATGGAGAAGATCATGACCGAAACGCCGACCATCCCGTTCTGGATGGGCTGCAGATGGATCAGCCGATTGGCTGACTCGAACAAGAGGAACACGGCCGAGCCGCCGATGAACACGGCCTGTCCTAAACCGGCCAACGGTTCGGCCTTGCCATGACCAAAGCGATGCTCCGCATCCGCGGGCATCAAGGCATGCCTGATGGCGAACAGGTTGAAACCGGACGCCACCACATCGAGCAGGGAGTCGACGAGCGAGCTCAACATCGCGACTGAATCCGTCATCAGCCATGCGACCGACTTGGCAACGACGAGGATGGACGCCACCGTCACGGCCGCGTAGCTGGCCCGCCGCATCAGCCGCGAAGATCGCTCGACGCTTACGCCATTTGGCGTGGGCGCGGCAGTCGATATTGCGGGACCTGGGCTCTGGGTAGAACTTGAGCTCTGGGCAGGCCCTGAATTCTGTGCCGGCTGCCCCTTTGTCATGGGTAGAGCCTCGTCAATCGCCAACCGTCGTCGACACGGTCGAATTGAAGACGGTCGTGGAGCCGGAACGGACGCTGGCTCCAGAACTCAATGCGGGCGGGTTTCAAACGGAATCCCGACCAGAACGCGGGTCTCGGGATATTACCGATGGCGTACTTCGCGGCGACCTTCGCGACTTCGCGTTCAAGCTCAAACCGGCGTTGCAGGGGCCGGGACTGCCACGATGCCCAAGCGCCGATCTTGCTCTCACGGTCGCGCGACGCGAAATAGGCGTCCGCTTCGTCATCATCGAGCATGCCGACGGTGCCTTCCACGCGAACCTGTCGCGTCAGACTCTTCCAATGAAAGCACATCGCGGCCCAGGGGTTCCCGCCCAACTCTTCCCCCTTGCGGCTTTCGAGATTGGTGTAGAACACGAAGCCACCAGCATCGACCCCCTTGAGGAGCACCATGCGGAGGGACGGGCGTCCATCGGGCGTTGCCGTCGCCAGCGACACGGCATTGGGAAGCGACGGTTCACTGCTCTCGGCGTCGTTCATCCATTGAGCGAATTTGTCGAGGGGATCCTCGGCGGCGAGTTCAGAGTCCTGCGGATCGTTGAGGTCAGACGGCGTCAATTTTCGCTTTCAATCATCAGCGGTGACGGCCGAAACCACTGTCCCGACCCGCGATCTCCATAAATACGATCACATCTCAATCCTAGAGCAGATCGCGTCTTGTTTGGATCATATTGTGAATCCGCCAAGATTCATGAACCAGGACCACTCTGAATTGGAAATTTCCCTGGCGGCCGCGCACGCGAGTTGTCTGCCCAGGTTTGGCCTGCCTGGAAAATTCTCCTGGAACCTCCATATAGGTATTCGCATGCAGGAAGTCCGCATGTCCTTGAGACCTCGATCATCGAACGATAGGCCTTAATTCCGCCCGATTTTTGGTATACTAGTTGTTAATCGGGGATTGGATAACTTCATACAGAGAGATTCCGTGTGATTGGCGATTTGATTGGTAGGCTATGGAGCATCAGAGGAATTGAGAGGCACATAACATCATGAAGACATTCAAACTCTGGGTTGTCGGCATCGCAGTGTTATCTCTGGCAGCCTGTTCGGACTCAGACGGTCCCAAGCAGCAAGTCGGCACGCTGTTGGGCGCGGCGGCTGGCGCCGTGGCTGGCGCCCAGTTTGGCAGCGGCAGCGGCCAGCTAGCAGCCACTGCAATCGGGACGCTGCTGGGGGGGCTGGCAGGCAGCGAAATCGGAAAGTCGCTGGATCGCGCAGATATGGCCTACCTGCAACAAACCCAGCAGAAGGCGCTCGAAACCACGCCGTCCGGGTCGTCGTCGAACTGGTCAAATCCGGATTCGGGAAACTCGGGCCAGGTCACTCCGCAACGTACATACCAGAACGCGGGTGGAACTTATTGTCGTGAATTCCAGCAAACGGTAACCGTCGGTGGCGATACAGAATCGGCATATGGAACGGCGTGCCGACAGCCTGACGGCACCTGGAAGATCACCAACAGCTGAGCCGCGGGGGCGTTTAGGCAGCATGGCCTGGGTCACAGGGGCCTGGGTCATAGGCAAGTCCTAGACACCGCGCACACGAATGTGTGTCGGTCGATTCACGCCGTGATACGGTGCCCGGCATGAAACGCCTTGTTCTATTGGCCGTCCTCATCATCGGCGCAGCGACTGCCGCCCAAGCCGATTTTGTGACCGGCCTCAGATCCTATGAGGCGGGCGACTATTATGTCGCCTACAAAGAATGGCTGCCGTTGGCCGAGTCAGGGGATCCGGCCGCCCAGCGAAATATTGGACACCTGTACCGCCTCGGCCGGGGTGTGACGAAAGACTTCGTGAAAGCCGCGGCGTGGTACCGCAAATCCGCGGAACAAGGATTTGCCCGTGCGCAGGCCAACCTCGGGAACATGTACCTCCGCGGACAGGGCGTGCCAAAAGATCCGCTCTCAGCAGCCAAATGGTTTGGGCGTGCGGCCAAACAGGAACACTCCATCGCGCAGTTCAACCTTGGCCTGATGTACGAAAACGGTATCGGTCTGGCACAAGACGATGTCGCGGCGCTGGGCTGGTACTACCGCGCCTCAAAGGCCGGTCACCGCAAGGCGGCACAGCGCCTGGCGAGACTGGTATCCCGGGGCGCCACGCCGCTGACAGATGACACGCTGGCGCCGACCGAACCGGATAAAAGGGATCGGCTCGCCAGTGCACAACGCGGCAAACCGGCGCAACCGCTGTACGGCGAAAGCGGGGCGGCCGGCGCAAGTGATGCAAACTCAGATAAAGCGGATTCTGGGGGTGTGAAATCTGGGGATATTGGCCCCGATAAGGTGGCTGACGAAAGACCCAACGCTGATTCTCCGAAACTGCCCTCTCCGACCGCGCCACATCCCGTAATTGCCGCCGAAGCCCGTGAGGTCGCAGCGCGCGCGAAAGCGAATGCGCCGGTTACCGATGCCCCACCCAATCCAACTGTCCCGGAGGCCGATAAGAGTGATCAACCGGCTGATCCACCGGTCGAACCCGTTATCGCGCCCGTCCAAGCAAGAGATGAGGCGGAGCCTGCAAAGGCAGTTCCCCCACATCCGATCATCGTCGCGGAAGCCGCTGCCGCAATCCAAGAAGACGAGGCCTCCTCGGCCGAAGGAGAATTAAAAGAGATCGCTGACACGCGCAAAGCCGCGACATCAGATGAGAGCGTCCCGGCCACCGGCGATGCCGCTAAATCTAAAACGGCCAATCCCGATGCCGTCCCACCGCCCGCTTATCTCGTACGCGAGGCCGAACAGCAACAGATTCCCAAAGAAGAGTCGGTGGCTGTCGAGCCGGCGATAGAGACCGCGTCATTGCCGGAGGAGAAGACGGAACCCCCTGACGCGCATGCATCTGCCCAGCCGGCAATCTCGTCCGCAAAAGATCTCCAGCCGGCCTCGAAAAAATCGACCGTTCGGCAAAAGGCCATCGAGCTTGCCGCATTGCGTCAGGCAGCAAGACGCGCCGCGCGATTCGGACAGCGCCTGCAGTCACAACTTCCCGATTGGGCGTCGGAATTCAAGAATGTTACAACGTCGAGCGCCGCCGATACCAGCATTAAGAAGACGAAGGATTCAAAGACTCCGAAACCGGCGACAGCACCTGCAGCGCCTTCCCCACCACAAGAAATCGTAGCCACTGATGCCGCGGATGCGCCGGATCACGTCTCCCCCAAATCAGCCGATTCAGCGAGTTCTTCCGTATCGCCCGCAAGTCCACCCGGCCAGCCCGAAGCCGGCGTCGCTTCTAACACCGAACCCGATACAGGTAGCACCACAGCTCAGGATTCAGACGTAATGGCCGCCGCCGTCCGTCAAACTGAGGCGGACCCAACCCGGTCAAATCGCGCAGAGGCAAGCGGTTCACAGGAAGTCAGTTCACTGAGTTCCGCACTCGCCTCGGCTGTCGCCGATCTCACCGAACCCAGAGCCGATAAAGACGACGCAGCCACGGAGGCCGCGACAAAAGCCACCAAGATGGACGGATCTTCATCGAAAAGCCCTCCAACCGATCAAAAGATGGCCGCAGCGTATGGCGTGCCACCGGCCCACGATCCAGATGAGGTCGCCGCATCGACCGAAGCGCGCCCCTCAGCCGCACCTGAAACAGCGGCTGTGGCTGAAGTGCCTGCGGCAGGGACTGAAGTGCCGGCTGCAAGCGTGCTAGCGGAATCTGACGGTGCGGCTGACGGTGATGTGGCGGTGTCTCAACCGCAAAATGACGGCGTTGCCGCGGTAGCAAATGGTGAGGGATTGCCGGTCGACGCCGTATCCAGCGACTTGACCACTGAGTCAACGCCTGACGCCACGACCTTGGAAGCAGGCATCGCCTCATCCGGTGCGCCCGAGCGTGTGGCATCTCTCGCGGACGAACAGGCCTCCGCCTCGACTGCGACCAACGAGGATACGATAAAACCACCGTCCGAACTGATCCCGGCTATTCCCGACGACGCAGTCAAACAAGTGAGGTCTGGCAAACAAGCGAGGTCTGAAGATTCAAAGCGTGTACCCGAAGAAAACGCACCGGCAACGTCTCTACTTCCAGAAATCACACTTGCGCCTCAGACCGAAGATTTAAGGGTAGAGCCCTTATCGGCCGAGATTGACAAGCCGCCTCCACCGGCACCCCACCAACCGACAAACACCGAGAATGTGGAAACACGACAGACTGCAATCCAGGAAATCGTCTCGAAGCGGGATGAAAGCACCCAAATCCCAGAAGCTAGCGTCGACGGCCAAGCCGTAGAACAGGCGCAAGCGCCATACTCTGCAAGCACCGTTCAAGAGGCTAATTCGGTGTCCGATAGAGACCCGGCATCAGGGACGAAACCAGCGTCAGCCCCTGACACGCCAGCCCAAGCTGCAGTGGTATCGGGGGAAACCTCCACGGGATCCCCGGCGCCGGCAGAAAGCCCTCCAACCACGTCCAGCCAGCCCAACCCGGTCCCAAACGCAACTCCAGCCGCAGCCCAGCCGCGGGAAGCCGCCATGGTGCCGGCAGCAACGCCTAAGCAATCCACGGGCGATCTCCTTGAGCAAGAGCGCCGCCGACTGGAGCGAGAACGGATCGCAGAGCAGCACCGAACGACCAGAGAAGAACAGGCCCGCCGTCGAATTCGCAAACTCCTTAAGATTCAAAAATCTTGGGAATTGGCGACACTTCGGCGCGATCAGGCGACAAATACCGAAATAATTCGAGATGGCGGCGGGACATCTGGCCGACTTCCCGCCGGAAAATCAAAGTCGGATGACCCCGCCAGTGCACCCCCGCAGAAATCGCCAAAGGAAAGCGTCGCGACAGCACCCGCCGCTGTGCCGGACGGCGAGAGCAGTTCGGCAACGGATCAGCCCGCAACCGAAAACCAAGACATTGACTTGGGAACTTCGTCTCCTGCACCGCCCTTGGGCGTTGCGCTGGATGCCGGGATGTCGGCCTACCAGGCCTACGAGTATGAAGCCGCGTTTCGGTATTGGTTGCCACCGGCAAAAAACGGGGATTCCAACGCCCAGTTCTTTGTCGGAGGCCTCTACCGGGACGGTGCCGGGGTGCCCGAAGATCCCGTCAGGGCATTTCACTGGTGGACGCTGGCAGCGGGACAGGGGCATCGACAGGCGGACAGATTACTGGCGGAACTCGAGTCCGAAATGCTGCCCGAAGAGATCGCAGCCGCGAAGAAATTGAGTGAGTGAGGCGCTTAACCCACCAACCTGTTTGGAGTCGGACATCGACGCATCGGCGGGTCTATGCTATTTGCATCCCTGTATTAACCAAATGGTACTCAAAATCCTGTAACGACCTTAGCCTGCAGCCGCGCGCCCTCCCGTTGGGAGGCGACGTCGCGCAGCGGGGGGGATTAGCCATGATCAAAATATAATGATGAATCCATATAAGATCCTTGGAGTCGGCCGCGACGTGGGTCAGAGCGACATCAAGACGGCCTATCGCAATCTGGCCAAGGAGCTTCACCCCGACCGCCATCCGGGAGATGCAGCCGCGGCAGAACGGTTCAAGGAAGTCTCGGCCGCATACCAGATCCTGGGGGATGCCAAGACGCGGGGCCGTTATGACCGCGGCGAGATCGACGCCTCGGGCAACGAGCGCATGCAGCATCAGCGCACGTATGCCCATGCGGGTACCGGAGAGCGTACCCGAACCGGCTCGTTCGAAAGCTTTGGGTTCGATAACTTCGGATTCGGCGGCTTCAATGCCGAGGACATCATTTCTCCGCTGTTTGGCGCTCGCCGGCAAGGCCGTCGTACAGGCGTCCGCGCACGAGGTAGTGATAGGCGCTACACCATGCAGATCAGTTTTCTTGAAGCCGCCAAGGGCGGGTCCCGACGACTGACCCTGGCCGGCGGGGCTTCGGTTGACGTTACGATCCCTGCCGGAATGGATGATGGACAAACGGTCAGGCTCAAGGGGAAGGGGAACCCCAGCCCGGCGCATGGTCCCAATGGCGACGCGCTGATCGAAGTCCGGGTCGCACCGCATCCTGTATTCACGCGGGATGGTGACGACATCCGCGTCGAGCTTCCCGTGACCCTTCAAGAAGCGGTGCTTGGTGCTCGAATTGAAGTCCCCACCATCGATGGTCCGGTGACCATGCGCATTCCCAAAGGTTCGAACTCGGGAAGCAAGCTGCGCCTGAAGGGCAAGGGCGTGATCAACCGGAAAACCAGCCAGCGCGGGAATCAATACCTGACGATCGCCATCATGCTGCCCGAATCGCCCGATGCCGATTTGACGGCATTCCTGAACGATTGGCATCCGAATGGATACGAGGTCCGCCGCAAACTCAACACTTAAAACGGATTTACGCGTTGCCATCCGCTGTCGGACTCTACCTTCGACGCGCAAATTCCGATGCCGGCACTGTTCAGGCGCTAGCGTGATGATTTTTGACGGGTTTTCGCTTTGATGTAGGATACCGTCAGCTTCCAGAGATCTCTGTATCATGAGGTATATATGAGCGAGTCTTCGTCCTTGTTGGCCGGCAAGCGGGGTTTGATCATGGGCGTGGCGAACGAGCGTTCGATTGCCTGGGGTATTGCCCGTGCGTTGGCGGCACACGGTGCCGAGCTCGCCTTTACCTATCAAGGTGAGACCATGGCGAAGCGCGTGACGCCACTCGCCAAGTCCTTAAATTCATCGATCATCGAAGATTGCGACGTCACCGACACCGCAAGCATCGATGCGGCATTCGACACAATCCGGCAAGAATGGGGATCGCTCGACTTCCTCGTTCACGCCATCGCATTCTCGGATCGAAGCGAACTGAGCGGACGCTATGTCGATACGTCGCCCGAAAATTTCGCGATGACGCTCAATATCAGCTGCTATTCGTTCACCGCGGTCTGTCAGCGGGCCGAGAAGCTCATGACCGATGGCGGCAGCATGCTCACGATGACCTACTACGGTGCTGAAAAGGTGACGCCCCACTACAACGTCATGGGCGTCGCGAAAGCAGCACTCGAGGCCAGTGTCCGCTACCTGGCGGTTGACCTCGGCGCCAAGAACATTCGGGTGAACGCCATCTCTGCGGGCCCGATCAAAACGCTGGCCGCCTCCGGAATTGGAGACTTCCGATACATCCTGAGGTGGAACGAATTGAACTCCCCCCTGAAGCGCAATGTCACGACTGACGAAGTTGGCGGCGCCGCCATCTATCTCATAAGCGACCTTGGCCGTGGTGTGACGGGGGAAGTCCATCACGTCGATAACGGTTATCACGTCGTCGGCATGAAGGCCGTCGACGCGCCCGATATTGCGGTCGTCCAAGGAACAGAGAGCGGCTGAGATCATTTGCGATCGCATGGGGCCACGCCTGTCCCGCCCTGGCATCGTTCAACGTAGCTAAATTCATGTCTCACAACACGTTTGGCCACCTGTTTCGTGTCACCACCTGGGGTGAGAGCCATGGCATTGCCATCGGCTGTGTCGTCGACGGGGTCCCGCCCCGGATTCCCCTCGCCGAACCCGACATCCAGCAATGGCTGGACCGCCGCCGGCCGGGACAAAGCCGCTATGTTAGCCAACGGCGGGAACCGGACACCGTTGAGATTGTGTCCGGCGTATTCGAAGGCCAGACCAGCGGCACGCCGATCAATCTCGTGATCGCCAACGTCGACGCGCGCTCCAAGGACTACGGCGACATCAAGGACCGGTACCGGCCCGGTCACGCCGATTTCACTTACGAGCAGAAGTATGGCCTTCGGGATTGGCGGGGTAGCGGCCGTGCATCGGCCCGGGAGACTGCCTCACGGGTGGCAGCGGGTGCCGTTGCCCGGAAGGTCCTCGGCGAAAAGATCGTCATTCGCGGCGCGATGGTGCAAATGGGGGCGCACGCGATCGACCGAGAGCGCTGGGACTGGACCGCCGTCGAAGAAAATCCCTTCTGGTGTCCGGATCCGGAAGCCGCGGACACGTGGGGCACGTTCCTCGATTCAGTGAGAAAAAGCGGATCGTCGACCGGTGCAATCGTTGAAGTGGTCGCCAGCGGCGTTCCAGCTGGGTTTGGCGCTCCGCTTTACGGCAAGCTCGACGCCGACCTGGCCGCCGCGATGATGAGCATTAATGCGGTCAAAGGCGTCGAAATCGGTGCGGGCTTCGGCGCAGCGGCGCTTTCCGGCGAAGAGAACGCCGATGAGATGCGGATGCGCCGGCGCAAGCCGGTGTTTCTATCCAACAATGCCGGCGGTGTATTGGGCGGAATCTCGACGGGGCAGGATGTCGTCGTGCGGTTTGCCGTTAAGCCGACGTCCAGCATCTCTACCCCCCGCCAAACAGTCGATTCGCAGGGGCAGAATGTCGATGTTGCGACCACCGGGCGTCACGATCCTTGTGTCGGGATACGCGCCGTTCCCGTCGGCGAAGCCATGATGGCCTGCGTTCTGGCCGACCACCTGCTCCGCCATCGCGCACAGTGCGGCTAGATTGAGCCCTTATTCAGTTGCACCATCCTCGGTGAACTTGGCCGCGAGCAGGAATTCGCGATTTCCTTCAGGTCCCTGGATCGGGCTTTCGGAAATTCCCAGCACCTCCCAGCCGGGTTGCCGGCCGATGAACGCGCTGATGCGCTCACAGACCTCTTCGTGCAGGTGGGGATCGCGCACCACGCCCTTTTTACCGACCTGCTCGCGGCCAACCTCGAATTGAGGTTTGATCAGCGCGATCAGCGTCGCCCGAGACGCGGCCAAATTCATGGCGGAGGGAAGCACGAGTTCGAGTCCGATGAAGCTCACGTCGCAGACGATCAGGTCGACCGGATCGGGGACTTGTTCGCGATCGAGGTGGCGGGCGTTGGTCCGTTCCAAGACCACGACGCGGTCGTCTTGCCGCAGTTTCCAGGCAAGCTGACCATGGCCAACGTCCACGGCGTAGACCTCCCGCGCGCCGGCCTGGAGCAACACGTCGGTAAAGCCACCCGTCGAGGCACCGACATCGAGCGCCAGCGCCCCGGATGCGGATAATCCGAAGTGTTCCAGTGCGTGCGCCAACTTGATGCCGCCCCGGCTGACCCAGGGATGTGGCGCGCCCTTCACCGTCAAGGGGCTGTCTCCGGGCAGCGTCTGACCAGATTTATCGATCCTGCGGTCTCCGGCAAATACACTGCCGGCCATCACCAATGCCTGCGCCTTCTCCCGGGACTCGGCCAAGCCGCGTTCCACCAGCAGTGTATCGACCCGAATTTTCGAAGGTTTTGCCATCTTAGGCGGCAATCACGGACAAGCTGTATGGCCCGGTCACATTGCCCCCGGCTCAAGCGCGGGCCGACGTCTCCACGACCTGATCGAGGCCAAGCGCCGCCAAGGCCGTCGACACAATGTTCGACGATGTCAGCGCGGCGGTCTCGTATTGCTTTGCCGGAGAATCGTGATTGACGAAGAAATCAGGCAACATCATCGACCTAACTTTGACGCCGTTGTCCAAGAGGCCGTTCGAACTCAGGAATTGAAGGACGTGGGACCCGAACCCGCCGACCGCACCCTCTTCAATCGTGATCAAGACTTCGTGCTCTCGAGCCAGGCGCCGGATCAGATCCTCATCCAGAGGCTTTGCAAATCGCGCATCTGCGACTGTCGTCGATAGCCCGCGCGCCGCCAGCTCTTCTGCCGCAGCCAGGGACTCCTGCAACCGGCCGCCAAACGACAGGAGCGCGATCTTCGTGCCTTCCCTGACAATGCGCCCTTTTCCGATGGCCAGCGCCTCGCCCCTCTCCGGCATCTCCACACCGACACCGTCTCCGCGCGGATAACGGAATGCCGAAGGCCGATCATCAATGCCTACCGCTGTGGCCACCATGTGAACGAGCTCCGCTTCGTCCGCGGCAGCCATGACGACGAAGCCGGGCAGGCAAGACAGATAGGTCACGTCGTACGATCCGGCATGGGTTTGCCCGTCGGATCCGACCAGTCCGGCGCGATCTATGGCGAACCTCACCGGCAACGACTGGATTGCGACGTCGTGGACGATTTGGTCGTAGCCTCGCTGAAGGAATGTCGAATAGATCGCGGCGAACGGCTTATAGCCTTCGGTGGCGAGACCAGCAGAGAACGTCACCGCGTGCTGCTCGGCGATCCCGACGTCGAAGCAGCGCTCGGGAAAGCGGTCCTGAAACAAATTGAGACCTGTTCCCGACGGCATGGCCGCCGTGATCGCGACGATCTTGTCGTCCAGTTCAGCCTCTTTGACCAAGGACTCGGCGAATACCTTGGTATACGACGGCGCGTTCGATTTTGCTTTTACCTGAGTTCCAGTGACCACATCGAACTTGTTTACGCCGTGGTATTTGTCATCAGAGATTTCGGCGGGCGGGTAGCCATGTCCTTTGCGCGTGACCACATGAATGAGCACGGGTCCTGGTTCTTCCGAATCCCGGACGTTCCTAAGCACCGGCAACAGATGCTCGATGTTGTGCCCGTCAATCGGACCCACGTAGTAGAATCCCAGTTCCTCGAACAGCGTCCCACCGGTCACCAGGCCGCGGGCGTATTCCTCGGCAAGGCGCGCCGTACGCTCAACGGGTTGCGGAAGATGCTGTGCCACTTCTTTCGCGAGATGCCTCAGACCGCGATACGACCGGGACGAGATAAGGCGTGAAAGATAGGCATTGATGGCACCCACGTTCGGCGCGATCGACATATCGTTGTCGTTAAGGATGACGATGAGCTTGTTGGGCATGGAGCCCGCATTGTTCATGGCTTCGTAGGCCATCCCAGCGGTCATGGCGCCGTCGCCAATCACGGAGATGACGTTGTTGGTCTTGCCCGCGAGGTCTCGCGCCACCGCCATGCCCAACCCGGCAGAAATGGACGTCGAACTATGCGCCGCGCCAAACGGGTCGTATTCGCTTTCGCTGCGCTTGGTGAAGCCGTACAGGCCGCCACCCTGGCGGAGCGTCCGGATCCGGTCGCGTCGGCCCGTGAGAATCTTATGTGGATAGGACTGATGACCCACGTCCCAGATCAGGCGATCGTTCGGCGTGTCGAAGACGTGGTGCAGCGCGACGGTAAGCTCAACCACACCCAGTCCGGCACCCAAGTGCCCCCCGGTGACGGATACCGCGTCGACCAGTTCGATGCGCAGCTCATCGGCCAATTGAATCAGCTGTGCTATCGTGAATGCCCGGATATCCTCCGGAACCGTCACGGTATCCAGCAGTGGCGTTTCACTTTCGTCGGTCAAGCTTGGTGACTCCTTATCCCAATATACACCAGGAATGCCCCGCGGGCACTCAGGAGCGTCGCTCTATAACGAAGTTGGCGGCTTGCCGCAAAGCATCGACCCTGTCCCCAAAAGGTTCGAGATGCGTACCGGCCTGGTCGGCCAGCATTCGCGCCTGGGTTCTCGCACGCTCGACACCGAGCAGAGAAACGAACGTTACCTTACCCGCCGCCGCGTCCTTGCCTGCCGCCTTTCCGAGTTCCTCCGTACTCCCTTGGGCATCTAGCAAATCGTCCACGATCTGAAAGGCCAACCCGAGATCATGGGCATAGGCATGCAGCGCATGCCGCAAGGAGCTGTGCACCTGACCAAGGATGGCGCCAGACTCACATGAAAACGCAATCAGAGCACCGGTCTTGAGTTGCTGTAGTCGCGTGATCATCGCGACGTCGGCTTCGGCATGCTCGAAATCAAGGTCGATCATCTGGCCGGCCACCATGCCGCGGCATCCTGCGGCATGAGCGAGCGAGCGGACGAGTTCGCAGCGCACCGAGGACCTTGCATGTGTCGCCTCCTCAGCGAGAACTTCAAACGCCAAGGTCAGCAGCGCGTCGCCCGCCAAGATCGCCGTCGCTTCATCAAATTCAACGTGCGCTGTCGGCTTGCCTCGGCGCAGATCGTCATCATCCATGGCCGGCAAGTCGTCGTGAACCAGCGAATAGGTGTGCACAAGTTCCACGGCTGCCGCGACCCGCAACGCGCACCCGCGCGCGACCTGGAAGAGATCCGCGGTCGAAAGAACCAGAAACGCGCGAAGACGTTTGCCGCCGGCCAACGTCGAATACTTCATGGCCGAGAGCAAGCGACGTTCCGGTCCGTCCGCGTCCGGCAACAACACCTCGAGTTCGGCGTTGACCGCATCGGCGGCGGCACTCAGTACTTGCTTAAAATCCTTCATGGTCAAAAAGCCGCGCGGCCAGATCGATCAGGATAGATCGACGGGCTCGGAGGCCACGCTGCCGTCTGGACTGAGAACAACCTTCTCGATCTTCTCTTCGGCGGCGCGCAATTTGCTCTCGCAATGCCGCTTGAGCAGGGCACCACGCGTATAAATCTCGATGGATTCTTCAAGACTGACGTCGCCTGCTTCGAGACGCTGAACAATATCTTCAAGCTCGGCCAAAGCCTCCTCGAAGCTGAGCTTCGCAATATCCGCCGGGATGGGCGGTTCGCCGTCGGGTGTCTCCTTGGCCATGCAACCTCCTGAATTTACGAGAGTTTAGGCCCGACGACGACCGCGAACAAGAAACCCCGTCCTAGACCGTCATCAATTCCCGAACATGCACGTCAACCGAGTGCGCGAGCGCCTCCAGGTCATAGCCGCCTTCCAAAACGGAAACGACACGGCCCTCGCAACAATCAGCCGCGGCGGCCAAAATTTCATGGGTCACCCACCGATAGTCATCTTCGGTCAGCCGCATTTGGGCCAAGGGATCGTCCGCGTGGGCATCGAAGCCTGCCGAGATCAGCAGAATATCGGGATCAAAATCGCGCAAGCTGGGCAGAATTATCCTCTCGAAGGCGTCGCGAAATTCCTTCGAACCAGCCCCAGCCGCCAAGGGGGCGTTGACGACGTTCCCAACGCCGATCTCGCTCGCCGCGCCCGTGCCCGGATAGAACGGCGCCTGATGGCTGGACGCGTAAAACAGGTCCTTGTCCGCCTCAAACATGTGTTGGGTCCCGTTGCCGTGGTGGACATCAAAATCCACCACCGCTGCCCGCTGAAGGCCATGCGCGGTACGCGCGTGAAGGGCCCCGACCGCGACATTGTTGAACAGACAAAACCCCATGGAGCGGTCGCGTTCAGCGTGGTGACCAGGTGGCCGAACGGCGCAAAACGCGTTGTTCGTCGATTGTTCGCCAACTACGGCATCAACCGCGGCCACGACGGCACCTGCACCGCGCAACGCCGCGTCTCCTGAAGCAGGGGAGATGACGGTATCCGGGTCCAGATGCCGATGCCCAGAAGCGGGAATCGCGGCTAAGACCGAGTCAACGTACGCAGGCTCATGGACCCGCGCGATTTGGTCGCGTGAGGCCAACGGAGCCTCGCGCCGATCAAGATCATCGAATTGGTCCCCATCGAGCGCCGCCTGCACGACACGCAGACGGTCGGGACTCTCGGGATGGTGATCGCCCGTGTGGTGCTCGACGCAGACATCATGGGTGAACAGTAGAGTTGTCATTTCCCGCCACCCATCTATTTGATCTAACGAAATCTTGAGCCAGTAGAACGCTGTCTATTTGGGGATTTTCGCGGTTAAATGGCGCCCTGACAATGGATTGTCCTTGGGGACTGCCCCGGGGGATGTCGCTGTGTCCCGGAATCTCTCGCCTCAGGTTCCGGCGTACTCCAGCCATGTATGACAACGAGTAATTAATCGAATGCGGGTCTCGAAGCAAATAGTCATCGTTACGGTACTGGCAGCTCTGGGGACCGGAGCATGGGCGGCCTTTTTCGGGTTGCCCTGGGTGGCAGCGTCCGACCCGGCAGCACAAGGAAAAGACCGCGGGCAACGGCCGACGCTGGTTGAGGTCGTGGCCGCACGCCGTGATGACGTTACCGTCATCGTCGAAGCCGTCGGTACGGCACGGGCCAATGAAGCGGTGACCATTACATCGAAGGTGATCGGACACGTTTCGAAAATTCGCTTCAAGGAAGGTGGCCGGGTCAGAACCGGAGACGTCCTCGTCGAGCTTGATTCGCAGGAGATGCAGGCCGCGCTCGAAGAAAAGGAGGCGGAACGCGACAATGCCATCCGCCGCTATGAACGGGCCCGGGAGCTTTACGAACGTCGCAGCGTGCCGCGGGCCCGCATGGACGATGCGTTCGGCGATCTGCAAATCGCCGAAGCCCGGGTCAAGGCCGAAGAGGCACGTATCAAGGAGTACTATATCAAGGCGCCCTTCGGCGGCCGGCTGGGTCTACGGCGTGTCAGCGTCGGGGCGCTCATCAATCCCGGTACGGAGATCATAACCCTGGATGATACGGCTAAAATCAAGGCGGATTTCCGGGTACCCGAGACCGCGCTCGTCCATATCACGACGGGCCAATCCGTCACGGCCAAAAGCGCCGCTTATACGGACAGCGACTTCGTCGGCACGGTGACCACGATCGATACCCGCGTGGACCCCATCACACGATCGATCCAAGTCAGGGCCATCTTCGACAACCCCAAAGAACTGATTCGACCGGGAATGTTCCTCACGGCGGAATTCGTCGCTGTCGTCCGGGAGGGCAGCGTACTGATCCCCGAACAATCGATCATCGTCAGCAGAGACAAACAGTACGTCTTCGTTGTTGTCAACGGCCGGGCGGGGCGCCGGGATATCGTCACGGGGCAACACGTCAAAGGCGATATCGAAGTCATTTCCGGCCTGGCCGCGGAAGAGATCATTGTAATCGGCGGCATTCAAAAAATTCGGGACGGTGCAGCCGTGAAGCTCGCGAACCCGCCGCAAGCGACGGCAAAACCCGGCATGAGTTAGGCTGACCCTATGGTTCTGTCCGATATTTCCATCAAGCGGCCGGTATTTGCCACCGTCATTAACCTCGTCTTGATGATCGGCGGCGTCTTTGCGTTTGATCGGCTCACCGTCCGGGAAGTGCCAGATATCGACCGGCCGGTCATTTCAGTTACCACGACCTACCGCGGTGCCTCCGCCAATATTATCGAATCCCAGGTCACCCAAATCGTTGAAGACGCCGTCGCAGGCATTGAAGGCATCAACATCATTACGTCGAGCAGCCGCGAGGAATCTTCGTCTGTCTCAATCGAATTCAACATCGACCGCGATATCGACGCCGCCGCAAATGACGTGCGCGACCGCATCAGCCGGGCCGTGCGCAAACTGCCTGACGAAGCGGACCCTCCAAGAATCGCTAAAAACGACGCCGATGCGAGACCCATACTGTGGGCGACGCTGACCAGCGATCGATTGAACCACCTCGAACTTACCGATTATGCAGACCGATTCCTGACCGACCGACTTTCCATCGTTCCCGGCGTCGCATCTGTGCGAATCGGAGGTGAGCGGCGTTATGCGATGCGCCTGTGGTTGGACAAACGGGCCATGGCGGCGCGACGAATCACCGTCCAGGACGTAGAAGACGCACTACGGCGACAAAACATCGAACTACCATCGGGTCGCATTGAGTCGGTGCAACGAGAAATCGCTGTCAAAACCGATTCAAGCCTGCGCACGGTGGCGCAATTCCGCAACGTCGTGATCTCCGAGCGAGGGGACTATTTTATCCGTCTCGGTGAGATTGCGCGGGTCGAGTTCGGGGCTGAGGACGACCGGAGCGAGCTACGTATCAGCGGCGTACCGGCAGTCGGTCTGGGCGTGGTCAAGCAATCGAAGGCCAATACGCTCGACGTGGCGAACGGTGTGGCGGAGGAGATCGACCGCCTTCAGGACTCGCTTCCGGCGGGAGTCAATCTCGAGATCGCCTACGATCAGTCGACCTTCATCAGCCGCGCGATCGACGAAGTCTTCGTCGCCATCGGCATCGCATTGTTCATGGTCATCGCGGTCAATTTCGTTTTCCTGCGATCCTTGCGGGCGACGATCATTCCCGCTGTCGCGATACCCGTCTCCGTCATCAGCTCTTTCATGGTCCTGGCGGCGCTGGGGTTCTCAATCAACATTCTTACCCTGCTCGCGCTCGTTCTGGCGATCGGCCTTGTGGTCGACGACGCCATCGTTGTCCTGGAGAATATCCACCGCCGCCTCGAGCAGGGAGAACCCCCGTTGCTCGCCGGCTTGCGCGGTGCACGCCAGATCGCCTTCGCCGTCATTGCCACGACAGTCGTGCTGGTTGCGGTTTTTATTCCGATCTCCTTCATGGAAGGAGAAACGGGACGCCTGTTCAGGGAATTTGGCATTGCGGTCGCCGCTGCCGTCATCTTCTCAAGCTTTGTCGCACTCACTCTGACCCCGATGATGTGCACGAAGCTCCTCCACAAACCGGAAGAGGAAGGCCGCTTCTTCAAGTGGTCGGAACGGACATTCGATGGCCTTCATCGCGGCTACAGAAAGCTTCTGGTCTGGGCGCTGGATATGCCGATCGTCGTGGTGTCGGTTGCCGCGGGCATTTCGGCCCTCTCGCTCGCAATGTTCCAGGCTGCGCCCAAGGAGTTCGCGCCGGTCGAGGACCGCGGCGCGATCTTCATACCCATTTCCGCTCCCGAAAGCGCGAGTATCGGCTATACGCGCCGCTATGTTCGGGAGATCGAGGAACGTCTCCAGCCCATCATCGACCGCGGTGACGCCAAAAACTTTCTGGCGATCGTGGCGCCCAGCTTCGGCCGCCCCGGCTCAGTCAATGCGGCTTTCGCCATCCTTCGTCTCAAGCCGTGGGACGAACGGGAGCTAAAGCAGCAGGATGTCACCAAAGAGATATTTCCGGCACTTCTCGCCATTCCCGGCGTTCGTGCGTTTGCCGTCAATCCTTCAAGTCTCGGGCGCAGGCGTTTCGGCGCACCCATCCAAATGGTACTCGGGGGGCAAAACTACGACGAACTGATCGAGTGGCGTGAGCGCGTGATGTCGCGGGCACGCGCGAACGACCGTCTTCTCGGCGTCCAATCAGACTTCGCAGAGAACCGACCTCAGCTGCTTGTCGATATCAACCGCGATCGAGCCTCGGATCTCGGCGTTTCGGTGGAAGACATCGGCCGCACGCTCGAAATCATGCTGGGGGCCCGGTTTGTGACGACCGTCGATGTTGGTGGAAAACTTTATAACGTCGTCCTGCAGGCGCGTCCCGAGGACCGGACCCGACCCGGAGATCTGAGCAATATCTACGTGCGCTCGCGGACCTCGGACAATCTGATCCCGATGGCAAATCTCGTGTCATTTCGTGAAACGGCCGGTGCCCGCGAGCTCAAGCGCGTGGATCGGATGCGGGCGATTACCATCACCGCATCGCTCGCCCCAGGCTACACTATGGGTGAAGCGATTGAGTTCCTCCGACAAATCGGCGTAGAGGAATTACCCGGAACGGTACGGGTCAGCTGGGATGGCGCATCACGGGAATTCAACGAATCGTCGAGTTCGCTCTACGTGACCTTCGGGCTGGCCCTGCTGATCGTATTTCTTGCCCTGGCCGCGCAATTCGAGAGCTTCATTCACCCGCTGATCATCATGCTGACGGTGCCGCTGGCCGTGACAGGCGCGCTGGGTTCGATTCTCCTGCTCGGACTTTCGGTCAACATATACAGCCAAATCGCCATGGTTATGCTGATCGGACTCACGGCAAAAAACGGCATTTTGATTGTGGAATTCGCCAATCAGATGCGGGATGAAGGCCGTGAACTTCGAGACGCGATCCGCGAGGCGTCGGTCACGCGCCTGCGGCCCATCCTGATGACCAGCATCGCGACGGCGATTAGCGCGGTGCCACTGGCCACGGGAAGCGGCGCGGGCGCCGAAGCCCGTCGCGCGCTCGGCACAGTCATCATCGGAGGCGTTAGCTTCTCGACCGTCCTGAGCCTGTTCGTTATTCCTGTGCTGTACTTATTGCTCGCCCGCTACACGCAGCCCGCCGGCCATATTGCGCGCCGGCTGACCGCGCTTGAAAGCATCCATCGCGACAAGAGTATCCAGGCGGCGGAATAGAAACGATCCCGGGTCAGGCTGTCGAAGGCCCTGAGTCTGCTGACTCGGTCTTTGCCTGTTCTTCCGCGACGAGTTCTTTTTTAGACAGCTTGCCGATCATCGTCTTTGGCAAGGCAGCGCGGAACTCGATGTGCTTGGGGAGCTCGGCCCGGCCAAGCTTGTCCTGCAGGAACGCCATCAGCTCTTCCTGAGTCAGAGCCTGCCCCTCCTTCAGTTTCACGAAAGCTTTCACGCTCTGGCCCTGGTATTCGTCGGGCACGCCGATCACCGTCACCTCGTCGACGGCGAGGTGCCGATAGATCCCTTCCTCGACATTGCGCGGATAGACGTTGAACCCGCTGACGAGAATGAGGTCCTTGATGCGATCAATGATGAACGTGTAGCCCTCCGGGTCCATGTAACCGACGTCACCCGTACGAAACCGGCCGTCGACCATGACTTCCTGCGTCGCCGTGTCATTTCGCCAGTAACCAGCCATGACCTGAGGGCCGGAAATACAAATTTCGCCCATCTCACCCTGGGGCAGCACCTTTGTCGGGTCTGCCCGGTCCACGATCTCAATGACCGTGCCGGGCAGGGGAAGACCGATCGAACCGGGCTTGTTCCGGCCCGAAAATGGATTACACGTGGCCACGGGAGACGTCTCTGTGAGCCCATAGCCCTCGACGAGCTTGCAGCCCGAAAATTCTTCGAACTTCTGCTTCACCTCGACGGGCAACGGCGCGCCCCCGGAAATGCACGCCTTGATCGACTTGAGATCGAAGTCCTTGAGTTTCGGGTGCGCATTGATCGCACCAAACATGGTCGGCACGCCGTCGAAGACAGTCGGCTTTTTCTTATGGATATCCTGGAGCAGGGCATCGAGTTCGAAGCGCGGGTGCATGATAATGACCGCGCCGAGATAGATGCTCATGTTCATCACTGCCGTCATGGCAAACACGTGGAAGAACGGCAGAACACCCATCACGCGCTCGACGCCGGGTTCCAGTTCGGGGAACCAATCCCCGCACTGAACAGCGTTTGTGTACAGGTTGGTGTGCGTCAGCATCGCGCCCTTGGGCGTGCCCGTCGTGCCCCCAGTGTATTGGAGAACCGCGACGTCCTTGCCAGGGTCGATTGCAACAGGCACGTGCCCACCATCGTTATTGAGCAGTTCCTCGAACGGAATGTGACTGGAATCGTTGGGGGCCCGAATGACATCGCGATGCTTCACCAGCAGGAACAACCAGTTTTTCGGAAACGGCAATACCTCGCCCATGGTTCCAACGATCAGCGACTTCAAGCGGCTCTGCTCCAACATGGCCTGGGCCTTCGGGTAGAGCCCCGCCAGATTGAGCGTCACCATGATGTCGGTCTGAGAATCCTCGATCTGAAAGAGGAGCTCTGGCGCGGAATAGAGCGGACTATAATTTACGACGGTGCCGCCTGCCTTGAGGATGGCATAATACGAGATTACAGACTGCGGGCAGTTGGGTAGGAACAGCCCGACCTTGATGCCTTTCCCAACACCGAGCCGCTGAAAGCCTGCCGTCGCCCGATCGATCAAGCCGTCGAGCTCCGAATAGGTGTAAATTCGACCCAGGAAATCCAGGCACGGCCGCTGAGGAAAGCGCGCCACTGCATCATCCATCAATACGTACAACGGGTTCGCCGGGATTGGAGCATTCCAATCCACACCGTCCGGGTAGTGATCAAGCCATTTGTGCTCTGTCATGACGAACTCCCCTAAAAGCGGCGCCGGGAACGTTGGCGCAGCTTCCTGCTATGCCGAGATTCGTTGCGGCTCGACGGCCAAGAAGTATGTCAGGCGTTCAGTTACGATGCCCGCGGCTTCCGAAATGATGCGATCGACAAGCTCTTTGACTGTCGGCACGTCTTTAATCAATCCGACGGTTTGCCCACCCCATATGATGCCGTGGTCGATATCACCGGTCTCAAGAACTGCGCGGCTCTTTTCGCCGGAAACGTACTCTATGAGATCTTCGATCGTGTGGTCGGGATTTGAATTTTCCACTTCCCGTATCTTGTCGGCCACGCTGTTCTTGAGGATACGGGCGGTGTTGCGAAGATTGCGCAATATCAGAACCGTATCGCGCTCCGAACACTGCACCATGAACTGCTTCACGTTGTCATGAACCGGGGCTTCCTGGGTGGCAACCATGCGCGAGCCCATGTTGATCGCGTCAGCGCCCAGAGCCAGGGCGGCAACCAATCCCCTGGCATCAGCAATTCCGCCCGACGCCACGATCGGGATGTCGATTTGATCCGCTGCCGCAGGCAAAAGTATGAGACCCGGAACATCGTCCTCCCCCGGATGACCCGCGCATTCGAAGCCATCGATTCCAACGGCGTCGCAGCCGATGCTCTGTGCCTTCAAGCCATGCCGAACCGACGTGCATTTATGAAGAGTCTTCGCGCCGGCCTCCTTGAAAATCGGCATGAGCGATTCAGGGTTGCGGCCCGCGGTCTCAATGATCTTCACACCAGACTCGACGGCCGCCCGCGCATACTCCTTATAGGGAATTGGCGTTAGCGTCGGCAGAATCGTCAAATTCACGCCGAACGGCTTGTCGGTCATCTCCCGTGTGCGTTGGATCTCCTTGGCCAGATCCTCCGGGGTCGGTTGGGTCAGCGCGGTCAGGAATCCGAGCGCGCCCGCGTTGGCAACGGCTGAGACCAATTCAGCCTTGCCGACGCCTTGAAGTCCGCCCTGGACAAGCGGATGCTCAATCCCAAACAACTCTGTAATTCGCGTCTTGAACATTGTTCTCTCCAACCCATGATATTGAGCAAACCACCCGATCGGTCGCTGAGATTGAAATACCCCGACGCCCGCGCCCGACGGTGATTTGAAGAAGCTGGGATATGGGCCAACTAGACCATGTCACCCGCTCGAATTCAACTTGACCCACGCCCACTCAGCGTTCGTAGCATACCTACTTTCCGCCGAACTGTGGCGACCGTTTCTCCATGAACGCCAACATTCCCTCAGTGAAATCATCTGTCGCCGCACAACGCGCAAAGCTCTCGGACTCGAGGCTGAGCTGGGTGCCAACATCCGAAATCAACGACGCCTGGAGCAGAGCCTTGGTCTGCCCGAGCGCCACCGTCGGGCCCTCAGCCAACCGCTGCGCCAGCGCACGTGTTTCCCGCTCTCGATCGGGAGCGGCGACGACCTTGTTGAGTAGACCCAGAGACAATGCTGTTACCGCATCAAAACGGTCCCCAAGCATGGCTATTTCCATAGCTTTCTTGAGGCCAACAATTCGGGGAAGACAATATGTGCCGCCGCCATCCGGGCTGGTTCCTATCTTGATATAGGCCAGCGTAAATACGGCGTCGTCAGCAGCGATCGCGAGATCACATCCCATTGTAATCGAGAGACCGGCCCCAGCGACCGCACCGTTCACGCTTGCCACGACGGGTTTTGGCAACGATTGCATCGCGTTGACAACCACATGGAATCTATCGATGAAGGCGCGGAATTTCTCTTGCCGGCTTTCAACATCCATGGCGACCCAGTCCTGCATCAACTGGATGTCGCCGCCGGCACAGAAATGCTTGCCAGCACCCTGCAGAACAACGCACCGGACGGCCGCCTCCTGCGCGGCACGGCCAAAACCCTCCGCCAAGCCATCAACCATCTCGCCGCCGAGTACGTTGAGACGGTCCGGCCAGTTCATGGTGAGCGTCAAGACGCCGTCGGCAAAGTCCTGAGAAACCGCATCCGGCATAAGGTCCTCCGATTCTTAAAGATGGATCCATGTAAGCAGGTGGGAAGACCGCTTGCACTTAATTCGTCATGTATTCGGGTTCAATGGCAAACAACAATTCAGAGCCTCGCGTGACGGGGCCGAGCAGTGCACCAGCACGCGGCAAGACGTGATCGGCATAGAACCGGGCGGTCGCGATTTTGGCGTTCAGGAACCCGCGATCACCATCGTCTTCCACCAACCTTCTGGTGGCGGCTATGGCTGCGCGAGCCATCAAGTAGCCGCCGGTCGTCACACCGAGCATGCGCAGGTAATCCGTCGCACCACTGGCCCAATCGTTCGCTTTACCTGCATTGCGCGTCTCGATCATCCAATCCGTGGCCCGAGCAAGATTGTCGATGGCAGAACCAAGTCGGTCACCGAATTCAGGCATTCCGTTTTGCATCGACCCAAGTTCAGCCGCAGTCGCGCGCATGTCGTCGAGAAGGCTGCGGATGTGAAGTCCATCGTCATAGGTCAATTTTCGGCCCACGAGATCGAGAGCTTGTATGCCGTTGGTCCCCTCATAGATGGGGGTGATGCGCGCATCCCGATAGTGCTGTGCGGCGCCCGTTTCCTCGATGAATCCCATCCCGCCATGCACCTGAACGCCCACCGATGCCATTTCGACACCGATGTCCGTCGACCATGCCTTGACCACCGGCGTGAGTAGTTCGGTCAATCCGAGGCTCTCACGCCGTTGCCCAGCATCTGGATGACGCTCAGCAAGGTCGAGGTGGGCCGCAATGAAATAGGCCACAGCGCGGGCTGCCTCCGTATTGGCCTTCATGGTCATCAACATGTGGCGGACATCAGGATGCTGAATTATCGGCACTGCCTCTTTATGCGATCCGTCAACGGGGCGGCCCTGTATACGTTCCCGCGCATACGAAAGCGCCTGCTGATAGGCGCGCTCGGCAATGGCGATTCCCTCAAGGCCAACGTCGAGACGCGCCATATTCATCATCGTGAACATGCAGCGCATCCCATCATTCTCATCGCCGATCAGGTATCCGACAGCCCCTTCGGAATCTCCAAAGGACATGACTGCCGTCGGACTCGCGTTGATCCCCAGTTTGTGTTCAAGCGAAACGCATCGAAGATCGTTGCGTTCCCCGAGTGTGCCGTCATCGTTGATCAAATACTTCGGTACGATGAAGCACGAAATCCCCTTTGACCCAGGAGGCGACTCCGGCGTGCGCGCCAACACCATATGAATGATGTTGTTGGCCATGTTGTGCTCGCCCCAGGTGATGAATATTTTGGTGCCTTTGATGCGGTAGTGATCTCCATCAGGCACGGCCCGCGATTTGATAGCCCCAACATCAGAACCAGCCTGCGGCTCCGTCATGTTCATCGTGCCTGACCATTCGCCACTGATCAGCTTGCTGAGATAGGTCTGCTTTTGCTCCTCGGTCCCATGATGGAGCAGCAGGTCGACTGCGCCATGGGTGAGCATCGGACAGAGGCTGAACGACAAATTGGCAGCGGCAACCATTTCGTTGACAGCCGTACTAACAGCGCGGGGCAGGCCCTGACCACCGTAAGTTGAATCGAACGCGACACCGCCCCAGCCGGCCTCCACAAACTTGGCGTAGGCTTCCTTGAACCCATTCGGGGTGTACACAACCCCATTTTCGAGGCGGTTACCTGATATATCTCCGGAATGGTTTATGGGTGCCAACTCGTTGGCCGAAAAGCGGCCCGCCTCCCCGAGAATGGCATCCACCAAATCGAGAGAAAGCTCCTCAAATCCCGGGAGCTCGGTCAGCGCCTCGATACCGGCAATCTCATCGAGAACGAACCGCATTTCATGAACAGGCGCAACGTATTCGCTCATCTCTAGCCTCATGAGTGCAAGACTATCCACCGCAAGCGGATTACATATGACATGGATGGAGGAACGGGGCAAAGCACCCGTGACCATCACACGGTTCATTGGCGCAACCCCACGCGTTGATGCGATAGAAACACGCTACGGAAGACTTCAGAGATCTTTCCAAATTGAGAAAACGAAGAGGAGCAGGTGGCCGACAACGGAAACAAATCCTTGGGCAAAGACGGCGTTATCGCGGCAACACCGGAAGCTGTTGAAGTTGCGGCCGGAATGCTTCGCGACGGAGAGCTCGTGGCTTTTCCCACCGAGACTGTATATGGGCTCGGCGCAGATGCGACGCGTGACGATGCCGTTGCCGCGGTCTATGCGGTCAAAGGCCGCCCCAAATCCAATCCACTGATCATCCACGTCTCCAGTGTGGATGCCGCCTCAGAATTAGCGCGTTTAGACAAACGCGCGGACATCCTCGCCGAGACGTTCTGGCCGGGGCCCCTGACACTTATCCTGCCCCGGCATCCGGATTGCCTCGTATCGAATCTTGCATGTGCCGACCTTGCCACTATTGCGGTGAGGATACCGGCCAACGACATCGCGCTCGACCTGTTGCGCAAAACAAGGCGCCCGATTGCCGGACCGAGCGCCAATGCCTCCGGCAGAACGAGCCCAACCACGGCACGACATGTGAGACAGAGCCTCGGCGACGCGATCTCCATGATTCTGGAAGGTGGTCCCTGCCAAGTCGGAATCGAGTCCACTGTCATCACCCTTGCTGACGACGAACCCCTCCTCTTGCGGCCCGGCGGCATCCCCGTCGAGGAAATCGAGCGCCTGATCGGTCGCGTTTCGGAGCCGGCCAGCAATAGCGACCTGTCTCCAAGTTCTCCGGGACGGGCGGTGAGCCACTACGCACCGAATCTTCCCGTTCGCCTCGACGCGACCAGCGCGGACGCCGACGAGGCACTGCTCGCGTTCGGTCCAGACGTGCCGGAGGGTGCCGCCATAACGCTCAACCTCAGCCCCGGCGGCGATATCGATGAAGCGGCCGCGAACCTCTACCGAATGCTGCTCGAGTTGGATGACCCCGTCTTTACACAGATTGCCGTGATGGCACTGCCCGACATCGGTGTGGGA
>Ga0315339_1001094_pt1 | contig 26248 bp, 20 predicted proteins | sample ASW17metaG_FD_204514 | JGI IMG/M metagenome (GOLD analysis project Ga0315339, IMG submission 204514) | Ammonia-oxidizing marine archaeal communities from Pacific Ocean, United States - ASW #17 | ecosystem: Environmental > Aquatic > Marine > Oceanic | place: USA: California | collected 2016-12-05 | reverse complement strand
GCGGCATGTTCTGGATGTTCTTCTACGAGTATACTAGCTACTTCACCGGCAGCTTCTGGGTTAACCATTGCAACACTAGCTGTAATTGCGGCAGCGGCATCAGGATTAGACTCTGCGGCAGCACTAGCTGCAGCAGCAGCTTGTTCAGGAGCAACCTGGGCAACAGCAGCAGTAGCTTGAGCAGCGGCATCAGGATTGGCATTTGTAATTGCCGCAACTGCGGCGGCAGCTTGTTCTGGTGCTGATTCTGCTATACCGGCAGCAATAGAAGCGGCAGCTTGCGGCATTGCCTCAACTAATGCTGTAGCAAGTTCTGCGGCAGCTTCAGGATTAGCCTTAGCTACACCTTCAGCGACACCTTGTGCGGCTGCGGGATTTGCTTGTACCATTGCGGCGGCGGCGGCAGTAGCTTGTTCCGGTGCGGCTTCAGCGACAGCATTTGCAACATCAGCAGCGGCAGCAGGATTAGCCTCAGCCATGGCGGCAGCCATGGCGCTTGCGCCATCAGGATTAGCCTCGGTTAATGCGCTAGCAACTTCTGCGGCAGCTTGGGGTGCTTGTTCAGCAACAGCTGCAGCCATTGAAGCAGCTGTTTCTGGGGATGCTTCAGCCATTGAACTTACAGTTTCCGCAGCCTGTTCTGGGGCAGCGGCAGCAACTGCACCTGCGATTTCTGCAACTGCAGTAGGATTAATTTCAGCGACACTTGTCGCAACTTCTGCAGCAGCTTCTGGATTTGATTTAGCTACACCGGCAGCAATATCTGCAGCAGCATTTGGTGCAGCCTCTGCCATTGCGGTTGCTATTTCAACAGCAGCTTCCGGATTTGCTTCAACAATAGCTTGAGCAGTCGCTTGAGCAGTTTCAGGATTTGTTTGAGCCATTTGAGCTGCAATTTCAGTAGCAGCTTCCGGGGTCGCTTCAGCGACTGCAGCAGCAACTTCTGCAGCAGCTTCTGGTAAAGCGGCAGCAGTTGCGATTGCAATCTCCTCTACATCTTCTGGATGAGCTGCAATCATTTCAGATAATATTTCACCACCTGAATCAGGATACTCGTTCGCAAGTTCTTGGATTAATTCTTCGTGCTCACTTTCAGGAGCATTTAATATAATTTCGTAAATTTGTTCGATTTGCTCGGCAGTAGGAGGAGTACCTGCTGTAATTTCGCCAATCCCTGTAAATTCTTTTGCCATTTATCCTATTTTTTAGATCGCAGTTTCTTCAAATATATCCTTTTTATTATTCTTTACAAACGGTTTTCCATGAACCGTCATCTTGTTGTTGTCCTACAAATACATTGCTTGTACATCCAATATTACTAGACACTTCCTCTAAATCAAATTCATTCGCACGTTCTTGGATTAAATCTTTAAGTTCAGATAATATATCTAGATCACCTTCGGTAACAGGTTCAACGGGAACAGCTTCAAGAGAGGCTACTTGCTCTTCTGTTGCTTGCTCTTCTGTTGCTTGCTCTTCTGTTGCTTGCTCTTCTGTTGCTTGCTCTTCTGTTGCTTGCTCTTCTGTTGCAGAAGTTTCTACGGTAGCTTCCTCTGCTGCAACATCTTGGATACTATCTATAGTTAGCACGCCCATTGCTTCAAGAAGATCCAGAGAGGCCTCAGTCAAAGAAGTCTCATCATCTATTAATGCCTTTGTATCATCATTGACCGCATTTTCCGCAGCGGTCACTGCTGCTGCATCTGCTTGATCCAGCAGTCTTTCTTTCTTCTTAATAGACAATAATTCTTCTGTAATAATAATTTTATTCAACGCAAAATCTTTGGTTAAGATTGCTACCTGATAATCTTCCCACAAATCGCCTATTGTTTGTTTTGTAGCATATGTTTCTTCATTCAAGTCATCCTCTGCTGTCAAAAGAGCATATTTTTTATTTTTATAATCGGGCAAATCTTGCCATGGTTGCAATGGTATAGACAAAGTCACTTTCCAATTTACTTCTTCTGTTCCACCCTTTGTTCCGGATACATTGTATTTCCATTTGTAAGTTGACTCAAAATCTAAATCAGGTGCAAATTCTGCTCTCGACGCAACTAAATCTTGTTCTGCATCCATCAAGTCATATTTTTTTGTTTGAAGATCAATATTGTTAGCTATAGCTACTTCCATTGCTGCATCAATATCTTTTGGCAATTGAGATATTCCACTTATTGAAAGTTCAATTAACTGCATATTTTTTATAGTCTCGGGTGGGTCAATTTTAAAAACTTTAAAAAATTTGTTATGAGCTTTTCTCAAATCACCTTCAGCTTGAATTTTTGTTTTTTGAGCACCTGCTAAATCAGATTTTGCCTGTAAAACATCGGATGCTATTCCTGATCCTTTTTTTACTCTTGATTCTTCTTGACCAGTTGATTCTATTTTACTTTCTAAAGCTTCAATTTCTGAATTCAATTTTTTTACAGCATCAATATATCCAAGATATGCATCAACTGCATCAATAATTATTGTCATTTTTTCAGCCTGAAGATCAAGCATAGCAACTGTATGTGCATTCCTTTTTTGTTTGATGTCTGAACCAGTTTCTCCGAAATCATACAATTTTTGCTTAAATGTCACATCCATTTCTTGATGATCATAATGATCATTTGCCGCCTCATACTTATACTTATTTTCATTACCTCTTATAAGTTTAAGATCTAGCTCTGGAAGATAAGCGTTCCATGCTGTTTGAACATCATTTTTAGCTTCTTTCACAGCTGACTCAGAACTTTTTATAGATGAATCATTCCCTAACAAGTCCTGAATTAACTCAGTGAGACTCATTGAATAGACGCTAAAAGAAAAAAAAGATAAAAATAATAAAATAAAAAAGTTGGTAATTTTAAATTTTTGTAAAAAATTATATAATAACATATACCACCCTCTAGATCAGAAATTGAATTATGTGTGTTTAGAAAATAAGTAATACATTTTATGAGGTAAATAAACAAAAAAATTCACAGACTTCATTCTTTTCTCTGAAATATGTATATAAATTTTTTAATTAAAATGTTTAATTTAATAGCTAAAAATAATATTACCCAGTAAATACGCTATTAATTTATTTTTTTACTTGTTTTTCGTCATAATTAAAGTTTAGTAAAACAATATGATCTACTGCAATGAAAAAATTTTAAATTTTTTCATTAATGCTTTAAATAATTAAATTACTTCCTAATAATAATTTTAGAAAAAAGCTCTGAGTCTATATTGCCTCCACAAATTAAAGAAATAATATTTTTACCTAAGTGGGAAGATAAATTATCTTTTATAACCATTACTCCTGTAGCTGCTGCACCTTCTGTTACCAACTTATGTTTTTCAAAATTTAATTTAATTCCTTCAGCAATTTTATCCTCACCAATTAAAATAAAATCATCAATAGTATCCTGTGCAATCTTAAAGGTATGCTTATTCTCCAAACCTATGCTTCCTCCTAAACAATCAGCTAATGTTTCTTCTTCTTTTACATCCACAGGTTTACCAACTTTAAGACTCTCATACATGGACGGACCTCTTTTCATTGAAACAGCTATGATTTTAACTTCGGGTTTTTGTAATTTAATGGCTAAAGCTATACCTCCTATTAAACCTCCGCCAGATGTGGGTATAATGACAGTGTCAACTTCAGGGAAATCTTCTAGCATTTCTAAACCTATTGTACCCTGACCTGCGATAACCATGGGATCATCAAAAGGGTGTACTAAAGTTATATCATTTTTCTTAGAATATTCTCTTGCATATAGATCAGCTTCATCACTATTTGTCCCTACAATTTCTACTGTGGCTCCTAATGCTTCAATAGCTGTTCTTCGATGATCTGGTACCATACTAGACATAAATACAGTAGATAGAATTCCTAATTGTTTAGAAGCATAAGCTACTCCCTTACCGTGATTTCCTGTAGAAACAGCAATGACACCTTTTTTCTTTTGATCATTGTTTAATGAAAGTAATTTATTAATTGCCCCGCGCAATTTAAATGAACCAGTAATTTGTAAAGATTCTAGTTTTAAATATACATTACGGTTTTTTGAGAGATAGTTAGAATGCAACAAAGGAGTATAATTTACATAAGGGGTTATATTTTTATGTGCATCTTTAATTTGCTCTAAAGTTATCATAAATATATTTATCTATATCGTTATATTTATAATTCAAATTAATTTTTATAAAATTCTAAGACTTTTTTATTAAAATTGAATTTCATAAAATTTGTCTTATGACAATCATCTCATTTACTTGATAGATAATGCTTAAAGCTGTACACACGTATTTGTAATTATATTAAAGATATATTATGGAAATTCAAAGCCAAAAACTCTTTCAAAATAAATGTTATATTAATGGAAATTGGATTGATAGTAACAATAAACAAACTATTGATGTTAATAATCCTGCATCCTTAGAAATTATTGGTAACGTTCCAAAATGTGGAACTGATGAAACTAAATTAGCTATTGAAGCTGCTAATAACGCATTACCAGATTGGAAATCCAAAACTGCAAAGGAGCGTTCTATTCTTTTAAGAAAGTGGTTTGATTTAATTATGCTTAATCAAGAAGATTTAGCAAAAATAATGACAATTGAACAAGGAAAGCCAATAAATGAATCTAGGGGAGAAATTGGTTACGGAGCTTCTTTTATAGAACTTTACGCCGAAGAAGGGAAAAGAGTTTATGGAGAAACTATCCCAGATCCATTACCAGATAGAAGAATAGTTGTTATCAAACAACCCATAGGAGTTGTAGCAGCAATCACACCTTGGAATTTTCCAAGTTCAATGATTACGAGAAAAGCTGGTCCCGCATTAGCAGTAGGATGCACAATAGTAATTAAACCTGCTAGTCAAACTCCGTATTCGGCATTAGCTTTAGCAGTTTTAGCCGAAGAAGTAGGAATTCCAAAAGGAGTTATAAATATCATTACAGGTTCTGCTAAAGAAATAGGTTTAGAATTATCTACTAACCCTATAGTAAAAAAATTATCATTCACTGGTTCAACAGAGGTCGGAAAAATTCTTTTAGCTCAATCTGCATCAACAGTAAAAAAAGTATCAATGGAACTAGGGGGACATGCCCCATTTATCGTTTTTGAAGATGCTGATATTGATGAAGCAATAATAGGAGCCATGCAAAGTAAATTTAGAAACACGGGACAAACATGTGTTTGTGCAAATAGAATATTTGCTCATGAAAATATTTATGATAAATTTGTTAAAAAATTTACTGATGCAGTTTCAAAAATAAAAGTTGGAAATGGTATAGAAGAAGATGTTGTATCAGGCCCTTTAATAGATGAATATTCTCTTGCAAAAGTAAAAGAACATGTTGAAGATGCTGTAAGTACTGGGGCCAAAATAGCAATTGGTGGTGAAATGCACTCTCTTGGTGGAAACTTTTATCAACCAACAATTTTATCGCATGTATCTACTAAAGCTAAAATAACCTATGAAGAAACCTTTGGTCCTGTAGCTCCTGTTTATAAATTCTCAACTGAGGAAGAAGTAATAAAAATGGCTAATAATACACCATATGGTTTAGCTTCATATTTTTATTCAAGAGATATAGGAAGAATTTGGAGGGTTGCTGAAGCCCTAGAATATGGAATGGTCGGTGTTAATACAGGGCTAACTTCAAAAGCTGAAATACCTTTTGGTGGCGTTAAAGAATCTGGTCTTGGAAGAGAAGGCTCTAGATTTGGGCTAGATGAGTATCTAGAAATAAAATATATTAATATGGCTGGAATTATTTAATTTAATAATAACTTACCAAAACCTTCGATACTAGATTTTATCTCTACAGATCTAACAGAATCCCATATTATTGCTTGATTACTTGAAATAACTGGTTTTTTAATTAAATCTTCCGCCTCTTGTAGCACCTCAACTATTCTCAAGGCAGTACAAGATACAAATACCGCATCTACATCTGAATAATTAATTTCTTTAATAGTTTTGATTAAATGTTGTGGATCAACTTTTGCAATATCAGAATCATATTCTAAGTTAAATCCACTAAAAGTATCTATTTCTATTTGTTTGTCTTTTAAATATTCATAAACAGTTTGATTTATTAATTTTGGATACGGAGTTAAAATTGCTATCTTATGAATGTTAAGTTTTTTAAATGCACGCATTGCAGCAGTGATTGGTGTTGTCACGTAAACGCCGGGTTTAGATTTATGAATTTGTGAAGTGATTTTTTCCTCTCCAATGGCTACTGTACCAGAAGTACAACCATAGGCTACAGTATTTAAATTTTGCCCTGGTAAAATATTCTCAGCTATTGTTGGAAGATGATCAGCCATCTTAAGATAATTTTCATGTGTTAAAGGATTTTCAAAAGGAATACGATTAACAAAAATATCAATAGGTATACTATGACAAATACGCCTAAAATCTTGTTCAATAGTAAAGTCAGTTGATAATGTAACTACTCCAATTCTAGGATTTGGGACATCAATTAAAAGAGCCTTGACATCAATCTGTTTAAAATTTTTCATGATTGATTAAGAAAATAATCTTCACATTCTCCCTCTCTAAAAACATCAGTTGTAGCACAATGAAGACTTCCTCCAAATGCATATGCGTCACGAAATGGGACAGGAACAACATCCATTCCTAAGTTTTCCATTTGTTTAATCATTCTAGTCTCACTAGCTTCTACACAAATTGTTTTGGGGTTTAAAATTAACACATTCATGGACAACCATATTGAGGAATAGCACATAGGTGGAGGAGAATTATGAATAGAAGGTTCTGCTTCTACAATCTTCCACTTATTATTTTCAAAAATATTTCTATGTTCATTAGATAGTTTTCTATTTGGATTGATAAGCATTACTCCAGGTTTGATAGGTGTAAAACATGCATCAATATGAGTTGGAATTAAATCACCTGGTAAATTTATTTGATGAACTCTATGGTTAGGAAAATGTCTTCTTAACCAATTTAATCCTTTCAGATTCGAAGTAAAGTTATTATGATAAAATAAATCTTTTCCAAATCGTAAAATTTCTGCGGCATCAAATAGAGGCTCCTCTTCTGTTAAAATAAAATCAGCATTTTCAATTTTTTTATATCTTTCTTCTATTGTGATGCCTTCAGGAAGATAATTTTTTTTATATGTTGTGCTAGCTAATCTCGGTTTAGGAGCTGCTTCCCAACGCATATTAGGATCTTCATCATAATATTTTTCAAGGAGTGGTCTATAGGCTAAATATTCAAACCATCTGCAACGATAAGACATAGGCGCCTCTAACATTTCATTGCCAACAGTAAGAATTACGTCTCTTGGTGGCATACAATCAAACATACCATCATTATGCCAATCAGGAGTTTCAATAGCTTTTGTAAAATCAATTGCTGTAGGTCTATCAACTTTAATATTAAAAGATTCTAAAATTTTTACAAAATTATTTAACTGTAAATTTGCTTTTTCAATTGATTCAAATGATCTTACTCCATGAGAACCTTTCATACCACTATCTTCACTAATCTTTGGTTCTAAAGCAGGTTCCATAGGAGGAATATTGGCATTATCTGCAGTTCCAACTATCACATGTTTTAACTGGTCCCATTCATTCCAAGAATTGACAACTCTTTTATTATTTTCCACAAGTTAACTTTAAATTAAAAATTATTTAATTTCTAATAAAATTTGATTTGATATATCTTTTATTTCTTCAATTGCTTTTCCAGATCTTTGTTTTTCTACTGCTGTCTTACCTATCCCCATAGACGAAACAAAAATTTGTCTGTGTCCTATTAATGTATCAGTTGCTTTAACTTTAAGACTATTAATATATTCTAGTGTTTGAGATATAAGTTTTGAACGATGATTAGCTCTATTAATTTGTATTAATATTTTTCGTTTAGCTTTTTTAGCAATATCGATAATTGCTTCAGTTGCCCAAAAATCAACATGTGATGGAGCAACAGGAATTAAAACAAGATCTGCAGCTTCAATCGCAGGCCGTGCATCAGACTCAATCTTAGGGGGTGTGTCAATAATAATAATATCATGATCTTTTTTTAAGGACTTGGATTCATATTGTGCGCCCCATAAGCTAGCCGTCTTAAAAGTTAAATTTGTATTTGATATATTTTTTTCTGTTCTAATCATGAACCATTTTCCTAAACTACCTTGAGGATCCGTATCAATAATTGCAATCTTCAAATTATGATATTTAATAAAGGCTAAAGCCAAATGAACGGCCAACGTAGTTTTCCCTGTCCCTCCTTTTTGTTGAGCAATTGTTATAACTTTAGAAAGCATACAATCACATTAATGAATTATTAGTGATTCTATCAGATAATGTAAATTATGAGACTAATCGTAGAAAAATAAGGGGGCTTTTTTAAAATTGACCCAAGCATCAGGATCATGTCCAGTAACAACTAAAGCATCTTTTTCTTTTGCAACTTTTCGTAATTTTTTTACAGATTCTGCTGCTTGAGTTGATGATGTCACAAGACCAGGTAAACATTTATTTTCCCAGTGATCTAAAGTATACGCCGCATCAATCGTTAGAAGAATATTGCCTGATTTTGGAAGTTTAACTAAAATAGATTGATGACCTGGAGAATGACCGGGGGTAAAAATGATTTTTATAGAACCATCACCATACAAATCATAAAAATCTGTTTTTTTATCATTTAAAAATTTCCAATGAATATTTGGTTTGTCAAAATCTTTTCTTATATAAGCAGGGGATGCAAACCAATCAGGATTATGCGCATAATCATACTCTAACCTTTGAACGACATGAATTGCATTAAGAAAACGACCGACTCCCCCTGAATGATCAAGATGCAAATGTGATTGAATTAAATATTTTACATCTTCAACACTCACTCCAATACTTTTTGCCTGCTCAACACAATTTTCATATTTTGTCATAACCGGATCATATGCATCAACTACAGATCCCCAATGTGCATGCTTATCAATTGCTACTTCTATAGCAATGCCTCCATCTATTACTACGTTTCCATGTGGATGTTTAATTAAAAACCAAGGGACAGGAATTTCAAAATCTTCATTGCTTTGATTCATCTTAATATATTTTAATTTAGTTTTAAGAGTACCTGTTTGAAACATATATAATTTAATTTCAGGATTAAAGGACGAAGTATTTTCTATCATATTCTATTACCAAGCAGACTTATAAATATTAAATGCATCTTCTTTTTTTATTTCACGAGGATTGTTTACTAGTAGTCGTGTTTGTTTCATTGCTTCATAAGCCATTTTTTCACAAGCATTTTCTGGTATATCAACTTCTCTTAATTTTTGTGGTAAACCTAATTTAGTAGATAAATTTTCTATCTCATCAATAAACTCTGAACAAATAGCTTGAGTACCTTGTTGTAAATTTATATTAGGAAAAACATAAGGTGCAAGAGTTGCATAATCTCTAGCGGCCTCTTGACTTATAGCATTAAATCTAAGAACATAAGGTAGTACTAAAGCATTAGATAGACCATGGGGTATATGATAAATGCCTCCAATTGGATATGCCAAAGCATGTACAGCTGCAACTGGAGCATTGGCAAAAGCTTTTCCAGCTAGCATAGAACCTATAAGCATATTACCTCTAGCCTCTATATCAGTACCATTTAAAACTGCTTTTTCAATTGAACCCCCAAGTAATTTGAGAGCTTCAATAGCTAACATTTTAGAAATTGGATTATTATTTGAATTAAATGAAGCATATCCTTCAATCGCATGCACCATGGCATCAATACCTGTTGCTGCAGTAATGCTTGAAGGCAAATCTAGAGTAAGTTCAGGATCAAGTATAGCTAAATCTGGCAAGATTAATGGTGACGAAACACCTCTTTTTTCATTATGCTCAACCGTAATAATTGCAATAGGTGTAACCTCTGAACCTGTACCGGCGGTTGTAGGAACTAATACAAGCGGTAAACGTGGGCCTTTCGCATTAGATACTCCCCAAATTGAATCTAGATCCTCATTAGAACCAAGAATTAATGCTACTAGTTTAGCGATGTCCATTGAAGATCCCCCTCCAAAACCAATTACACCAGTTGCTTTAAAATTACGTCCCACTTCAATGGCTATCTGAAGAGTGTTGAGAGATGGATCTGCTTCAACTTTATCAAAAACTTCAACATTAGTTAAATTTTTAAATTCCTCTAAAGTTGGTTTAGTCAATCCTAATGACATTAAACCTTCATCCGTTACAAAAAGAATACGAGGGCCAAGTTTTTCAAATATTTCTTTGCATGAACTTTTTGCCAGGCCACTACCAAATCGCAATCCTGGTGTTGTATTAAAATGGAAAATGTTCAATCTTAAACCTCATTTTAAGTATTATAAATTGAAAATACATTTTAATTATTTTTTATACAACATAGATATAAAATACAATTGAGAGAATTGCTAAGCCAACAAGAATCAATATCCATCCATAACCCGTCCCAACATTTTCAATATAATTAGTTGACTCTTTATGAATCGTAACTTCTTCAAAAAGATCATTCGGCTGAATTGGTTTTTTAGGTAAAGTAGATAAATCCATCTTATTTGCTAAGAACCAAACTAATCCAATACCTGCAAACCACCAAATAAGTAGGTAACCCCATATTGAAGGAATTTTTAATATCCATGTTTCATATCCACCCCCTGGACTTCCAAAAATATCATTACCTAAAACTAAACCTGGTCCAATGCCAAAAAAGAGCCAAATTAAAACAAGTACATATGCAAAAGATCGTATCTTTCTTCTACTTGGATGCAAGCCCATATGATCATTTAAAAAATCATGGAATTTTTGACGATGAGTTCTGTAAATATCATTTTGTGAAAAGGATGAAAAAGCAGAAATAGAAAAACAAACAAAAACATTAAATAGCAATCCCCACACACCTGAATGGATAGTTAGTGGCCATCTTCCCCAAGGCAATCGATTGCCTGTAATTTGCTGTCCTAAAGTTTCTGTCAATATCACGACAATAAAACCGCAAATTACTCCCATAGTTGCTGCCCCTCTTGTTATCCAAGGAAACCACAGTGCTCCTAACAAAATAATGGAAAACTGAAATGCAATAGATATAGCTATTCCTCCAAAAAGAATCATAGCAGGTTTTGCAAATGTAGCTAAATAAAGAGCAGCTAAAAAAATTAACAACATAGATAAACGTGCAACCATGCGTTCTTTTTCCCATTTTATGTCCTTATCAATGTATGTTTTGTATAAATCCCTTGTTATAATACTGCCCGATGTCATTAAAAAAGCGGCAGCAGTTGATTGAAGTGCAGCAATTAATCCTAAAATAAGTGCTCCTGTTAACCATATGGCATGTTTGTCCATTAAACTGATAATATGATAAATTACTAAAGTATGATCGGAACTTGGAATTTCTGGGAGTAAATTATTAATGGATAAACTATTATTATTGATATCTACATTTCCTCCTAACAAATTAGCACCAATTCCCTGAAATGGAACAAAAATAAATAATAAAATTCCAATAACAACAGCGCATCCCCAGACTTGATAGTAAGAAAAAGCTTTCGGATGTTGTGTAGAAAAACTCCACATAGAGAAAGAGGGAGTTAAAATAATTCCCATAAATGAGATGGTAAAAGTTAAGATCATCATTGCAGTCCAAGGACCTCCTGTTGCTGGTTCTTTGCCTAAACCTGCTACCCATTGAATAACGCCAGGGATAGTAAAATAACTATTATAGTCTCCTCCTCCATAACCATTAGTGTTACCCCAAGTGCTAATTGTTGTACTAGCGATTTTAGATAATGCTATATTAAAGGAATCAAAACCTCCTACAAACACATAGACAATAATCCCTAAAACGAATAAACTGATTATAAACAACCAAGATTGCACAACTCCAACACTTACAGTTGCTTTAAAACCCCCTGTTACAACATACAATAAAACAATAGATGAGATGATCCACATACTTAATTCTCTAGAAACATATCCTTCCGTCAGCATATTTACTAAAAAACCAGTAGAACCAAATAATATAGCAAGCAAAGGGACGGCTACAAAAAAAGTGACTATTACTGATATGATACGAATTGTATCACTTTTGTAATAATCATAATACATTTCACCAGGTGTAATGTAGCCAAATTTACGACTTAACATCCACTGTCTTTTAAAAAATAATATACTTCCTAAAGGAATGGTTATCGCAATAAATGAAGTAGCTACATACTGAAATCCATCATGAAAAATTAGGCCTGTGTGACTTAATGATATTAATCCTGCAAACGTAGCGCCTGTTGCCGCAAAAAAGAAAACCCATGATGAAATATTTCTGTTTGCTAGATAATATTCATTAGGACTGTTGGAATTTTTTGAACCTCTGATTCCCCAAAAAACACAATAAGATGCGTAAAGTATTAGAAAAATAGAAAGCCATAAAACTTTTTCAGTCATGATTTATTTTATTATTTCAATTTCAATAAAAGAATAAGGGAAATCATTATTATTAAAAACATTATGATTCACTCCTTTATCTCTATAATAAACCCCGCCTTTACTTAATTTTGAAATAGTCTCTTTTTTATCCTTATCTATTATTTTTAATTCACCGTCTAACATTGGCACAACGACATAATCGTATTCATGTATATGTTGGCCAGTGCTATCACCTATTTCAAAAAACCATTCAGTTACCTTGACTTTTTTGTTATCTACAAGAATTGTCGGTGTTGCCATACATTTGCTCCAAAATTATTTATGTGCAACGTCTAGGTGCTGATTCCCCTCGATCTTTTTTTATTTTTTCAGCTTCTATTTGTGCTTCAGCGGCTGATGAGAAGACTTTATCTTCAAATAAAATAAAAGGTTTTGATCTGTCTGCATTTAATTGAGCTACGCACCACTCTTTCCCGGGCTTTGTGCACATAACCATATATGCTCCTGATATTGGGCCATATCTTCTATTATTTAAAACAAACAGACATTCAGCAAGATCATTTATTTTATCCATATCTAAATCATTCAATGCATTTTTTTCCAAAGCATTTAATGAACTAACATTGTCTGAACCCAAAATAGCCTTTCCATCAGTCCTATCGGGCCTACTGAATAATTCTTTTGACATTATGGTAACGGTCCTTCTTTTAAAAAACCTTTAATAGTGTTTTCCAATATTTTAGAAACATTATTATCATAATTATTATACGAAAGACTTCCACACCAAGAAAGTGATCCTGGAGCAAACAGAGCGCCATCATTTGGGGTTTTGTAATAAATCATATCTGCTCTAACCATAGGATTTTCAGTACCGCCTCCATAATAACCTCTTACAGAAAAATGGATTTCTTCATTTACTTGTAACATTAAATTTGTATGATTTTCTGATCGGGCTAATAAAAAAGCATTATGAGGAGTACCAAATTCTAGATCATATCTGTCTAACTCAAGACCAGCGGCACCACCGCCAACGAGACCGAAATCTCCAATAATTTCATCCTCACCTACACCTTCAAATATCCATGAACATTCTGGCCTATGACTATCTGATTCTCTTTTATAATATGAAGAAACATCAAATCCATAAGCTGTAAAGGTTAGTCCACAAACTTTTGTAGGTATTCTTCCTCGAGCACGCCACATTCCACCAAATTTACCATCAAAAGCATTATTATATTCACCAGGGTTTGCAGTCCAGGCCCTTGTTCCTGCTTCTCCTTTTCTAACTTCAATAATATTAATATTATCAGGGTGATACTCACTTATCCAATAAAAACCATCAGCCCCTAAATATATCCATCTACCACCTTGTAATTGATACGATTCATAAGCTGCCAACATTTTTTCAGAACTATACTCAGGATGTGAACCTGTTAAAACACATTGATAACGATTTAATAAATCAACACCTTCGATATGCAAATCTTCATCAGTTACAACATCGAAATCTAAACCTTTTTCTTCTAACCAATCAGTTAAGTGAAGATCTGCATTCAATTGCCATAAAGATGGAGATAACCAATGTCTATATTTTGGTCTCATATTTAATATAGGACGTAATCTTGAAGAATAACAAACTCCACTTCCATCTGAATGCTGAGAATATGTAGATAAACCATATTCTCTATGTTCATTGAGATATAAATCTGATGCCGACATGACAGGAACCTTTCCGGCTAGCAGTTGAGCTACAACAGAGTTAGTTCCAAGATTGTCATTCGAGTATGCCATGTAACTATTTGATGGAAATACAAATAACATTTTCGAAGTTGTTTTGCCTTTTGGTGGTTTAACTACGAAAGGAACAAAATCTTCAGTTTCAGGGGAGTCCTCACCATCAATTCTAACTCTTGCAGCATAAATACCGCTTTTAATAATATCTGGAACATCAAATGTAAAATCTACTTCCCATCTTGCATCATCAATATCATCATCATGGAAATGAATAGCTCCATATTCATCAGGTTTGTGATGATAAACAATTTCGTCTGCTGTCCAATTATAGCCAGTCATCGCTCTTACCGGTAAATTAATAATAAAACCATTTAAGTGACTAGGGCTTGTATCCACAATAAAAGTTGAGGCTATATTTTTTGTAATATTGGCATGAAAATCCCAAGCACCGATAACTTCTGATCTTAATTCTGACGAACATCCGCTAAATCCTCTTGCCAGAGATTCAATATCAGCTTTTGATAAAGCAATTTTACTTAATCTTGGCCTATCAATTTTTCCGTTATAAACGTAACCCTGTTCTGGTAATTCTACAGGTTCGATAGCTTCTTTGTAATGAGCGCCTTGAATGCATCTACCTGAACGTTCATTAACAGTAGAAGCCGCCATTAAAAAAGGGGCATCGTTAACTGCTGGTTTTACATTACTTATTGATTCAACAATTGCAGTTGTTTCATCAGCTGGATGTAATAAGGACATTCCTAAACCACCATTTGTGGGAGTCACACAAGGTTCTTGATAAAGTATTACTTTTCCCGTTTCAGCATTATAAGTAACAGCAACAAGATACCAAACTTTTCTCATTAATTTTTTATCACTCGAAAGAGAAGTGACTTGTCCTTCCCCATCCCCAATCATCATTGAAAGACAAGCATTATCATCTATAAAAAGTCCGTATCCACTATTATTTTTTTCATTCCATTTAGTTAGAAGTCCCTGCCTTCCTTTATCAGGTGTTGTTGGAAAAATATAAGCCTGTAAAGTGAAACTTTCTAAATTTTGACGATGATCTTGAGGAATAATTACATAAGAGCCACCGTGAATTTTCTGATTTCTACCCTCATAATTACCATTAATACTTGATCCAATTTCTTCTTCTTTGTAACCTGGCCCATCAGGATTTGTATCACCGTGTATTAATCTTACAATTTGTAAATCATAATTCTCATTGTTCTCTGAATTAATGTGAAAATTAATTTTTTCTCCTGGGAAGGCTGCATATTTATCACTATATCCTGTAATTCTTAGCATTATTTTTTTCCGCCTTTAGTTACTATCATGAATATTTTTCTAAAAAATCTACAATTCTTTTCAAAAAAATAGCATGTTCACATGCTTCCTCTGAAGAAAATGAATCTTCTAAAATTTCAACAGGTTTGCCTCTTACTCCACTACATATTCCAATTCTGTAATCCTTAAATTGAACTTTTTCTATAGTAATATACTTACCTTCCATTGGCTGTCTTCTAAATTTATCTAACACGGTTTGTAAATCCTTACTGTGTTCAACAAAAGGATGACCTTTATGAGGAGCCCTTCCCACAGGTGTTGCTTTGTGCTCTTCAATTAGTCTATTTCTAATTTCTTCATCTTGCAGCAAAGGTAATACATATTTTTTTGTAATAAAATCATCGGTACTTGTATGTCCTTGGTTAAGTTGCACTCCTGTTTTGTCGTTAATCATTATATTCCTCTATAAAATTAAAAATTTCTAATTATTTGTTTTTTCCTCAATTATTCGAAGTGCTTCCATTAAATAAACTCTAAATAATTCATGATTTTCACTCATTGGAAAATGTCCTATATCTTCCATTTCTATATAAACACCTCCTTTAATTTGACGTGCAGTATTTTCAGTGGCCTCAGGAGGAGTTAAATAATCATAAGTTCCAGTTAACATGATAACTGGACATTTTCTTCCATCAATATTTTGTAATTCTTTTCTCAAGTCATGGTCTACAGAATAAAAATGTAGATCTCCTTTAAAAGCTTCAGAGCCTTGAGTATAATAATGCCAAGTTAACCAACGATCCATTTCTGGAGATTGTGGGGCCATTAAATCCCACACTCCGCTAGCACAAACTTGAGCAGCATTTGCATGAGGGTGACGCCACCAATCTAAATAAAAACCAGGAGTATAATCAGCTGCTTCTACAGGAATAACTGCTTTGAATTTATTTGGATGACGTAAAGCTAACTGTAAAGCAACATTTCCTCCAAAAGATGATCCCATAAAAATAGGATTGTCTAAATCAAGTGCCTGACATAATTTAACAATAAAATTACAATAGTGTTCTGCTGTTAATTTATATTCTTCTTTCCACCATTCTTTATTATGTGGTGGATCTGATTTTCCATGTCTTGGTAAATCGTAGGCTATAACATTATAATTCTTAATTATTTCTTCATCTTCAAGTAGATCTCTCCATTGGTGATTATGACAGCCAGCAGTATGTTGACAAATTAAAGGTGTGCCTTTACCATTTTGAAGATAGAAAACTTTGTATTCACAATCGTCAACTTCAATAGTTACATATCGTCCAATAACATCATGATGTTTTACCATTGTTATTGCTCCTCTATTATTTTAATCATAAACATATTAAACAGGCACTCCTGATTTTCTTAATAACTCAAATTGAACAGTAAAATTCCTTAAGTTTTGCATTAAAATTAAATGATTACCTTCAATTTTTAAATCTCTCTGAAAACTTGCCGACCAAATACCATGGAACATTGGTTTCGGGACTGGTTGACCAAATTCTTTCCAAGTTTTAGCTGATGCACGAAGAGCAAAATCATATGGATCAAGTGCCTTAGGATTTGTATTAATATTTTTAACTTTACCATCATGCATTTCAATAATGACTTTTGTTTTTTCCATGTCGAACATAAAAGAACAAGTATAATATTTTGACATCGCTTTAATTGTCTCATCATTATTAGTAAGTTCTTCATATTTTTTTGCCCAACTTTCTAATTCAGTATTCATTTTTTACCTTAAATATTTATTTTTTTGAACCCTTGGTTCCTTTAGAAGTTTTAGTAGGATCTTTATCAAAATTCATATGAAAATCTTTTTTAGGATCATCATAGTCTCCTAAAATATTTCTAATATTACTTATTTCACCAGGAGCCATACCTATCTCTTTTAATAAACTATCTAAAAATGGTTGATGAGCTCTATAACGAAGAGCAGAATTAACAACACTATCTGCTAGATTACCATCTCTTCCAGAACCACTACCTGCAATTGAATTACTTCCTGAGCCACCACCTGTTGGATTACCTCCACTAAAACCAGGTAGACCATTAACATCAACTATTTTAATATCTCCAATGTTAGCCATCGGTTTAACGCTTTCTCTAATAATATCTTCAATCTTTTCAGCTAACTTTAAACGTAAAGCACTTCTTCTGCTTGCATCACTTCTGAGGTTTTCAGCAGTATTAAGTGCTTTTTTACCAGCAGCATCAATTTCATATCTAAGTTTTGCAGCCATAGTTGCAAATTTATCTTGCTCAGCTTTTGAGGAAGCCGAAATTACTTCAACTTGCTTAATACCTTCTGCCTTTTCTATATATTTAATTGATTTTGCTTTTTCTTCTGCTTCAATAGCTTTAGCTCTCGCTGATTCTTCTTCAGCTTTTGATTTTAGTACAGCTTTTGACTTATCAATAATTTCTAGTTCTTTTTGATGTTCTTCTAATTGAATTCTTTTTGCTTTTTCGATATCTAGAAGTCTAGTTTCTTTTTCAGCAGAAATTCTATAAGCATCAACATTCTTTTGTTGACTTATTTTTGCGTTTTTAATTTGTTCTTCAGAAATAATTTGTGACTCCTCGGCATCACGATTTCTTTCAGATTGCTCTTTAATAATTTCAGCTTTTTCTTGAGCTCTTTTTATATCAACTAATCTTTGTTTTTCTAATCTTGCATATTCACTTTCTTTATCTAATTCTAAAATTTTAACCTCTGTTTCAAGATTTTTTTGTCTAATCTCTAATGCTGCAATTTGTTCTAATTCATTCTGTTCTTTTCTTCTTTTTTCAATCTCTTCTACTAATCTTGTTTCAGTTAATTTTTTCTCAACTTCGATTACTTGATTTTGCGAAATTCTAGCTTTTTCAATTTCTTCAGATGCACTTATTTCAGCCTCTTCAGCCTCACGTTCTTTTTCAGCTTTTTGTTTTAAGGTTTCTGTCCTTTCATTAGCCTTTTGATTTGCAATTTCTCTTTCTTGTTTATATTTTGAAAACTCTCTATTTTTTTCAATCTCTAATTGTTTTTGGACTGTTTCTAAATCTTTATTTTCAATTTGAATTTTTGTTTCTTGTTCAATATCATTTCGTTTTTTTCTTCTAGATTGAATTTGTTCAGTCAATCTCGTTAAACCTTGAGAATCAAAAGTGTTGGATGGATTAAACATTTCTATAGGCGCTTGATCAAGTCCAGTTAAGGAAACTGTTTCTAATTCTAATCCAGTATGACCAATAGACTCTTCTGCTATTTCATTCACTTCTTTCACATACTTACCTCTGTTCTCCTGAATCTCATCAAGAGTCATTGTTGCTGCAACAATACTTAATGCATCAACAAAACGACCTTGAACTAATTCTTTGAGATGACCAGGATCAAGAGTTCTGTTACCTAATGTCTGAGCTGCTATTGATACTGATTTTTTATCTGGTGCAACTCTTACAAAAAATTCAGCCAAGAGCTCTGCTCTCATTCTATCACTTGTTATTAATGCTTTTTCTCCCCCTCTTTTTACTTCAATACACAAAGTGCGCATACCTACTTGGGTAATATTATGGATTATAGGTAAGACAAAAGCTCCTCCACTTATAACAACTTTTTCACCAAACATTCCTGTTCTTACAAAAGAAACTTCCTTAGAAGATCTTCTATAAAGCCAGTGTAATAAATAAACAATAATAGCGATTGCTAAAGCAATCAGTATAATGGTCGCTATTATATCTGCTCCTTGTGTCATTATTATATTCCTCCCATAATATTACCTATAATTTTTTCTAATTCCATCTTAAAGATTCTCTTTGTTTCGTGTATCTTGAGAGGCAGCACTATAAATTATCATACCAAAAATAACTTTATTTAATATATCTCCAAGATTATAAATCACATTAAGGCTATTAATATTTACACCACCTCCAAGATGTTCAATAAAGTATCCAATATGGTAAATAGAAAAACCTATAGTAATAATCAATCTATTTGCAAAAAATGCCATTTGTACATGCTCATTTCCACACGCTGCGTTCTTTCTACCTGCATCTCCCATATACAGTTCTCCAATAATATAAAGCCAACCAACTAATCCGACTAAGAAACCAAGCGTAACGCTCATGTATCCTGCAGCACCTAAAAACTGTGCAATTACCCAAACAAGTGTACCTACAAGTAAACGCCAAAACATACCTCTTTTCACATCAGTAACTGATATAAGCATTACGTAAAAAGTTAATATTTGAAGTGGAAAAGTAAGTGTCCAATCAATGTATCTTAGTGCGATTGGTGCCTGACCATTCATTACCCACAAATTTTTTGCATAAAAATAATGTATTGATGACATAAGGGCTATTACCCCTAACAAAGTCATAACCGTATTCCATTTTTTTGACAGTCTGCCTCTTTCTAAGAAGAAAAATATTGCAGCACCTATCATAGCTAATGAAATCAACCAAAAAGAACCACCAACTACATCTTGAGGAAATAACAATTTATTCATAAATAAAAAACCATATAATAAACGTGGAGAAACTATATCTTTGAACAAGAAAATTAAAGCAATATTTCACTGCTTGAAATAAATTTGTTAATAAAATTTTTTTGTTTAAAGACCCAATCATCAAACCATCGTCCTAATATGTGGAGATCGGGCGTATAGTGCAACCATTGGTATTATCAAAAGACCTAAAATAAATTGTTGTCCCTCATAACTTAATCCCCATCCAATTAAAGTTGAATTAAGTAACTGTAACACTAAAACACCTATGACGCTTAAACCGTAACCTCCCCAGCCACCAAGTAAAGAGGTTCCTCCAACAACAACCGCTGCAAGAGTTAAAAATAAATAGGTGTCACCAACTCCAACAAATCCTCCACCGCTCCAGCCAAGAAGCAATGCCCCTGTCAATGCTGAGAAAAAACCACTAATAACATAAACACCGACCCAATACCCTCTTTCTGAAATAGATAACCGCTCTGCAGCTAAACGATTCCCTCCAAGTGCATACAAATTGCGTCCCCATTTTGTATATCGAAGGCCAATAATAACTATTAGTGCAGCTACAATCCAAATAATAATTACAGGAGGAATAGGTAATCCTAGAGTTTTGCCGTTCATAGAAGCAATATTTCTCATCCACTCTGGCACAACTCCAAAAACAGTACCGGCTGAAAAAGTATTCATTGCTACAAGGATTTGAACACCACCAACCATGAAAAATCCTACGCCCAGTGTTAATATTAAAGCTTGGCCTTGAAGTCGAAAACTCAAAATACCATTGATGAAACCTACTCCCAAACCAAATAACAATACTACAAGACCTGCGAGCCAGGGTGGAACGCCCTTAGAAATCATCGACATCAAAGCAATATTGGAACACCCTATAATAAAAGGAATTGATAAATCAAGTCCACCTAACAAAGCAACAAGCGTCTGTCCTATAGTCGCTAAACCTAAAAAAGCAGCGAAGACTAACATAGATTTCATGTTAAGAAGAGAAAGGAACCCTGGTATGGTCAATGATGCTATAATAAATAATCCAATTAAAACACAAATACCAATAAACACATTTTTTTGAACTGTAATATACCTACTTACAACAGAAGCTAAAATGATAAAGCCTAAAAATAATAAAAAAGATACTAATGTGCGACCCGAAAAGAAACCTTCAACAATAAATGAAACAAAAATAAAAATAGCTATTAGTAAAAGGAATCCGCCAGCTGCCCATTTGTATTGAAGAATAGTTTCATAGAAAAAATTTTTTTCATCTGATTCCTCCGTTATTTCGTTTGTTTCAACTTTTTCTTTTGTCGGAACTTGAGAAAATATATTTTGCTTGAGATCATTATGAATCCAACGAATAGAAAAATGATGCCAGCCCCATAAAACTAGTGCTGCGGTGGCCATGGAATAAAAAACGATATTGACCCAATCTGCATCATCAACCCATCCCAATACAGCAGTGCCAATTCCAACCAAGATTGCAAACAACAATCCTAAAACTTTAAAAAAAAGAAACTCAGATCTTTTCATAATCTATTTTACTTACCCTCCTCAGTCCATTGGCTTAATTGTCTATCTCTTGCCAATTTTTTTAAATAAACTCCAAAAAATTGCCATACTAAAGGTGTAATTGGCAAACCTATAATCAATACAACAATAATTTTATATAAAGGATATCCAACAGCATAAAACATAGCTGCCCATAAAAAACCTGCACAGATAACTATATACATAAAAGGTGCAAAACGATTAAAACTATTTTCTTGACTCATTGCTATAAAAACAAAATATTGAAATAAGAAAATTACAAATACACTATAAGCAATCTGTGAAACAATCGATATGCTTGGATTAAAATGCCGTACTGGCTCACCATATGCAACTTGCGATAAATCACCAATCTGCAACTCACTTATAATCTGAGGTTGATAAAGAGTAGGATCAGTAGACATATTGGTATTGCCTGCTAAAAAATAAACAGCAAGAATAGCTAAAACACTAAATCCAAAAATGTATATATTTGTAAGGTTTGCAATTTTTGAATGAACAAAAGGTGCTGTGATCACAAAAAGAAGTAAACCAACTAATATAATGCCATAGCCTTGCAAACCAAAAAGACTGCTTTGAGCATTATCCCCCAAATTATAATAAGATATACCTCCTAGTAAAACAATTGTTGAAGCAGCGCCAAATAATAGAAGAGCTGTTGTTTTTGCCCTTGTGCTGATTTGTGGTAACATTACCATGACGATCAATGAGGTAAGTAAAATTATTCCCCCTATATAAATCACGCTGTAAGTCGTGCTAACAATCATACTAGTATTGGAAGAAATGTTTGTAATAAAATCAGTTTTTTCAAGACTAAAATACTGAGGTGAAAAACTTTCTATAGTACTTTGGTTGGATTGAGGACTTATTTGTTCCACCTGTGGTTTACTTTGTTTACTTTCAGGATTAAATATCAATCCTAAAACTATAACTGCAACTATAAGTGCAAAACACGTTGTCGTGGGATCTCGATTTCTAGCAAGTAATGTAAAAAGAAAAGCCAGACCACCCAAGCCAAGAATCACGTATAAAACTACCATTCCTGGATCTTTAACAATAACAATAGAGTGACCTGCTAACGAACCTCCTTGTGCAGTACCTTCTCCAGTAGTTGTTGCTGCATCGCCCTCAACAATTATATTTCCTGTTGCATCTAGTTTACGAACGACAGTAGATCTTTCATACTGTGTTCCGGTGTAGTCTTCTGTTGCAAGTATTTTTTCTTCAGCAATCGGTATATCCTGCGTCGTATGAACAATAACGGCCAGACCAGCAATTGACATAAGAATAAAAAAAACAAAGACAGACAAGTTTTTTGTAATTCTTTGCACAAAAGGAAGTGTTAAGCTTATCAATAAAGCTATTACAAGCACTCCTCCATAGGATAAATCAGAGACAAAACTTTGCAGTCTTTCAAATTGAAACGTAACTAAAGTATAATTAATTAAATAAAGAATAAGAGCGCCTAAAATTGCACCAAAGGCTCCTCCTCGCCCACCGACAAGACTGGCTCCTCCAAGCACCAAGGCTGTCACACCAAGAAGGGTATATTTTGTTCCCTGTAAGGGGTCACCCGAACCTATTAGGGCGGTAAATGATATCGCAGATAAACCTGCAAATATTCCTGCTATTCCATGGGCTACAATTCTTACCCAATTAATCTTCACACCACTAGTAAAAGCAGCCTTCTCATCTGACCCCATCAGTTTAAGATGTCCCCAAAAAGCAGTATGAGTGATTAGATAAAAGAAAATTGTTGCTAAAATTAATAGCAGTAATATTTCATTAAATATCGTAAAACCAGCACCCCATGGATCAATCCAATCAGGCGCTACACCACCAGGACGTGATAAAATGACCAAGTTAATACCCGTAAAAGCTAAATAACCTGCTAAAGCGATAATAATTGGCTGAACCCTAACAAATACTACAATAATTCCAAAAAAGACTTGATAGAGAACACCTATGCCTATTGCATAAATAAAAAAACTAACTGGATGCTGCAAATAACCATGGGCATATAATGAAATAAGACTGACATTAATAAAGCCCATAAAGGGTCCGATGGATAAATCTACACCTCCTCGACCTGCCATTACAATAATCGTTAATGCATATGTAGCTAATATTAGCGGTGCAGTAAGTATTATAACGCTACCTATACCAGAAGGTGAAATTATAATCGGACTCCTAATAAGAGCAAAAATTAATAGCGCAAAAAACATAAAGATTGGAACCATGAGGTATTTGTGTGCTCCAGTATCTCCACTTACTCGAAAATTCTCTTTTAGTTTATTTACAAATGCCATTTCTTATTTCTAAAACTAATCAAAGTACATTACTTTAATTTTTTTATCCCTTTGCCTGTTATCTATTTTTTTTTGTTTTTCTAATCTATCAAAGTTTATAATCTTAATTGGTTTTTTATCGATATTTGACTTCAAGTTATTTTCTTTGTCATTTCCTTTTACTGATTTATCATTTGTATTACCTTCATTCGATTTAACAATACGATCAAATGCATCTAAATCACTAAAGGTATAATTAATTTTTGAATCTTCTGTTTTAATTATATTTTTTTCAGAATGAGAACTAATATTTAGAGGAAATTTTTGAAGTTTTTCAAAATTGTTTATGTCTAACGATTTATAAAAAGAGTCATCATACTTTGTTTTTGTTGCAAAGGCTAAATCATCATAATTGTAAACATTATTATCCAAGTTTTGTTTTGAATAGGTTTTGGTATTTGTATTAATATTCATAAGTTGCTTAAATTGCATATTATCTGAGAGTGTATAACGTACTGTTTGATTTATATGTTGTTTATTATCTTCATTAGTTGAATCAAATGCGTAGTTGTCAAAATTTCCCAAAACTTCAAAAGATCGCAAATCACTTTCAGTATAATTTGTAACAAGATCCTTTTTTTTTCGTATCATTTAAATTTTTCTCCTATGCTCACTCATTTCTTTAAAAAGATTTAATTTTTATTTTATTATTTTTACTTTCTTCTTTTAATTTCTTTTCTTTATCAAAATCTACAATCTTAATTATTCTTTTAGAGTTAGAATTAAGATTTTCTTTGAATGTAGCTGTATTATCTTTTAACTCAATATCTCCTATATTGCGTGATTTTTGAATACTAGGTGAATCTACCCCTTTAGATTGACCAAACATTCCTTCAAGCAAACCTACAGGTTCAACTTTTTCATTTTCAAAAATATCAAAAACACTTCCGTGTCTAAATACTAGTACCTTCGAGCAGAGTCCTATAAACTCTTCTAACTCACTAGATAAAAAAACAACTGAATTACCTTCTTCAGCATAATTTCTAAGATGAACATACAAATCCCTTTTTGTATTTACATCAATGCCCCTAGCTGGATCGTTAAGTATCAAAATCTTTGGATGTTGGCCAAAAGATCTTGCTATCATAACTTTTTGTTGATTACCTCCACTTAGCGAAGTAATCAAATCAGATTGAAGGCCGGTTTTTATATTCAGTCTATCTAGTTCCCATTCATATATACCGTTTAACTCCAACCAATTAACAAACCCCAAAAAACCACCCCTGCTTGTTGTACGGTAAAGGGGTATCACCATATTCTCATAAATGCTCAAGTTGGGGAGTATGCCTTCTTTTTTTCGATCCCCAGATACGAAGGAAATCCCTAAATTTTTTGCTTCCATTAAAGTGTTAAATTTTACATATTGATTATTATTATTCCTTATCTCAACCTCGCCACCATGTGATTTCGAGACGCCTGCTAACATCTTTACAAAATCATCTTGACCATGGCCGTCTAAGCCTGTCACACCTAAAATTTCCCCTTTGTGCAATTCAAAGTTTACTGATTCACTCTCAGGCCATACTTTTAAATCATTTGCCCTCATCACTATTTGATCAATTTGAGGTATAGGAGGCACTGATTTGACTTGCTCTTCCTTTTCTATTTTTCCTGTCATTAAACTTAATAAATTTTTTTCTGTAATATTTTTTTTATCTAAAACGCCAACATCAACACCGTCCCTTAAAACTGTTGCTTTATCACTAATACGTATTAATTCTGCTATTCGATGAGTGACAATAAATACTGCGACACCGTTGTCACGCATCTGCCTCATCTTATTAAACAATCTCTCGGTAGAATCAAAATCAAGTGCTGCTGAGGACTCATCGAGGATTAACACTTTTGTATTCTCTCGCAAGAATGCTCTCCCAATCGTAATCCATGCTTTAATTGGTAAAGACAAATTAATTGCTAACGTATTTGGATCTATATATTCACCTACTAAATCTTCCATTAGCTCTTCAGCTTTTTTTATTTTTTCTCTATTTGTTAAACTTTTGTACCAAAAATCATCTGAGCCAATAAACAGATTGTCTACTACAGAAGCTTCATCTGCTATCATTACTTCCTGGAAAACAGTTGCAATTCCTAAATTACGTGCCATCACCGGCGAAGTTGGGAAGTGACCTACAACAGAAACTTTGCCTTTATCAATTGGCAAAACTCCTGAAAGCACTTTTGCAAGAGTGCTTTTCCCACATCCATTGGGTCCAACAATGGCATGGATCTCACCAAAATTTGCACTAAAATTTACTCCGTCTAACGCTTTCGTAACACCAAAGGATTTGTGAACATCTTGGACGTATATATCGCCTACAACAGATTGCTTTGTAGTTGATAACACCTCATTTCCAGAGGTGTTATCGATATTGTTTGTGA